>Ga0182030_10007083_pt1 | contig 23503 bp, 21 predicted proteins | sample 812S3MmetaG_FD_121299 | JGI IMG/M metagenome (GOLD analysis project Ga0182030, IMG submission 121299) | Permafrost microbial communities from Stordalen Mire, Sweden - 812S3M metaG (Illumina Assembly) | ecosystem: Environmental > Terrestrial > Soil > Wetlands > Permafrost | place: Sweden...
CTCGATGGCCGCGACGCGTGACTCGATGTCGCGCACGTTCCCGTTGGCCGTGAGCACGTCGTTAGGCGACCACGTCACCTGCGCCCCGACGTCCCACGTCGTGTTCCAGACGTTGCTCGGCGGGATGTAGCGGGGATTGGGGTCACCGAGGATGCCGTCGCCGAAGGCGCTCAGCGTCGGGTAGCGCTGCGCCTTCGCCGCGGAGGCCTGCTCGTGCGCAGCGGCCGCGTTGGCGTCGGCGCTCTTCACCTCGGGTCGCGCGGACAGCGCCTCGAGCGTCATCTGCTTCAGGTTTCCCTGCACGGGAGGGACTGTCGATTCGAGGTTCTCTCCCGGCGAGAACGCCTCGCCCTCCGGCGCGTGCATCGCCACGCGCAGCTGCTTCTCCGAGAGGTCGGCCAGGTTCTTCGCGCGTTCGAGCGTCAGGTCCGCCGACGCCATCGCCGTCTCGGCCCGGAGCACGTCGGCCTTCGACGCGTTGCCGGCGGCGAACTGGTTGCGCGCGTCGCGCAGGTGCGTCTTCTGATCGTTCAGCGCCTGCACGGCCACGACGACGGAGCCGCGCGCGTTCAGCCATGTGTAGTACGCGATGCGCCCGTTGGCCTCGGAGACAGCCCGCGCCGTGGCGACGTCCCACCGGGCGGCGTCCTGGGAGTTGGTGGCTGCGGTGTAGTTCTGTTCGATGCGCAGGAAGTAGTCGCTGATGGGGACGCTGATGGTCGCCTGGAGGAGCCAGTTGTCGAGCACGAAGAAGGGGAAGCTGAAGGCCGAACCAGGTATCGCGACGAGCGGCGCGCCGGCCGGCAGCAACCCTCCCGGCCCGGCTGTCGCTGGCGTCGCCACCAGGCTTCCTTCTCCCGTCTGGAAGATCGCCGGGGCGCTGAAGTTGCTGAGCCGCGTGTACTTGCCGACCGCCGACAGCCTCGGAAGAAACGCCGCCCACGCTTCGTCGACGCGCGCCGCCGCGCTACGGAGATTCTCCATCGAAGCGCGGGCGCTCCAGCTACTCTGCGCCGCGCGGGCTCCCGCCTGGTCGGCCGTCACGCCTCCGGGCTGCGCCTTCGTCAGCTCGTCGGGCACCGGCAGCGGCGTCGTGTCGTCCCCGGTCGTCGGTGCTGCGGCTCGCTCCTGCCCATGTGCGCCGTGAGCTGCGAGCGAAGCGGCTGCGCCCAGAAGGAACGCCACGCCGCGCGAAGAGCCCCACGAAGACCGTGTCGACATCGTTTCTGTCCTTTCGAGCCGCTCTTAGGAGCGGCGGGAGGCTAGCGCAAGCGGCCGCCCCCGCGGATCCGATATGCTGGCCGCGTGAATCTGCAGACCAGCGACGAGGTCTGGGCGCGGATCGAGGCCCTCGTCGGCACCGCCGGGCAGGCCGGCGTGGTCGCCACCGACGGCGACGGCACCCTGTGGAGCGGCGACGTGGGGGAAGATCTCTTTCACGCGTTCATCGAGCACGGAGAGGTCGCCGACCCCGCGATCGAGGCCATGAGGCGCGAGGCGCGGCAGCACGGCCTGTCCGATGCCGGAGCCGGCCTCGACGTCGCGCGCCGCATCTACGCCGCTTACGTGGAGGGCCACTTCCCCGAGGAACAAGTGTGCGAGCTCATGGCCTGGTGCTTCGCCGGCTGGACGCGCGAGCGGGTCCAGGCGTTCGCGCGCGACGTCGTCGGTCGCTGCGGTCTCGAGTCGCGGCTGCACGGCGAGGTGCTCCACGTGCTCGACCGGGCACGCGCAGCCGGCATCCAGACCATCCTCGTCAGCGCCTCGCCCGTCGCGGTCGTCGCCGAGGCGGGAGCTCGCGTCGGCTTCACGGTGGACCGCGTGGTCGCCGCATGCCCGCGCTTCGACGGCGACGTGATGCTCGCGGACGTCGAGCGACCCATCCCCTACGGCCCCGGCAAGGTGTCCCGGCTCCTCGAGCGCATCGGCACGGCCCACACGCTCCTCGCGGCCTTCGGCGACAACGCGTTCGACGTCGCCCTCCTCGCCAGCGCCCACATCGGCGTCGCTGTCCGCCCCAAGCCCCGCCTCCGCGCCCGCGCACACGAGGTGACCGGGCTCGTAGAGCTTGTGGAGATGGGCCCGGACCGCTGCTAGATTGCGGCCGCCATGGACTTCGAGCTGACCGAAGAGCAGAGGATGATCCGCGACACCGCGCGGGACTTCGCCACGCGCGAGGTGGCGCCCAGGGCGGCGGAGCTCGACAAGACCGGCCGCTGGCCCACCGAGAACGTCGCCAAGATGGCGGAGATGGGCCTCCTCGGCGTGGCCATCCCCCAGGAATACGGCGGCGCCGGCATGGACACGCTGTCTTACGCGCTGGCGATGGAAGAAGTGAGCGCCGCCTGCGCGAGCACCGGCGTCATCATGAGCGTCAACAATTCCCTCTTCTGCGATCCCGTCTACAAGTTCGGGTCCGACGACCAGAAGAAGCGCGTCTTGACCCCCGTGGCGAGCGGTCAGAAGCTCGGGTGCTTCGGGCTCACCGAGCCGATGAGCGGCTCCGACGCGCAGACCATGGTGACCGGCGCCGAGAAGACGAGCGGCGGCTGGGTCCTCAACGGCGCGAAGAACTGGATCACCAACGGCCCGCACGCCGACTGGATCCTCGTCTTCGCCGTCACCGACCGGAGCGGCCCGAAGGTGAAGCACACGGCCTTCCTCGTCGAGCGCGGAACGCCCGGGTACACGCAGAACGCCATCGATCACAAGCTCGGCATCCACGCCGCCCAGTCGTGCACCGTGTTCTTCGAGGGCTGCAAGGTGCCCGACGAGAACGTCGTCGGCGGCGTGGGCGACGGGTTCAAGGTCGCGATGGCCACCCTCGACGGCGGCCGCATCGGCATCGCGTGCCAGGCTGTCGGCATCGCGCGCGCCGCGTTCGAGCGGAGCGTCGCCTACGCCAGGGAGCGAAAGAGCTTCGGCGTACCCATCGCGCAGCACCAGGCCATCCAGTTCATGCTCGCCGACATGGCGACGCAGATCGACGCCGCGCGCCTCCTCACCTGGCGCGCCGCGAAGATGAAGGACAAGGGCGTCCGCCACACCATGGAGAGCTCGATCGCCAAGCTCTACGCCAGCGAGATGGCGACGCGCGTCACCCACAAGGCCATCCAGGTGCACGGCGGCTACGGCTACTCCACGGAGTTCCCGGTCGAGCGCTACTATCGCGACGCGCGCATCACCGAGATCTACGAAGGGACGAGCGAGATCCAGCGCATCGTCATCGCCGCGAATCTCCTGAAATGACGGCCCACCGCTCGGTCGCGTTCGGGGCGCTGGCGCTCTTCGCTTGCGGGGGCGGCGAGCCCGCGGCCAAAGAGCCCGAGCCGACCCACGAGGCCACGCACGAGGTGAAGCCATCCCTCAAGACGCGGAGCGAGCTCGGAACCGTGGATCCCGACGCCGTCCAGAACGTCTTCCACAAGCTGGCCGGCAAGTTCGCCGACTGCCAGAAGAGCGGACTGGCCCGCGTCGAGGTGCTGGCGGGCGACGTGAAGTTCTTCCTCCGCATCGGCGAGGACGGCGCAGCCCGGTGGACCTACCTGGAGAACGGGAGCGACGTTGGCGACCGCGACACGGAGCAGTGCCTGCTCGGCGCCGTGATGAGCGCCCACTGGCCGAGGCCCGACGGCGGGGACGCCGAGGCGCGCTACTCCATCGAGCTCCCTGCCGATGGCCGCGCGGCGACCGACTGGAGCTCCGACCGGGTGGCGGGGGCTCTCGGCAAGCACGGCGAAGCCATCGACCAGTGCAAGGCCGGCTCGAGCGCCTCCTTCCACGCGACCATGTACGTCGGCCCCGGCGGCCGCGTGCTCTCCGCCGGCGTCATCACGTCGAGCAAGGACGGCGACGACAAGGCCCAGTGTCTGGTGAAGGTCCTCTTGACCATGAAGGGGCTTCCGAGCCCCGGGAGCTGGCCGGCCAAGGTGAGCTTCGGCCTCTAGCGCTCGGTCCGTGAGCCCGCTTTCCGACCAATCGCGGCCCCCCATCGACGAGCCGTGAGGCAGCGCCCTCCGGCGCGGGCTATCCTTCCGTACAGGCATGGGTCCGAGGGTCCTTCTCGCGAGCGCCGCCACGGTGCTGCTGGCGATCGTCGCGTGCTCCTCGAACGACGATCGGCCGGCTGCGACGGGCGGCTGCGTGGTCGTCGACGGCAGCAAGTGCACGACGACGGTGATCGGCGGAAGCTCGTCCGGGAGCGAAGGCGGCGTCGACGGCGGGGGATGCTCGGTCAGCGCCGGCACCTCGCAGTGCGGCGAGTGCGCCACGACGAGCTGCTGCTCCGAGCTCGTGGAGTGCCAGAACAGCACCGACTGCACGAACCTCCTCAGCTGCGAGGACGACTGCGGCGGCGGGACCTCGTGCATCACGGCCTGCCAGAACCAGTTCCCCACCGGCGTCTCCACCCTCCAGCTCCTGTCGTCCTGCCTGACACGCGACTGCCCCGTCTGCGACGAATCGGGCATCGGCGATCCGTGCGCTCCCGGGTACCCCGCCTGCGAGACGGGACTCACGTGCAACGGCCTCTGGTGCACCAAGGCGTGCATACGCTCGACGGACTGCACCGGCATCGGCGCGGACGGCACCAACATCCTGGGCTTCGCGAACGCCTGCATGGCGACCGCCCACGGCAACCTGTGCACCCCCGGCTGCGGGGGGACTCCGGCCGCCTGCACGGACTTCGCGGGGACGTATTGCTTCGCGACGACGGACGATGACGGGAACCTCGTCTCCGTGTGCTCCGCGCTGCCGGACGCGTCGACGGGGGATTAGAACGTCACGACGCTGCGGATCGACTCGCCGCGGTGCATGAGGTCGAACGCGTCGTTGATCCGCTCGAGCGGCATGGTGTGCGTGATCATCTCGTCGATGCGGATCTTCCCCTCCATGTACCAGTCGACGATCTTCGGCACGTCGGTGCGTCCTCGGGCCCCGCCGAACGCCGTCCCCTTCCACACGCGACCGGTCACGAGCTGGAACGGCCGCGTGGCGATCTCCTCGCCCGCGCCGGCGACGCCGATGATGACGCTCGTGCCCCAGCCCTTGTGGCAGCACTCGAGCGCCTGGCGCATCACGCGCACGTCGCCGATGCACTCGAAGCTGTAGTCCGCGCCGCCGCCCGTCAGCTCCACGAGGTGCGCGACGAGCTCGACGCCCACCTCCGCCGGGTTCACGAAGTGCGTCATCCCGAACGCCTCGGCCAGCGCGCGGCGACGCGGGTTGAGGTCGACCCCGACGATGCGCCCGGCGCCGGCCATGCGCGCCCCCTGGACCACGTTGAGGCCGATGCCGCCCAGGCCGAAGACGACGACGTTCTCCCCGGGCCTCACCTTCGCCGTGTTGATGACCGCGCCGATGCCCGTCGTGACGCCGCAGCCGATGTAGCAGACCTTGTCGAACGGCGCATCCGAGCGGATCTTCGCCAGCGCGATCTCCGGCGAGACCGAGTAGCTCGCGAAGGTCGACGTCCCCATGTAGTGGAGGAGCCTCTCGCCGCCGGCCGAGAAGCGGCTCGTCCCATCCGGCATGAGGCCCTTGCCCTGCGTCGCGCGGATGGCCTGGCACAGGTTGGTCTTGCCGCTCGTGCAGTACGAGCACTCGCGGCACTCCGGCGTGTAGAGCGGGATGACGTGGTCCCCCTTCTTCAGCGTGCGCACGCCCGGTCCCACGTCGACGACCACGCCCGCCCCTTCGTGCCCGAGGATGGCGGGGAAGAGGCCCTCCGGGTCCTTGCCGGAGAGCGTGTACGCGTCCGTGTGGCAGATGCCGGTCGCCTTCATCTCGACGAGCACCTCGCCCTCTTTGGGTCCCTCGACGTCGATGGTCTCGATCGTCAGCGGCTCTCCGGCCCGGCGGGCCACCGCGGCGCGTGCTTTCATCTGGCGGATCTCCTCGCCGCGAGAGTATGCCTTTTCATCCGCCGTGGACCTCGACCTCAACGACACCCAGCTCCTCATCCAGAAGACCGCGCGCGACTTCGCCACCCGCGTCGTCGCGCCCCAGGCCGCCGAGGCCGACGCCACCGAGCGGTTCCCCCGCGAGGCGCTGAAGGGCCTGGCCGACCTCGGCCTCATGGCCATCAACGTCCCGCCCGAGCTCGGGGGCTCCGGCGCGGGCGTCATCGCGTACGCGCTGGCCATGCAGGAGATCGCGCGCGCCTGTGCGTCGACCGCCGTCATGATGAGCGTCAACAACATGGTGGGCGAGGCCATCGCGCGCTTCGGCACCGACGTGCAGAAGGAGCACCACTGCCCCAGGCTCGCCAGCGGCGAGCACGCGACCGGGTGCTTCGCGCTCAGCGAGCCCGACGCCGGCAGCGATCCCGGCGGGATGCGGACGACGGCGAGGCGCGACGGCGACGGGTGGGTGATCGACGGCGCGAAGCAGTGGATCACCGGCGGCTCGTACGCGGGCGTCTACATCGTGTGGGCGCGGACGGCGCCGCCGGAGATCGCCGGCTCCAGGGGGATCTCGTGCTTCCTCGTCGAGGGCGGAGCCAAAGGGCTGAAGGTCGGGCGGCCCGAGGACAAGATGGGGATCCGCGCGTCGAACACCGTTCCCCTCGAATTCGACGGCGTGCGCGTCCCCGTCGGCTCCCTCCTCGGGCAAGAGAATGGCGGGTTCAAGATCGCGATGATGGCGCTCGACGGAGGCCGCATCGGTATCAGCTCCCAGGCCATCGGCATCGCGCGCGCGGCGCTGGCAGAGAGCGTCGCCTACGCGAAGGAGCGGAAGACGTTCGGCGTGCCCATCGCCGACCACCAGGCCATAAAGTGGAAGCTCGCCGACATGCACACGGCCATCGAGGCCGCGCACCTCCTGTCGATGCGCGCCGCGTGGATGAAGGAGCACGGGCAGCCGTTCTCGAAGGAGGCGGCGATGTCGAAGGTCTTCGCGAGTGAGTCGGCGGTCCGCGTATGCAACGAGGCGGTGCAGATCCACGGGGGCTACGGCTACGTGCGTGAGTTCGCGGCGGAGCGGCACCTGCGCGACGCGCGGGTGACGATGATTTACGAGGGCACGAGCGAGATCCAGCGCGTGGTCATCGGGCGGACCGTCACGGGGTGAGCGGAAGGCACACCCGTCGCGGAGCGAAGACGCCTGCTCGCCGAGAGAGGCACACCGCTTCCGTCACGATGTCGATCACTCGCGGCGAGACGCGCTCCTCTGCGCGACCAAGGCACACTTCCGCCAACGAGAGCTCGGTCCCAGCCGCCGATCGTGGGACCTCTCGGCGACAAGGCCACACTCCTCCGCGACAAGGGCACTCATCTCCGCGAAGAAGGCACACCGCTCGCGGAGTGAAGCCGATCCCACGCCGAGGAGGGCACACTCGCGCGGTGGCGATCACGATCCCTCGCGGAGACAGCCGCTCCTCTGCGCGACCGAGGCACATCCCCGCCGCAGACCCGCGCTTGCCTCGTGCACACAGGCACCTCGCTCGACGAGACTGGCACATCCGTCGCGTTGCAAAGACGATTGTTCGGCGAGGGATCTCGATCCCACGCCGAGCGAGGCACCTTCGCACGCGAGAGAGGCACACATCTGCGCGAGGGAAGCCGATCACAGCGCGAGAGGAGCGCTCCTCTCGTCGAGACAGGCACACATGTCCGAGAGAAAGGCACATCCCTCCGCGAGCAAGGCACTTCTCTGCTCGAGACAGGTGCCTTCCTCGCGATGCCCCGTGCCATGCTCCGCGAGAGAAGCGCTTCTCTGGCGCTCATGGTTGCCACCGTTGGGTCGATGTACGCCGACCAACCGACCATGCCCGGATGGCTCCCGTCGAAGTGTGCCATGGAGACGCTTGCGGGCCGTTCTCTCACGAACCCACGTGCCTTTCGCGCTGGCGATGGTGCCACATGGCGCTGACGATCCTTGCGGCAAGCCGAGACGTTTGCCAGACTGGCATACCCCATGGCCAGACGAGAGCGACGGAGCATCCATCTCATCCTCCTGGAGGCCCAGCGTGCGCTGATGATGAGCCAGCGAGAGTTCGGGTACGCCGTGGGCTCGTCGCACCGCACGGCGGTGCGCTGGGCCGCCGGGCAGTCGACGCCCGCCGAGCATCATCTGCGGAACCTCGCGAAGCTGCTCCATCCGCGCGACCGCGTGCTCGCGTCGGAAGTCGCCGACCACATCGACGAGACCCTCGTGTCCCTCGGGATCGAGGCTCCCCCGCCTCCGCCGCCTCTTCCTCTGCCGCCGCCACCTCCTCCTCTGCCACCGGCGACTCCAGCATCTCCGGCAGCACCGACGGTGGGCGCCGAGCACCTCGTCGATCTCCTCGTGCTCACCGCGGTGGAGATCACGGGAGCCGCTCCGGCGCCGATGCGCACGCTGCTCCACGCGATCTTCAAGAGAGCGGGCGACGTCGGGCTCACGGTGGAGGCCACGGAGAAGGGACTGCGAACACTGATCGCCGCGGCAGCGAAGCCGGAGAGCGCGGCGGAGAAGTAGGAGCCTCTCTCGCTTGGATCCATGATGATCCATCCTTTTTTCTGATCTCGCGTGAGCCGTGGCCGCGCTGCCCCGCGACTACGGAGGCATGAACGCCAAGCACACTGCCCTCCCCCTCCTCGTGGCCGTGCTCCCCATCCTCGCCGCAGCCGTCGGTTGCGCCGCGGGTCACCGAGACGATGCGTCGTCCGGCACGCAGCCGCTGAGCGCCGCGCAGTGCGCGACGGCGACGGCATGGGCGACCTGGACGGCGTACGCGGTCGGGCAGCTCGTGACCTACTCGGGCACGACGTACGAGTGCATCCAGGCCCACACGAGCGAGCCGGGATGGAGCCCCGACGTGGTGGCCGCGCTGTGGGAGCCCGTGCAGTGCGCGGGCGGAGGAAGTGGAAGCAGCAGCACTGGGAGCAGCAGCGGCGGCGGGAGCAGCGGGAGCGGCGGCGGATCGACGTGCGGGTCCAGCAGCGGCTCCAGCTCCGGCAGCGGGTCGTCCAGTGGCTCCAGCTCCGGCAGCTCCAGCGGCGCCTCGAGCAGCGGCGGCACCGGCGCCGCGCCCGCGGGTCTCGTCTTCAGCCCCTACAAGGACACCAGCATCAACATGAACTGGAACACCAACGTCATCACGACGCTGGTCTCCGGCTCGGCGACGCCTCTCGCAAGCGATCTCCCCGCCAGCGGTGGCAAGGCCATCACGCTCGCCTTCGCGACCGGCGAGTGCGGCAGCGAGAGCTGGGGCGGCGTGCAAGGCGCCGCGATGGCCTCGGCCAACGTGTCGCTGCTCGCGCAGGCCGGCGTGAAGTACATCATCTCGACGGGCGGCGCCGCCGGCTCCTTCACGTGCGGCTCGGACTCCGGCATGGCGACGTTCATCGATCGCTGGGCGTCGTCGGGCCTCATCGGTGTCGACTTCGACATCGAGGCCGGCCAGTCGCAGGCCGTCATCCAGGCTCTCGTCTCGCGCATCCAGACGGCGCACGGCAGCTACCCGGGCCTGCGCTTCAGCCTGACCATCGCGACGCTCGCCAACAACAACGGCGCGAGCACCGCGCAATCGCTGGGCGCGGGCGTAGAAGACAGCCTCAACGTGTACGGCGACAACGTCATCGCCGCCGTGAAGAGCACCTTCGGCGCGACGTGGCCGAGCTTCGTGACCGTCGATCTCATGACCATGGACTTCGGCTCTGCGAGCAACGGCGTATGCGTCGTCAGCGGCGGCTCGTGCCAGATGGGCCAGTCGGCCCTCCAGGCCGCGTACAACCTGCACGACCGCTGGGGCGTCCCCTACGCGAGCATCGAGCTCACGCCGATGCTCGGCCAGAACGACAACTCCGCCGAGCAGCTCACGCTCGCCGACGCCGACACGGTCGCGCACTTCGCCATCTCCCAGGGACTCGCCGGCGTGCACTACTGGTCGTACGACCGCGACATCGACTGCGCCGCCGGCTCGGCGTCGGCGACGTGCAACTCGATGGGCACCGGCTACGCGGGCCCTCACGGCTACCTGAAGAGGTTCCTCGGCGACGGACTGTGAGACGCCGCCCCGCTACGGGCAGCCGGCTTCAATCCACGCGACGACGCGGTCGCGCTCTTCGTCGGTGGGCTTCGGGTTGGTCCCTGCCGTGTCGTTGATGGGAAACTGCTTCGCGGGGGGGCTCGCTGGGCAGCCCCAGCTCGGATCCTGCGCCACGCAGACGCCGCAGCGAATGGCGCTCTTGTTCGCGACGACCGTCGCCTGGGTGCCGAAGTCGAGGCCGGTGGGATCGCTGACGCCGTGGCACTCGACGCAGTACTTCGTGAAGAAGCCCTGGCCCCAGTTGTCCCACGTGTCGAGATCGGGACCGCCGTCGCCGGTCGCGACGTCCGCCGTGCTGGAGGCGTCCGACGGGTTCGACCCTGCCGGGGGTGATGAGCTCGAGGAGCAAGCCGCGGCGCCGAGGAGGGCACCGAGAAGCAAGGTGGACTTCATGCGGCGAAGCTTACCCCAGCTTGCCCCGTCGCTCATTCGGCCCTACACCGGCGCTGACGCTCGATGCCCGAGGAACGCCGCATCCCCGAATCCCGCCTGGGTCGCCTCGCTCGACTCGCGGCCATGGGGGTGCGCTCCGGGGCGGGCCTGCTGATGGACCGCAGCGGAAGCTCGGCCGCGGAGCACGCGGCCGACGTCCTCGGCAACCTGCGCGGCCTGGCGGCGAAGGTTGGCCAGATGGCCAGCTACGTCGACGGCCTCGTGCCCGAGCAGCACGCCCCGGCCTTCGAGGCCTCGCTCAAGGCGCTCCGCGCGCAGGCCCCGCGGTCCTCGGCAGACGCGATCCGCGCGCTCGTCGAGGAGGAGCTGGGCGCGCCCATCGACACGCTCTTCACGGAGTGGGACGACGTCCCGCTCGCCAGCGCTTCCATCGGTCAGGTGCACCGAGCGAAGCTCGACGACGGCCGCGAGGTCGCCGTGAAGGTGCAGCATCCGGGGATCGCGCGCGCCGTCGAGAGCGATCTCGCCAACGCGTCGCTGCTCGAGTCGTTCGTCGGCGTGCTCGGCGGGCGCCGCTTCGACTCGAAGACGATGTTCGAGGTGATCCGCACGCGCTTCCGCGAGGAGCTCGACTACGTGCGCGAGGCCGGGAGCGTGCGCACGTTCGCTACGCTCCACGCGGGAGACCCCACGGTGCTCGTGCCGGCGCTCGTCGAGTCCCGCTCGAGCCAGCGCGTGCTGACGACGGAGCTCGGGCGCGGGGCGACGTTCGAGGAGGCGTGCGAAGCGCCCGAGGCCGACCGCGTCGCGTGGGCGCGAACGATGTGGCGCTTCGTCTTCAAGGGGACGCTCGTCGGCGGTCTGCTCAACGCCGATCCCCACCCCGGCAACTACATCTTCCACGACGGCGGTCGCGTCACGTTCCTCGACTACGGCTGCATCCAGGCCATCACCGAGCGGCGCCCGCTGGCCCTCGCCTGCCACCGCGCCGCCCTCGCGCGCGATGACGCCGCGTTCGCCGTCGCGGTCCGCAACATGGTCGGCGCGAAGCCCGGTCCCCTCGGGGACCTCGCCGTGAGCTACACGCGCGAGTGCTTCTCGGCGCTCTTCGAGTCGCCCTACCGGATGACGAAGCCCTTCGCCGCGCACCTCGTCGACGGGATGCGCGAGATGGCCGTCGTCGCCCGCAAGCTCCCCGAGGACCAGTTCTTCACGATGCCGGCCGAGATGCTCTTCGTGAACCGGTTGCAGTTCGGCTTCTACTCGGTGCTCGCGCGCCTCGACGTCGAGGTCGACTACGCCGCCGTGGAGCGGGGCTTCATCGGTCTCGCGGCGGAGTAGAGGGCGCGCCTACGGCTCGACGGGGATCTGCGCGTACTCCCAGAGCTCGTCGAACTTGGTGCGTACCCATGGGTCGAGCCCAGCACCGAAGTCCCGAGGCAGTGCATTGGCGCGAACGAGCTGGATGACGTCGTCGAGATCGCGTGGACGGTCCGGGGCCGTCATTCCGCTCGCGAGCTTCAGCTCGATGAGCCGGGGCAGGGATATCGTCGCGGTTCCCCCGACGTCGATCGCGACCGTCTCGGGGGCCGGGAAGCGTACCGGCTTCGGCTTGCCGTCGCCGGGGTAGTCCCCGGTGAGGAGGACGTCGATCTTCACGTTGTGCTCGGCGTCGCGCATACCCTTCGAGCCGGGGAACCGCTCCACCCAGCCCTTGCCGAGCCACCGCTCCTTGAAACGCCGGAGGCCGTCGGCGGTGAGCAACACGTCGACGTCCTGCGTGAGGCGCGCGTGCCCGTAGGCCGTCACCGCGAGCGCTCCGCAGATGGCGTACGGGATGCCCATCTCACCGAGCGCCGCGGCGAGCCGCTTCGCCGCCCGTTGAACGTCCGCGTCCCCCATGAAGTACCTCCGCGCTCGCTCCAGCCCCGTCTCGTAGTTGTGCTGGATCTGCTCGAGGGTCAGCACCGCATCATTGTAGCCGACCCGCGGTCCCGGCAGCCATGCTCCGGCCCAATGCCCACGTGGCGGGCTCGAAAGCTCCACCGCGACCCCCGGGATGAGACGCGTCGCCCCGGGCGCGCCGCTCGATCGCACGCGAGAACGCGCGGTTATGCGGCGGCCGCGCCCTGGACGAACCCTTGCACACGACGAGCCCCATGCGCCTCGCCGTCGGACTCGGCATCGCGTTCGCGGCCTGCGGATGTGCCGACGGCGGGCGCGCGACCAGCCCTCGTACCGCCCGGGACGCGCGCATCGACGATCCGATGCCGACGCGCGCCACGCCGATCGAGGACGACTTCGACGACGCCCTCTCCCATGCGCAGCACATCACACCTCCGGCGGAGCACCCGCCGAGCCGGTCGCTCGGCTACCTCGGGGACCAGCCCATCGGCGAGCTGCCCAATCCCCCGCATCGCGAACCCGCGTGGACGCGCCCCTTCCCGTGCCAGTGGACGAACACCTGCCTTCAGTTGCCCCTCCTGCCGTACTACCCGCCCTACGTGGAGGTTTACTCCGGAGATTGAGGCGTTGGGGTCCCGTCACTCACGTGAGGGACGCGTGGCGACGAAGCCCGTGAAGAAACCGATGGCGAGCCCCAGCGACACGTTCCAGACGAAGTGCATGCCGAGCCACACGCGCGACCAGCCAACCAGAGCGGCCCACGCAAGCAGGGCCGCCGTCACGATGTGCCGAACCCGCGGCGTCGCGTCCCGCGCGAGGACGTCGCGCACGGGGAAGAAGAGGAGTGCCGCCACCGCCGCGTGCCCGGACACGCCGTGCCCACCGAGCGCGACGAGCTTCATGGCGCCGCCATCCATCGGCCGGCGCTCGGCGAATACGAACTGACCGATCTTCATGAGGATCCAGCACCAGATTCCGGCGACGCCGAGGACGACAGCGGCGTCGACGAGCGCACGCTTGCGCGACCATCGGCCCGCGATGAACACCGCCAGCCCCAGCAATGTCATCGCGAGCCCGCTGGCGTATACGTTCACGAACTGAGCGAGCGCGCGCTCCACACTGCCGCCGCCTCTCTCGACCCATGCTTGAATCGGCCTCTTCTCGAGGTACGCGAGCAGCGTCGTCGCGACGAACGCGAGGAGCAGAACCCACTGTCTTGCGCGCCACCGTGCCGGCGCCGTGAAGAGGTCGCGACCGACGCGCCCGAACGACCGCGCGAGTCCGCGAACGTCGTCGGCCATGAGTCAGAAGACTCCGACCATCCCGAGCTCACTTCCACCCGGGCAGGGCAAGAGGGTCGGCATCATGTCCAGCGTCCCGCTGCGGACTTCGCCGAGGGGCTTCCCGCTGCTGAATCCGAAGTGAAGGAGAGAAGGCAGTACGTAGCCAGACAGAAAGCCGTCGGCCCACCCCACGATCACGTCCGAAGCCCAGTGCTCGTCGTAGACCAGGCGGAGGAAACCCGTTGCGACCGAGATGCCGATCATGGCGAGACACGGAGCGAGGTCCGCGAAGCCCCCTCCGAAGAGGGGCAGGTGCTGGTGGTGCACGCACACGAGGCCTGCGACGGTCGCCGTCGCCGTCGCGTGCCCGCTGTAGAAGCTGCGGTAGTCGTTGGGGGTCCCGCACTGCTGCATGAAGTGGCCTTGCGCGTCGAGCACCTGTCCGTTGGGGCCGCAGCTCAGAGTGTACGGACGCGCGCGGCCGATCCCGTGCTCGGCGACGAGGCTCACCAGACCCGCGAAGCCGAGGGACTCCAGGTCGATGACCGCGAGCTGCGCGGCGACCTCGACGTTCTGGTGGATGGAGAGCGTCGCGAAGTAGTCGTCCACCACGAAGGGGACGAGCGAGCCGATCTTGAAGAACCCGTCGCTCAGCGTCGACGCGGTGGACTGCACGATCGCAGTGTGTCCCCGGAAGACGCCGCGGGCCCAACCGTCGAAAAGGATCCCGCCGTGCCAGATCGCCTTGGAGGGAAGCGGAACGTGGTCCTCGTAGAGGGTGTCGCCGACGGTGAGCGCAGCGGCTGCGCCGACCTCCCAGATGTGGGCGCGCGGCCAGTCTGGGCTCCACTCGACCTGAGCGGGGTCGCCCGCGGCGGCCGTGCGCGAAGACGACGCCGCTGCGACGAGAAGCATCGCCGTCGCGAGTCTTACCGGACGTCTCACGCCTAAAACACCCCCTGAAGCGACGCGGTTCCGCCCCCGCCCGGCGCGGGGGCGAGGCCGATCCAGACCCCCGGGCTCTCCTCCTTGCGGCGATGGAAATGCGGCACGAGCACGCCGACCGCCCCGCCGAAGAGGGACCCGGCGATGACGTCGGTCGGAAAGTGGGCGCCCGCACGAACGCGCTCGACGCTCACGAACCCGGTGAGCAGCACGCCGGCGGCGAGGGTGATCCACGGACGCGGCGAGTGCGGTGCGCGCACGAAGGCGAGATACGTGGCGGTGGCGGTCGTCGCCGCGATGACCGCGGCGTGTCCCGAGAAGAACGACAGCTGGGTGTCGGTGCTCGAGATGGTCGGGCATGCATAGGCCGGCGTGGGGGGCGTGGTGGCCGCGCATTGCGCGTTGAGCTGGGCTTGCTCGGTGTACGCGAGCGGGCGCGGGCGCCGTACGGCGAGCTTGGTGATGTCGTCGAGCGCGAGCGTGAGCGTGATTGACTCCGCGTACATCATGCCGTCGACGAGCGACGCGTCCCACCCGTCGCGAAGCCCGGAGAGGACCGTGTCGATCGCGGCGAAGCCAACCGCCGCCCCGAGCCCGATATTCGAGAGCAGGGCCGCGTGCGGGTCGACCGTCTGCGACACGGCGGTCTGGTCGAACGACAGGAGATTGCTCGGGGAGCCCGGCTTCTGGGGGACGATCTCACCCGTCGACAAGATCAGCTCGAGGAGTCCCGCCGTTCCTCCGCCGGCCGCGATGATGACTCCGTCGGCGACTGGATCGACGCTGAAGTGCTGATCGTTCACCGGATCGCGGGGATCTGGCTTGACGACGACCAGCGGGACGACCGCCGGAGGTGCAGTTGCCGCCGGAGCCGTGGAGACAGCGGCCGGTGGATCCGCCTGCGCGACCGACGGAACGAGCGCGGTGAGGACGATGAGCGGTCCGAGAACGCGGCCAGGGAAACGACACGGTGAAGTGGTATGGCTGGCAAGCATGGAACAGGTCAAACCTCCCGGGGACGGCCTTCGCAGCTCGAGCAAGATTGAAGCCCGCGGTCGAGCCGCACCCCCACTGTGGCCCGGCCCGCCTGCATGGCGCGATCCTCGCACGGAGCAGTGGAGCTGAGACATGAACAAGAGTGCGCGTACTTTTTTTCTGCTGCTGACCGTGGCCTGCGGGGGGGCCTCCCCACCGGCCGCGTCCGTCTCCGCGGCGGTGCGCACTTCGAGCGGCGACGTGTCGCCGGCTGCGCGCGCCATCGTCGACGCGCCGGACCGCACCGAAGCGGACCGCGCCTTCGACGCCGAGCGTCATCCGGCGGAGCTGTTGGACTTCCTCGCCATCGTCCCGGGCATGCACGTCGGCGAGCTGCTGGCCGGCGCCGGGTACACCGCCGAGCTGCTCGCGCGCGCCGTCACACCCGGCGGGACGGTCTACGCCGAGAACCCGAAGGCCATCCTCGAAAGTGGCGACAGCGAGAAGGCGTGGACCGCGCGGCTGGCCAGGCCTGCGATGAAGACGGTCATCCGCGTCGACCGCGAGCTCGACGCTCCCTTCGGCCCGGAGGCGACGGAGCTCGACATCGTCGTCATCAACCTCGTCTACCACGACACCGTGGGGCTCGGAGTCGACCGCGACAAGATGAACCGTGCCGTGTTCGCGGCGCTGAAGAAGGGCGGCAGGTACGCGATCATCGACCACGGCGCTCTGCCAGGACGAGGCTTGGCCGATGTGCAGACGCTTCATCGCATCGACGAGAAGACCGTGCGCGACGAGGTCGAGCACGCGGGCTTTCGTCTCTCGAACAAGGACAGCTTCCTGCGCAATCCGTCGGACTCGCGAGACTGGAACGATGCCCCAGGCAGCGGAGCCAGAGCGCAGAGCGATCGATTCGCCCTGATGTTCGTCAAACCTTAGCGACCTCTTCGAGAAACGGAGAGGATTGGCGGCGCGTTGCTTGCAGGCCGCGGCGAGAATGCGCCCTTGCCCGCTGCTGAGTCCGTGTCTGGTCGCCGCTGCGCTCCTCATCACCAGCCTTGGCGCTTCTCCACATGTCGCGCTCGCCTATACGATCAAGAACGAGCTGTCGGCCGGCTGCCACGAAGAGATCACGACCGCCGCGCTCCGCACGGTGCGTAGCGATGGCCAGACAGCCCCGCCGCTCCCGGCCACCTCCGACGAGCAGGCGCTCATCGGCGACCTGCAGTTCGTTCCCGATCCGGACATGCAAGACCTGGGAGGCGCGACGCTTCTCATGGCGGTTCGCGACAACGATCTGAAGGGACGATCTTCCGACGACCTGACGCAGCTCGCGTTCGTGCACGGCAACCCGGATGCTCAAGACGAGCACTGCCTTCGCTCCGCGAGTGAGGACGAGCCGGGGGGCACCCAGGCCGCCATCGCGGACTGCCAGGCTTTCATCCTGGGCCGGATCGCGGAGGCGATCGCCGGCCTCGATGCGAACGGCCAGCCCGATCCCACCAACCGCACGACGCTGACGGTCCATCTGTCGCTCCGTGGGCAGGTCAACGCGCCGCTCCCCACGTACTACGTGAGGATGGGGCAGGCGATTCACGCCATCGAGGACAGCTTCACGCACACCTACCGGACACCCGATTCGACGAAGATCACCGTGACTCTCAACTGGATCGACAAGGTTGGCGGGAACCTCGTCGAGTCGCGTGACGGGCCGGCTCATGCCGCCCAGCTCGATCGCTGCGACGACCCCGATGCGCTGAGGACGGCTCGCCACGCGCTGGCGCTCAAGGCGGCGGTCGGGGTGCTCACCGCAACGCTCGATCCGACGACCACCTCCGATCAGAAGATGACCGCGGCGGGGGCCGTGCTCACCACGTATCTGAGCTATTCCCCCGGTTGCACATACGACAATGGCTGGTGCGATGCGCCCGAGCGCGCCTACGCCGACCCGAGCTGCGGCTGCCACGTCGGCAAGGTGGGAGGCACCCTCGGGGCGATGATCGCGGCGGGCGTCGTCGTGTTCATCGCGGCGGCGAGGCGTGCACGGCGGAGGAGTCGGCGACGACTCGCAGGCGCCCTCGCGGCAACGGCTGCGCTCGTCCTCGCCACGAGCAACGCACGCGCTCAGTCGACGGCGTCTCCGCCCTCCACGGAGCCCACCACGAAGACATCCACCACCCCGTCCGCGACAGTCTCGACGACGACCATCCCTGGCTCGACACCGGCCACGCCGCCAACGACCGCCACGACCGTGACGAAGCCGCTGACGACGACCACCATCCTGACGGCGCCAACCCAACCTGACGAGCACGCGCCGCCGCCGCCCAAGGTGGTGCCCGTCCCGGAGCCGGGCCCCCGCGATCCCTCGGCGATGGCGTGGGGCGGATTTCTGGGCGGCTCGGCCTCGATCTCCAATCCGGCCGTGGCAGGAAGCGCCGGCGTTCGCCTGCGCGCGAGCAAGAGCTGGGCGTTTGGCCTGGACGGCGAGTGGAACCCGTGGCTTGCCCTCAACGGCAACACGTTCCACGCGAGCGTCGTGAACGTCTATGGAACGGCCATACTGCGACTCCCGCTCGCATACGAGAACTTCAACCTGCGATCGACGGTCAGCCTGGGCACGTCGTACCTGCTCAGCAGCCTCTACGGGGCTCCGTCGGGCAGCCTGGGGCTCTATGGCGGCGTGAGCTTCCTGGGTCTCGAGTGGAAGGTCTCGCGGGCGTTCTTCGCCATCATCGACCCACTCGGGGTCGTCCTTCCGGTGCCGCAGCTCAAAGGCATCCCGCTCACGTACCCGCAGTATCGTTTCACCCTCGGCCTGGAGTTCTATCTAGGCTGACCCCGCATGACCGGTCCCAGCCATTCCGAGACGCCGGGAGTGCGCCCGCGCTTCCGCGAGCACCCCGTCGAGTTCCTTCTGGGCGCCTTCGGCGAGGTGCGACCCGGGGAGGCGCCGACGGTGCTGCTTCTCGCGCTGAACGTCTTCCTCATCCTGACCGCGTATTACCTGCTGAAGGTCGCGCGCGAGCCGCTCATCCTGCTCGGCGAAGGGGCCGAGGTGAAGAGCTACGCCTCGGTCGGTCAGTCGGTGCTCCTCGTCTTCGTGGCGAGCATCTACGGCTGGCTCTCCGCGCGTGTGGGCCGCGTCGTGCTCATCGCGATCGTGACGCTGTTCTTCGCCATGAACCTCGGCGTGTTCTGGGCTCTCGGGGTCCGCGGGGTTCCGCTGGGGATCCCCTTCTTCCTGTGGGTCGGAATCTTCAACACCGTCACCGTGGCGCAGTTCTGGAGCTTTGCGGCCGAGACGTACACCGAGGAGCAGGGCAAGCGTCTCTTTCCCATCGTCGGCATCGGAAGCTCGATCGGCGCGGTTGGGGGCGCGACCATCGCCGAGCCCCTCATCCGTCATGGCTCGCCGTTTCTTCTCATGCTCCTCGCGGCGGCGATCCTGGTTGCGAGCCTGGGGCTCACGTTCATCGTGCATCGGCGCGAGGCCGGGCTCCGGAAGACCGGCGCCGCGAAGCCGGACGACAAGCCCCTTCCACCCGGCAACGCGTTCGCGCTCATCGCCCGCGACCGCTATCTCCTGGTGTTCGCCATCCTGGTCTTCGTACTGAACATGGTCACCAAGACCGGCGACTACGTGCTGGACCGCATGCTCGTCAGCAACGCGTCGTCCGCGGCGCACGCGCTCGGCGTCGCCCCGGCCGTCTACATCGGCGAGTTCAAGGCTCGGTATTTCGAGTGGATCAACGCGCTCGGCGTCATCATGCAGCTCTTCGTGGTGTCTCGCGTGATCAAGTACGCGGGCCTGCGCGTGGCGCTCGTCCTCGTGCCCATCGCCTCGGTCGCCGGTTACGGAACCGCGCTCGTCGCGCCGCTCATCGGCGTACTCATGGTGGCCCGCATCGCGGAGAGCACGCTCGACTACTCGCTGTCGAACACGACGCGTCAGGCCCTGTGGCTCGTGACGTCGCCCGAGGCCAAGTACAAGGCCAAGCAGGTCATCGACACGTTCGTCATGCGCGCGGGCGACTCCGTGTCGGCGGGTCTCGTCTGGATCGGGGCCCGCACCGCCATGAGCTCGAGGGCCTTCATCGCGATCAACGTGGTGCTCACGCTCGTGTGGCTCGGCTTGGCCGTCCTCCTGGGACGGATGTACGCCCAGCGCAGCAGTGCGTCGCGGTCCCCTGAGTCGCAGGCCGTACCTGCCATGGCCTGAAGGGATTGTGGCACATCGCCGCCATCCAGTGGCAAATCGCCCCTGTCTCCGGGCGCTGAGCACGGCCGTTGCGCCGAGCGTCGGTTGCGATTCAGGCCCGGACCTTGCTGTGAGACCAACGTGACGTCCGCGCATTCGGAAGCCGTTGCGAGGCGGGCTCGTCGCCTTCCAGCGGGCGCGACGGTAGCCGTCGTCGCGTCGGCGGCGATGGTCGCTCAGCAGGTCGCGGGCAAAGCCACGCGCGACGCCCTCTTCCTGTCCAACTTCAGCGTGAAGGCGCTGCCTGCGATGATGGGCCTCTCCGCCGTCGCCTCGATCGTCGTCGTGCTCTGGCTCTCGCGCATGATGCTGCGCCACACGCCGGCCAAGGTCGTCCCCGTCGGCTTCGGCGCAAGCGCTGTCGTCTTGCTCGCGACGTGGGCGCTCAGTTTTCCGGCGCCGCGCCTCGCGGCCCTCGCGCTCTACCTCTTCACGTCGCTCTTCGGCGCGGCGATGATCTCCGCGTTCTGGTCACTCATCAACGAGACGTTCGATCCACACACCAGCCGCAGCGCGGCGACGGCGATCGCGAGCGGAGGGACGCTCGGCGGTCTGCTCGGCGCCCTCGCAGCCTGGCGGATGTCCGCCGTGATCGCCGTTCCGACGATGCTCCCGCTGCTGGCCGGGGCAAGCCTCGCATCGCTGTGGGGCACTCTGCGCCTGCGGCGCCGCCAGCACGCCCCCTCGACCGTCGAGACCGGCGCGGGCGAGAAGAAGGCTGAGGAGACGATCGCCGACGTTACCCTCGCTCCGCTGCGCGACCTTCGAAAGGCCCCTTACTTGAAGAATCTGGCGGCCATCGTCGCTCTCGGTGCGGTGACCTCGGGTCTTCTCGACTACGTGTTCAGTGCCGAGGCGACGCGCGCGTTCCCCAACGGACCGGCGCTTCTCTCCTTCTTCTCGTGCTTCTGGCTGGTGGTGGGAGTCCTCTCCTTCCTCCTTCAGGTGCTGCTCGGCAAACTCGCGCTCGAGAAGCTGGGCGTCGCCTTCACCGTCGCGTTGCTTCCCGTCGTGGTGGTGCTCGGAGGAGCGGTCGGGCTGGCCGTGCCGGGCCTGTGGAGCACCGCCATCCTTCGCGGCGGGGAAGCGACGCAGCGCAACTCTCTCTTTCGAGCGGCCTACGAGATGCTTTACACCCCTCCCTCCGAGGAGAAGAGACGCTCGACCAAGACGCTCATCGACGTCGGCTTCGACCGAATCGGCACCGTGGTGGCGGCGGGTATCGCCGTGACTGCGCTCGCGATCGCGGGCGCGAGGGCCGAGATCGTCCTCCTTGTCGTCGCCATCGCCAGTGCACTGGTGACTCTGGCGCGGTCGCGAGCGCTTCACACGGGATACGTGTCGGTGCTCGAGGAGAGTCTTCGCACGAGAGCCGCGAAGGCCGGCGTCGCGACGGCGCCCGCCAGAGGCTCGTCCGAAGAGCAAGGCGCGATTCGCGACGAGATCGTCGAGCACCTAGACGTGCGTACGCGGGAGCTGGCGGCCATGGCGACGGGCAACGTCCAGCGGGCGCCGGAGGTGTCCGTGGATGCGGTTCCAGCGGCGGCCCGGCGCCACGCGGTCGACCTCCTCGATGCGTCGCTGCGGGCTGTCATCGAGCTGCAGTCGCGCGATCGGGACCGCGTTCGTCGCGTCCTGTCGGCAGAAGCGCCGCTCGCTCCGCCAGTCGCTTCTTTCGCGATCTTGCTCCTCGCCGACAAGGAGTTTCACGCCGACGCGGTCCGTGCGCTGCGGAAATGTGCGACCAAGACGACGGGCCAGCTCGTCGACGCTCTTTGCGACGAACGCTCGGAGTTCGACGTGCGCCGCCGGCTCCCGCGCGTCCTCTCCGATTGTCCCACCCAGGAGGCGGCGGACGGCCTGGTCCGCGGCGTCTCCGATTCACGATTCGAGGTGCGCTACGAGTGCGCTCGCGCGCTGCTCAAGATCACCGGACACGACCCCAGCGTCGTGGTCGCTCCGGAGAAGGTCATCGCCCTGGTCACGAGGGAGGTGGCGCTGAGCAAGCACGTCTGGGAGAGCCAGGTGGAGCCCGAGCTCGACGCGGAGGAAGACGAGCCGCCCGCGCTCATCGACCGCCTGCTTCGCGATCGCATGGACCGGAGCCTGGAGCACGTATTCACGCTGCTCGCGCTGAACCTGGACAGGCAGTCATTGCGCCTCGCGTTCAAGGCGCTGCACGAGAGCGACGAGCGCCTGCGGGGGACGGCCCTCGAGTATCTCGAGACGGTCCTTCCGGACGAAGTGCGCGACGGGGTGTGGCCGTTCCTCGGAGAGAACCGTCCGATGCGCCCTGCGCGTTCCCCACTCGAGATCCTGGCCGACCTACGTCGGACCCCGGAGGGTCTCGCTGCGGTGCCGCCGGCGACGGCATGAGGTGCGCGGTGCTGGCCTGCATGGCCGCAGGACTCTTCGCGAGCGGCTTTGCACGCGCGGACGAGCCCAAGCGAGCGGTCCCCGACTACGACGGTCGCGGCCCCCCCCCGACGACGCCGGGTGACGTGGCACTCTGGGTGCCGCGCATCGTCTTCTCGCCTCTCTACTTCACGAGCGAGTACATCCTCCGACGGCCGCTGGGGGCGCTCGTCACGGAGGCCGAGCGCTCGCACCTGCCCACGGTCTTATACGACCTCTTCACGTTCGGCCCCGATCACAAGGCGGGCTTTGCGCCCATCGCGCTCTTCGACTTTGGCTTCAATCCGAGCCTCGGCGTCTACGCTTTCTGGGACGACGCGCTCGCCAAGGGCAACGACCTGCAAATGCACGGGTCCACGTGGGGCCCCGACTGGCTCGCCGGCACGCTGACCGATCGGATTCACCTTCATCGCAAGGACACTCTGTCTCTGAATCTGACGGCGGTGCACCGTCCGGACCGGGCGTTCTTCGGCGTGGGGCCGAGGTCGCTCCAGTCCAACTTGAGCCGTTACGGCGAGGACGAAGTCGACGGCGGGGCCGTCGTGGACGTCCGGCCCTGGCGTGCAAGCCACGTGCAGACGGCAGTCGGCGTGCGCTCGGCGAGCTTCTACCAGGGTCACTACGAAGGGGACCCCAGCATCGAACAGCAGGCGGCAAGTCGCGCGTTTCCGCTGCCGGACGGATTCGACCGGGGCTATACGGCCGAATACAACCGCGTCGTCTTGGCGCTCGACAGCCGACAGCCGCGGCCCGCACCGGGCTCGGGAGTGCGCATCGAGGTCGTGAGCGAGCAGGGCAATGACGTGCGCCAGGTCGCCGGCTCGGGGTGGCTTCGATACGGGGCAACCGCCGGGGGCTTCTACGATCTGAGCGACCACGGGCGGGTCGTCAGCCTTTCGTTTGCCGCGCTGTTCGCCGATCCACTCGGCGGACGCCCGGTCCCCTTCACCGAGCTCGTCTCGCTCGGCGGCGACAAGCCGATGCCCGGGTTCTGGTGGGGCAGGCTGTTGGATCGCAGCGCGGCCGTCGCCACCGCCGAGTACCGCTGGCCCATCGCGCCCTTCCTGGACGGATCGATGCAGGCCGCCGTGGGCAACGTGTTCGGCGAGCATCTGGACGGCTTCGAACCGAGTCTGCTGCGCTTCTCGGGCGCCGTGGGCGTCACGACCGTGAGTGCGCCCGACAGTGCCATCCAGTTTCTCGTCGGGTTCGGAACGGAGACGTTCGAGCACGGCGGTCAGGTCGACTCGATACGCGTCGTCGCGGCGGCCAACCGTTTCTGAGGAGATCGTC
>Ga0182030_10007084_pt1 | contig 23501 bp, 22 predicted proteins | sample 812S3MmetaG_FD_121299 | JGI IMG/M metagenome (GOLD analysis project Ga0182030, IMG submission 121299) | Permafrost microbial communities from Stordalen Mire, Sweden - 812S3M metaG (Illumina Assembly) | ecosystem: Environmental > Terrestrial > Soil > Wetlands > Permafrost | place: Sweden...
AAGCAGCGAGAAACGCCTCATAAAGGCGCCGATTTATCCCCTGCCGCGATTTTTCCTATGACTTCCATCGCTTCATTCATCTCAATCCTAGCTCGCACACCTGCCTGTGCAGAGCTTCCCTAGGTCTTCGCGCGAACCCAAGGGAGATGTTCATGAGGATTGCACAGGTTGCGCCGCTGATCGAGGCCGTGCCCCCGAAACTCTACGGCGGAACCGAGCGTGTCGTGGCTTATCTGACAGACGCGTTGGTGGAACTCGGACACGATGTGACGTTGTTTGCCTCTGGCGACAGCCAAACCAAAGCGAAACTCTGTCCGATATGGCCCCGCGCCCTGCGGCTTGATCCAAGCGTGCTTGATTATTTCGCCCCATTGTTCATGCAGCTGGAGACCGTGGCGCGGCGCGCGCACGAATTCGACATCATTCACTGCCACTTGGATTACTTCGCGTATCCCGTTTTAGGTCTGCTCGGCGTGCCCTCGGTCACGACCTTGCACGGTCGTCTTGACTTGCCGGAGCTGCCGCCCTTGTATGAGCTTTACAGCGACACTCCGGTCGTATCGATTTCCGATTCCCAACGCGAGCCGTTGCCGCAAGCAAACTACGTGGCAACGATTCTCCACGGATTGCCCCAACATTCTCTCGGCAAGGGCCCCGGCGGCGATTACCTGGCGTTCCTCGGACGGATTTCTCCCGAGAAGGCGCCCGACGCGGCTATTCGCATCGCTGCGCGGGCTGGCATGCGGCTGAAGATTGCGGCGAAAGTCGACAAAGTCGACGAGGAGTATTTCAAGACCCAGATTGAGCCGCTGCTGGCGCAGGCGGATGTCGAGTTCATCGGAGAGATTAGCGAGCATCAAAAGAGCGATTTTCTCGGCAACGCTGCTGCGCTGTTGTTTCCGATTGCGTGGCGAGAACCGTTCGGCTTGGTGATGATCGAGTCGATGGCGTGCGGCACACCGGTCATTGCGTTCAACAACGGATCGGTTCCCGAAGTCTTGGAAGATGGAGTCACCGGCTTTGTCGTCAATTCGGAGGACGAAGCGGTGCAGGCGCTGCGCAGCGTAGCACGCTTGGATCGCAATCGGATCCGGGCCGAGTTCGATCGCCGCTTCACGGCACAGCGCATGGCACAAAACTATTTGAAGCTGTACTCGCGGCTGGCGCATATGCGAACGCCCGCGTCGGCGGTACATGGAAGGGCGCCTTTGCCGAGATCGGCGCTGGCCGTGCAGGCGGCGACGGCGATCCCTGCTAGCATGGGGCCGGGAGTCGGCGCGTGGGAGTGTTAGCTTGTGACGTGGCGTGGTTGGACGGCCTTTGCGGCCTTAGGGTTGATTTGGGGATTGCCGTACTTTTTTATAAAAGTGGCGGGGCAGGAAGTCTCTCCGGTGATCTTGGCATTCAGCCGCGTAGCCCTGGCCACGCTGATATTGATGCCGATCGCATGGCGCCGCGGCGCGCTGCGCTCCTTAGGGAAGCACAAGGCTGCGATCTGCGCATTCGGAGTGATTGAGTTTGCAATTCCGTTTTCGCTGATCTCGCTCGGCGAGCGCTGGATCAGCTCCTCCGTTACGGGCATCCTGATTGCGATGGTGCCGCTGTCGATCGCGTTGATACAGCGCTTCTTTGGCATCCGTGAATCGCTCGGCGCATGGCGGGTTACAGGGCTGGCGATCGGTTTTATCGGCGTGGCGGCATTGCTGGGAACGGGTTCCATTTCCGGCTCACTGGGCTGGGCGGGAGTGGGCTGCATGCTGCTGGCGACGATCTGCTATGCGGTCGGACCCTTGATCATTCAACGTCACCTGCATGGCCTGGATTCCATCGGGCCGCTTGCCGCGAGTCTGCTGGTCGCGACCGCGGTGCTGTTCATCCCTGCCATGATTGAGTTTCCCGCCGGCTTGCCTTCGACAGCGGCGCTCGCATCGATTGCCGTCTTGGGCGTGGTGTGCACCGCTGTCGCGATGTTGCTGATGTTTTATCTGGTGCATCATGCGGGCGCATCCCGCGCCTCGGTCATTACCTACATCAACCCGGTTGTGGCGACGCTGCTTGGCGTGTTGGTGCTCGATGAACATCTCGGCCTGGGCGGTTTCATCGCCTTCGCGCTCATCCTCTTAGGATCATGGCTCGCGACGCGGGGAGCCGTAGCGCGCAGCAGTTCAGCGAGCGAGGCGGCGGTCAACGCGTGAATCCCAGCAGCTATGCCAGCCTGCCGGAACGCTTCTTTGCTCGAGTTGCCCCGACGCCGGTCGTCGAACCGCGCCTGCTCAAGCTCAATCTCGAGCTTGCGGCCGAATTGAATTTCAATGCCGGTCTCGAACCCCGCGCCTTGGCGGGCTTGTTTTCCGGCAACACCCTGGCGCCCGGCGCCATACCCATCGCCATGGCCTACGCAGGACATCAGTTCGGCCACTTTGTGCCGCAGCTCGGCGACGGCCGGGCGATTCTCCTCGGTGAGACGCGCGACCAGGCCGGTGTGCGCCGCGATATCCAGCTGAAAGGCTGCGGCCGCACGCCTTATTCGCGCAACGGCGATGGCCGCGCCGCCATGGGCCCCGTACTGCGCGAGTATCTTGTCAGTGAAGCCATGCACGCCCTGGGAGTTCCCGCCACGCGTTCGTTGGCGGCGGTGATGACAGGCGAATCCGTTCGGCGTGAGACGATGGTGCCGGGAGCTATTTTGACGCGCGTTGCAGCCAGCCATGTACGGGTGGGAACCTTTGAATATTTCGCGGCTCGAGGCGACGTTGCCGCCACTCGGATCCTCGCCGACTACGTGATCGAGCGGCACTATGCGCACCTCGCGCACGCCACCACAGGCTACTTGGCGCTGCTGGCGGAGGTTGTTTCGCGGCAGGCAGCGCTCATCGCCGCTTGGATGCACGTGGGTTTCATTCATGGCGTCATGAATACCGACAATATGACCGTGTCGGGCGAGACCATCGATTTCGGTCCATGCGCTTTCATGGACGCGTTCGATCCTGCTGCCGTGTTCAGTTCAATCGACGAGCACAGCCGCTACGCCTACGCCAATCAGCCGCATGCCGCCGCGTGGAATCTGGCGCGCTTCGCGGAAACGCTGCTGCCCATCATCGATGCGGATCATGGACGGGCGGTGGAACTGGCGACCGAGGTGATTTCCAAGTTTACGGCGCGTTTTGCGGATTACTGGCTCGCAGGAATGCGCCGCAAACTGGGACTGTCTACGACAGAGGAGGGGGATCGTGCACTGATCGATGACTTGCTCGGTGCCATGCATCGCAATCAAGCGGATTTCACGCTGACTTTTCGCGGACTGTGCGATGCGGCGGCGGAGCCGCATACAAAGGCGCAGCCGAATGTAGACTCGCCAGTGCGTGGACTATTTGGCAACGCCCGCGACTATGATGACTGGACGCAGCGCTGGCGTGTTCGCTTGTCGCGGGAATCGACGACGCCAATGGCGCGGGCGCAGGCCATGCGGCAGGTCAACCCTGCCTACATTCCGCGCAATCATCGAATTGAACAAATGATCCGCGCCGCGGTGGAGCACGGCGACTTGGCTCCCTTCGAGGAACTCATCGCCGTGCTCTCGCAGCCATATCGAGATCAAGCGGCCTTTGCTGCGTATGCCAACCCGCCGCAACCAAGCGAGCGCGTGCTGCAGACCTTCTGCGGTACTTAGGGGCCGATTGCAATGTAATGGCCCGATCGCCGGTCTTATTTGACAGGAGTAAGATTTCAACCCCATGACCATCGTAATTTTGGTGTATTTAGGCGGCGTGCTGACCATTTTGAGTCCCTGCATCCTGCCCGTGCTTCCCTTCGTGTTTGCTCGATCCGAGCAGAAATTTCTGACCAATGGTCTTCCCATGCTGGCCGGCATGGCCATTACTTTTGCCGCCATCGCCACCCTGGCGGCAGTCGGCGGTTCATGGGCCGTCAGAGTAAATCAGTATGGACGCATCTTTGCGCTGGTGCTCTTGACCGCGTTTGCTGCAACGCTGTTGTCGACGCGCTTGGCTGACTGGTTGGCGCGTCCGTTCGTCGCTCTGGGCAATCGGCTCGCGCAACCTACCACGGGGACCGGCAAGTTTGGACTCGTGAATTCTCTGCTGCTGGGCGTTGCCACGGGCCTTCTTTGGGCACCGTGCGCCGGCCCCATCCTGGGACTCATTCTCACCGGAGCGGCGATCTCCGGACCCAATGCCCGCACGACCTTGCTGCTGTTTGCCTACGCAGCGGGAGCTGCCACGTCGTTGGCCGTCGCCCTGCTTGCAGGGGGGCGGGTTTTTACTTTACTGAAGAAGTCGCTCGGCACCGGCGAATGGATCAGACGGGCTCTGGGCGCCGCGGTGCTGCTCGCCGTCGTGGCCATTCTATTTGGCTGGGATTCAACCGTGCTTACGCGCTTGTCGCTCAATGGCACTAACAGCCTGGAGCAGTCCCTGGTCGACAGGATCAATCCACCCGCTTCCGCAGGCAGCACGACCATGGCCATGAGCAATTCCAATATGGCCATGAGCGATTCCAAGGCTGATGGCCACGGGATGATGATGTCCGCTGCGAAGCCGTCGGGAGAACTGCCGGTGGAGGGGGAAATCCCATCCTTCGCCGGCGCCACACTGTGGTTGAATTCGCCGCCGCTTAACGCAGAAGCCTTGCGCGGCAAAGTGGTGATGGTCGATTTCTGGACTTATTCCTGCATCAATTGTCTGCGTGCGCTGCCCTACGTGGAGTCGTGGTACGAGAAGTATAAGGATCACGGATTGGTCGTCATCGGGGTGCACGCGCCGGAGTTCGCCTTCGAAAAGGACCCCGGCAACGTGCGGCGCGCCGTCGCCGATTTGAAGGTTACCTATCCCGTTGCTTTGGACAACGACTATGCCATTTGGCAGGCATTTAATAATCAATATTGGCCCGCGCACTACTTCATCGATGCCACCGGCCGCATCCGCGGCCATCACTTCGGCGAAGGCAATTACGACGAGTCCGAGCAGACCATTCGAAAATTGCTGACCGAAGCCGGGCAAACCGATCTGCCGCCGGCCGGTATGGGCACGGCGAAGGCCGTGGGCGTTCAGGCGCCGCCCGATGAGGCACACGATCAGTCGCCAGAGACTTATGTCGGATATCGCCGCGCGGAGAGTTTCGCTTCACCCGGCGGTTTTGCGCAAGATCAATCGCACGCCTATTCGGCGCCGGCCGCATTAAAATTGAATCAATGGGCGCTCTCCGGGTCATGGAATGTAGACCCGGAGAAAGCCGTTTTGGGCGCCGTGCCCGGGAAAATCGTCTTTAGATTCTATGCGCGCGATTTGCATCTGGTTTTGGGTCCCGCCGCCGACGGCAAGCCGGTGCGCTTTCGCGTGCTGCTGGATGGCGCCGCACCCGCGCCGAATCACGGCGCCGACACCGATTCCAACGGCGCAGGGACCATTGATCGACAGCGCCTGTACCAACTGATTCGGCAAAGCGGAGAGGTGGGCGAACATGTGTTTTCGATCGAGTTTCTAGATCCTGGTGTTCAAGCGTATTCGTTTACATTCGGTTGAGGGCAGGCTATGAGTGCAGTAGTGAGTCGTCGTTTTGTTATCGCGGGATTGACCGCATTGTCGGCTATTCCTTTCATGCGCAAAGCGCCCGCAGCAACGCAGTCGGGACCGGCGCTCGGAAACGAGGTGTCGATCGAGAATTTCTCGCCCGCCGGCAAAAGCTTGGGTATCGTGCGGGCCGCGAAGATCGCGAAGAGCGATGCAGAGTGGCAGGCCCAGCTCTCGCCTCTCGCCTACCGCGTCGCGCGCCAGGCAGGCACTGAAGTCGCGTTTACCGGCGAGTACGACAGAAATCATGCGGACGGCATTTATCATTGCGTGTGTTGCGATACGGCGCTTTACGATTCGAAAACTAAATTTGAATCCGGCACCGGATGGCCCAGTTTCTGGCAGCCGATCTCGGCGGTGAATGTCGTCAAGAGCAGCGATCGAACGTTCGGCATGGAGCGCGACGCAATCTCCTGCCGCCGCTGCGACGCGCATTTGGGACACGTGTTCGACGACGGCCCGAAGCCCACGGGTTTGCGCTATTGCATGAATTCAGTTGCGTTGCACTTCGCGGCGCGCGCATAAAAAGAGGAAGAGACATGACATTCTGGAAATTGGCATCTCCGCTGCGGCTTGCGTTGCTTATCGGTGCAACGGTCGCCGGCGTCATTCTGTGGCATTCGCCGCTGTTCGGCGCGGAGGCACCGGTCATCATCGCGCCTCCGGTGATCGACAACCCAAAGGCTGCCGGACCTGCACAGACCGCGGTGTTGGCGGGAGGCTGTTTTTGGGGTGTGCAGGGCGTCTTCGAACATGTGAGAGGCGTGCAGAAAGTGGTCGCAGGCTACGCGGGAGGCGAAAGATCAACCGCTCAATACGAGACCGTCAGTTCGGGGAGCACCGGTCACGCGGAATCGGTGAAGATCACTTTTGATCCGGCGGCCATTTCCTACGGCCAGATTCTGCAGATCGCATTTTCGGTGGTGCACGATCCCACGCAGCTCAACCGTCAGGGACCTGATACCGGCACGCAATACCGGTCTGCCATTTTCTATGCCGATGAAAGTCAAAAGCATATTGCGCAGGCCTATATAAGCCAATTGGATCAGGCGCATGTCTTTGCACGGCCGATAGTCACTCGCGTAGATCCGCTCAAGGGCTTTTATGCGGCCGAGGACTATCATCAGGATTATTTGATACATAACCCCACGCAGCCGTACATCGCGTTCTATGACATCCCCAAGATCGAGAACTTCCGGCGTACATTTCCGGAACTGTATAGCGGACAACCGGTGTTAGCCCACAACTAGCGGCCATCATGAAAAAAATCCTCGGATGGATGGCGTTGTTTGCTTGTTTGATCGGGGTGCAAGCTGCCGCGGCGGATGAAGACAGGTCGCCGATCACGGTATTTGCCGCCGCGTCCCTGACCAATGTGCTGCAAGAGTTGGGAGATGCCTTTACCAAGGACTCGTCGATTCCGGTGCGCTTCTCATTTGCGGCGAGTTCGGCTCTCGCCCGCCAAATTGAAAACGGCTCGCGAGCCGATATGTTTTTTTCGGCGGACCTGGAGTGGATGGATTACCTGCAAACCCGCAGTCTAATTCGGCCGGCGACTCGACACGATGTGCTGGGAAATCAGCTGGTCTTGATAGCGCCGGCGGACAGCAAAGTCACCCTGAAGATCCAGCCGCATTTTGCGCTCGCCGCGACCTTGGGGAAGGGGCGATTGGCGACCGGCGACCCGGATTCCGTGCCCGTTGGCCGCTACGCGCACGAGGCGTTGGCCAATCTGGGCGTCTGGGATGAGGTGTCGGCCCGCCTGGTTCGTGCAGACAGCGTGCGCTCGGCACTCGCGTTCGTGGACCGCGGCGAAGCCACGCTCGGTATCGTGTACGCAACCGATGCGCTGATCGACAAAAATGTGCGCGTGGTAGACACGTTTCCCGCGGGCAGTCACATGCCCATCATTTATCCGGCGGCATTGACCGTCGGAGCGAAGCCCGATGCCGCTAAATTTCTGGCCTATATTCGTGGTCCTGCGGGTGATGCCGCGTTCCGCCGCTATGGCTTCACGCCGCTGAAATAGGACTGTCTAATCCGCTAATTTGCGGCCGGCGGCAGCATTGAGGGGTCAATCGCGGGAATGCCGCGGCGGATGTCTTCGGAAAAAGTGTCGCCGCGGTCCGATTGCTTGGCACGGTCGGTGATCCGTCCCAGCGCACGCAACTCTTCCAGTGAATAACGCTGATCTAGGCCGCCTACCCGGTAGACATACGCAGGCAGGTAGCCTGTGAACAGCAGCCGATAGCTCCAGGGCAGGTATCCGACGATTCGCTTCATCATGTAATAGACGAGCGTCGTGCAGTTGACGGTGATGGTGTTGTAGAAGCGAGGCGCGTTCACGAGCTTGTCTGCCTGCTCGACGTAGCCGAGAAACAGCGAACGCATCGCGGGCAGCGGCATGCGAATCCGATACAGATAATCGTCCTCGCCGCGAACATTGGTTCGCACGCGGATCACATCCCGCTCATCGGCCGCGATGATGCTGAGACCGTACCTCTTGAAGAAGCCGCCGATCTCGGAATAGGTTTTATTCTTCTCGCGCCGGACTTCCACGGAGAATGCCACGTGCTGACCATCGCCGAAGCCGAACGATACCAGCATGTGCGCGATCGCCAAGCCGTCCCAGTACGACATGACCATGTCGACCGAATCCAGCTTGTCGAGATCGTAGCTGCGGGTTTCCCAACGCTGGGTGTAGTCATCGTTGGTGCGCCAATCAAAATTGCGCACATTGTGCAGCGTGAGTCGGTTGCCATCGATCGTGCCGCTGGTGATTCGCGCAACATCATCCGCCCACACGCGATCATTGGACGGCGCAATTTGCTGCCACCAGAAAAGTACAGCGCCGAACGCCAGCGCAAAGGCCATTACGCCCAAGCCGGCCCGTCCCTGCCAAAGCGCCGTCAGCATCGCAAGACTGAAGGCAATCCACAGCACGGCGATGCCGCTCTTCAGCATCTGTCCGCACGGCGCCTGGTACCAGATGGCCAAAGCGGCCCATCCCGCGGGCAATCCGATGAGCAACGTTGCCAGCAGCGTGCCGGTGATTCTCAAAATACTCGCGGCACTGGCGGTCATGATGTCCAATATCATGCCAGCCCGATCCGACCGCGCTCACCGGCTAGGTGCGGATCGCGGAAGAGCGCCAAATCCGAAAGCCGCCTAGGAAGGCAAAGTCATTGTTTCCAAGCCGCGCATTCTTCGGCAGCTTTTTCAATTTACGCGCATTGCCGCCGCCGATGACGACGTAGTCGGCTTCCAGCGCCTTACTCAACTGCGCGATCACATCCGCGACCACGCGACGCCACTTTTTGGCGCCCAGGCGACGCCGTCCTCGGTCGCCCAAATAGTCCTCGTAGCTGCGGGCGCCCTTGTACGGCAGATGGGCAAGCTCCATCGGAGCCACCGCACCGCCGACGATCATCGCCGAACCTAACCCCGTGCCCAATCCTAAAAAGAGCATGCGTCCGCCTTCGTAGCTACCGATCGCTTGCATCGCAGCATCATTCATGAGCAGGGTCGGCCGGCCAAACACTTTGCGAAAGTCAAACCCCACCCAACCGCGTCCGAGATTGTAAGGTTCGGTAACGATCTTGCCGTGCACGACCACGCCGGGGTATCCAATCGATACGGCGTCATATTTCAAATCGCCGGTGAGCCGAAGCACGTGCGAGACCATCTGGCGCGGCGTTAAGGTGGGCCCGGATTCAAACTGGCGCATATCGCGGTGGCCGGATACTCGGGTCTTTACGTGGCTGCCGCCGACATCGACGACGAGCACGCGCCGCTGGGACTTTCGTAGCATGATGTGCAAACAATAGCGCACTTAACCGCCACTCGTCAGGCGTTTCTGCTGACATAATGCGTGGGCTACGGGTGTTGAAACAGGAGGGCCCATGAAGCTTCGGTTGTTTCCGCGAATGTTCCAGATCTCGGCATGTGTGGCGATGGCAGGATGCGCGGCCGCGCCATCCGTACCCGGACCGTTGCGAGTACCGGCAACTCAAGCGCTGATCAAGCAGCTGCACGCTACGGGCGTGCAAATCTATGAATGCCAGCCCACAAAGAGCGACCCTTCTCAATTCGAATGGTCGTTCAAACAGCCGGAGGCCGTCCTGCTTACCAAAGGGGGCAGCGCTATCGGAAAGCACTACGCCGGGCCCACTTGGGAAGCCAATGACGGCAGCAAAGTGATGGGCGAGGTGGTCGGGCGCAGCGACAGCCCGAAGCCAAACTCGATTCCGTGGCTGCTGTTGCGTGCCAAGGCGTCCTCCGGCAACGGCTTGTTCACCGGCGTGCAGTTCGTGCAGCGCTTGAATACCGCGGGAGGCAGCGCTCCCTCCGCCGCATGCCGCCAGGATCAGGTCGGGCAGCAACTGCGTGCCTCGTATACGGCCGACTATTTGTTTTACGGCGAGAAGCGCTAACTTCAAAATGCATGAGCCCCTGGAACAAGTCCAGTCAAAAATAGCCTATCTGGAGCGCGCCATGGCCGAACTCAGCGATGTGGTATTTCGGCAGCACCGAGAAATTCAGGCGCTGGAAGCACAACTCAAAGCCGTCAAAGAACGGCTCGAGGGCGCGCCGTCCGAAGACATGCGCTCGGCAGAGCAGGAACGGCCGCCTCACTATTGATATTCGTCGCAAACGCTTTCGCAAATATGAGGCGTTGGGCAACGACTACCTGGTCATAGATCCGCGGGATTGGCCTTCGTCCCCAAGCCCCGCGTTTGTACGCGCGCTGTGCGATCGGAAATGCGGCATCGGATCGGATGGCATCTTGTATGGGCCGATGGCCGATCCGGCAGGGTTCCGCATCCGCATCTTCAACCCGGACGGAAGTGAGGCCGAAAAGAGCGGCAACGGAATTCGCATCTTCGCGCGATACTTGCAGGATGCCGGTTACCTGAAGGGCTCCAACGGGACGATAGTGACGGCAGGTGGCAACGCGTTCTTTCAATACCTGGACCTTGGCGCTCACCGCATCCGCGCGTTGTCACCGGCGATCTTGCATCGGCTTTAGGAAGCCAGGGGTTGTCCTTGCGCAGCGCGGCGGTAAAACTCTCTCTTAAAGAAAAAAGGCGCCCGGCCGACATAAAGGCTGATTGACCCAGAGGTATCGAAGGATGCTTGCCGCCGCTATCGTGATTGCGAGCCTCCTCGGCGGACTTGGCGCGTGGGCCGTTTACCGGCGCCACCGCGGGCTGTCTACGGCAAGCGATTCGGTTCCGGCAACGGCGCGCAACAAGCAGCAGGGAAGGGCCGTGAGTTCGGCACCTGCCGCTGACAGTGCCAGAGTCGAACTGGCAAACAGCCTGGTGACGGAGCGCCTTTGGAAACTGGCTTTCGCCGCACCGTCGCAGGTACAGTTTTTGGAACCTGCGCATACTGAGATTCGAGATTCCGTATCAGCCGCACTGAAGGCCGACACGCTGGACCCTAGGTATTTCCCGCGCCGGCCCACATTGATGCCGCAGCTCATGCAAGTCGTGAACGATCCGCGCGCGGCGACCGAGAGACTTTCCCGGATGGTGGCTCACGATCCGGTATTGACATCGGATGTATTGCGGCTCGCGAATTCCGCGTTATACAGGACGTCGCCCGCCCCGATTGAAACCATCCAGCGCGCGATTGTCGTGCTGGGAGTCGATGCGCTTCGAGGCCTGGTTGCGACCGCCATGCTGCAGCCCGTGTTTCGCGCGACTCGCACGAATTTTCCGCGATTTCCGCGCATGTTGTGGGAACGTACCGAACGCGCCGCGCGCGCCGCGGAGATGTACGCGCTGAATACCCATCCTAAAGATCGCTTCGAAGCTCAGCTGGTCATTTTGCTGAGCGCCCTTGGGCCGCTGGTGGTCTATGGCGCCGCACTGGATGCGTATTCGCACCGCCCCGACATCGCTCCGAGCCCGGCCTTGTGCGTGGCGTTGACCGCCGCGCTGGGGCCGCAAGTATCGCTGCGGATCGCGCGGCATTGGGAAACCTCGGCGCGTCTTATCGCGGCGATCGAGAAATCATCCGAGGAGAGTTTGACGATGTCCTTGTGCACCGGCGAGTTGCTTGGAACGCTATCCCTGTTGGAAACGCAGAACGTTATTTCCCGCGACGCAGGGTTGGCAACCGCGAAAGACGCGGGGCTGTCGGAAGTAATCGTCACGCCCATTTTAACGCAGCTGACGACGGGCTGAGAGAAAGGCGCTATGGCATGATGCCGGCATGTCATTCGCAACGGATCCGGCAGGCTGGGTCGATAAGACCTCCGGCGGCGCGCACCGCGTGTTTCTCACGACGCCGCAAGGCCGGCATGTCAGCTATGCGGAGCTTCGCGAACAGTCCGGCAGGTTTGCCTCTGCGCTGATCCGGCGCGGCGTGCTGCCCGGCGACCGCATTGCGGTTCAAGTCGACAAGTCCGTGGAAGCAGTCCTGCTGTATGTGGCCTGCCTGCGTTTAGGCGCCGTGTTTGTGCCGATCAATGTGGCGAATACGCCCAACGAAGTCGAGTATTTCCTGCGCGACTCTCAGCCGCGAGTCGCCGTCATTCGGCCGCAAGATTCAGGCTTGCTCGAGCCGCTGGCGAGACGGGTGGGAATCGAGCATGTCGAGACACTGGGCGCGGAGGGCGATGGGTCGCTGTTCAATTTGGCCGCCGAGTCCGCAAGCGATTTCGCAGCGCCCAAAATGTTCGATCCGAACTCGATTGCAGCCATTGTCTATACGTCCGGAACCACGGGCCGCTCAAAAGGCGCGATGCTGACCCGTGCCAATCTCGCGTCGAACGCGGCCATACTGGCTGAGGCATGGCGCTTTAGCAGCAGCGATGTGCTGCTGCACACCTTGCCGCTGTTTCATATTCATGGATTGTTCGCCGCGATCAATACCGTTCTTGCTTCCGGGTCCAGCCTGCTTTTGCTGTCCAAGTTCGATGCGGCACGGACGCTTCGGCATCTGCGCGACGCGACGGTGTATATGGGAGTCCCGACGCATTACACCCGTCTGCTGCAGCAGGACGGACTCAACAGAGAGACCACCGCCGCGGTGCGCTTGTTCGTTTCCGGATCGGCCCCGCTGCTGCCGGAGACTCACCGGGCATTCCTCGAGCGCACCGCCCATGTGATTCTCGAGCGTTACGGAATGTCCGAGACTTTGATGAACACATCAAACCCCTATGACGGTCTGCGCCTGCCGGGATCTGTGGGACCGCCGCTGAAGGGTACGGCGATCCGAGTAGCCGGCGAATCGGGCGCCGTAGAACTGGAGCCCGATGTGATCGGCACGCTGCAAGTCAAAGGCCTCAATGTGTTTGCCGGCTATTGGCGCGATGAGGAGAAAACCCGCGGTGAATTCACGGCTGACGGGTGGTTCAAGACGGGCGACGTCGGGCGCATCGATCGCAACGGCTACGTGCATATCGTGGGCCGGGCCAAGGATCTTGTGATCAGCGGCGGCTACAATGTATACCCCAAGGAGGTCGAAACCGAGTTGGATGCGCTGGTCGGCGTGCTGGAAAGCGCGGTGTTCGGCGTGCCCCATCCGGATTTCGGGGAGGGAGTGACAGCGGCCGTCGTGGCAAAGCCGGGCGCCGTTCTCTCGGAAGAGGCCATGATTGATTCGATCAAAGCACGTCTAGCCCGCTACAAGGTGCCGAAGCGAATTCTCCTGGTGGATGAGCTGCCGAGAAATACGATGGGCAAGGTGCAAAAAAATGCCCTGCGCAAAACCTTCGCGGCGATTTATGTCAGTGACTAACAGAGAGGGGGTTAGTCGCCGGGCAGCAGCGTAACCATGGTGAGCGTTCGCGCACCGAGCAACGCGCCTCCTTCAGACTGGTCGATGACGACATAGAAGCTTTTTGACTGAGTGCGCGGGATATTGCTCAATGGAATACTCAAGGAAATGCCGGATTTCCCATCGCCTATGTACGCGAGCTGCGGCACCACGGGTGAGAAATCGATCCCGGGCTTTGCCGTGCCGGACTCGGTCCACCAGCTAAAATTTGTTTCGCCCCGCAAACTGCCCCTGCGGCGCACCGTGACTTGAGCCGACAATTCCGCGGGCGAAACATCAATGGTATCCGCGGCCAATTCGATTCTAGCTTGGCCGGAAGAAGCGCCGGGCGATGGCGCAGCGGGCAATGGCGCAGCGGGCGATGGCGCAGCGGGTGGTGGCGCAGCCGCAGCCAGCGCCGCCGCAGCCGGCGGGGCTGAAGCCGGCGGGGCTGAAGCCGGCGCCGCGGCTGGTAAATCGTGCGCGAGCGGCATCGGGGCCGAGCGGGCTGTCGGAGCGGGAATCCGCCCGTTGACTGATGGCGTGGAGTCTGCGGTCGTGGCAGCGGCTGTGGGCGTCCTGCCGTCAATACGGGGTAACACGCCCTGGCGGCCGATAGTCCAATAACCGACCGCCAGAACCAACGCGGCCGCCGCGACGACGGCCAGCGCGGAAACCGATTTGGATTCCTTGCGAGGAGTCGGTTCGAGAAGGTCAGCCAGCGGCGCCGGACGCTTTGCCGCTGCGGGAAAAACCAGCCCTTCCAGCCACTGCTGGATATCGGGCGGCCGCTCCTCGCGTTCGAAGCGAAGACCGGCGCGCAGCGTCCGCCATTGCCGATTCGTCATCTTCGGGGGCCGGCGCGGAGTCAATCCGGCCTCACGAGCCTGGGTGGCCGTCTTCTTCGAGAATGGATGCTCGCCGCTGAGCAGCAGATAAGCCACGCAGGCAAGGGCGAAAACATCATCCCGCGCGTCCACACGCTCGCCTTCGAGCAGCTGACAGCTGGCATAGCCGGAAGTGGCGAATGGCAATGTCATCTCATGATCCGGCGCTGCCGAGTTGCTGCCGTTCGATCTATGCGAGGCTCCGAAGTTGAGGACGCGCAATTCGCCCGCTGTCGTGACGAAGACATTTTGCGGGTTGACATCTCCGTGCACCACGCCGCGTGAATGTGCATGCGCAATCGCCGCGCCGATGTCGCGGATAACCGCAAACGCTTGGGCGCGTTCCAGAGGAATGAGTTTTCTTGCCTGCAGTACGCGGCTTAAGGGCGCCCCATTGAGAAGTTCCATCGTGAAAAAGACCACGGCTCCATCACGGTCAAATTCAAATACACGCACGATGTTCGGATGCGATAGCAGCTGCATCTGCTGGAATTCCCCGCGCAGCCCGGTGAACAACTCCGCGCGCTTGGTCACGGCCGTGTGCAGCACTTTGATGGCCAGCCGTTGCCCGCCTGCCGGCGTTTCCAGGCGATATTCATCGAGGGCTTGGAATACGGTGCCCGTTGCGCCCTGGCCCAGGATGCTTTCGATCCGGTAGCGACGCCGCAGCACGCTGCCTGGCTCAACAAGCTCGCCGGCGGCACCTGCCGTCTGCGTATTCTCGCGATGAGCATGCCCAGCGCTCAGTTCAGAACGGACCGTAATCTGCGGAACGGCAACCTCGCGCGCCACGGGAATTTCGCGCGCCATGGGAATTTCGCGCGCCATGGGAATTTCGCGCACCACGGGAATTTCGCGCGCCGCCGCGTTGCCTGCGACCGGAATGTTGCGGGTACCCAGTGCGGACTCCGCCAAGGCTTTTTTGATCGTGTGGAATATGTCGGCCTTAATCTTCCCGCGCCGATAGTATTGGTCCAGCTGCGACAGCACTTCCCAATTGCCGTCGGGATCGGATTTGAATCTTTCGTGCACGAACAGCAGGAACTCAGGTCCATCGCAGCCGCCGCTTGCCAGCGCGTCCAACCAGGCCTTAATAGCGTCTTCATCCGCCATTTCGGGTTGAACACCAGCTGGTCGCGTCCCGGGGCTCATGTGAGGTCCTTTGTCTTATACTGCTTCGGCCATTGTACCCATTGGAATCGCATTGGGAATTACGATGGGATGATGCGCTGCAATTTCTTGACGAGGAGTCTCGATGATGTATGAGTTGTACTATTGGCCGACCATACAAGGGCGCGGCGAGTTCGTGCGCTTGGCGTTGGAAGAAGCCGGCGCACCGTACCAGGACAGGGCGCGAGAGTCCGGCACCGGGGCCGGAGTGGCGGCAATGATGCATCTGTTGCAAGGCCGTGCTGTTGGGCGGCCGCCTTTTGCGCCTCCGTTCTTAAAGGCCGGCCGGCTGCTGATAGGCCAGACCGCCAATATTCTGCAGTTTTTGGGTTCGCGCCACGGACTTGCGCCGAAGACCGAGAGCGGCCGGTTGTGGACGCATGAATTGCAGCTGACGATGGCGGATTTTGTCGCTGAGACTCACGACACGCATCATCCGATGGGCGTTTCGCTTTATTATGAGGATCAGAAGAAAGAGGCGCGCCGCAGGGCCGCGGATTTTCTCAAGAACCGCGTCCCCAAGTTCCTCGGCTATTTCGAGAGAATCCTTTCGCACAATGCCCAAAACCATCGCTACCTGCTGGGGGCGAGACTTACCTATCCTGATCTCTCGTTGTTTCAAATCCTGGCGGGGCTGAACTATGCGTTCCCGCGCAGCATGGCTAAGACCGCGCGCCGCTATCGCCGGCTGTATACGCTGCATGCGGCAATTCAGCAACGTCCGAGGATTGCCGCGTATCTCGCTTCTTCGCGGCGTATTCCGTTCAATGAAGACGGAATTTTTCGGCATTATCCTGAGCTCGATGCGCCGCGCGGTGCGAGCCCAAGCTAGCGTCAGTTCAGTGCACTTGGAATCGCACGAGTTCCGTCTCGTGCGGCCCATCCGGCGCATCGTCCCAAATTCGCGTATACACCTCGTGACTACCGCGCGTTAGCGGCCACGCATAGCGCGTCCGATTGCCGTGCTCGGGGCGTGCCGCCGGGAAAGAGCAGCGCCGTTTGCACCGCATTCCGCCCGTGCACCCTGGACCAGAAGTGCCCCCAGCCCAACACCACCGCCCGCCATCGAATCTGGATTCCGCAGTTCACGTCCTCTCCCAAGGTCCCGGTCCTAAAGACCACTCTGCCGCATGAATCGGCCCGTTCAGTGATGCAACTGTGGCAAAGCGGTGGCAGCGAAGGACTGCGCGCCGCAAGTTGCTGCGGTCGCGGTGCGCTCTTGAATTGCGCATTTGCCGCACTATTAAAGAGCCAACACGTCCTATTTTCTTCTCAAAATAAGCTCCGGGTGCCGAAAATGACCGTCAGGTTGAAAATCGATTTTGTGTCCGATGTGTCCTGCCCCTGGTGTGTCATCGGACTGAAATCCCTGGAAACCGCGCTTAAGAGGCTGGCCGGCGATGTCGAGGCCGAGATTCACTTTCAGCCCTTCGAACTCAATCCGAAAATGGGCCCGAATGGGCAGGATATCGTTGAACATATCGCGCAAAAGTACGGGTCTGGACCTGCCGACATCGAGCGCAGCCGCAAAGCGATACAGGCCAGGGGAGTGGAACTCGGGTTCACCTTTGACTTGGAAAAGCGTGGGCGGATTTACAACACCTTCGATGCGCACCGCCCGCTGCATTGGGCGGCAGGCGAAGGGAAGCAAGAGGCGCTGAAGAATGCGCTATTCAGTGCCTACTTCACCGCGGGGCGGAATCCGAGCGACCATGGCGTCTTGGTGGATGTCGCAGCCTCGGTTGGCCTGGACGCGAAGCGCGCGGCGCAGATTCTTGCCTCCGATGAGTACACGGCTGAGGTGCGGGCGCGCGAGCAGTTCTACGTCAGCCGCGGCATTCACGCGGTCCCGTCTGTGATTATCAATGACCGGCACTTGATTCAGGGCGGGCAGCCGGCGGAAGTCTTTGAGCAAACACTGAAAGAACTCGCAAACCAAGCGCACGAGCCGGCTTGAGGGCGCGACGCCGGCTCGCGGGCGCGGCATCGGCTCGCGGCGTGACGTCGACGAATTGCCATCCCATGGCACGCAGACTAGGATCACAGGCCATGCTCGATCTGACTCTCGCTATAGCCCATCATCTTCTGATCTTCGGTATTTTCGGTATTTTATTTGCCGAATTCTGGACCTTGCGCTCCGGCATAAGCGGCGCAACGCTCGCGCGCATAGCCAAGATCGATCTGTGGTACGGCATCTTGGCGGCGGCGGTCATCGTGGCCGGTTTCTGCCGGGCTATATTTGCCGCTAAGGGGTGGCTGTACTACTCCCATAACGCTTTTTTCTGGGCCAAGATCGCCGGCTTCGCGGCCATTGGGATATTGTCTCTGCCGCCCACGGTTGCGTTTATTCGCTGGCGCAAATCGGGTGCGTTGCCGAGCGACCCGGATATACGGAAAGTACGGCGATATCTGCACGCGGAGCTTGCGCTTTTCGTATTTCTGCCGATTTTTGCCGCGGCGATGGCGCGAGGTTACGGAGAATTCTAGTTTTAGGCCGCGCTCTGGCGCTATCGGGGAACCCGACAGCCCTCCCCAAGTTCAAAGCCTTATTCGCGGGTTCCGGAGTCTTTAGCCGACCTCGCGGTTGGGCTCACCCGTAGTTTCGGAATTTCGTCAATAAAGGATCCAGGAATGAATCAGAAAGCTGCCCCGCCGCTCAACGAGCCGAATGCGAGGTATCAGCCCACGCCCGCCACTCAGGAATCGCTTCCGTTGCCGCCCGCGGCGGATCCGGCGATGCGGGCCGCGAGGGAGACGGTCGTGGCGAGTTCAGCCTGGATTCGACCGCTGCAGCAGGAAATGGCGCGCGTCATTGTGGGTCAGAAGCACCTGCTCGATAGATTGTTGGTTGCTCTGCTCACCAATGGGCATGTCCTTCTGGAAGGCGTGCCTGGGTTGGCGAAAACGCTTGCGCTGAAAACATTGGCCAGTTGCATCGCCCTGGATTTCAAAAGGCTGCAATTCACGCCGGACATGCTTCCGGCCGACATTGTCGGAACGATGATTTACAACCCGCAGGATGGGGCGTTCAGGACGAAGCACGGACCGATTTTCGGCAATCTCATCCTCGCGGACGAAATCAATCGCGCGCCGGCAAAGGTACAAAGTGCGCTGCTGGAAGCGATGCAGGAACGCCAGGTAACGATTGGAGATGAAACTTATAGGCTGCCCACTCCCTTTCTGGTGCTCGCCACCCAGAATCCTCTGGAGCAAGAGGGAACGTACCCGCTCCCCGAGGCGCAAATCGACCGCTTCATGATGAAGGTGATTGTCACTTATCCGAACCGCGCCGACGAGCGCGCCATTCTGGACGCGATGGCAACGACCGAAGCCATGCTCGTACCCAGAGCGGTGGTGAGTGCGGCGCAAATCGTCCAGGCTCGCCATGTTGTCAACACACTGTATGTCGATGACAAGATACGCGACTACATCGTTGATCTGGTGCTCGCAACCCGTCCGCCGATTGCGGCATCCTTGAATTTGAACGGCTACATCCAGACTGGCGCCTCGCCGCGCGCCACCATTGCGCTGACTTTGGGCGCCCGCGCGATGGCCTTCTTAGGCGGCCGCCACTTCGTGATACCGCAGGACGTCAAATCGATTGCCCTTGACGTACTTCGCCATCGCGTGTCGGTGACGTATGAAGCGGAAGCTGAAAATATCTCCTCCGAGAATGTCATAGAGAGAATTCTCGATGCGTTGCCGGTACCGTGATGATGCCTAGAGATGCCTCCAAGTCGAACAAGGTCATGATGAGCGGCATGCGGCAGCTGGAGATCCGCACGCGCCGCATGGTCAACGACAGCCTCGCCGGCGCATATCATTCGGTATTCAAAGGACGCGGAATGGATTTCGATGAGGTGCGCGAGTACAGCCCCGGCGACGAGGTGCGCACCATCGATTGGAATGTCACGGCCCGGGCCGGCAGGCCCTTTGTAAAGAAGTTCACCGAGGAGCGCGAACTCACTATCTTTTTGCTGGTGGACATCAGCGCCTCCGGAAATTTTGGATCCGGCCTGGCCAGCAAACGCGATCTTGCGGCGGAGCTGGCCAGTGTCTTGGCGTTCTCCGCCATTCGCAATAGCGACAAAGTCGGTCTATTGCTTTACACCGACCAGGTCGAACGCTACTTGCCGCCGAAGAAAGGCCGGCGTCATGTATTGCGCGTCGTCAGGGACATCCTTCACCACACGCCCGAGGCCACCGGCACCGACACCGTCAAGGCGCTTGATATCGCGAACCGGCTTCTACACCGGCGGGCGATCGTATTCCTCATTTCAGACTTTGAGACGCCCAAAGACCCAAGTCGAACCGAATTGCGCCGCGCCATGCGCCGCACGAATCGGCGTCATGATCTTGTTGCCGTGCACGTCGAGGATCCCCGGGAAAAGGAGCTTCCGGATGTGGGGATCGTTGCGCTGGAGGATGCGGAAAGCGGCGAAGTGATCGAACTCGATACTGCAAGTTCCGCAGTCCGGCGGCGTTTCAAAGAACTTTCCTCGGAAAGGGGCCGCCGGTTGGTGAGCGATTTTCGCGCCGAAGGCATAGACACTCTGCAGTTGCTGACCGACGCGCCCTACATGCCGGCCTTGCAGCGGTTCTTCAAAACTCGGCAGCGCAGGCGCGCATGAGCGGCCGCCTTACCGGCACACGAGCCGTAGCGGCCGCCGCCGTGATCGGCGCGCTCTTCGGAACGGGGCTCTGGGCCGCGGCGCCGACCGTTGAAGGAGACATCCGCGACATCCGAGGACCTGTATTCGTCTTGCCGGCATGGGTGTTGCTCGCTCTCATGGCAGTGATGGCGATTCTCGCCCTGGCGATCTATTTCCTTTGGCGTTCGCGGCGCAACCGTCGTGCGCGCGTCCTTTTGCCATACGAAATCGCCTTGCAGCGGCTGGAGGACATCCGCGCGCTCATGCAGCCCGCGGGCGCACGCGCCTTCTCCACCGCGGCGTCGGATATCGTGCGCAGCTACATCGAGCAACGATTCGATGTCACCGTCACCCGCCGAACTACCGAGGAGTTTCTGCGCGATCTGGAAACTCCGAATGCAGCGCTTGCCCCGTATCAATCGGCGCTCGGAGAATTTCTCCATCAGTGCGATTTCGTCAGATTTGCGGCGATGTCCCTTACCTCCGAGGACATGGAATCGCTGCGTCAGAGCGCGCGCGCTTTCGTATTGGCAACCGCCAAACCGGAAGATGCATCCGCGCCCCCGGAGGCCCATGACGCGCTTCCTGCAACCTGAATGGTTTTGGCTGCTGGCGCTGCTGCCGATCGTGATGCTGTGGCGTGGGCGGCGCGGTCCCATCGCCGCTATCGAATACTCCGATGTCAGCCTCGCACGCGAGGTGGCCCGCGGCAGCCGCGGTCGAATAGGGCGGTTGGCGTGGCTGTTGCCGATTCTGGCCGGCGCTTTGATGATAGTGGGACTCGCTCGTCCGCAGCGCGCTCATAGCCGAACCGAAGTCAGCGCCAACGGCATAGATATCGTTCTTGGGCTCGATGTCTCCGGCTCGATGCAGGCGTTGGATTTTCAGATCGACCACCAACGGGTCAATCGCATCGAAGTGGTCAAGTCCGTGGTGTCGAAATTTATCGACGAGCGGACGGACGATCGCATCGGCCTCATTGCCTTTGCGGGCGCTCCTTACTTGGTCAGTCCGATCACGCTCGATCACGATTGGCTGCAACAAAACCTTGAGCGCGTCACCGTTGGGGCCGGCGACGATGGCACAGCGATTGGCTCGGCGATCGCCGCGAGCGTCAATCGGCTGCGCTTGACGCCGGCGAAGTCAAAGGTGGTCATTCTGCTCACGGATGGCGTCAACAACACCGGAAAGATTTCGCCTCTGGCCGCCGCCGAGGCAGCCAAGGCAATGGGCGTAAAGATATATACCATCGGCGTGGGTGCGCGTGGCGATGCGCCCATTCCGGTCAGGGACGCGGCGGGAAACGTTCGGCTGGTCATGGCCAAGGTGGACGTGGACGAAAAAACCCTTCAGGCGGTGGCCGAGGAGACCGGCGGGAAATTTTACCGCGCGACGGATACCGATTCGTTGCGGAAAATCTACGAGCAGATCAATCAATTCGAGAAAACCGCGCAAACGGTGCAGAAGTTTGAGCGCACCGAAGAGCTGTATCCTTGGGCCCTCATTCCGTCGCTGGCCATTCTCGGATTGAGCCTCACATTGCAGCAAACTCGCCTGCGGAGGTTGCCGTGAGATTCAGCAGCCCGCTGTGGCTTCCGGCCGGACTTCTCACGGTCTTGCTGCTCGTTTGGCTATGGCGCCTTTATGATGCCCGCCAACACGCTGCGCTCGCCAAATTCGTGTCGGCGCACTTACGGCATCAATTGACTCGGTCGATATCCCCCGCCAAGCGCCGCGCGCAGCGTGGGCTGTTTCTTACGGCAGTGATTTGCCTATTCCTGGCACTTGCAGGGCCGCTCGTGGGGTTTCGCTGGGAACAGGTCAGCCGCCGGGGAAATGAAATCATTTTCGCGATCGACACCTCGCGCAGCATGTCGACGCCGGACGTCAAACCGAATCGGCTAACGCGCGCAAAACTCGCGATCGATGATTTCGCAAAGCAGTTGGACGGAGACGCGGTCGGCATCGTTGCATTTGCAGGCACCGCCTTCTTGGCATGTCCCATTACGCTGGACTATGGGGCATTTCACGAATCCTTGAGCGCGATTGACACCAACACGATCCCGCGCGGCGGCACGAATATTTCAAGCGCCATCCAGGCCGCACAGGCTGCGCTGCACCGCCGCCCGGCCAGCGATAAAATATTGATACTTGTCACCGACGGCGAGGACCTAGAGGGTAGCGCCGCGGACGCCGCCAGAGCGGCATCGCAGGCAGACGGGCTCAAAATCTACACGGTAGGCGTGGGGACCGCGGCCGGGGATTTGATTCCGGTGCCGCAAGATCAAGGCGGCGGATTCGTTAAAGACGAGACCGGGGCATTCGTCAAGTCGCATCTCGATGAAACCGCATTAAAGGCCATCGCAGCTGCCAGCGGCGGATTCTATGTGCCTCTTGGGACGCAGGGAGAGGGCTTGCAGACCATATTCGAGACTGTTCTCGGATCGATCGCGAAACACGATCTCGCCTCTCGGCAGCAGAAAATCTACACCGAACGATATCAATGGCCCCTGGCTGCGTCTCTCGTAATGCTGCTCGCCAGTCTTCTGATCGGGGCGCGGCGCCGGGGCGGCGCACAGGGCTCGGCAATCTCCCATGTGGCCCTGTCCGGACTCATTTTGGCGGTGGCATCGTACCTCCAGCCCGCGCAGGCCGTGGGTGCGGATACACAAGGTACTCCCGCCTCGGATGGCGCACCGGCGCTCGGCTCGAAACGGCCGGTGCTGGAATATAATGCCGGCACCTCGGCGTACCGTGCGGGTCAGTTCCCACAAGCTGCGCAATCCTTTCAGCAATCCATCAGCCATGCACCGTCAACCGATTTGCAGCGCTTGGCCGTCCAAGAAGACGCGTACTACAACCTCGGCAACACCCTGTATCGCGCCGGCCAGAAGACTGAGCAATCTTCTCCGCAGGAAACTCTGCAAAAGTGGAACGATGCGGTGAAGGCCTACGAGACGGCGCTGCAGTTGCGTGCCGACGATGCGGATAGCAAGTTCAACCGAGATCTGGTGAAGCGCAAGATCGATGCGCTCAAGCAGCAGCAGAATCAGAACAAGCAACAGGACAAAAACCAAGGCCAAAATCAGCAGCAAGATAAGGGTTCCGGGCAGCAGCCGCGCCAACCGTCAAACGCGCCGCCCAACGCGTCGCCCAACGATAAAAATCCTGACCCGCAACAGGGCGCGGGGCAGGGAGCCGGTCAACCGCCGCCGCCGAATGCGGATGGGTCAAAAGGCGGCCAGCCACCGAAGGCTGCCGGTCAACCGCCGCCGCCGCCCAAGGCCGGCGAGCAGCAAGGTTCCGGCGATGATGAGCGGGCGGCGGATAATCAACGTGTTCCCGGCCAGATGACTCGGGAGGAAGCTCGCGAGCTTCTCGATTCGGTGAAGGGGGACGAGCGTCATTCCCTCGGAGTACCGGTGGCTCAGCGC
>Ga0182030_10007085_pt1 | contig 23500 bp, 17 predicted proteins | sample 812S3MmetaG_FD_121299 | JGI IMG/M metagenome (GOLD analysis project Ga0182030, IMG submission 121299) | Permafrost microbial communities from Stordalen Mire, Sweden - 812S3M metaG (Illumina Assembly) | ecosystem: Environmental > Terrestrial > Soil > Wetlands > Permafrost | place: Sweden...
CCGTCCACCGTACCAAAACGTTTCACATGAAACACTTTTGTCCGATCCGGGCCCGGAATCGGACAATAGAGGCTGGTGGGCGCGACAGGGATTGAACCTGTGACCCCTCCCGTGTGAAGGGAGCTGTTTTCACACGTAGGTAATTGATTATCATAAAACTTCTCGTTTTTCTCGTTTCAACTTCCCGGTTTCTGCGGCTATTTTTTCTTCTGCCGCCACGGATATTGAGGGAAGCGCGTTAATGCCGTCCCGGTAGTTATCCGTGTTGGCATGCGCATAGCGTGTGACCATGGAGAGCGTCCGCCAGCCGCCTATATTTTGAAGCGCGATCAAATCGTGATGCCTAGCGAAGTGCCAGGTTGCCCAGGTATGACGACAATCATGCGGCCTAAAATTCGTCAAGCCCGCGCGCTTCACCGCGCCACAGAATGCTGTCTTGATTTTGCTACCCGCCGATAAATCATCATCGCCGCGAGGCCGGGCATAAGGCTTGCCGTCGGGTCGCCGGAACACTTCACCGGCGCGATGTGGCAGATTCGCCAATTCGGTTACCAAGTCCCGATGCAGCGGCACGCCGCGCGGATGACCGTTTTTGGTTTTTGGAAAAGAGACATGCCCGCGCACCAAATCGACGCAGCGCCAATCAAGCCAGAGTGCTTCACCGACTCTGGCACCAGTGTACAAGAGGAACATCACCAGCGGCTTTAGGTGCGGCGAACAAACGTTAATGAGCCTCTTGGCCTCGTCCTCCGTGAGCCAGCGGATGCGCCCGGGCGGCGCCTTCAAGCGTCGCACGTCGCGTGTCACCCCAGCGAATTTGAGAATGGCTGATACCGGCGTATAGACTTGCCGATTTCGTGTTCCTGATGAGCCTTCCGGATAGAGCGCCGTCGCGGCGCAATCAATCGCTTGCTGATCCATTTGGTCCACGGATATATCGCCGAAATGAAGCAACAGCGGCTTCAGGAACCGGCGCTCGCCCCCATTTTTCATGTATCTCAGCGCGGCGCTTGCGAATGTTTCCGAGGGCTGAATGGAACCATGCGTTTGCCGCTCGAAGATTTCGTTTTGGATCTTAGCGAGGAGGACTTCGGCTTCTTTTCGGTCGCTAGTTCCAAGGCTTTGATCAACGGGGATTTTGAGAAACGTTCCCCGCGCATAGAAGTTGGGGGAGTTCCGCCGTTTCGAGAGTTTGAGCATCGGCCGCTTCCTTCAGTCATAAGAGCGAGAATTTCAGCCTCGGTGAACCACCGCGTATCAGAGAGTGTTCGCCCCAGATTTCTCGCGCGCCCGCGTTCCCGGACCGTACGTACGGTGACGTTGAAGCGTTCAGCAATGCTGCGATCGGCGTGCATACCAGGGAGAATATCCACGGTCTGGCTGACCTTGAGCGGCACGACACTAGAGAAATCCAAATCCAAAGCCACGGGATTGGGATCGATCATGTAGGTTGCGAACAAAGTCTCGATCAAGCTTTCCGTGTCAGTCATTATGAATTCGCCTTCCGCCTTCAAGCCACCCGAATGCTCGACTGAAATCGGCGCCGTCTCGCCGCATGGATAGATACTCCGCGGCGCAGAGTTCGCAACTACAGGAGAGGTCCAGCGTAAACTTAGCATCTTTGCGGACCTGACAGCTGGCATATGCGCGGGCGCAACAAGAGAAACGGCGCGGGTCAGCGATTCATTGGGACACTTGCACGCTGGACCCGCACCGCTCGATCTGGCCCTCAGACCAGAAAACCAGGGTTGGACCTAGTCGTCGAGAGTAATTTCGGTTAGAGGCCAGAACGGATTCGCCGGGCCACGCTCCAGGTGATCGAGATAGCCGCTAATTGTTTGTAGGAGCCAACCGACATAAGTCTGCCGCGCGCGAGCCCGCTCGTGATAGGTCCGCCAGAGCGGCAGCAGTTCCCTGTCGCTCGCCGGACGCAACATGAATTCCCGACACCCCATAAGGATATGCTCTTCGGTGATGGCCGGGTCATAGGTGACAGGATCATAGGGATCGCCGGGAGTTCCCCCATTGGGTAACTGCTCCTGCATTAGCCGCGGATGCCTCCGTATGAGCGATATGATCGCGGGCACCTGGGTTTGCCAGGAAGCGTCGAAATCGTCCGGCTCAGCACGGCCCATAGCCGCCGGACTCACCCCGGAATTTAAGATGGTTTCGACGGAAGCGACCTTGATCCTCTGGCAGCCCACAATATGCACCGCCTGCAAGCTACCAATTCGAATTAGCTTACGGACGGTGGTCTCGCTGACATCCAGCATTGCGGCACAAGCGGTGACAGATATAAGGCGCGGTTCCGGCGGCGGAACAGATAGCTTGTTGATCGACATAGGATTAACCTCGGCGCCATGATGGAGCAAAGCCCAGCCGTAGGCCATCGCCTGGATGGCCCACTGACGTGGATTGGCCTGCTCTCTGGCGCGCTGAGAGATGCCAATAACGGGCTAATTTAGGGGGAATTCGCCCCGGGTTCGGCTTAAGCCGCTCCGCGGTTCCGGCCTTAAGCCGTGGGGCTCACAAAAATGGGTCAGGTGCGCCAGCAGGTCAGAGGACAATTAAGTCATGTATGTTCACGCGGGACCGTTCGTAATATGTCGCGCCGCTAGCCTGGAGTCAAATGGTCGCTTCAGCCCGTACAGAATGCAGAGCCGGGATAACGCGGCGGCTTTGGATGCCTTGGATGCAGCCGTGAAGATCGCCTTCTAGTCAGCCTTTTCAAACGGCGAGCCAGGACGCGAGATATTGCGCGCGATCTGCGCGTGGATGCGCAAATCAGCGCGGAGGAAAGCGGCTCCGGGTTCGGCGACTTATCCTGACAGATTGACGACCAGACCCCCAAAGGAAGACGGCATCCTCAATATTCGTCCGCGAGCATGATCGTGAGGACGCGTGTTGTTTTTTTTGGGTCACCTGGATCTTCGGAGCCGTATTGCATCGACTTGTCGTAGTACTCATGTTTGAAAATGAACTTCTGGTCAGCGATCTCGAAGCTGCCGAAATCGTGCTCCTGGTGCGGATCGTTGTCCGGCGTGAAATCGTCGAACGTTCTTGTGAGCTCAATCGCCCGAGCCCTGACGTCATCCGGCAGGGCGCTCACGGCTGCCGTCAGCATGACGCGTCCGCCGGTCAATGATTCGCGGAAGCGATCGTTGAGCGTACGGATTTTAGCGCTCTTGACACCCTGGATCGCCTCGTGCTCATCGGGTTCGATCTCCGCATCACAAGTGGGACACCGGTCGTTGCAGAGGCAGTCCCATTCATCCCACCAATCCGTACCGCAGGGACAGGTGTGGTGTTTCCGAAACCACGGCATCAGTGTCGTCCTCATTCAGACGCGGGCGCGAGGGCATGGGGGATTTCGGGATCGCCTTCCTGCCGGGCGGCGACCGGTTCGGGAAGCTCGGCCGATGACGGTGCGGTGAGGGACTGTGGTTGCGCCACGAGCGGCGGGAGAGGCTTGCGCTCCCCTCCGGCACTCGGGGGTGTGACGCTTTCCGGCTTCGGCTTGTCCGGGGCATGGGCCGCGCCCTCGAGGGTGTGCTGACCGTCCATTTCCTCGGCGGTGAGCGCATTGCCGATCTCTTCCGGGAAAGCACGGTGCAGCGCGCCGGCCTCGGCGCATTTTTCGAGCTGCCCGACCGGACGGTTCGACCACATGTCGTTCGGCACATCGGTGTCGGCCCATTTGGCATAGGCTTCGAGCCAATAGACCTTGGGGCCGAAGAAACTGCGCTCCTTGCCATTAAGTTCGCGCGTGATTGTGACCCGGCACCCCTCGGGGAATTTCAGCGTGACGCTGCGTTCCTCGCCCTTGGCCTTGCCGCGCCCGGCCGTGCCCTTGAAGGTGCACGCGATCGGCGGGCCAAACTCCGGTTCGGACATGCCGGCGTATTGGCCGGTCCGGAACGCCGTGGTGCGCAGCTCAGAGATGCCGGGCCAGACCGTCTCGATCATCTTGCCGGCTCCGCTCGACCACATCGGCACAATGTGGACCGGCCGCTTGAAGGGGTCGAGATTGCGCGCCCGGCAGTAGGACAGCGCCATGATGATGGCGTCGGCCGTTTCGGCGTTCGGGTAGATCGCCTCGACCAGCGCCTTCCAGCCGGCGCGATCGATGCCGAACCGTTCTTCCACGGCTTCGTGGTAGGGCAACCGCGGCGGTTTGAGCGCCACGGGTTGCCCCTTGCTCATTGCCGGCTTTGCCGCTCCGGTTGTCTCTGCGGCCGGGGTGATTGTCATGGGATCCTCCGTTAGCGCAAGCGCCGCTCAGCCTTCTTCACGCGATCGAACAGAGCGCGCATCAGCAGGAAGGTTTCGGCCTCGTCGTCGAGTGACGGGAAATAGTGGTGGGAGAAATCGCCCTGCTCTTTGGCGAAGCGGCACAGATGGAAACCACCCACCAGCGGGTGATCGGGATAATTCTCGTTCCAGAGCAGCCCGTAGGCGGCGAGCTGGTAGAGATAATCCGCGTAAACCGCGTTGGCGCATTTCCAATCCAGCAGGATGAGCTCGTTGCCGATCATCCCGACCGCGTCGAGGGTGCCGCCGAACGCGTGTTTTTCGCTTGCCAGGGAAACTTCCGTGTGACGGAACGTGATCCTGTTCATCGCCTCCCAGTGGAGGTAGGCGGCATAGGCGTTGCGGGCCTTTTCCGTGTCTTCACCCGCGCCCGTGAGCGCGGTCTCGGGCCGGCCGTTGATGTGGTCTTCGACCGCCTTGTGCGCCAGCGTTCCTGGCGTCGTCACCTCCGCGCGCGCTTGGTCGAGCGTCTTGCCTTCGAGCCCTTGCTGATTGGCCCAATAGAGCAGGCCGCCGGATTCCTTGAAGCGCCCGATGATGGTGGTGACGGACGGCAGCCGGTTTCCGCGGTGGTCTTTATAGATGACGGACGGCATGGCTCACCTTATTCGGGCGTTGCGGGTTGGCAGGGTTGCAGAGCCGCCAGGAACGCGGTGGCTTCGGACGCCTTGGATGCGGCGGTGAAGATCGCCTTCTTGTCGGCCTTCAGGACGGCGAGCCAGGACGCGAGGTATTGCGCGTGATCCGCGCGCGGCGCGGCGGTGATGTGGAGATCGGCACAGAGAAAAGCGGCGCCGAGTTCGGCGATGAGCTCCTCCATCGCATAGGCCTGATTGCCGAAGCGTTTGCCGAGCTGCCGGTTGCAGCGAGGCTCGGCCGAAGTCCAATGCGTCAATTCATGACAGAGGGTCGAATAATAGGATTCCGCCGGTGTGCTCGTCGGGGTACCGATGAAAGCGTCGCGTGGCGGAAGCTGGATGCTGTCCGTCGAAGGACGATAATAGGCCCGGCCGCCGCCATGATGGATGGCTGCGCCGGTCGCGGCGACAAAGGCCTCGGCCTGCTTGATCGGCGTGATGACCGTCGCCAGCGGCGCGTCGCTGACAGGCGCCTGATAGCCGTTCACTTGTTCGGCGGCGAAAACGGGCGTAGCGCGTGCCAAGAGGCGGGTTGCCGTCGTGGCGTCTCCGGTTTCAGGATCGGCGGCGACCGCGAGCTCCTTGTAGAAAACCACGAAGGCGGCTTTCTCGCCCTTGCGGACTTGCGCGCCAGCCTCGGCCCACTGCCTGTAACTCCCCCAGACTCCGCCTGAAAAGCCCTTCTCGTCGGCGGTCGCCCAGAGGGCGAGGACGTTGATACCGCGATAGGCCTTTTTCGACGCAATATTGACGGGCCGCATGATGTTGCCGGCGGAGCGATGCCAGGGCAGACGAAACTCTCCCGCGCCGTGCTCGATCGCGCTCAGGATCTTGTCGGTGATGTGCTGGTGTATGTCGAAGCGGTCGGTCTTCATGGAAGAAACTCCGCACGGCGCTGGGCGGGGCTTCCGCCTCGTGCGGTTCGAGCGCGGGCGGGAGCCGGTGGCAGTCCTGAATGAAATCAGTCCACGGCGGGTGCCTTTGGCTTACGCCGCGACGCCCGCCGTTTGGGTGGCGTCTCGACCGGGACAGGATTGGCCAAATTCTCTGGCGCCTGCGCCGGTTGGCGGGCCGTGCGCTTGGCCGGTCGGCCGAACCGCGCCGCGTTCAGTTCCAGCTCCCCGTCGACCAGCCAGAAGTCGCAGTAGCGGCGATGCAGGGCTTCCGCATGCTCCGGGTCGCTGAGCCGGATCACCTCGATGACGTCTTCCAGCGTGAGATTGACGAAGCGGACCCTGCCATCCTCGGGCTCACGCAACTGCGCCTGATAGGCCTCGGCGGCATCCTGGACGTGATAATTCAGGGCCGGCGCGATCACGACGACATAGCCTTCGTCATAGAGCCCGGTGTCAATCATGCTCTGGGCGAGGAGATGTTCGCGCCAGAGCTGCTGCAGCGGGTTGGTCCGGAGCGCCGCGGCGGCGGGATCGATAAAGAGGCCGCTCGCGTCCGAGAGTTCGTCGTAGCGCGGCTTCAGTTCCGGCATGGGCTCGCGCATGCTCTCGGAATATTTAATTTCGAGGGCGACGAAGCCGTTGCGGCCATGGAAATCCGTGTAGCGGATCAGCGCGTCGAAGGCTGTGTAGTCGCCCGTGAATTTCGGATTGCCGCGGCCAGGCGAATGTTCGAAGAGAAGCTTGCGCGCGGTGCCGGTGAAGGCTGGCAGCAGCTCGATCAGATAGCTCGACGCGCGTTCGAGTGCGTGCCCCCAGGGCGCCAGCAAATTGAAGGTAAGCGGCATAGACGAGAGCAGGTTTGTCGCGAGCCGCTCCGCGTCGATCAGCGCGCCGATCTCGCGATAGGCAGTCTCACGCCTGGCGATATGGGCGATCTCGGGCGTGAGGAAATTGCCGCCTCCTTTGCCCGCCGTTTCCGAGATACGGCTGCCGAGTTTGCGGCGTTTGTCATCTTCGCCGACATAGCTGCCGATGGGCAGGTCGCGGTCCTCGCGCCAGAGCCCTTGGAGCAGGCGAGCGGCGGACCGGAACCGCGTATCGAGCGGCTCGTGAACGTGATGTTTCTTGAGAACATTTGCCGGGATGAGCGGCAGTTGGTGAATGGGCTTTCCGAACTCGGGGGCCATGCTTCGCGCTCCAATGGATACGAAGCAAATTCAGGCGATGGCGGCAGATATTTACCGCGTGCAATCGAAGGGATTGGATTTTTGCAGTCCCGATGACCAAGAAGCGCCGGAAATGCGCTGTCTCGCCCTTTCACGGCGAAAACAGGGGTTCGATTCCCCTTGGGCGCGCCAGTAAAATCAATAAGTTACGTTTAGAATTTCCGCCGAAGTCGGTTGCGTGCCCAACATTTGCCCGATAAACGTTCCCGAACGTCCACGAACTTGGCAGCCAGGCGTGCCATTTCGTAGCCTGTCACCTCCCGATCCCCGATGCCCGATATTGTGTGTCCAGTCTGGTCGGCATCGGTGACACCGTATCGATGCCTTAGTGCCCCAAACGAGCCTTGCCAGCGGACGCCGGATGAGGCCGACTTCATGGGCCGCAGCCAGCGTGGATGTTCAAACTAACCGAGGCAGCTCTGTGACGCTTGGTATCTTCGTCGCCCTCGTTCTTATCTTTCTTCTCGGCGTAATCTGCGGGGTCGCTGGCGCCGTCCTGGCGTTGCACATCCCGATCGGCAAATAATGCTGGAGGAGAATCAAAGAATTCTTTCTTGTTCTGGGCACCCCCCGGGGGGATCGAGAGTCACAGGGGGATACTTCAATGATTGCGCATAAATTTTTTCAAATTTTCCTGAACTTCAAACGGCAAAGATGTTGGGGGATTATCAGGAGTGCGCAATTCTCGCCGGGCCGGGCGCGATTGGAAAGCGATTAAAACCTAGCGGCGATAAGCGTGTAAGTCAGGGAAAGTAGGGCTTCCCGGAGACCATAGCTCAACGCTATCGGCGTGCATTTCGTAAAATTCCCGATCCACAGTTATGCGCACCGCATGCGGGAGAGATCCGTCGACGAGGCGGTAGTCCTTTTCGCTGAGATGAAATGCCTCCGTCCCTCGTGGCAGAAGTACAGGCCGATCAAGAATGGCGCGGAGATCTGATAGCGTCATGGCCGGATCGGAGCGAAAACGCACCTCAAGCTCTTCATCCGCAAACTCGTCCAGGTTGAGATTGGCCTCCTTGCCAGCCGTTATCGCGTCCTCTAGGGCTCTGACTGCGTCATCGCGTTTGGCGTCAGGCGTCTTTGATTTCGATAGAACCGACTCCTGTATAAGATGCGGGAGTGCCGCGAGAATAGGCTGAAGCCCCCCCACCACGTTCTCAAAAATGGATATGCGAATGCGTAGCGCACGATAGACATCGGCCTCGACAGTATCTTCGTAGTGCAGATTGATAATCCGAATATCGGAGAAACGCTGCCCAAGGCGATCGATACGCCCGATCCGCTGTTCAACGCGCATCGGGTTCCACGGCATGTCGTAATTCACCAAAGCGCCGCAAAACTGAAAATTCAGGCCCTCGGCTGCGGCGTCAGTGCAAACCAGAATTTCCGAACGCCCTTCCTTGAAGCGTTGTTTGACTTCGTCGCGCGTGATAAACTTCCAGGTGCCGTCCGTATTGCGTACCTCGCCCCCGCGTCCTGAGAAGCACATTACGGACCTTCCCGTTTTAACCAGTTGCTCACGCAGGTAATCCATTGTGTCTGCAAACTGTGTAAAGACCATCACCTGAGGATAGCCGCTCCCTTTTAGCTCATTGAGAACCTTCGAAAGCTCGATGGCTTTGGTGTCAGTGGGCAGACATTTGATGTCTTTTACGATATTCTCGATTGTGGCAATTTCTTCAAATTCAAGCGCTCGGCGCTCGTCTTGGGAGACTGTTTCGGTGTCGATTTCCTCACCAGCCTCAACTAGGTCGGCGACATTCTCATCGATCCGCGTTTCATCTACCGCAGTCATTAGGCTGCCGCCCACGCCCTGCTTTCGCCTCTCCATTGTTTGCAAGAGAGCATAGAAGCTTGACGCAAGGCGACGACGATATACCGTCATCACAAAACCTACGGCATTGCGTGCTTCAGCAGCCGCTGCGTTATAGGTTTCGGAAATATATGTTTCGACTTGTAGATAAACGCTGCCTTCCTCTGGAGAGAGAGGAATAAAGCGATCTTCCACTTGGCGTGTTGCCACAGGAGTCGATATCTTTCCGGCCCTGAAATATTTGCGCAGCAATTCCCGGGTGTGTCGTGAAACGCGCGCGTGAACCGGCGTTGATTGTTTGATGATTGCAATTGCCCCCAGGCGCTCTTCCCCAGACAGCTGATGTCTTGGGATTGAGACGGGATCTCGCAGCGCTTTCAGGACCTTTCGGGTCTTAAGGCCGCTCAGGCGCGTGTACCTTTCCGCTTCGGCCTTCGATATCTCTCCGTACTGAGCTTCGTTCGCGCGGAACAGAGCCGACAGCCAATCGAGGCTTTCATTCAAAGCAGGGATTTTGGCAACCTCCGAGAAAAAGCGGACGAACGCATCAGGCGTCCACGCTTCGGGGAGCCCCAGGAGATCGAGAAGGTCCCAGAGTTCATTTGCATGAACCTGTAACGGTGTTGCCGTCAGAAGTATCAGCCCGTCGGTCCGGCGCTTCAACGATCGCATCAACTGAAGGAGCCGATTCGGTCCTCGGGCCTGGGGAGTTCCGGCTCCCTTCGTTCTCGCATGATGAGCCTCATCGAGGACAACGAGATCCCAGGGATCGGCCGCGTCCAATATTTCTTGCTGCCTATCCTGACGGCGGGCAAGATGGCTTGACATGATCACGAAAGGCTCGCGGTGCCACGCGTCCCGCGAAACCACCCTCTCGAAATCATGCTCCCGAGCGGGCGAACGATACCATGTGAGCTTCTGCCCATCGTAAATCGGCCAATTGAGATTGAACTTTTCGCGCAGTTCGATCTGCCATTGTTTGCAGACATTTTTGGGCGCGAGGATCAGCGTTCGCTTGATCTTGCCTTCCAGCCACGCCTGCCGAAGAAGCAATCCAGCTTGCACGGTCTTTCCAAGACCCACTTCGTCGGCAATCAGTAACTTCGGCGGCCAATTGTCATATAGTCGATAAAAAGCCCGCACCTGATGCGGCCAGGGCACGACCGCGGAAGTCGCTTCCCCGACACGATCGCCGCCGACCGGCTGCAGCGCAGCATTGGCGAGCCGCTCCCAAACGGCCTGGCGTTCTTCGTCGACAGAAAGATTTGGTGTCGGCGTGGCTGTGAGGGGGTCGTTCTTCGTAATTGATGCGCGCGACGCCACACGTTGCGACGTCTCTGCCGACTGATCGTCATGCTCGGTAAGGCGCTTCGGTAGTTTTTCCGGATCGGGCAGAAAAGTCAGAAGCTGATCCCGCATCGCCGTCGGAACATCAAGCGTAATCGCCCTTCGGGCTCTGTTGGCCCAAAGCTTCGCGAAGCCGGCTTCTTCCGCGTCGACACGTGGCCCGTCATTCCAGGAAGTAAAGGCGTTGAAGCTTTCCCAGTTTCGCGTCCAGCCATATTCAGTTTCGTTGATGCTGCCATTGAAGGCCAGTCGGTCGCCAGTCTTGTCCTCGATGATCCCCGTCTTCTCGTGAAAGATGCTATTGTCCTGAATGGGCCGTCGGTCGAGGTTGCATGGCACGGCAACCTTTACATCGAGGAAGCCATTCGCCACCATCCAGGCGACAAGTTCGAGCGCATCAATCGTCCGAGGATCAGCGGACAACACGGGCATTTTGATCAGCGTCCGCTCGACCGCGTCACGCAAGCCTTCACCGCGCTCGATTGCTGCGACTTCTTCCTCAGGAAGCGTGCAGCCGACAATCAGACGCATCCGACCACTATTGACGATAAGCCCCTCGACACCGCGGGCGGCAAGAGCAAGCGCACGGGCCGAGAAGTAGCCGGTAAGGCGATCATATCGGTTGGCTGAGCTCAGCGCAGGGACGTAAAAGAGCCGGACGAGGTCACCGTCGTCCGGCGTATATTTGAGGCGCCAAGCGGTGTCGCGCAGAAGCGTCAAGCAGCCTCCTCCGCGAACAAGGACAGCTGCTGGGGTTCATCGACCTTGTCGGAGAATGCCAGGCGGCGCAGTTTCTCAAGGGCGTCGAAATCATCGGCAGCCGATTTTGCGTCGCCAGTCGCCACGTCGAAGCCGACAAAATTGCGCGATGGCGGCAGAACTTCCAATACCGCCTCAAATGCGGCGAGGAATTGTGGATCGATGTCGATCCCCACGTCCTTGAGGAAATCGAGGGCCGCACCCAGCGTGCGAGTCCGGCCACGAAAGGCCGCATGGTGGATCGCATCGATCATGGCGCGCGAGCCATCGGCGGGGCCAAGCGCGTTCTTGGCAGCGCGAGTGGCGCTATCCCAGAGCTTGATATCGGAACCTTTCTTTTCGCAGATCTTGCCGATCAGCTGGCCATCAAGGTCGGCGCCCACCGCGCGGGCGAGGCGCAAGCCTTCGTCGTAACTGAAGACCGGCGCCTTGAACGCGTCCCAGGCCAGTACGAACCACGACGTTGTCGCATCGAGATCGCCGCGTCCTTTTGTGTGCGTAAGCTGGTTCAGGCGCCAAGTCTTGACTTCCCGACGGGCGGCGTCGAGGGCGTCCTCAGGCGTTACGGAATAGGGATCGAACTCTTCCTCGAAGAGTTCGGCCTGCTTGCGGCGCTTCTTGGCCAGAGGCTCGGGGCGCGGAGTGCCGCGCTTCAGCGGCCAATGGCGGGAGAACTGTTCAAGTGCGGGGCCGAAGGAAGCGAGATAGAGATCGACGCCGCTGATACCGGCCTTCTGGAACTCCTCGACCCGCGTGCGGACAGCCTTCGCGACCAGTGGTTCGACATCTTCCCAATAGGTCGTGTCGTTGCCCTGCTCGGCTGGGCGCGGGCGGCAGACAAGGAAGATCGTGGAGTTGGCGGCGGCCTTGTCTTTAATATGCAGCGATCCCTCAGCCTCGGTGTTAATTGGCCACGATGCTGTGATGATGAACCCGGCTTCGATTAGACCTTTCGTTAGCGCGTCCCAAGCGCTGGTCTCCTTGTGCGTAAACATCACTGTCATGATGCCATTCGGCTTCAGTACCCGATGGCATTCTGTGAAGATTGCTGCCATTTTCTCTTGATAGTCGCGGTTGGCAAGCGCTGCAGCACCTTTCCTCCCGCTAAAAAGCTGTGGGTTTGCAACGGCCTCTGACTGCTTGTCGGTAAGACGCCGGGTAAATAGCTCGGGAAGGAGCAGCCCAGCCGAGCGTTTTAGCCAGACATAGAAAAAGTCGGACAACTCCGCATACATGACGTTGGCGCCATAGGGAGGGTCCATCACCACCGCATCAACCGCTGCATCGGCGATGTGATCGAGTGAAGCACCGGACTTCGACGAGATAACAATTTCAGACGCGAACTCGGCGATATCTCTACTAAAAAGAGGTCCATCTCTAACTGTTGATGGACCTGAAAGTTGGACCAACTCCTTTATGCACTTGGAGGTCTTCTCGACAGCCCAGTCGTAGCCAAAACCTTCGATCATGATGGCCATTTCAGAATATGACCAACAGAAAGCAAAGTCATGTCGATCGAAAATCGAACGAACACGCTCGGTAACTACATCCCATCTGCACGAGCGATTGCCGTAGTTCAGAATCGTGTCGAGAGCAAAGCTCAAGTAAACAAAAGATGCTCTTCTAAGATCAGAAAGGCGGCCCGCGGCTCGGTCCTCTTCAACCATCTCGCGAAAAATCTCGACGGAGATGCAATGAGCGAGAAGTTGCCGAGGGCTAAACAAATCTTTCCAAAAATTTACGCCGTAGATTTTTGATCTATCGGCGAACATTTCTTCATAGGGCTCGCTCGGCACGATATCGAGAGCTTCCCATTCGGGCATCTTCTCCTCAAGTCGTCGCATGATCTCGGCTAAATTGTCGTCCTCCGGGCGCGGCGCGCGATAGCATCGCTCCCATTTCGGCTTACCAAGCTTGCCGGTTTTTGTGCGTGTCTCAACAGGGCGCTTATAAACCACGGCGAACAATTGATCGCCCATTCCGCCCTGATGTGCTTGACGCTTGACCTTGTCTCCATCCACCACTCGCGCACAATCAGGATATGGACATGTGGCATCGCCCCCAGAGACGGTACCTTTGGAATGTTCAAGCACGCCATTTGTGATTTCGAATGAACAAATGCGGCCGGCGCTTCCCGGGCCGTTTGAGAGATGAGGGACTAACCTAACACCGAGCCCGGAATTGTTGAGGCGCCAATTTGGTGAAAGCGGTAGCCGGCCGGAGCAGTAAGGGCACGTAATTGTGCGAGACCAAAGATATCCTTCTACGTTCCCTTTGGGCTCCTTTGGATAAACACCCTTTATTTCGGTACTCAGACGACGTCCTAATTCACGAGAAACGACATCAAAGTCTTTTACTAGCTCCGCCCCAAATTTTGGTGGATACTCTACTGTAGCTTTCAGTATCGTCGCCGCAACTGGATTTAGGTCGTTCGCATATGCCCTCACACCTAAGCGAAGGGCCTCGAATGGAATGCTTCCACCGCCAGCGGTCGGATCGACAATCGTCAAAGCGTCGCCGACGCCAAGACCAAGCTTATTCAGCTGCTGAACGCTTGGAGTAAGGGTGAATGCGCGTCTATAACCATACGGATCAAGTCCCAAATCCTCCCCAGTTTTTTTTGCTAAGTCGATTCTACGGCGTGTCTTGACAGGATCGCCAAGGATGCCAAGGGCTGCTTGGAAACCAATGCGGTCAGCTGATTCCGGTAACAACGATGCGAGAATTGCCGCGCGCGAAGCCACGAGAGGTCGTCGAGCCCACCACACATGAAGGTAATATGTTGGCGGGAGAGCGGTCATCGACCGCCTCTCCCGAACACTTTCCTCGCTCAGCGCCGCAATCGGCAACCATCGTTCTATCAGCCGCACATCCGGCATGGATTCTTCGTGTGTCATTTCGTCGGATCGGTGAGGAGGATCCGCAGTGCCGTGAGTACGCGGCGCGGATTTTTGCGATGGACTGACATGCCGAGCCAATAACCGGCTTCCTCTTTGCCCATGGCTTCGATGCCTTCGGCCACGAGACGCATGTTGTCACGATTGCGCATCGGGGCGAGTGTACGGAACAGAAGCGCGAGGCGTAAAGCTGTTTCCTCGGCAAGAGCCGATCCCATCCCTTCGATCGGGAGGACGTCGAGGCGGATACCGCTTTCCTTCAAGCGCTTCAGAACCCGGTGTTCTGCCAGTTCAAGATTTCGACCGCGTAGGCCAGCCAGGCGTATCGGCGCCGTGATCTGCGGTGTCGCCAGCGACGGAAGCTGCCAAACCTCGACCTCTGTATTGCCTGGGCCGTGCCGCCGGGCGCGCAGTTCATAAACTGGCTGGGTCTTTGAGACCATTATGTATTCGTCCTTCCGGCGTGGCACACGCATCACTTCACCTCCGCCGTTGCTTCGACATACGCTGCAGCGCTAGCAAAACGCGTCAGCTTCTCGATAAATTTATCCGTGGCATCTCCATCCAACGCGATCCCACCTTCGAAATCAAACGAAATACTTGTTTGCAGATCAGTCTCTTTCGCCGCACGAAACTGGGGTTCAAGATAGTCTTTCATCGTCGACGCGTCTTGAGCGGTCCCACCGAATTCGAACTGCATCTCGCTGTCTTGCGTTGTGATGAAGCTGCCGGTGAGCTTCACTAAGCGTTTCGTTCCGGCAATGGTGTTCGCGATTGGGATCAATTTGAAGGCATCACCATATTCGAACAGCCGAATGACGATCCGATCCACCTTATCGATCTTAGCGGATTTTGCCTGTTCAACGACTTTCCGCAGCGCTTCCTTCAATACTCCTTCGGCTGTGAAGACTTTGGCGTCCGTGGCGGCTGTGCCGCCAGGACCGACTTGCGATACATCACCAAAATGTCCGGCTGAACCACCTTCGCTGAAACCCGGTGCGCCACCTATGGGTGGAAGCGGATCGCTTGAAATTGATGGGCCGCTGCCTGCGGCCGCCGGTTGTGCTCGTGGTGTCGCCGCGGGCCGCGGCCATATACCCTTGGTCTTCGCATAATCCATCGTGAAGATCGTGGTTTCTTCATCGATGTTGATTGACGGCATCGGATCGCCTGGGCCGGCGAGCAGATCGCCACGCTTGTAAATATAGATCCCTTCCTCGATTCCCTTGCGGATCGCCTTGCGAAAGACGTCGTCCGAAAGGAGTATGGAGAGAGAGGGATCGCGGCGGAACTCGTCGCGCAGGTCGCGAGTCGTCATCTGCCCTTTCTTCAAAGGCGTCCGGTCGCGGATATAGGATGGAGAATCCGGGGAATCCGAGGCATCGCGGAGCTTGTTCTGACTTTGAAGCTGTCGAACAACCTGAAGCTGCCCCGATCCTGGGCGCTCGGACGCGTTCTGAATGTCGATGACCGAGTGGGCGAGTTGGACGGAGCCGGCGCCGCCAAGCGCGTTTCGGGACGGATAAAGAATGTGGCGACAGCACTGCTGGATCGCAATTGCGGCTTCCGTTTCTGACTTGCGTTCGTATTCGAGGACCTTCGATTGCTGATGTTCGGCGAGTTCTCTGACCCGCTCGGGACGCTTCAATTCCTGAAGCGCCAGCCGACGGGCGATCGATCGTTTCATTTCAGTGACTTTCGTCTCGTCTGCGACGAGGAAGACGAGGTTGTTCCTTAACGATCGGAGCCCAGTCCCGTCAGCTCCTTTCCGTTCAAAAATTCGCGCCACGAGATCGGGGATCTCTCGAAGATCAGCGCCTATTTCCAAAGCGTCATGTGAGATGAGCACAAGGCGCGGCTTGCCGTCGGAAACGTCGTCTGGAACGTCCCACGGGCCGCCAGGGAAAGGGACGAGGTCGAGGAATTGTCCGCCAAAGATCGCTTTTATGCGATCGACAAGGTGAGCGCGTGCCTCGCCCGGATCGACGTTTTTTTCTTCTCGCCCGATGACCTGCGTGAGATTAGCCTCGGCGTTGAAGCGGAGCGGCGCGGAAGGGCGGTCATCGAGATAGGCTGACTCTGCCCGAAACCTCGTCTTGGCGTCATCGATGAAAGAGAGGTCGGCCGAAGGACTGAGGACGGAGTAGCGCAGGTGTTCCGGCGAGAGACCCTTGAGGTCGTTATTGAAGGCCAGGGTATGGAAAAAAATTGTCCGGGCGACGTAGGAGCCATAGGGAAGCAAGCCTTTGAATTGCTTCGCATCCAGCTCCTGGGCCAAGGCAGGTTTATCGGCTGTTCCGGCAATATCGTTCAAGATTGCGGGAACGAACGCTCCCTGTTGGAGACGCGTCGTAAATTCCCGCCGAACTGCATCTGACCCAAGATCGATGTGGTGCAGGTGGATTGCCGATGCATCCAACGGTCTGATTGCCCAAACGCCTCCTACGGTCTTCGCCAAAATTCGCAACATGCCGCGCACGCGCTGAAAACCGCTGAGCGTTGCAGTTTTCCCGGTCAAAGTATCCAAGACGTCCGGATGAAATGGATAAGTCTGCGCGAACTCTGCGCTTGTCGTTGATCGCCGAGCTTCTTCTGACAAGATGTCGCGATGGGCTACCCACAGCTCCCGATAGGCGTTGATCACTTCTGTCGCGCGCGAATCATTAATCGACTCGAACAGGCGCCGTCGAATAACTTTCGCGGTTTCATCGTCTCTTGTCGGATTAAGGTTGGTAGCCTTACGGCCCGAGACGCTTTCAAGTTCCGACATAGCATTTGCGAGAAATTCGTTCTCTTCGGCGAAAGCATCAACGCCCCTGCCGTCGGAGCGGATGGCGAGCGTATAGACGACCGCAGCATGCGGAGTGCTCTCTATCGCAGTCAGAAGGGCTTTGAGGAACGCTGTAAGTTGGTCACGGCCGCCCATGCCTTGCACGCGCCGGAGGTATTCGCCGAGTTCGTCGAGAACGACGAGTACGGGGTCAAAACCGAATAGTTCCTTGATGGTATCGGCGCCCGGGGCGATTCCTTGCTCGTCTGATCGGCGGACGACTTCATAGCCAGCCTTCTGAGCGAGCTGATACGCAATCTCTCCCCAAGGCGTATGAGCCCGAATTCCTTCTCCCATCGGCCTCCCGTTTGCTGGGTCTGCGTTTTCGCCGTCAAAGGCTGCGACGCGGACTTGGCGTGTCGGGACAAGGGAAGGGTCCATAAACTCTGCGACGTTCGATACACCCATCATTCCGGCGGCGGCATGCACAAGGGCGATCAGGCCGTGCGTCTTGCCCCCGCCAAAGGAAGTATCGAGGCGGAAAACGGCCGAGACGCTTTCGCCGCGGCCTGACAGCCGGCCGCAAACATTGACGAGAAGCTCCTTGAGGCCTTCGGTGGGATAGGTATTCGCGAAAAAGGTTGGGGGATCTGTGTAATCGCGTGATGCACGGCCGGTGAGGACGTTTGCGAGATTGGCTGCATAGTCGCTGTCCGAAATCGATCCCTTCTCGACGTCTTCGCGAGGCTTGCACAGATCGAATATATTAGGGAGCGTCATGGTCCAACCCTTTTTCTACGGCTTTGCCGGATGCAACCCCGAGACCCAATTGTTTCAGCCGGCAACATCGCTTATTCGCAGGCCATCAAGCCGAAGTGCAAGAGGCTACGATCGATGAAATTGTCCGCGAACAAAAGGCTTTGGCCTCAGCCAACTTGATGGTGGCTATTCCGCTATACGGGCCCTCCCATTTCTCCAGCGTCGTAGTTGGGCTATTGCAAGCCTACATGCTACGTGAAACCAATGTCAAAGATATTTGCGTCGACCTCGCCAAGGCCAGCAAAATTGAAAACACTTAACACCGCGACATGCGCCCTAGCTTGCCTGGCATCGTCGGCTTTTTTCACAGCCCCGCCCTGATTTGAAAGCCTAAACCCGAAACACGTGCTTGGCCGCTCCGAAATTGGCAGCACTTTCGAGGTTCACGGCGGAGAACTCGAACGCGAGATAGGTGTTCAGAATTCCGGTCTCGCCGGCATAGTCTTTGGTGTTCGAGGACAGAAACACGAACTTCGAGCTAATAGTAACGACAATAGGGACTGACCGGTGCCCAGTTTCGTGTAGAGATTGAGGCTATGCGTTTTGACTCGGCGATGAGACCGTTGCGTCGCAACAAGCGTCAAGGACGTCGTTATAGTTTTTAAAGACACGGTTGCTCATGTGGTTCTGGCGCAGGAGATGTATTCAACGGGATTCAACTCGGGAGAATACGGCGGCAGATGGGTCAATGCGACGGAGACGAAACAGTGGACGAAGGAGATTGAATGAAGATCGCCGTCCTCGCCTGGGGATCGCTTGTCTGGGATCGTCGGGATCTCGCGGTTGCCGGTAACTTTGAACCGACCGGCCCGCGCCTGCCTATCGAGTTCTGCCGCGTCTCCGGCGACGGGCGTTTGACGCTTGTGATTGACGAAGCATGCGGCGCGTCTTGTGCTACATACGTTGCCGTGAGCACGTTCAGCGAAATTCTTGCGGCGATTGAGAATCTGCGCACGCGCGAAGGAATGCCAAACGCGAGCGCCGTCGGCTTCGTCGATCTTGCCTCTGCAAAGCGGAGCGTCAGAGCGATTGAGCGCCACCCTAAAACGGTCGAGGCGATCAAGGCATGGACCATCGCGAACAGCTATGACGCCGCAATCTGGACAGCGCTCGGAAGCAACTTTGCGGAACGCGACAAGGCGAACGAACCGTTCTCGGTTGAGGCTGCGATCGGATATCTGGGCAAACTAGACAAATTAAAGTTCGCGAAGGCGCTCCACTATGTGTGGAATGCTCCGCCCGAAGTGCAGACCCCGGTTCGTGCGGCGGTCAAGATTCGCTGGCCCGAAGTATGACAGAACAGGCCACTCACGGAGCACAGCCGGGTATCACAGCCGCCTGATCCGGCGCCTTGGCGCCGACGCGTTTCAATCCATCTCGATCAGTGGATGGCGCTTTCTCGCGCCGGTCGATCCGCGTGATATGCTGACGTGCGAGACTCGAAACCTTGAAGAAAATTCTACGACACAGCCTCCAAGAGAACGTCCCGAAATGCAATGAAACTGGGAGACTTAGCGAGATCGGGATTAAACTGTTTTCCTATAGCGTTGGCTGCTTCCATTTTTCTGAAGCCGCCAGAAAAGTATCCAGCATTTCTCATAACACGTTCTAGGGCCTCCCACGTACCGCCAGCAATCGCGTCCGGCTCTCGATAGGTAGCCTTATGTGGAATGGTCGCAGAAGCTTTAGGATAAGCCTTCAGCACCGCCGTCCACTCACCGAAAAACCAGGACTCCAGCTCCTCGATAGCGAGACGACTGGCTACTTGCCAAGGGTTCCCACTTGCAGTGCGACTTGAGAGTCCCGCTGCCACAATATACTTCTCTATTTGTTGCTTAAGAGCTACACAGTCGTCGTCATCCCGATCAACCAAAACTACAATACGCGTGGTTTCAGGCAACCATTTCGCATATCCGCACAGCCGCCCACGAAGTTTGTGAAGGAGGTCGCGTTTGCCTTGATGGACGTGGAGAGTGAACGTGGCCCGCTCGCCTAGTAGGCGGGGTAATAGCTGGGCAAGGAATGCTTCCATCGAAGGCTCTTCGACGAGAATCTCCAGATGATTCGCAGTCATTTAGCACCCTTGATCCGGGGATATGGAGCACCCTGATTCACCAACGGATCACCAACGCCGAAATGCCCTTCAAGCCATAAATCTCCCAGCAAAGCTCCCTCGTTCATAAATTCGAGCACGCCACGGATTTCGGAGGCGAGCACGGCCTGAGTGTAACCTTCCTCGTCACGATATAGAACGCGCACCTCTTCCGAACGCAGCGCGTTAAGGAAAAACGGCGAGTGGGTTGTCACCAATAGCTGGCCATGTCCGGCTGCCGCGCGGCATTCTTCGGCAAGCCCGTAAAGTAATCGCGGATGCAAGAAATTCTCTGGCTCCTCGATGCCGATAAAAGGCGGCGGGGCGGGATCATAGAGTAAAACGAGATAGGCTAGCATTTTCAGTGTGCCGTCTGACGCGAAACGGGCAAGTATCGGATTATCGAAAGGTGCGTCCTTGATTCTGAGTAGCAAGCGGCCATCTGGCATCGCCTCTGCTAGAACCTTTTCGATCCGTGGTACACGGGATCGCAGTACCTCGAAAATATTCTCTAACCTTGCAGGATGTTGCTCTCCAAGATACTCTATGACGTTAGCGAGATTGTCGCCGCTACGCGATAGCCGTTCCTGCGGGCCGGCCTCCGGTTGACCGCGTGTGTTCTCGACCGAGAAGTAGGAGACGTACCAGCCGGTGATAAATTCGCGCAGAGCTGCGACCCGCGGATGCTCGGCAAATTGACCCAGTGCATTCACGGCAATGAGGTCTGGCGATTGTAGAGCATAATCAATACGAGTGTCCTTCTCGCCAGGTTTTGCGCCACTGACTGCTTTGCCAACCCCTTCCTTGTAGTCAAGGAAACGAAAAGGTTGTCCATAGCTGCCGCGTTTCCAACGCAACCACTCCTCAACGACGATTGGTGATCCACTCCGTTCATCCACAGCAAGGTGATAGGTGATCAGAGGAAAGCCCGGTTCGGTGTATTTGATCTCGATAACCATAGGCCCGCTAGAACCGCGGGTTTTCAATTCTTTGGCACGGCCCCGCCGATCCCATGCGCGACGCAATCCGGATTCGAAGCACTCGGATAGGAAGGCGAAAACGTCAAAGACTGTAGACTTTCCACTACCATTTGGCCCAAGAAGGACGGTGAGCGGCGTCACGTTCTTAAACTCAACTTTGCGAAGGGCGCGGAAATTCTCGACCTTTAGATAGTTAATTCTGGCTGGCTTCTTGGCCTTGGCCATTTGGCTGGACACCATACGATTGTTGCTCATGATGTGCCGTCTCTCACCAGCTATTGGTGTCCTCGGCCCGGATTGGCCGCGGCCGCAAGGAGTGTCAGATAAACTATTGCCAAGCGATTTTAAAAGCGTTTCGTACAATCAGATGGTTGGCCGCATGGCCGCCCAGGGCGACTGGCCTGGGGAAATCCTATCGAGGAGTCGGCCAAACCCTCACGGCCATTTTCGTCGAAAACAGCGTGGGCGCGAACCGACGGACACACCTATTGACAAGCAATACACGCCCACTTCTCGACAGCTAAGAAGCGAACCGGCCCGTTCACAATGATCCGGCCCGTTCACAATGATAAAGTGGAATTTTCCAGGTGGGAACGAGTGAATGCGGCCCTATAAAAACCGAATCGCCCCGTGCCCGGACAAGCAAGAATTCTTTAGGATCGCCGGACCGTAAAATAATCGATCCGCGATTGCAAGACTTTGAAAGATGTTTCGTGGCGCGAAAAATCGACACGACAGTGTTGCCGCTGCAAAAGGATTGCCGCTTTAAAACTCTAAAGCTTAGGAAGAGCTGAGGCGTCCGACCTGGACATCATCGCTGGGCGCTAGGCGCCCTCTGAAAGCACCCCAAACCCAACGTTTGCATCTCAAGGGGGCTGGACGATCGCCCTAGCTTAGGGGCCAAATTCACACTGAAACGTTCGACTTTGTGGGTCTCGATGAGGGCGGTGCTTTCAATCGTCTTTCAAAACCGCGTGGATTATGTCCCTAGCCCGTTCGGCGTCTCTGTGCTCTGGTAGTGCCAGTCGCTTTGGACCTCGGTGCGGTCCGCCGGCAAGTGAAATTGGGTTTCGATGCGCGCGATCGTCGCCGGCGTCAGGAGCTTGCGATCGGCATAAATGATGAACAGGTCGCGCGCCCGGTCGAAGACGATACGACCGCGCGGCCAGTCTTCGTATTCGTAAAACAACACGGTGGCGCATAGAGCGGGACCAACCGGGCGGGCGCGGCGCCAGTGCAGCCAAGTTTCGTAGTGGCCCGGGCCGTAGGTCAGACAATCGCCGTATGCCTCGGCCTGGTCCAGCGGGCAACCGGCGGCAAGCAGCCTCGCTTCGTCCTCCGTCGCTTGCACTAGCCAGAAAATTCCGACGTACGGCGTCTCGCGCCAAGCTTTTTCGTTCACGCGGTCACCAGGCCTTTCCCTCGGCGCGTTATGTCGTCGGCTTGCCGTGCTGCGCCAGCGCCTTTTCGAGCTCCTGTTTGACGCCGAGGGCATCGGCGGGGGCGCGCGCCCAGAATTCTCGCAGCGCGTGCCGATTGCGCTTGCGCCAGAGGAGAAGAGCCTGAGGGTCTTCCCGACGCGCGCGGAGGAAGGCGACAATGCGGTCAGCGAGCTGGCCGAGGGGCACCGCGTCGAGGGGCGCGGCGTCGAGCCAGTCGATGATGAGCGCGCCGTGGCCGCCGATCCGTTCGAGGCGTTCGCGCGTCGCGCCTGCCGGCGCAGCGGATCGAGGCGGAGGCTGCGGGCCCAGTGGATGAAGAGCGCGAATTCGTCGTCGGTCGTATCGGTCGCGACCGTGCGCCGGATGAGGGCGAGGTCGCGCGGGTTGTAGAGCGACGGGAGGCTCACGACGGGGGTCAGCTCGCTGCGGCTGGGTGGCCGGCGCATGGTTAGACTCTCCGGATGAGGGTGATGCCCCCGTTCGAGGCGGTGACGCCGGGGATCAATGGATGGAGGGTCTCGATTGCGGCGAGCGCCTGGCCGCGATCTTCCGGGTCAGTGAGGGCCGCGGCTTCTTTGAGTGCTTTCTCGCGCGCGCGGACCGCCTTGGTGAGCCCGTCCTGATCGAGTTTGGGCGGCTGCGGTTTCCACCAGCGCGCCGGGATGTCTTCGGGGGCGACGGCGATCGCCTTGAGGCTCGCTTCCGCGAGGGAGAATGTCGCGGTCGGCGTGCGCAGGGTCTTGAGACCGATTTGATGTAGGGTGTGAGCGAGGAGCCGACGCTTGAGCTCGATGCGGTTTTCGGCGGTGCGTTTGCGATTCTGGAGTTTGTCCAGGGCTGTTTTGGCGCCATCGACGAGAATTTCATCGTCGACGATCGAGGCATCAAGGGCCGCGATGAGTTCGAGGAGATTGGTCTCGCCTTCGATGAGGTCGGTAAGGAAATCGGGATCGTCCGCGGTCAAGGCGCAGAGCTGGTCGAGGAGCGTCTGCGTGGCCTCCAGCTCCTGGCTGAGCGCGAAGCGCGGGTCGCGTGTCATGAAAGCCTCCAGTCGGCGCGGGCCTGGCGGGGCGCGATCCACAGGGAGATCGCCGTGGCGCCGGCCTCGCCGGATGCTGGAAATTCAAAGTGGGGTGCCGGAAATTTACAGACGGGTGCGCCTGCAGGCCCTTTTGTTAGCGCGCGTACTCATAAATTGACCTCGTTGAGTACGGCTTCCTCAAGGTCCGCTTACCATCCCCTAGCGACGAGATAGCGGACATTTCGGAAGGTCCGAGTCGCGCCACTGAACTAAACCGCTCGCGCGGTAGGTTTCCCGGCGAGAGCTCGCACGAGGCGCATTGGAGGCCGGCCTAACGGGGAGGCTGGTCCTGTCTCAAGATCGTGGGGTTCGCAACCTCATGTGAGACAGGAGTATCGCCATGACCGACAAGCCCGTCAGCCCGCTGCGCCAGCGCATGATCGAAGACATGACGGTTCGTCATTTCAAGGAGAAGGTCCAGAAGGA
>Ga0182030_10007086_pt1 | contig 23496 bp, 20 predicted proteins | sample 812S3MmetaG_FD_121299 | JGI IMG/M metagenome (GOLD analysis project Ga0182030, IMG submission 121299) | Permafrost microbial communities from Stordalen Mire, Sweden - 812S3M metaG (Illumina Assembly) | ecosystem: Environmental > Terrestrial > Soil > Wetlands > Permafrost | place: Sweden...
ACTCGCTCGGTCCGATCGAATCGGTGCGATCCTGCCGCGAAATTTACGTTTCCGCGCTTCAGAACAATCCCTTCATCCAACCTGGCAAGCCGAATGCGAACGCGTTCATCGGATCCTTCAACGGCAAGTTCCGCGACGAATGTCTGAACGAGCACTGGTTCATCACCATGGCACATGCACGACGAGACATCGAAACCTGGCGAATCCAATACAACACCGAGCGGCCGCACAGCTGACTGGGCGATCTGACGCCAGAGGAATATGCCGGGAGAGGTTCGGCGAGCGAGGAAGAAGGGGTATCCTCGTTAAGCGCGTACTCTAATCCCGCGCGGGACTAAAGCGGGGTTCAGGTCGCATCGACTGACGCCACGTGGACTCCGAAAGCCGACAGAGCAGCCCCTGGGCAGCGCGTCGGACGAGAAAGAATGCGCGCCCGCGGCTTGCAAGCAGCCGGAGCAAGGCCGCCAGCCATCGCCGGCCGCGAAGCAGGGCGACCAGTTCGAAGTACGCCACGATGAGATGTTGATCTGAGAGAGTCTGCGCGATGGCTTCGGCAAGACTGGGGCTCGAATCTGCACGCAGCCGCGCAATCAGTTCGCGTCTCTTGTCAACGAGGACGCGCACCGAGTCGATTGTCATGGCATTCGTCAGGGCGGCCGAATGCCGGCGATAGAAATAGAGCGCTTCGTCCGTGAGCAGGATCCTCTCGCCGGTCATCAGGCAGCGGATGTAGAAGAGCGAATCTTCCCCTATCTTGATGGCCGGATCTTCGTCGTAGCCTATGCCGACGCCCTTCAGAAAATCCCGGCGGAAGATTGGCTTCAGCAAGCCAAGGTTGCCGATGGTGACCAGCCTGTCACGCCGCAGAAATGCGTCCAGATCGATCATCGATGGGTTACCGTCGCATATCGCAATCAGCGTGCGCAAGGGCAAGTGCCCCGGGCCAAGGGTGAAGTACAGGTTGTCGGCGACCATGTTCGCGCCCGTTCCGTCGCCCAAGTCGGTGAGCCGCTGCAAGCGTGTTGGCGCGAACCAGTCATCGGCGTCGAGAAAGGCTAACCAGTCGCCCCTGGCCTTGAGGATGCCGATGTTACGGCTTGCGCCCGCGCCGATGTGCCGCTGGTTTCGATGCAGGACTATTTCCGGATGGGTCGCCTGCATCTGGTGCACCACGGCGCAGGTGTCGTCCGTCGACGCATCGTCGATGACAATCACCTCGCACGCGGCGAGGGTCTGCGCCGCGACGGAGCACAGCGCGTCTCCTATCCAGGGCGCCGCATTGCGCGCGGGGATGATCACGGACACCGTGGTCATGGCATGACCCATGGTTTTATCGAGCCTGTGTGAGTCTACAATCGTTGGGATAGTGGCGACGCAGGGACGGAGAAAAAAATTGCGAATAGAGGATCTTGGCACCCTGGGCGCCGACGCTGCGATTGACGCTGATCTTGTCATAATAGGCGGCGGACCTGCCGGGTTGACCATCGCACGTGAGTTTTTCGGAACGTCGACGCGCGTCCTGGTGCTCGAGAGCGGGCAGCTGGTCGAGGAGCGCCGATTTACCGATCTGCTGACCGTTGAGAGCGTGGGCGAGCCGAGCGGTGAAGCGGCGCGCAGACGAATCGAATCGCACGGTACCCATTCAGCCTCCTGGTCGAATACAGCGCAGGCCTATGGGGTGCGCTGTCGGGTGCTGGGTGGCTCCTCGCACGCATGGACCGGCAAATCAGCGCCATTCGATCGCATCGATTTTACCGCCCGACCGTGGGTACCCTACTCGGGCTGGCCCTTTGGGCTGGAGACGCTGGCTCCGTATGTCGATCGGGCTGCCGAAGCGCTCAACCTGGGCCCCCCCTGCAACGACGACGGCCTATGGGAGCTGATGCGGCTCAATTCGCCGCTGCTGGAACTCGACGCCACGCTGCTGCGCTCTTTTTTCTGGCAATTCGCGCGGTCACGCAGCAATAGACTGGATTTCCTGCGCTTCGGGCCCGAGTTCATTACTGCCGACGCGCCCAATGTGCGGGTGCTGCTGAACGCAACCGTCACCCGCATCGATACCGACGAAGCGGGCACCAGCTTCCAGGGACTGCAAGTCTCGACGATTGATGGTGTGCGATCGTCGGTCCGGGCCAAGGCCGTGGTGCTGGCCGCAAGCGGCATCGAAAACCCACGGTTGCTGCTGGTTTCGAACGGCGTTCATGCCACTGGCCTGGGCAATAGTCGCCTGGGCAATCAGAATGACATGGTCGGCCGGTTCCTCATGGATCATCCCACCGCCACGATTGGCCGTTTCAAACTCGAAGACATCCCTGCGGTCATGCAGCGCTTCGGCCTGTACGGCCTGAAGTATCGCGGTCTCACGCACATGTACCAGTTGGGCCTGGCTCCAAGCCCGGAACTTCAGGAGCGTGAACGGCTGCTGCATTGCGCTGCCTTCATGTCGGAGGAGCGGGCCTCGGACGATCCCTGGGATGCCTTGAAGCGGCTGCTTAGAGCAAAGAGTCAATATCCGATGTCTGACCTGCGTGCAGTCGCGTCTCGCGCTGATCTGCTTGCAAGAGGCGTCGGTATGCATGTCCTTGCGCGCAGCGTCGCACCGCAGCGTGTGATCCGCGGTCTGCCGCACAAGCTTGCTGGCCTGCGGATCGATGCCATCACCGAGCAGCAACCCAACCCGGACAGCCGAATCACATTGTCCGACAAGTTCGATTCATTGGGCGTGCCGATCGCGCGGATAGACTGGCGCATCGATGACGATGTGCGCGGGTCACTCATCCGGCTCGGCCACCTGCTGGCGAGCGAATTTCTGCGCGCGGGAATGCCGACGCCGCTGTTGGAGGATTGGATTGCGCAACAGCGACCCGAAGACGGCGTCATCACCGATCATGGCCATACGTGTGGCACAACGCGCATGTCAGACGATCCCAAGCTGGGTGTTGTCGACGCAAACTGCCAGGTGCATGGTGTCGCGCGGCTCTATGTGGCTGGCGCTTCGGTGTTTCCGACCAGTGGACACGCCAACCCGACCCTGATGATCGTATCGCTCGCCATTCGCCTCGCCGACCGGATCAAGCTCGATCTGACGCGGCGCTGACGGCGGGGGGGCGCGTGAACTTCCACGGCGCATCGGCGCGCATCGGCAGGATCAACATCCAGTGCTCGAGCCATGCCAGCGAGGCGAGCGTGGCCAGCAGCGTCATTTCGCCGGCTTCGAACTCCCATCCCGGTGCGCTGACGGCAGCGCCGATCAGCAGCACGCACAGCAGTGTCGTCAGGATCATGGATATCGGGAACAGGAAATTGAGCTTGCGGCGGCGAAAGAAAGCGCCGAGGTACTTGAGGTGCGGCGGCAGCATGATCTCGCCGGTATTGGGCACGCCCAGGAACAGATTGAGCTTGGCGCTGACACGCATCGCCCACAGCAGCATGAAGGTCCACAAGCCGGTCGGGTTCGGCGCATGCCAGGTCAGCGCCACGACCAGTCCCGCGGCGCCGATGGTAGCCAGCTCGTGGTACAGGATGGCCTCGATCGCATGTCGCAGACGTTTCAGGCCGCTGCAGCCGGCGGCGCAGGCGCTGCGGCGCGGGCCGGTGACCACGCCGAACAGGAAGCTCATCTCGAGCCAGCCCCAGATCACCAGCGTCGCAGCGAATGCCACACAGGCGCCACTGATCGTGGCGCTGAGGCTGCTCTGGCGCAGCAGCACCAGCGCCAGCACGGCCAGCACGCTGCCAATGCCCAGCGTCCGTGGGAAAGTCTGGCTCGGTCGCCTCACCAGGTACAGGATCAGGCCGGTGGCACCCCACCAGCCGGCAATCACGTAGATAGCCAGCGCCAGGCCGGTGATCACGTGCGCTTGCCGCCCGCTACCAGGCCGGCGCCAGGCGCACGTCCTGCGGCGGCGTATTCGGCACGGTCGGCAGCAGGTACATGCGCACGAACTGCGCACCCACCAGTGCCCAGAGCGCCGCGCACTTCACGCGGCCGATCACCCCGCCACGGCGCTTGGCCGCCTCGGCCGCCGCGGCCAGCAGCGCCAGCCGGTCGAGCCCGGCGCGAAACTTCGGATGCTCCAGGTCGAGCGTAAACGGGAACACCTGCTTGGTGATCTCCGAAGTGATATGCAGCACCTGCATGTCGTAGTCGGTCGGCTCGAAGCCGAAGGCCTGGTGCAGCTCCGGACGCATGTGGTCGCGCACGTACATCGTGGCAAATACGGCCAGCAGGAAAAACCGGATCCACAGCCGGTTGCCGCCGCGCAGCAGGTGAGGATTCAGGCGCATGATCAGCGCGAACGCCTCACCGTGCCGGAATTCGTCGTTGCACCAGCGCTCGAACCAGCGAAATATCGGGTGGAAACGCTTCTCGGGGTGGCGCTGCAGCTGCCGATAGATCGAGATGTAGCGCGCATAGCCGATCTTCTCCGACAGGTAGGTGGCGTAGTAGATGGCCTTGGGACTGAAGTAGGTCGCCTTCTTGCGGCGCGTCAGCGCGCCCAGGTCCACGCCCAGCCCGTAGTCCTTCAGCGACTTGTTGATGAAGCTGGCGTGGCGGGATTCATCGCGCGCCATGAATCCCATCAGCTCCTTGAGATCGGGATTATCGACATTGCGCTTGATCTCGGCGTACAGGAAGCAGCCGGAGAACTCGGCGGTGACCGAACTGATCAGGAAATCAATGAATTCATGGTACAGCTCCGGTGGCAGCGCCTGGCGCTCGGCCTCGAACGCCTCGTCGCGCTCGAAGTGATTGCGGTTACCGTCGGCGCGAAACTCATCGAGCAGCTGCTGCCATTCGCGGCGCAGCGGCTGGACGTCGAGCTGGTTCATCGCCGCGTAATCGCTGCGATAGAAGCGCGGCTTCAACAGGGTGTTCTCGGCGGCGCTCGCGTTCGAGTCCACCGGCGCGGCCAGGGTCTGTGAAACGCTGGTCTGTGACACGCTCATGCTTCAAGGTTCCTTATCGTCGGTCAACAGTTGTGCGAACGGCCGCGCGTTGGTCGGCCCGAAGACCTCCAGCGATATGCGCTGCCCGGTTTGCGGGTCGGCGAGCGTCATCTGTCCGTCGGCCCAGCGCGTCAGCGTGAATGGCGGCTCCTCGCCCACATGTTCGTTGCGGCGCGCGCGTGCCATTCCGCGCAGCACGCCGCGCAGGAAGCCGTTGGTACCCGGTGGCACCACGTGGATCGTCGCATTGCCGCGATCGGCATCGCCGATCTCCACTGCACCGTCCTTGCGATCAATGAAAGTCAGGTGCATCACCCGCACTGGCCGCACCAGGTTGGCAGTCGCGGCGTGAATATTCAGCAACCGGGAGCCGATGACCAGCAGCAGCGCCAAACCGACCAGCAGGGCTGCCCCCCTGACGGCGCCGCGCGGCAGCGACTCGATCTTGACTGTGGCGTTCACGATTGCGACTCCTGGTTCAGGCAGCAGCGTTCAGGTGGTGACGCTCAGGCGGCGACCGTAGCGCGCGAGCCCTGGGCCGCCTTGGCGCCCGCAACCCGCACGATTGCCGGCGGCGCGGACTCCGCCTCGGGGCCGCGGGCCCATTCCGCAAGTGCGCCGGCAAGCACCTGGGCTGCGCGCGGCGCATCCGCCAGCGCGCGCAACGTTGGCTGCGGCTGGATGTAGTGCCCCGCACGCACATGCGGCCAGGTCAGCAGGTAGCCGACGCGCTGCGGCTTCGACAGTACCAGTGCCACATCGCCGGTGCCGTCGCCGTGCATGCCCAGCGCGGCCGAGTTGATATGCAGGAAGGGCAGGTTGAGCGACATCGGCAGCGCGATGCCGTGGCGTATCACGACGCGATGGCTGGTGATGCTGTAGACAGTCGCGCGGGCCGCGGCCCAGCCGATCAGGCCCAGCAGTCCCAGCACCGCCGCGCCCAGCAGCAGCGGGATGGCGATGGCATGTGCCATCTGCTGCCAGCTGTGATGCGACTGCAGCGCGCTGACGCATTGCCATAGCAGCAGCAGGCCAAAATAGATGGCGACCGGCACCACCCGGAGCGCGCGCCGCGCCAGTGGCCAGCGCGCCGGACTGCCTTGCCATAGCAGCTTTTCGCCCGGCGGCAGGTGGCCCGGCAGGCCGGGGATCGGTTCGTAATCGTATTCGAAGACGTTCACAGCGTCGGCCCCAGCCGCGACGGCTCTGCATACAACGTGCCGCCACCGTAGTAGGCGCTGATGCGATCCTCCTCGAGATAGGTGATTTGATCCGGGTTGGCAAGATCCGGCACCGCGTTGAACTGCTCGGCCAGGATTGAGCGCACGCGCACGCACTTCTGCCAGCTGTCGAAGCGCGCGAACCCGATCGGCACGAGCACGTGGCGGCCGGTATCGGCGGTCATCACCTCGAGGTAGCGGATCTGCGGTTCGCCGCGGTCCACCCAGACGTCGGACACCACGCCCGCCTGCACGTGGTCGGCGGCGATCACTGGCATGCCACGCGGATCAGGATCGCGCGATTCGACGGTGAATTCGGTCGCCACGCGCATCGGTACGATGCGTGGATGGCCTTCGAAGGTCAGGTCGGGCTTGTCGCTGCGGCGCGCAAACGCGCCCGGACCGACGCCATCGAGCATCGGGTTGCCGGTGGGCTCCAGCGGCGCACCGGGAAAGCCTTCGGTTGGCGATGCCGCGATCGTCGCGGGTGCTTCGACGCGCGGGACGGTCACTTCACCGCCGTGCGGCAGCTTGAAGGTCTTGGGCGGCGGCATGCGCGGGAAACCCTGCACCTGGACGCGATCGGTACGGTCGGTCCGGTCGGACTCGAGCGGATAGCCTTCGCGCTTGTCCTCGCGGCGCAGGTAGATCAGCAGGCCGAAGAAGAAGATCCAGAACGCATAGAGCACGATCTGGGCCACGTCGATGTACTGGGTGATGGCACCAATTTGCATGGTAGTTACTCCGAAGAAACCAGCTGTTGACTTGAATTGACCGAAAATGCGAATGCTGCCGGCACTGGCGTGGTCGATTGAACGCGCGAGTTGCGGCGCCTGGCGCCCACCAGCGGTCCCAGCACGATCAGGGCCACGAACAGCAGCAGAATCTCGACGTAATACACAAAACCATAGCCGACGGCCGGGCCGTTGAGCGCCGGGCCGAGCGAGCCGGCGGTCGCCAGTGCCGATACCGCGTCGCGCATCGCACCGCCGAAGGCGATCGCTATCCCGGCGGCGCCGGCCTGCACCGCGCCCCAGGCGCCCAATGCCAGGCCGGTACCCGCGGTCTGGTCGTTGTCCATCGCCGCCGCCAGCGTGCCGACGCAGAACAGTCCGTTGCCAAATCCAATCGCGGACGAGCCGAGGCGAAACATCAGTGCAGAGTCCAGCGGCGCGGAGTAGATGACCACCGCGAAAGCGACCAGGCCGACCAGCAGTCCGTAGGCTGCCAGCCGATAGGGGTCGAAACCCCGGGTCAGGGCACGCGCAGCGACGCCGAAGGCGAGCAGGGCGCCGGCGGCGAGCATCGCCGTCAGCGTGGTGGTCGCGCTCACCGACAGATGCAGCACCTGTCCGCCGTAGGGCTCGAGGATGATGTCCTGCATGTTGAAGGCGGCGGTACCGACGCTTACGGCCACCAGGAAACGCACCGCCTGGCCCTGTGCCGCGTAACGGTCCCAGGAATCCAGGAAGTCCGGCGGCGGCGCATCCTCGGCGCGCGTCGGATCGCGCGCCTCCTGCTTCCACAGCGCGAGGATGTTCAGCGCCATGGTCAGCATCGCCGCGCCCTGGACGACCTGGATGAGCCGGAATTCACTGAATTTCGCCAGCAGGGTGCCGAACACGATGCCGCACACCACCATGCCGAGCAGCAGCATCGCGTACATCAGCGCAATGACCCTGGGGCGCAGGTGCGGCGGCGCCAGGTCGGTGGCCAGCGCCAGGCCCGCGGTCTGCGTGGTCTGCAAGCCGGCACCCACCAGCATGAACGCGAGCGCCGAGCAGATGTTGCCGATGATCACCGGGCCGTGGGTATCGCCGGACAGCACGATCAGCGCGAACGGCATGATCGCCAGGCCGCCAAACTGAAGCAGCGACCCCATCCAGATGTACGGTACGCGCCGCCAGCCGAGTACCGAGCGGTGGTGATCGGAATGAAAGCCCACCACAGCGCGAAACGGCGCGAACACCAGCGGCAGCGCCACCATGAACGACACCAGCCATGCCGGTACGCCCAGTTCCACGATCAGCACGCGGTTCAGCGTGCCGATCAGCAGCACCGTGGCCATGCCGACCGACACCTGGAACAGCGACAGCCGCAGCAGCCGCGCCAGCGGCAGTTGCTGGCTGGCGGCATCGGCGAACGGCAGCAGCTCGGGCCCAAGCCGCATCCAGGCGCGCTGTGCGCGTTGTTGCAGGGCCTTCCTCACGCGCGCGCCAGCTCCATTACGTGGGAGGTGTAGAAACCATTGACGATGCGTTCTCCGCGCCCGACCTGCCAGTTTCGCAGCGCCGGTTCGCGCGCCAGGCTCAGCCGCAGCCGACGCTCGGCGACCGGCGCGATCGCCGGCGCCCGGTCGCCGCGCGGAAACACCCGGCCGATGGTGTGCATCACAGTCAGCGCCGGCGTGCGCGGCGCAAACGTGAACAGCATCGAGCGGCTGGTGCGCTGCGCCAGCGCCGCCAGCACCCGCACGATGTCGTCGGACTCATAGTGGATCAACGAATCCATGGCGACCACATGATCAAACTCGCCCAGGGCGGGGTCCGACATGTCGCCGCTGCGAAATTCAATGTACGCGGCGCCGGCGGCGCTGCTGCGCTGTCGCGCCAGCTCCACCAGGGTCGGCGACAGGTCGATCGCCAGTACCCGCGCACCGCGACCGGCCAGCTCCTGCGCCAGCGCGCCGGTGCCGCAGCCCGCGTCCAGGATGCGCCGCCCGGCCAGCTGCGTCGGCAGCAGGTCGAGCATCGCCTGGCGCATGCGATCGCGGCCGGCGCGCACGCTGGCACGTATACGGCTCACCGGTGCGTCCGAAGTCAGGCGCTCCCAGGCGCGTACCGCGGTGCGGTCGAAGTACTGCTCGAGCTGGCCGCGGCGTTGCAGGTAGGCGGGGCTGTTCACGTCAGTCAAACCCCAGCAGGTCAAAGATTTCCCGGTCCTTCAGCGGCGCCACGGCGAGGCCCTCGGTGCCATCCCACAGCGCCTGCGCCAGGCGCATGTATTCCTGCGTGACGGCTTCCATCTCAGGCGAGGCTTCCATTTCGAACAGCGTCTGCTTCTTGAGCCGGCTGCGGCGGATCGCATCCAGGTCCGGGAAGCGCGCCATCATCTTCAGGCCGACGCGCTCATTGAAGCGATCGACCTGGTCGGTGGCGGCGCTGCGATTGCAGATCACGCCGCCCAGGCGCACGTTGTAGTTCTTCGACTTGGCCTGGATCGCCGCGACGATGCGGTTCATCGCGAAGATCGAGTCGAAATCGTTGGCGGTGACCACCAGCGCGCGATCGGCGTGCTGCAATGGAGCGGCGAAGCCGCCGCACACCACATCGCCGAGCACGTCGAAGATCACCACGTCGGTGTCATCCAGCAGGTGATGTTCCTTCAGCAGCTTGACGGTCTGCCCGACCACGTAGCCGCCGCAGCCGGTGCCAGCCGGCGGACCGCCCGCCTCCACGCAGCGCACGCCGTTGTAGCCCTCGTAGACGAAGTCCTCGGTGCGCAGTTCCTCGGCGTGAAAGTCGACCGACTCGAGGATATCGATCACCGTGGGCACCAGCCGCTTGGTGAGCGTGAACGTGGAATCGTGCTTGGGGTCGCAACCGATCTGCAGCACGCGCTTGCCGAGCTTGGAGAACGCGACCGACAGATTGGATGAGGTGGTGCTCTTGCCGATACCGCCCTTGCCGTAGACGGCGAATACCTTGGCACGGCCGATCTTGACCGATGGATCCAGCTCGACCTGTACGCTGCCGGCGCCGTCGCCCGGCGGCGCGCGCTTCTTCAGCGAGGCAACGGGCACTTCGGTGATCATCATGCGGCTACTCCTTCGAACACGCCTTCCACGCGGTCTTCAAGTTCATTGCCGGCCGCACGCAGCGCTGCCAGCGTCTGCGCGTCCGGCTGCCAGTATTGGCGTTCCTGTGCCTCGAGCAGGCGGTTGGCGACCTTGGCGATGGCGGTCGGATTGAGTGCGGCGAGGCGCGCGCGCATCGCCGGGTCGAGTACGAAGGTCTGCGTGAGTTTCTGGTAGACCCAGGGGGCGACCTGGCCGGTGGTGGCGGACCAGCCCATCGTGTTGGTGATGTGGACCTCTATCTGGCGCACGCCCTCATAGCCGTGCTCGAGCAGGCCCTGGTACCACTTGGGGTTCAACATGCGCGTGTGGGTCTCAAGACTCACCTGCTCGGCCAGCGAGCGCACGGTGCCGGTGCCCTGGGTCTGGTCGCCGATGAACACCTGCGGGGTGGTGCCGCCGTTGGCGCGGCGGATCGCCCGACTGATGCCGCCGAGCGTATCGAAGTAGTGATCGACCGTGGTCACGCCGAGCTCGACCGAGTCGAGGTTCTGGTAGGCAATCGCGGTCTGTGCCAGTGCGCTCTTCAACAGCGCGCTCTGCTGGGTGACGTGCCCGCTGCGGGTGAAGGCGAAGCTCTTGCGCTGCGTGTAGGTCTCGGCGAGCTCGTCTTCCTGGTCCCAGCGCCCGTTCTCGATCAGGTGGTTGACGTTCGAGCCGTAGGCGCCCTCGGCGTTGCCGAACACGCGCAGCGCCGCGGTCTCGATGTCACAGCCATTGGCGCGCTGATAGGCGAGCGCGTGCTTGCGCACGAAATTGCACTCCGGCGGCTCATCGGCAGTGGCGGCGAGGAACGCCGCCTCGGCCAGCAGTTTCATCTGCAGCGGCAGCAGGTCGCGGAAAATGCCAGACACGGTCACCACCACGTCGATGCGCGGTCGCGTCAGCTCCGCCAGCGGAATCAGCTCGGCGCCGGCCAGGCGGCCATAGGCGTCGAAGCGCGGGCGCGCACCCATCAGCGACAGCACCTGCGCGATCGGGCCGCCTTCGTTCTTCAGGTTGTCGGTGCCCCAGAGGACGATGGCGATCGATTCGGGAAGCTCGGCGCCGTCCTGCTGGTAGCGCTGCAGCAGCCGCTGTGCCTGGCGGGCGCCATCCGCGATCGCGTATACGCTCGGCAGGCGGAACGGATCAAAGCCGTGCACGTTGCGACCGGTGGGCAGGATGCCGGGATTGCGCAGCAGGTCGCCGCCAGGGGTCGGCGGCACGAAACCGGTGTCGAGCGCGTGCATCAGCGCCGGCAGTTCGTGATCCTCACGCAGCAGCCGCGCGGTGCGTGCGAGCTCCGGGTAGGCGTGCGCGGGAATCTGCCCCTCGGGCACCGGCGCGAGATCCACCAACGCCTCGAGCGCTTCCTGCGACAACTTCAGGCCATGCGAGGCATCGGCCACGGCGCCGAGCATTTCCAGCCGCGCGGCGCGCGAGGGCGCCACGCCCATGACATGCAGGCCCTCCGGAATCAGCGTGTATTCCAGCTCCAGTACCTGGTTGGTGAGCCGGTCAATGTGCGCTTCGGTTTCTGCGCCCCAGTCAGCATCGGCGGCGCACAGTTCCACCTCGGCGGCCTGCGAGCGCACCAGCTGCGCCAGCGTGCTGCGCTCCTCGCCAGCGTCCACTTCCAGCGCGCGCCAGCGCTCCAGTGAGGACTTGAGTTCCTGCAGCCCGCGATACAGGCCCGAGCGCACGATCGGCGGCGTCAGGTAGCTGATCGTGGTGGCGGCGGAACGGCGCTTGGCGATCGTGGCCTCGGACGGGTTGTTCGCGGCGTACACATAAAAATTCGGCAGGTCACAGATGAGGCGATCCGGCCAGCAGCTGCTGGACAGACCAGCCTGTTTGCCCGGCATGAATTCGAGCGCACCGTGAGTGCCGAAGTGCACCACTGCATGCGCCTGAAAGTCTTCGCGGATCCAGCGGTAGAACGCCGCGAAAGCGTGCGTGGGTGCAAAACCTTTGGAGAACAGCAGGCGCATCGGATCGCCTTCGTAGCCCACGCTTGGCTGGATGCCGACAAACACGTTGCCAAAGCGCGCGCCGAGGATATGGATCGATTGCGCATCACTGAGCTGACGCCCTGGGGCAGGGCCCCACTGGGCTTCGATATCGCGCAGCCAGGTCTCGCGTCGCACGTGCGTGTCGACACTGACCTGGGCGTGTACGTTGGCGTAGGTGCCGCGGCGCGCGGCGTTGCCCTCGATGATACTGGTGCGCAGCACGTCGACGTTCGCCGGCACCTCGACCTGGTAGCCGCGCTCGGCCAGCGCGATCAGGGTCCGGTGCAGCGACTCGAATACCGACAGGTACGCCGCGGTACCGGTATTGCCGGCGCCGGGCGGGAAATTGAACAGCACCACCGCCAGGCGCCGCTCGGCGCGCTCGGTGCGGCGCAGCTCGACCAGGCGCGCGGTGCGGGCGGCGAGCGTGCCGGCGCGCTCGGCGTGCGCATGCATCTGGCGCTGGCTGGCGTCCGCATCGGCAGATGAGCGGCCGCCGAACACGATCGGCCCGGTGGAGCCATCCAGTTCCGGAATCGCCACCATGATCGTGGACTCGACCGGCATCAGGCCGCGTTCCGAGGCGTCCCACTGCTCGATAGTCTGGAATTCCAGCGAGTGCGCGACCAGGTACGGTACATCCAGGCGGCTCAGCATCTCGGTGGCTGCCTGCGAGTCGTTGTAGGCCGGGCCACCGACCAGCGAAAATCCGGTCAGCGACACCAGCGCATCGATGGTCGGCGCGCCGTCGCGCATGAAGTAGGCATTGATCGCATCGCGGGCATCCAGTCCGCTGGCGAATGCCGGCAGCACCCGCAGGCCGCGCTGCTCGAGCGCCGCGATGACCGCGTCGTAATGCGCGGTATCGCCAGCCAGCACATAGGAGCGCATCACCAGCAGTCCGACCGTGCCGCGTGAATCACGGCGCGCGGCGGGCAGCTGGTCCACCGAGCTGGCGACACGAGCGGGGATCGAGGGATGGTAGAGCCCGACGTCCGGATACTCGACCGGTGGCTTGAAGCGGATAAGCTCGCGCAATACAGCGCGCGGGCCCGCGGCGTAGCGCGCCACCAGCATGCGCACCAGGTTGGTGAGGTTGTCTTCGGTGCCCCCGAGCCAGTACTGCAGCGCGACGAAATAGTTGCGCACGTCCTGGGCGACGCCGGGAATGAAGCGCAGGATCTTCGGCAGCCGCCGCAACATGCGCATCTGCTGTGCGCCGCTGCTGCCGTTGCCGCTGCTGGTGTTGCCGGCGTCGGACTTGCCGCCCCGATTGCCAGGCTTCAGCCGGCGCAGCAGCGCCATCGGGCCGCCGCCGGAACGCGACATGTCGAAGCCGCCCACCCGCGTCAGTCGCACCACCTCGCCGGCTGAAATCGCGCACAGCATCGCATCGCAATGATCCCGCCGCGCCTTCAGCGCGCCCAGGATCGGCAGGAACTGATCCTCCAGGAACAGCATGTTGGCGAAGATGATGTCGGCGCGCTCGATCTCGGCCAGCGTGCGTCCCAGGGCGGCCGCCGAATCACTCCATTCCGTGGCCGAATGCAATTGCAGCGACAGCCCGGGCAGTTCGCGCTCGAGCGTCAGGCGCGCGCGGTCCATCACCATGCCCAGGTGCGTATCCATGGTCAGCACCAGCACCCGGATGGGTGTGGCGTCAGCGCGCGAAGTGGGCTTTTGCTTCATATAGGGTGTCAAGCGTGATCTGGCCTAGTTGGCGTTCCAGCGCATAGCGTTCGGTATTGCGCCGGGCCTTGCCGCGTACGAAAAACGGAATCTTGTTCAGCTCGCGCTCCGCTTCCGGAGCCCAACTTGCCTGGTCCGCAACGCTGCTGGCGGCGATCGCCGGTGCGGCGGGTGCGGACGGTGCCGGGGTCGCCGCGACAGCCGGGCGGGTGGCGCCAAGATGCGAAGGCGCCGCCTGGTCGTGAAACTCGAAGTCGCCGCGAAACATCGTGAGCAGGTGCTCTTCCAGCCCCATCATCAGCGGCTGCACCCAGGTGTCGAAGATCACGTTGGCGCCTTCGAACCCCATCTGCGGCGCGTAGCGCGCCGGGAAATCCTGTACATGCACCGGGGCGGAGATCACAGCGCACGGAATCGACAATCGCTTGGCGATGTGGCGCTCCATCTGGGTGCCGAGCACCAGTTCCGGCTGCAGCTCGGCAACGCGCGCCTCGACCGTCAGGTAGTCGTCGGTGATCAGCGCCTCGATGCCGTACTGCCCGGCCGCGGCGCGCACTTCCCGCGCCTGCTCGCGGCTGTAGGTGCCCAGCCCGACCACGGTGAATCCCAGTTCGCTGGCCGCAATCCGGGCCGCGGCGATCGCATGGGTGGCGTCGCCAAAAATAAATACCCGCTTGCCGGTGAGATAGGTGGAGTCGACCGAGCGTGAATACCAAGACAGGCGCGAGCCCGAGGCCGCCAGCAAGGGTGCGGCGTCGAGGTGCGCCAGCGCGGCGAGTTCGGCGATGAAATCCCGGGTCGCCCCCACGCCGATCGGCACCACGCGCGTGCACGGCTGGCCATGATTCTGCTGCAGCCACTGCGCCGCCGAGTGGGCGATCTCCGGATACAGAACGACGTTGAAATCGGCAGCGGTGAGCCGCGCCAGATCTGCCGCGGTCGCGCCCATCGGCGCCACGACGTTGACGTCGATGCCCAGCTGCGCGAGCAACGTGGTGATCTCGCGCACATCGTCGCGATGACGAAAGCCGAGCGCGGTAGGCCCGAGCAGGTTGCAGCTTGCCCGACGGCCGGAAAGCGGCGCGCGCTCCACCCTGGCTGCTGCCGGGCACAGCGTGCGCACCAGCCGATAGAACGTCTCGGCCGCGCCCCAGTTTTCCTTGCGCTGGTAGGCCGGCAATTCCAGTGGCACCACCGGGATCGGCAGGTTCAGCGCCAGCGCCAGCCCGGCCGGGTCATCCTGCAGCAGTTCCGCGGTACACGAGGCGCCGACCAGCATGGCGTCGGGACGGAAGCGCTCATAGGCGTCGCGCACCGCGTTCTGCAGCAGACCCGCCGTGTCGGACCCCAGATCGCGCGCCTGGAACGTCGTGTAGGTGACCGGCGGTCGCTGCTCGCGGCGCTCGATCATGGTGAACAGCAGGTCGGCGTAGGTATCGCCCTGCGGCGCGTGCAGCACGTAGTGCACGCCCTGCATCGCGGTCGCGATTCGCATCGCGCCCACGTGCGGAGGTCCTTCGTATGTCCAGAGCGTCAGTTGCATGCGGGCTATACCGCCAGGCGTGTGCGCCGGACCAGCGGCCGCGCAAACAGCTCGGCCAGGTCCGCGCTCTGCTCGTAGCCCTGGATCGGCGTGAATACCAGTTCGATCGACCACTTGGTCGTCAGTCCCTCGGCTTCGAGCGGATTGGCAAGCCCCAGGCCGCAGAGGGTCAGGTCGGGACGCGCCGCGCGCGCGCGATCGAGCTGCTCATCCACGTGCTGGCCTTCGGTGATGCGTGTGCCGGGCGGCAGCAGTGCCAGTTCCGCCGCCATGTGCGCGCGGTGCAGGAACGGCGTGCCGACTTCGATCGCCTGCATGCCAAGCTCGCGCACCAGGAAACGTGCGATCGGCAGTTCGAGCTGCGAGTCAGGGAACAGGAACACCCGCTTGCCCGCGAGCAGCGGCCGATAGGTCGCCAGCGCGCGCTGCGCACGCTCGTGCGAGGGCGCGGTGACGCGGCGAAAGCGCGCGGCGTCGACGCCAAAGGCATTGGCGGCCGCCTGCAGCCACAGCGTGGTGCCTTCCGCGCCCAGTGGAAACGGCGCCGGCAGGATCTGCGCGCCGCGCTCCTGCAGTGCGCGCGCGGTATCGGCCAGGAATGGCTGCGCCAGCAGCACCCGGGTGCCGGGCCCGCAGGCCGGCGGGTCGAGCGAACGGCGCGGTGGCAGGAATTCCACCGGCCCGATGCCCATTTCCGCAAACAAGCGCGCCAGCTGGTCCTCGACCACATCGGCCAGCGTGCCCGCGATCAGCAGCCGCTGCGTGTCGCTGGCCGGCAGTGTCGGCACCATCGATGCCAGGCAGGCGTCTTCGCCCTGCGTAAACGTAGTCTCGATGCCGCTGCCGGAGTAATTGAGGATCCGCACGCGCGGTGCGAACTGTCCCGACAGCCGCTGCGCGGCGCGCGACAGGTCCAGCTTGATGACCTCGGACGGACATGAGCCCACCAGGAACAGCAGCCGGATGTCTGGCCGCCGTTCCAGCAGCCGCGTGACCACGCGGTCGAGTTCGGTATTGGCGTCGGCCATGCCGGCCAGATCGCGCTCCTCGATGATCGCGGTCGCGAAGCGCGGCTCGGCAAAGATCATCACGCCGGCCGCCGACTGGATCAGGTGCGCGCAGGTGCGCGAGCCGACCACCAGGAAGAAGGCGTCCTGGATCTTGCGATGCAGCCAGACGATGCCGGTCAGGCCGCAGAACACCGAACGCTGGCCGCGTTCGCTGATGATCTGGTGGGCGCCATCCTTCTGATGGGCGCCATCCTTAAGTGCGGCAGCGCCGTCGGCGGACGGCGGCACGCTCGGCAACACCGCGCAACCGGTCATTCCAGCGCCCCCGCAACCCCTGCCGATGAAGCGCCTGCAGGCATCGCCCGCGACGCTGTGCGAGGCGGCGCGGCCAGACGCGCGGCGCGAAACTTGATCAGGAACTGCGCTGCGTTGATGACGTAGCTGGCGTACGCCGCGAGCGCCAGCAGCATCAGTGCACGCGCCGACAGCCAGCCGCCGAGCAGCGCGGCGACGTACGCAGTGTGCAGCGCAATGACCCCCATGCTGACCACGTCTTCCCAGAAAAAGGGTCGGGCAAACAGGTATTTGCCAAAGACGTCGTGCTCCCAGAGCGAGCCGGTGGTCATGATCGCGTACAGCAGAGCGGTCTTGACCAGTACCGATACCGTGGCCGCGCCCAGGCCCTGTCCGTCATACAGATAGCGCAGCACCAGGAACAGGCTGACCGCAAAAGCGACGAACTGCAGCGGCGCCAGCACGCCCTGGACCCGCGTCCACGGCGAGGCATCGCGTCGTTGCCGCTCGGCCACGTTATAGAGAGGTAAACCTGTCGAAGCGCGCCTGTTCATTATTCGGTCGATGACCTTCGAGTTCGCCGCAATCCGCTGACTGAAACGTAGACCTGCGCCCCGAAAGTGTCAACTACACTTCACGTAAATCTTACTTGACACGCGGGCGCCGGATTGCGATGTTTCGCTCGGACTCGAAAAAGCGCGCGGCTAGGGATAGAGTTGCAGATGAAAATAACAGCGACAGGCTTCGTGCGGGGACTTAGCTCCTGGGCGCGAACTCCGGCTAAACCGAGTCCAACTGGGAGACGCAAGCGTATGCCCATCCATAGCGTGTCTGAGAACAGCGTGGAACAGTGCACAGCGGCCGCCGTGCGGCACAAGAGTGATGCGGAAGGGGAGGTCACGCGCAGCATCTATCAGCAGGTCGCCGGTCAGCACCTGCTGAGCCTGGTGCGCGCGGTCGAAGGGGAGATTGTGCCGCGGCTATTGCTGGCGCGCCGCAGCGCGACGTCGCAGCCGACGGCCGACACCGGGTCGGAAATACGCGACGGCGAGGCCGATCAGCTCGCGCTCCTGCTGCTTGCCAACGAGATCGAGTCGCTGTCCGAATTCGTCGAAGCGATTCGCCATCGCGGCGTCGCTGAGCGTGACCTGTATCTGCGGCTGCTGGCGCCGGCGGCGCGCCGCCTCGGAGATATGTGGGACCGCGACCAATGCGATTTAATGCAGGTGGCGATGGGCGTGGGCCGCCTGCACCAGTTGTTGCAACGCATCAGCCTGTTGTCCCCGGGGCCGGAAAGCCTCGACTCACGCGGTCACGGCCGGCGGGCACTGCTGGCCACCGTCCCGGGGGAAACACATTGCTTCGGCGTGATGATGGTGTCGCAGTTCTTTCGGCAGAACGGCTGGGAGGTGTTCAATGAATTTCCCGCCTCCGAGCCCGAACTGTGCGCCTGCGTGCGCGCCGAATCGTTTGCGATCATCGGCTTATCGGCGGGCAGTGAGACCCGGCTCGACGCGCTGATCGCGGCAGTGCGCGCGGTGCGGCGCAGCTCGCGCAATCCCGCGGCCGGCATCATTGTCGGCGGCCCGCTGCTGCATGGCCGGCCGGAGCTGGCTGCGCGGGTGGGCGCCGATGCCACCGCCGAAGACGGCGAGCAGGCGGCGCTGCTGGCCGAAAGGGTGTGCGCCCTGCTGGCGGGGGAGAAGTAACGATCGCTGGACACACCACAGCCGCCAGGGCGGGAGGGGATAGCGAATTGTTGCAAAATGTAGACACTTGTGGTGTCAAGAATACGGTACTTTAGCGTACTATCCGTCCATGCCAAGAACGACTGGTTCGGATGTGAAGAGATTTTCAGTTGCCAGGAAATGGCTCAATAATATTGATACCGAAACGGCGTCAACACTGATCACTGTGGCCTCGGACATTGCGCTGGTGGTCAACGCCGGCGATCACGGCCTGATCAGTGATATCTCGTTCGGCAGCGATGAGATGGAGCGCGAGTTCAACGGCCAGGCGCTGCTGGGCAAGCCCTGGGTAGACACCGTGACACTCGAGAGCCGGCCGAAGATCGAGGCGCTGCTGCACGATGCGCTCTCCAAGGCCGACCCGCGCTGGCGTCACGTCAATCATGCGATGCCCGACGGTGAGGACCTGCCGGTGATGTACTCGGCGGTGCCGCTCGGCGCGCGCGGCCGCGTGGTGGCGATCGGCCGCAGCATGCGGCCAATGGCCTCGATGCAGCAGCGACTGCTGGAAGCGCAGCGCTCCATGGAGCGCGAATATTCGCGCCTGCGCCAGGCGGAAACGCGTCACCGTCTGCTGTTCCAGGTCGCCGCCGAGGCGGTGATCGTCGTGGACGCGGCGACCCGCAAGGTAGTCGAGGCCAATCCGGCGGCGATGCAGATGCTCGGTGATGCGGGACGCCGACTGGTCGGGCGGGCACTCACCGAGGCGTTTGCGGCCTCCAGCCGCCGCGCGCTCGAAGCACTGCTGGTCAAGGTTGGTGCTGCCGGGCACGGCGAGGAATTTCCGCTGCTGCCGGCGGGGGAGTCCGGGCGGGCATTCCGGGTATCGGCATCGCTGTTTCGCGAGGGGCGATCGGATTTCTACCTGGTGCGGCTGCTGCCGGGCACGCCAGAAACCGACGGCGCCGCTCAGCAGAAGCGCAAGTCACGCGTGTTCGAGGTGGTCGAGGTGTCGCCCGACGGCTTCGTGGTCACCGACATGAAAGGCCAGATCCAGTTTGCCAACCGCGCATTCCTCGACTTTGTGCAGCTGGGCGCCGAGGAGCAGGTGCGCGGCGAGCCGCTGGATCGCTGGCTGGGTCGCCCCGGGCTGGATTTCTCGCTGCTCGCCGGCCAGCTGCGCGATCATCAGAGCCTGAAGCAGTTTTCGACCATGCTGCGCGGCGAGTACGGGTCGGCTACCGAGGTCGAAATCTGCGCGGTCGCGGTGCCGGAGGGCGGCGAGCCGTACTGTGGCTTCAGCATCCGCGATGTCAGCAATCGCCTGCCGGTGGAGCGTCGCAGCACCGGCGAGCGGCCGCGCTCGGTCGAGCAGCTCACCGGCCTGGTCGGCCGTGTGCCGCTGAAGGACCTGGTGCGTGAGTCGACCGACATGATCGAGCGGCTGTGCATCGAGGCGGCGCTGGAACTGACCGGTGACAATCGTGCCTCGGCGGCGGAGATCCTGGGCCTGAGCCGCCAGGGTCTGTACGCGAAACTGCATCGCCACGGGATCGCCGATATCGGCGGCCCGGGTGGCGCTGCGGTCAGCGGCGGCGAAGAAAGCGACTGACGCCAGCGGCTGGCCGAAAGGCCGGCCCCAGTGGATGACGGTCCAGGTGTAAGTCTGGATTGACACTCAAAAGTGTCAGGTCTAGATTAAGGTCATGACACGGCTGGCAGCGCTCAAATCCGTCGATCCGGTCCCCGATGCGCTCGCAGCGCTGGCGCTGCTCAAGCCGATCACCTGGTTCCCGCCGATGTGGGCCTTTGGCTGCGGCATCGTCTGCGCCTCGCGCGGCGCCGCGATATCGTGGTGGCAGGTGCTGCTGGGTATTGCGCTGGTCGGACCGCTGGTGTGCGGCACCAGCCAGGCAGTGAACGACTGGTTCGACCGCGAGGTCGATGCGCTCAACGAGCCGGATCGCCCAATCCCTTCAGGACGCGTGCCCGGACGATGGGGCCTGTACATCGCGATCGGCTGGACGATGCTGAGCGTGCTGGCGGCCATTCCGCTGGGTACGTTCGCGTTTCGCGCGACGTTGTTCGGATTGCTGCTGGCCTGGATGTACAGCGCGCCGCCGGTACGGCTGAAGCAGTACGGCTGGTGGGGGAACAGCGCGGTGGCGGCCTGCTACGAGGGCCTGCCGTGGCTCACCGGGGCCGCGGTGGTGAGCGGCGCGGCGCCGAACGGCAACGTGATCCTGATTGCCACGCTCTACAGTGCTGGCGCGCACGGCATCATGACGCTGAATGATTTCAAGTCGGTCGGTGGCGATCGTCGCATGGGGATCGGTTCGCTGCCGGTCAAGCTCGGGGTCGAACGCGCCGCCGAATTCGCCTGCTGGACCATGGCGCTCGCGCAGGTCGCTGTTTTCCTGCTGCTGCTGGGTTGGCGCCTGTACGCGGCGTCGCTGGGTGTGAGCCTGCTGCTGGCGGCGCAGGTGCTGCTGATGCGCCGCCTGCTCGAGCGGCCGCGGGAACTGGCCCCCTGGTACAACGGCACCGGCATCACGCTCTATGTCCTGGGCATGCTGCTGAGCGCGTTTGCCCTCAAATCCCTGCCAATGTCCTGACACGCCCCGGCATGGATCAGGCAGACGACAATTTGCAATGGCGCGGCATGCTGCGCCTGGCGCTGGTGCAGACCGCGCTGGGCGCAATCGTCGTGCTGGCCACCTCGACGCTCAATCGCATCATGGTGGTGGAACTGGCGCTGCCGGCACTGGTACCGGCCGCGCTGGTAGCCGTGCATTACCTGGTGCAGCTGCAGCGGCTGCACGTCGGCTATCGCGTCGATGCCGGTGGCCGCTGCACGCCGCGCATTATCGGTGGCATGGCGACCCTCGCCGCCGGCGGCATCGCCGCAGCCATCGCCGTGGCGCTGATGAAGCTCAGCTTCGCTGCCGGTCTGTTGCTGGCCGTGCTTGCCTATCTGACGATCGGTATCGGCGTCGGCGCGGCCGGCACTGCCAATCTGTCGCTGCTCACCAAGCGCATCGCTCCGCAACGCCGGCCGCTGGCCGCCGCGCTGGTGTGGATCATGATGATCGCCGGCTTCAGCTGCAGTGCCGGTGTTGCCGGGCATTTCCTGCGGCCCTACTCCGCGCAGCGGCTGGTGCAGGTGTTTGCGATCGCCTGCACGCTCGCATTCCTGCTGGCCTGGTTCGCGGTCCGGCGGGTGGAATCCGGGTTCGCCGCGGCCGCAACCGCATCGCCCTCCGCCGCGCGCCCCAGCCATGCCGGATTTGTCGCCGCCTGCCGCCAGCTGTGGAGCGACCAGCGAGCACGGCGCTTCACGCTGTTCCTGTTTACGGCGATGTTCGCCTTCAGTGCCGAGGAACTGCTGCTCGAACCGTTTGCCGGGCTGGTGTTCGGCTTCCCACCGGCCGACAGCGCCCGACTGGCAGGGGTGCAAAACGCCGGTGTGCTGCTCGGCATGCTGGCACTGGTGACCGCGGCCGTGCTGCGCCGCAGGCCGACGACGCAATTTGCGCGGCGCTGGATGATCGGCGGCACTGCAGGTTCGGCGCTGGCTGTGGGCGCGCTGGCAGTGATTGCCTCGAGCGGTCGACCGGCCGCGCTGACCACGGTGGCATTCGCGCTGGGTGTCGCCAACGGCAGCTTCGCGGTGGCGGCGCTGGGAGTCATGATGGACCTGAGCGCGGCTGGCGGCCGCGGACGCGAGGGCCTTCACATGGGTCTGTGGGGCGCGACGCAAGCGATTGCTTTCGCGGCCGGCGGGGTGGGTGCCGGTGGCGCGATTGATCTGTCGCGGTCGCTGCTCGGCGCAGCGCCAGCCGCCTACAGCCTGGTGCTGTGCCTGGACGCCGTGCTGTTCCTGCTCGCCTGCGGATGGGCGATGCGCCTGGGGGTGGCCGCCGTTAGCCAGCCATTGCAGCCGGGCGTGCGTGGTGAATTGCGGGTGACCGGATGAGCACAATGGAAAACAAAGTGGAACACCCCGTAGCGGGCGCGATCTGGGATGTCGTCGTGGTCGGCGGCGGTCCGGCCGGAGCGACGGCCGCGCGAAACCTGGCGCGCGCCGGTCGCAGCGTACTGCTGCTTGATCGTGCCGGGCGCATCAAACCCTGCGGCGGCGCGGTGCCGCCGCGACTGCTGAGCCAGTTCGAGATTCCCGATCATCTGCTGGTCGCGCGCATCGACCGCGCGCGCATGGTGTCGCCCAGTTCCCGCGAGGTCGACATGCCGATCGAGTCCGGCTTTGTCGGCATGGTCGACCGCGAGGTGTTCGATGAATGGCTGCGCGAACGGGCGCGGCTGGCCGGCTGCACGCGCCAGAGCGGCGAGTTCCTCGCGGTGCGCCGCGAAGAGAATGGAGATTTCACGATCACTTATCGCGCCGACAGCGCCGACAGCGCGGCGGAATGCACGCTGCGCACGCGCGCGCTTATCGGCGCCGATGGCGCGAACTCGGCGGTCGCCCGCCAGCGCATTCCGGATGCCGGTCGGGTGAAGTACGTTGCTGCCTACCACGAGATCATCAGCTCGCCGCCGGGCGCGGACGCGCGCCGCTGCGATATTTTCTATTGCGGCCGCGTGTCGCCGGATTTCTACGGCTGGGTGTTTCCCCACGGGCCGACCACGAGCGTAGGCGTTGGCAGCGCGCGCAAGGGCTTTTCGCTGCGCCGGGCGACTGCGCTGCTGCGCGCCGAGGCGGGCCTGACGGCGGCGGCAACTGTGCGGCGCGAAGGCGCACCCATCCCGATGCGGCCGCTGCGCCGCTGGGACGATGGCGCCGGCGTGGTGCTGGCCGGCGACGCGGCAGGGGTGGTCGCCCCGGCGTCGGGTGAGGGTATCTATTACGCGATGTACGGCGGTGAACTGGCAGCCCAGAGCGTGGACGAGTTCCTGCGCAGCGGTAAAACCGCGGCGTTACGTTACGCGCGCCGTCGCTTCATGCGCGAGCACGGCCGGGTGTTCTGGGTACTGGGCATGATGCAGTGGTTCTGGTACCGCAGTGACGCCAGGCGCGAGCGCTTCGTCAGCATCTGCCGCGATCCCGACGTGCAGCGACTGACCTGGCAGGCCTACCTGCACAAGAAGCTGGTGCGCGCCCAGCCCGGGGCGCACCTGCGCATTTTTCTGAAAGACATGGCGCACCTGCTGGGGCTGGCGCGCGTATGAATGCCATGGCAGCACCGCCGGGCCGGCCGATCCTGACCGCCGCCGCGGCAGCTGCCGTGGTCGCC
>Ga0182030_10007090_pt1 | contig 23482 bp, 16 predicted proteins | sample 812S3MmetaG_FD_121299 | JGI IMG/M metagenome (GOLD analysis project Ga0182030, IMG submission 121299) | Permafrost microbial communities from Stordalen Mire, Sweden - 812S3M metaG (Illumina Assembly) | ecosystem: Environmental > Terrestrial > Soil > Wetlands > Permafrost | place: Sweden...
AAGGCCTCCCGCATCCGCGAAATGACGTGCTAGAACTGCCGCGAAATTCGGGGAGTAGCACAGCCTGGTAGTGCACGAGCTTTGGGTGCTCGGTGTCGGGGGTTCGAATCCCCCCTCCCCGACTGATTCGTTGAGTTTGTCGGAGAAGATAGCGGGGAAGCGCTTACGGCGTCGAGATCAGCGCTCATCTCGTCGAGATCAGCACCTACGTCGAACAGCCCAGCGCCTATGCCGAACAGGCCAGCGTCGATGTCGACGAGATAGGTGCCCGGTCGAGCGGTTTGGCACCGATGCAGCCCGCTCGTCTCGTCGAGTCTAGATAACCGCCGTCCATGATCATTCTTTTGGCAAAAATGGACTTCTCGGTTCCCTTACTTATCGAAGGTCGACGAAGCGAAAATCGCCGATAGGGTTTTCTACAGGGCTCTCTGTTTGCGCTTGAGTAGTCTGCCGCAAGCCTTAGCACCAGTCTTGCTTTAGCGGACACCATGGGCCGCTCCCGTGTCCTCTTCTTGCTCGCTATCGCTTCCTCAGCATGCTTCGGGCGCGGCGGTGCCCTCCTTGCCGCCGTTGTGGGCACAGCGATCGTGACGGCAGCCGTGGTCAGCGCGACCGAGCCGCCTCCACCACCTATCGTATATGCGCCCGAGGCGCGTCCGGGGTATGAGTGGCAGGCAGGCTACTGGACCCGGCGGGACGACCGGTGGGTATGGGTTGACGGAGAGTGGTTGGCGTCGCAGCAGGGCTACGTTTGGTCTCCAACACACTGGGAGCGGGTGCCAGACGGATCTTGGCAGCTTCACCGAGGTGAGTGGGTGCCCGCGCCCCCCTCATCTTGGCAGTAAGGCCCCCTGCCGATATCGGAGCCCGCATTTCGCATTTCGCGAACATGGCTTTGCGAATCGGAAACGTTAGAGTCATCCCTCTGTTCTCGCATCCATCATCGACTCGCACCAACATCTCGCAAAACTCGCGCCCCAGCTCGATCGGACCGATCACCTCTACCTCCGTTTTTCGACAACTCGGAGGCGAGCCCCTCGGAAGGACTTTGATCAAGTTTTCTGACGGGCTTCGTGTGTCAGCCCCTCACCCAACGTGAACGAAACTGACGTCGGAGCCCTCAGAGCTCGCGACGCTGCTCAAGACGCAAAACCGTCAAGCGCGACGTAGTCGCCCGAGTCCTACAATCCGAAGCGGGGCGTCCGTGGAGGTCTCGTTCGATAGCGGCTTCGATGGCGTTGGCGCATTTCGACGAGACTCGTCCCGGTCGGCCATAGATCAACATATGGGTGTGACCATGAAGATGCTCTCCGGACTCCTCATGTTCTTGAGGCGCGGCTTCGTCCTTGCCGTTTCGGGATCCCTTGCCTGTGGATGCGCGGATTCGGGTCAGCCCGCGTTCGCCGGCGCTCGCAATCGTGCCAATCCTACCGCCGATGTCCGAGACGCTTCGACGGGCGTCACGATTGAATACGATTGCGGCTGCATCGATGGCATCCTAGGAACTTGGCAATGCTCTGGAGAATGGTCGACGCAGACCGATTGCAGTGCCAACATCGAAGACGCCGGACCAAGCGCTGACGTCGACGCAATTGCCAACAACCTTATCGCCTCGGGGGTCCCGATGATCGTCGTGGACGACGTCGGAGAATCGATCACGCTCGTAAGCGGCAATTTTTGCCCCGTGCGGGGTCCTGCGTGCGCGCCGGCACCCGACACTCGCGCTTGCGTCGCTCCGTCACAGGTGCCTTGCCTTCAAGTGGACGAATCGCTCACTCACGGCTCGTGGATCGACGCAAACGGCGATATTTGGATGCTCACGGACGCGTCTACGCAGAGCGATGCTTCGGCGCCAAGTCGTTCAGTCGACATGGTCGCTAGCGCTCCGGACGGCGGCACGAAACCCCTGCACATCACGTTCGAATACACATGCCAGGCGCAGTGGATAGACTGCCCGTAAGGTAAGACAGCGTACTTTTCCGACTCAAGTACTCGTTGATTTCCACGATCCCGATACGGAAGGCCGATTCCGGCTGGAAGCGATCCCGACAAACAGCGGCGTTCCGATCTCGCTAACTTTGGCGGAACGGCGAACCGTCTCAGAACCATGACGAATTGGTCGGCGTGATCGAAACGCAGCTCTTTCGCTAGTGTCCTGTCTCTGACGTAAAGTGAGTTGTCGTCGTCACTGACGTTGTCGTTGTCGTTGTCGTCTCACGATTGGTCACTTGTTGCGCTGCGTTGCGCATCAGCCGGCGGCTCTCGACGCCGGTTCAGTACCGCGACCGTCAGGGAGCGGTCAGGGCTCGATGAGCAGCCAGGGTGTCGCGGAGGATAACCAGCTCCTCGACGCGCTAGCTGCGGACCATCGTCGAGCGCCGGGTGAGCGACGTGTGCGACTATCGCGGTTGGCAACCGTTCGCGGCCCATGAGCGAACCAATCACATCCACTCGGCTGTTGCCGCGGATTGCGTAGCCGAGGCCGTGGCGCTCAGTCTCAAGTCGTGAATCACACGCAGGCATGTGAATGCCAAAGCGTTACCTCCGAACACGCCGCTGTGATCGAAGCCAGCAAGCACCCTGTATCCCGGCCCATGCGTTCTCGTGATCGCGCTCGGTACTACGTGGCGCACCATCGAGGACCTCGAGCCCTACGCGATAGAACGACTTACACCTGACCGCTCCCTGACGGTCGCGGTACTGAACCGGCGGCAGACGCCGCCGGTTGATGCGCGACGCGGCGCGACAAGTGACCAATCGTTAGTCGTCAACGTCAACGTCAACGACAATTCATCCTATTTCAGAGACAGGACACTAGGTCGTTTCCACCCATGGCGGCCGTCGGATGCCTCGCCTCGATTTCGATAGCTCCCTCAGTGTTGATAGACTCGAACGTAGTCAACGGCATACGTAATAGGGAACGCCGTATTCGATGGATCGCCGCCGTTGGCCCCGATCGCGAGATTGACGATGATGTAAAATGGATTGCCAGTGTACGGATTGGCACTTGCAATCGTGTATCCGTACACGAGCTTGTCGTCGAGATAGAGGTTGATGCTCGAACTGTCCCACTCCATCGCCCAGAGATGAAACGAGCTACCCCACGATGTCCCTCCGAGCGAGCTCAGTGGCTGGGCGACGCTTCCGGTCCAATCGCACTGACTCCCGCTCGGTTTACAGACGTTCGCCCGAACCTCGTTGACATAGTACTCCATGATGTCGACTTCGCCGGAGCTCGGCCAACTCTTTCCGTTACCGAGAATCCAAAACGCGGGCCAGCTACCCTGACGCACGTCGATCTGGCCGCACATCTCGAACCGTCCGTATTCGAAGCTTCGCTTGCCGGACGACGTGAGGGAGCTCGACGTGTATTGGGCGTACTGTCGGCTGGTCGTCCAATCGCTGCTTCCCGCTCGGTAGTTCGGATTGGATACTTGTTGCCTTCGCGCAGCGATCGTGAGCAGGCCATTCGCAACCGTTGCGTTGTTCGGTTGATACCATTGGAGCTCCTGATTTCGCACGAACCCCTGTTCGAAACCCCAATTGGCAGGATTGGGTGCCCCAGGAGTGTCGAATTCGTCCGCCCACTTGAGCTTCCACGACGAATCGACGGGCGCTCTCGACGCGCACATCTCGGGACCAGCGTTCGCTCCGGAATCCGACGGAGTGGACGATTGCCCAGCGGAGTCCACAGCCGACCCCGTGTCGGCCGCCGCGCTGGTCTCGAGTTGCGCGTCCGAGGGCAAACCGTCGGGCGATCCGCCGCTCGCATCGCTGATTGCGCCGGACTCCGAACGGGAGTCGTTACGCCCGCCGGAGTCGAGCAGCGGGGGCGCAGTTGCGTCAACCGATGGCGACCCATGGAGTCCCTCGGCTTCCGCACCTCCGTCGTCCTCAGCCGGAGGGACCATCCCGGCATCAAGGGGACCTGCCGAGCTCATGGCGCCGTCGCTCTCTGTTTCTCCCCCTCGAGCGGGAATTTCGTTTTCGCTGCAGCCCACGAACACCACCACGCTCGCGATGGCAGCAATACACATTTGCAATCGCATGATACGCCTCGGACTGCCCACCAGCGCAATTGGACTCGGTATCCACGCTACCGTCAACACGTTCGTCGGAACATCTCCATGCGATTCATTTGCTCTCGGTGACAGATGGTGAGCGCAGCCCTGAAGGCGGCTGCTCAACGTGGCGCTGGGTATCCTCCCCGGTGCCTTCTCGGATCCCGCAGGCATTGCTTTCCCTATCCGCTCACAACGTATATCGAATATTTCGTCAGGGAGTGATGACCTTGCAGAACGCCCCTCCGCGCTGAGCCATCTCCTGGACGAGAGTGCAGAGCATGAGCCCTCGCGCCGACGCGAGCCACACGTAGAGCGCATCGGCTCCGCGTAGCCGCGCTTGGATGGCGCGCGCTTCGGCGGCGGCGGCGCCTCGCGGGCCGATCGTCACGATCGCATGGGGCGGCATGCAGAGCGGATCGACGAGTCTGCGGATCTCCCCTTCGGGGGGCCCTAGACGAGCGAGCGCGCCACCTAACTCCACGCGAAAGGAGACGGCCGTACGAGCTCGTCGAGCCCTTGGAGCACTCGTTCCATCCGTGCACGTGCCCCCGCGTACGCCGGCTCGCTTGGGCGCACAGACGCGATGGCGACCGATGCGTCGAGGACAAGTTTCATCGTTCAGCGTCGATCGAGCCGGTTGCGGCCCAGCGCCTCTTCCATCGTCATGGTCGACTCGGGAGTGCTCGCCGCGAGCTCGTCGAGCAGCGCATGGGACTCGTCCGCGCTCATCGGCCGGGCGGCGGCCGGCTTGTCGCCGAGCACGACCTCGACGGGCACGAGGGCCGCGGCCGGCTTGCCGTGACGGAGGATGAGCACGGGCTTGCGCTTGTGCTCAGCCTCGTCCACGAGCTCGGAGAGGTGTGCCTTGGCGTGAACCAGAGACGCGCGGCGCATGATGGACCATCCATGGTCCACTTTTGCGCCGGGCGCCAGCTAAGCACGCATGACGCAGCCGAAGAAGCCCCTCGGGCGAATCTCGTAGGGTCCCAGAATTGGATTCGAGCAAATCAGCGAAATCGGATCGACAATCAGCGCAATGACACAGGCCGCGCGCGCTGACTTCGGCAGCAACAAGATGGGACTCATGGTTGAGGTCGAACTTATGATCAGGAATAACTTTGGAACCACTCCTAACCTTCTCAATGCGACCAAGTCGCCCGGCAAGAAGCTTCTAGCTAGTGTAACGCTGGCGGAATTGGCGGTGATCAAGGCCAATCCGGATGCGCTCGAACAGGACCTCCAGCAAAGAACGGAGAACAGCTGCAAATGACCCAAATCATGGATAGGATACGGGTTCAGGATGGTGTGGTGACCACGGAACCTACCAGTTTTCACGAAGCCATCGACCTCGTGGCCCAAGAAAAACTCCGCGGTATCATGGTACGCGACGACTTCGCTGACAAACGGCCCAACCCTCCCGTGGTGGACCTATCGCGGCTCATGACTGCGCCGTTTATCGAGGACTTCGGCACGTCGCCCGGCCTTAGTCCCAAGCGTTTCATCCATTTCGAGGCTCTCTATGAGCTTCCAAACCTAAAGAAACTTGGCATGCATAGTTACGCTAAGGTCGACCTGTCGCATTTTCCAAAGCTTGAAATGCTATTTCTCACGGATGGACCGAATTGTGCCGGTCTCGGTTCCTTGACCCAGCTGAAGTACGCGTGCATCTGGAAACTCAACAATCCCGATCTTTCCTTTGTGGCCAAGATGTCTCGCCTTACCGAGATCCGGCTCATTCAAATGCGTCATCCACGAATTGAAGGGCTCGACCAAAGTGCCGCGCTGTCGATCCTCGATCTCTCACACAACTCCAAGCTCGCCAGCATCGGGCGCATGCCCAAGAGCCTCACCAAGCTCAAAGTCAGGAAGTGCGGCGAGCTTCGTGATCTCGCTTTCCTCGCCCACCACCAGAATCTGGAATTCCTCTACTTTGACGTCATGGAGAATCTGGCATTCGTGCCCGATCTACCCATGCTCGCGTACATTGGATTCGAGAACGTGCTCGACGGCGATCTTTCGCCACTGCTCAAGAGTGCCAGCTTAACGAAAGTGGGCTTCCATCCACCAAAGCGCAAACACTATTCGCATTCCCTCCCGGATCTCACCAGACTTCTTGACGCCAATCGAAGACAGAAGCGCCATGCCGGGCCCACGATATCATCTGACTGCCTGTCTGCCACAGCAGCACCCCCGAGATTGAACCGCAGGCCCAATGGGTATGAATCCAGATGAACAGCGAGACAATTCCACGAGCCGAGAATATCCTTAAGAAGTTTTGGGACGAGATGTACGCCTGGGAGACCGATGCTTTCCAGCACAGAAGCTGGGTCGGAACGGACAAGATCGAACCGATCGCGCGCGCTCTTCAAGACATCTATGGACGGTTCCTTGTTCCGAAGGACCGAAAGCTTGGACGTCTCCAGTTCCGAGACGGGAAACCCCGCTGCGCGAGCATCGGCTTTCCACCCGAGTACGACCCTCAGCGAGAAACCATTGTTGGTCGCGAGGCAAAGAACAACAAGACCATTGTGATCGGCACAGAGTTAGCAGACCATCTGAACCCAACGTTCAAAACGCAGCAGCGCTACGTCCTTATCCTTTCCGAAGATGGCTTTCGCATTTCGAAGAAAGAAAGATTCTCCACCTTCAAGAACAAGTGGGAGCTTCTGCATCTGTAACCGGATTCCAGCATACTGCGCAGCGATCGACCCGCTCTGTCGCCATCCGCAAGACTGACAACGGTGGTCGCGGCCGCGGGGACGAGCCATGGCGGTGTGCGTGGGCGCAAGTGTCTGGACACGTTTCTACGACGACACTCCGAAATTGGTGCAAGGGAATTCAAGGCCAAATGTCTCGAGCTCATGGGCCAAGTCGCGCGAACAGGCGTCAGCTTGGTGATCACCAAGCGCGGGGTACCGGTCGCGCGCCTGGTCCCCGTCGCGGATTTTCCCGCTTCCGTTTTTGGTTTTGCCAAAGGAGCGTTCGCGGAGCTCGACGAGATCATCTCCCCGACGACGCGTGGGTGGCGACCCGATCCGAGCGAGGTTCGGTTGCTCGAAGGCCACGCTGTTCCCAGGAAGTCACCGTGAACCGCGCGGCGCAAGACCCTGCAGGTCAACGTGTCACGCCCGTCGCCTGGTAGTCCCAGCCCTGGGACGCCGTCCAGCCCGCCTGTCGCTGCCAACGCAGGCGACCGCACCGCTCTCGCTCGGAATGTCGGCCTCCGCCGCTGCGATTCGTCGTGCAAGATCGGCAGCAGCTCCAACGAGCGCAGCCAGCGCATCGGCCGGCGCCCTGGAATCACTCCACGCGGGAAGCGCACCGAGTTGGCGAAGAAGGGCTCCGTGCGAGACGGGACCTTCAAACGAGTAGTGCGACGCCGGAAGCTCGCCCCTTGGCCTGTCATAGTCCTCGGCGTGGATGGTTCCGAGGGCTACCGTCGAAACTTCAGGGCGGGCATCAACGTCCTCACCCTTAGCCTTCGCCCCGCGACCACCCTGCCCTACTCCAACGTCGCCACTGCGAGCGGCTCGGAGGCCGTGGAGCACTTGCTCCTTGGTGCGTCCCCGCAGTTCGAATAGCAGGAATGGGTCCCGGTCGAGCGCCTCGCCGAGTACGTAGTGCGTCGCTGCGACGTGTTTGCACGGATCGCCCCAGTCGGGGCACGAGCAGCTCGTCGAGATATCTTTCTTGTTCTGTGGAAATAGTCCGCTTCCCGAGGCGCGAAAGACCTCATCGATCTCCTTTGGCATCTGTCCCGCGAGCAGATCGGCCGCGAACTGAGCCCTGCTGGCCATCGCGGTGATGGCACGCTTCCAAGCCGCATCGGCAAGCGTCGCGAGTTGGATCGTGATCTCGTATGGCGTTGGGCTCGAGCCCGTCACCTTGGCGGTAACGACACCCCCTCGGATGACCAGATCGTGCGTGCGTCCAGCGCGTGCGTAGGTTCGCCCACGGGTAAGACGGGCAGAGTCGCCCCCTAGCACGACCTCTAGGGCTTCGATCCAGCGCTGTCCCCACCACGTCTTACCCGCCTTCCCCATCCTGATGCCGTGCGCCGGTGGCTGCAGTTTCGGCGCCGGCCTGTACCAGTCCCATGTCTCCCGGTGTTTCATGGCCGCAGCTCCGCACGGTTCGTGCCCAGGGTGGCTCGCTTTCGTGGCGCCGGGGGCTCGAGGGGCCGGTCGTCGTCTCCGTCGTCTCCCCCTACGACGGCGTTATCAGAGAGCGAGAATAGCTCCCGCAGCTCGCTCGTACCAAGCTCCGTAATCCACTTCTCACCGGCTCCGACGACCTTCGCGGCCAGCTTGCGCTTATGCTCGAGCAGGCGATCGACCTTCTCTTCGACCGTGCCCGCGCACACGAGCTTGTGGACTTGAACGGCGCGCTTCTGCCCGATTCGGTACGCTCGGTCGGTCGCCTGGTCCTCGACCGCCGGATTCCACCATCGGTCGTAGTGAAACACGTGATTCGCGGCCGTCAGATTGAGACCGGTGCCCCCGGCCTTGACCGACAGAACGAAGACCCTCGGCCCGCGGACGTCTTCTTGGAAGCGCCGCACCATCTCGTCGCGCGCTCTCTTCGGAGTGCCGCCGTGCAGAAACACTACCTCGCATCCAAGACTCGCTTCGAAGTGTGCGACGAGCCGATCGCCCATTTCTCGGAATTGCGTGAATACGAGAGCTCTGTCGCCCTCCGCAAGAGCCTCCTCGAGCATCTCGGTGATGCGCGCAAGTTTCCCTGAGCGTTTGGAAAGGGGACCCGTCTCGGACAGGAATTGAGCTGGATGGTTGCAGATCTGCTTGGTGAACATCAGCAGCGCGAGGACGCGTCCGCGGCGCTCGATGCCGTCGGCAGCCTCGATGCGGCGCATCTCCTCGTCGACGACGGCCTTGTAGAGCGTGGCCTGTTCACGCGTGAGCGTGCAGACGACCTTCATTTCGTTCTTTGCCGGCAGATCCCCAATGATCGACGGATCACTCTTGAGCCTTCGTAGGACGAACGGGCTGACCACTCGACGAAGGCGCTGCGCGGCATCGTCGCTGCCGTAACGCTCTATAGGGACGGCGAACTCCCGCCGAAAGCCTTCGAGCGGACCGAGCAGACCGGGGTTTGCAAACTCGAGGATCGACCAGAGCTCAGCTAGCCGGTTCTCTACAGGCGTGCCGGTGAGGGCGATGCGATGGCTTGCATGAAGCGACCGCGCGCACCGAGCGGTGGCCGAAGCTGAGTTCTTGATGTTCTGAGCCTCGTCGAGAGCAACGACCGACCAATCGATTTCGGCGAGCATGTCCGCATCGCGGCGCAGCAGACCGTACGTCGTAAGGACAAGAGTTCCAGATGTCGCGCGGAAGTCTTGGGCCGATCGGGCGCGCTCGTTTCCGTAGTGCCTCACCATCGCGAGCGACGGCGCAAAACGCTCGACCTCGCGTTCCCAGTTGCCGACCACCGACGTCGGCGCGACAAGAAGGGCTGGACGAGTGTCGCCGGGGACCTCGTCCATGCGACGGAGTAGGAATGCAATGAGCTGCATCGTCTTGCCGAGGCCCATGTCGTCCGCGAGACAGGTGCCGAATCCGAGGGAAGCCATGGTCGCGAGCCAGGCGAGGCCCCGCTCTTGATACGGGCGAAGCGTGGCCTTCAAGGTCCCGGGCGGAGTCACTCCCGAGGCGACGCCTTGCCGCAATCGATCGAGCACTTGCGCCAGGAACCCTGACGGCGCGACGTCCACAGATAGGGATCCTCGGCGAGTCTCCCCAGCGAGCGCGACGTGCACGGCCTCGCGTGCGGTCATGGGTGTTGGGCCCTTCGCAAGGCATCGCTGGATTTCGGCGAGTTCGGTGGGATCAATCGAGATCCAGGCCCCGCGGTGGCGCACGAGGGGTGCCTTCTGCTTCGCCAGTGCCGTGAGCTCACGCCGAGTGAGTGCGCTATCTCCGATGACGACCTCCCAATCCACAGCGACGAGTTCGTCCATGCTAAGGCCCGCAGCGCCCGCGATCATGCCGGCCACCCTGGACTGCCCGCCCACTCGCATGCGTAGCCTGAGACGACGCTGACCCCTCGCCGTGAGCTCTCCCGGCACGATGACCCCGAAGCCCGCCTCCGACAGGATCCGAGCGCCCTCTCCTAGGAACTCCCACGCCGTCGCTGGATCGAGCTCGAGGCACGCAGGGGTGGCGTCTGCCAACGCGCGTTCGAGCGGGGCAAAGAGACGTGACGCTCGGCCGAGCGCTTCGAGCAATGACTCCTGGGGGTCGCGGAATGACCGACCGAACTTCTCCAGGCTGCGGCCCTTGGTCTCCCACGCCTCGGACGCCACGACGATCAGACTTGGATCATCCGGCGACTGAAGCAAAAACCGAAGCGTAAACGGATCTCCATCCGCCCCGGGAAGCTCGAGTCGAAAGCACGTACGAAGGCGATCCCGCGCGCCGAGCGCAGGCTCACTCCAACGCTCGATATCATCGACGATCGTGCGCTCGGCGAAACCGCGTGGTTCGAAGGTGCCTTGGGTGTCTTCTAGCGCTTCGCACCAACGCCGATCCCACGGTGCGTGCTGCGAAGCCCCCCGGCGCGAGGACCCGGATTGGCGCGCGGTGGGTAGCCCGGGCGAGCCGTGACTCGCGCGAATCATCGCGTCGACCACCGCGTCGAGGAACGCTCGGAGCAGAGAATCGGGCGCCCAAACGTCCAGCGTATCTTCCCCACCCGCGGGCACTGCGTACGCCGCAGCCGGCATGGCCCGCGCGATCGCGGCAACCTTCGCTGCATCGTCGCTTGCAGCCAGAGCTGCGGCCCAGCGTGCTTCGATGCGTCCAGACCGTCGGACGACGGTCGGTACGACCCGCTCGCGCGCCACGAGTTCCAGCGCCAGCTTGCTCGCCAGCACCCACGTGGCCACCGAGCCAGACAGCGCTTTGACTGCGTCCGCGGGAACCACCGCGAGCGCGGCCATCGTATCGAACAGCGACAGCTTCAAGCCGTCGACCACGCGTCGCCCGTCCGGAGTCACGAGGAGCACCCGGTGGGGTTGCCCCCCTCGACCCAGATCAGGAAGATCCCGCGGGGCAGTCTCGGTCCCCCACAAGAAAAGTGCGTTGTCTTCGGGCAGGAACACGAGAGGCATGGGTTCCTCCTGCATCGCACAGGTCACGCCCGGACGGGAAGCATGAGTGACCGGCTCGTTCAAAGCCGCCGGTCGTCCACGCAGAGCGGACACGGTGGCGAGATCGCTATGGATGATGAACGAATTCAGTCGCTCGAAGTCGAGGACTTTCAGTGCATTCGAAAGGTTTCTCTCACCTTAATCCCACTGCACGCGCCCGTATCTCAAGTCCCACATGATGACATCGAGACGTTATTAACAATGGGCGACAAAGCGCGTAGGTTTTACAAATCATGTCCGCGGTCGCGAGGCTCTCGCCGCGAATCGGCTTTCTCGTCGACACCCTCGTATACCGCTATCAAGCGAGGTTGTTCGACGGGGCCCTGACCGTTGCACGGCATCGGGGCGCGTCGCTCGTGGCGCTGGCGGGGAGCTTTTTCACTGGGATACCGAGACAAGACCGAACGTTCGACGGGTCGTTTCTCTATGATCTCGGCGCTGCGCCCACGTTCGACGGCTTGATCATCGCAAGCAATGTCCTCGCAACGGCGATCGGCGCAGAGGCCCTCCGTGCGTATTGTTTGCGCCGATCTGTGCCGGTCGTCAGCGTCGGCCCGCTGCCCGGCTTCGCGAATGTCGACCTCGATGACGCGGAAGGGTTCGCGCGTGTCATCGAACACCTTGTCGTAGAGCACGGGCGGCGGCGGATGGCGTTCGTGCGCGGCAGTTCAGGCAATCCTGATAGTGCCCTCCGAGAGTCAATCTTTCGTCGCACGCTCGGCGAGCTGTCGATACGTGTCGAAGAGGATCTGATCCTGCCGGGGGCGTTCGTGGTGGTTTCAGGTGCGAATGCCGTTCGGACGCTTTTCGATGATCGGCGCGTACCGCCTGACGGGGTCGACGCAATCGTCGCCGCAAACGACTTGATGGCCATCGGCGTCATCCACGAGCTCAACCGCCGCGGACTGTCCGTGCCCGCCGACATCGCGGTCGTTGGGTTCGACGACGACGACTGCTCTCGCAGCTCCATGCCTCCGCTCACCACCGTCGCCCAACCCGTCGAACGCATCGGTGCTGCTGCCGCTCAGCGACTGCTCGACACGCTCTGCGGTTCCACGAGTGACGCCGGCCCGCCCCTTCGCGCGAGGCCTGTCTTCCGGTCTTCCTGTGGCTGCAACGCCGACAGGGCTGCGACGCCACCGGCCGGCATGCCAACGAGCGTGGCTAGCGTGTTAGCGGAGGCAAGGGCCGCAGTCCTCACTCATTGGGGTGAAGACTCCAAGTCCATGAGTGCCACGGCCGTGGAGACTGTGGCGCGCGTTTTGGAGGCGCAGACAGAAGCGGAGGTCGACGCTGCGCTTTGTGGTGTCGATTTCGCGTTGCGAGCCGAGGCCGCGGCGGGCCACGATTTGCTGCGCTGGGAGTCCATCGGCGCTGCTTTCCTGAAGGCTGTTCGCGAGCTTGAGCGCCGATCCCCCGATGCGTCGGCGCAACTCGCAGGGCGTCTGCTGCGAGCCGAACGGCTCATCGCATGGGGAGCCGCACGGTTTCAAGCGAACGCGAGGCTCGCAATCCAGCAGCGGGCTGTGGCGACTCGGGCATTGGGAACAACGCTTGCGAACGTTCGCACGGCATCGGCCCTCACCATTGTGCTCGCGCGTGGCTTGCCGGGCGTCGGCGCTCGATACACTGCGGTTTGTGACTTCGTGCCAGAAACCGACCGCCGCCGGGCGCGGTTGCTCGCGCACTACTCGGCGGACGACTCATCGGGCTCCGAGCGCATTGAAACCGAGGTGGACCTATGGAGCGGTATCCCGGCCACGTTGCCGCCGGGCACGCGGAGCACCCCGCCCTCGGAGGCAAGCATGTCCGAGTCCGTCGCGGCCGAATTCGACGTAGCGGATCTGCTCCCCCTCTCGGCCGACGCGCCAAACAGCCCGGCGGACCTCCTGGTGTATCCACTCGTATTTGCGGACGTGTCGCTAGGCTACATCGTGTTCGACGCGCCCGACAACTTGGGCAACGTTTGGGTACTGGAGTCAGTTGCCCGGTATGTAAGCAGCGCACTCTACGCGATCCAAAAGACAAAGGAGCTTCGCGCCGCCCGGGACGCAGCTCAGGGTGCGAGCGCGGCCAAGAGCGAGTTCGTCGCGGTCATGAGCCACGAGCTGCGCACGCCCCTCACGGCGATTCTCGGGCATCTCAGCATTTGCATGGCCTCCGACCTCGGCGGTGTGACCGGGGAGCACGTCCGCCGGGCGCACGCGTCAGCTGTATCGCTTCTTGGGGTCGTAAACGACATTCTTGATTTCTCGAAGATCGAAGCGCGCGAGCTCGCCATCGCGGACGTCGAGCTCAACTTGGCCGACGTCCTCGACCAAGTGATCGCGACCTGTGGTCTCGGCGCAATACGCAAGGGACTGGAGTTCGTTGTCGATCTCGATCCCTCGCTCCCGGCAGGCCTGCGCGGAGACCCGCTGCACCTCAGCCAGGTGCTCACAAACCTCGCCGGCAACGCCGTAAAATTCACCGAGACGGGGCACGTGCTCGTTCGAGCTGCGGCCACGGAAGCGTCCTGCGACAGGTGCACCGTGTCCTTCTCGGTAGTCGATACCGGAATTGGAATGTCGCACGAGGACCAGGACCGTGTGTTCGAGCCCTTCATCCAGGCCGACAACTCCATGGCGCGCCGCTTTGGAGGAACGGGATTGGGCCTGTCTATCTCGCGAAGGCTGGTCGAGGCGATGGGTGGCAAATTGGAGGTCACGAGTGAGGTCGGAAAGGGTAGCGCCTTTACGTTCGAACTTTCGTTCGCGACACAGGGGATCGCAACGGCGTCCGATATTTCGTCGGTACATCCGCTCCACGTTCTCGTCGCCATCGATTGCCTTCCGCTGCGCGAGGCAGTCGAGCGGACGGTGCATGCCCGTGGAGGTACGACGCGAGTCGCCCGAACCGCGACGGAGGCAGCTTCGACGATCCGTGCGGCCGTGGAACCGCGACGGTTCGACGTGGTCATCGTGGACCAGCGCCTTCGGGAGGGAGACCTCGGCGACAATGTTTCCAAAGCGATCGTCGAGATTCGGGAGCCGCCCGCGCTTCTCGTCCTCGGCCCGACTGATGACCTAGCGGCGCGCTCCGGCGAGCATGCACGGATCCACGTCGCTGGAGTCGCCAAGCCTTTCCAGGGGTGGCACCTTGCGGCCGCGCTCCGACGCCTTCATCGCGCTCGCCACAGCGCCCCGCCCGCCGAGGGTGCGGCTACAGAGGCGTGGCTACGCCTCGACGGCAAACGAGTGCTCATCGCTCAGGACAGCGACGTGGTGGCGACCGCACTAGCGCAGGTACTCGAACGCGCCGGAGCAGCCGTACAACTCGCCACCGACGGACAACAGGCAGTGCGTGCAGCTACGACGGGAGGCTTCGATCTCGTGCTCATGGACCTGAACATGCCCGTACTGGACGGGTTGGGGGCCGCGCGCGCCATCCGCGCCGACGCCCGCCAAGCGAGCCTGCCCATCCTCGCATTGACGGCGAGCACACGCAGTGAGGACCGCGACCGATGCCTGGCCGCAGGTATGAACGGCTTCGTCCCTACCCCCATCGATGCCCACGAGCTCCTGCGTATTGCGCGCGAGCACATCCGCGTGCGCCGCGCGTCGGGGCTTTGGGTCTTCGCGTCGCGTGCCCTTTCCGCGCCACCGAAGACCGAACCCAAAGCGAGCATTCCCCAAGTGCCGCAGGCTGCCTATGTCATGCAATCCGGGACAACTCTCGACCGTGCAGCCGCCATGGCCCGGCTCGGAGGAGACAAGGCGACCTACGAACGCCTACTCGTCCGCTTCGTCGAGGCACACTCAGCCTCCGTCACCGAATTGCGCTGCGCGGTTGAATCGGGCGACGGCGAAACTGCGATCCGATTGGCCCACACTCTCACATCCGCCGCGGCCAACCTCGGTGCCACGCGGCTCGCCCGAGCCGCGCTGGGCGTGGAGTCCGCCATCCGTGCGGAAACGCCTGGGGGTCTCGCCGATGCCATCGAAGAGCTTGTGGCAGCACACGCAAGTGCAATGTCGGCTATCGCGTTCGTTGGCACGCAGTCCTCCACCGACCGCCACGCCGACACGCCCCCGTCGCCGGACGTGTTCGAGGCGTTGCGCCGGATGGAGGAATACGTGGAGCAGCACGACACGGCCGCTGTGGCGGCCCTCCAGGAACTCGAGCGCACGCTGCCCGACACTCCCAATGTCTGCACCGCTCTGGAGCGGATTCGGTCGACCGTGCAGAGCTACGACTTCGCCGGTGCCCGGGCGCAGCTCGAAGAGCTGCGGGAAGTCCTCACATACATTGAATCCAAACGGGAAAGAACCAAATGACCGACCGCCCGAACGTACTCGTGGTCGACGACTCGCCAGAGAGCATCGATGTGATTTCGAGCATCCTCAGCGACGAATTCCAGGTTCGCGCGGCGATCAGCGGCCCCGTGGCTCTCGTTCTCGCCCGAAAGACGCAGCCCGATCTCATCCTGCTCGACGTGATGATGCCCGTGATGACAGGCTTCGAAGTCTGCCGATCTTTGAAAGCGGACGCGCAAACAGCCGACATCCCGATCATCTTCATTACGACGGTCGCCGACGCCGGTAGTGAGACGCGCGGGCTCGAGCTCGGGGCCGTGGATTACATCGCAAAGCCCTACGTGCCCGCGATCGTCAAACGACGGGTACGGACCCAGATCTCGCTGCGCCGGCAGAACGTCGCCCTCGAGGAGCGCGTGCGCGAGCGCACGGCGGAGCTTACGGACACGCGTCTCGAGATCATTCGCCGCCTGGGGCGGGCAGCCGAGTATCGAGATTACGAGACGGGCATGCACATTTTTCGAATGAGCCACATGTCTCGGCTTCTCGCTATGAGAATTGGCCTCGCCGAAGAGGATGCGGATCTGCTGCTGCACGCGGCCCCGCTCCACGACGTCGGCAAGATAGGTATCCCCGACTACGTCCTTCTCAAGCCCGGACCTCTCACGTCCGACGAGATGGCCACCATGCGGCGGCACGTTCATATTGGAGCCGAGATCATCGGTGAGCATCCCTCCGATCTCCTCCGAACTGCCCGCATCATCGCCTTGCGCCATCACGAACGCTGGGATGGCACCGGCTATCCGGACGGGTTGCGGGAGGAGGAGATTCCTCTCTCCGCTCGAATCGTAGCCGTCGCAGACGTGTTCGATGCGCTCCTCTCCGCTAGGCCATACAAAGGGGCGTGGCCGCTCGAGCGCACGGTCGCGGAAATGCGCGCGCTCAGCGGGCGGGCCTTCGATCCGCGATGCCTTGCCGCCTTCGTGGACGGTGTCGACGCCTTCGTCGAGGTTCGAGCGCAGTTCGGCGATACGGTTGGGGCGGTTGATACCCAAACGGTCCCTTCGCTCTCGGTACCGGATTGATCAACCCGCCCCGCCTCGGCCATCACGCGAACTTATGCGTGAGCGCTTCACACACCACGGCTGGCGCGTAACGGCTCACGTTCCCATGATGGCTGGCTATCTCGCGAACGAGAGACGCACTTATAAATCCGTTTCTCGTGCGGGTCGGCAGGAAAATCGTGTCGACGTCCGGATCGAGGTCCGCGTTCGCGTGCGCTATCTGGAGCTCGGATTCGAAATCTGTCGCGGCACGCAGCCCTCGGACGATAACCCGCGCCCCAATCCGCCTGCAGTACTCGATGAGAAGACCGTCGAACGCTTCGACTCGAACGTTCGGCAAGTGGGCCGAGATTTGCTGAACGAGATCGACTCTTTCGGATACCGCGAACAAGGGACTGCGCGTCGCATGTTTGCCGATGCCCACGATGACGTGGCTAAAGAGCGCCGATGCTCTCTCGATGAGATCGAGATGTCCCAGCGTAGGCGGGTCAAAGCTTCCTGCGTACACGGCAAGACGAGCGAACGAGCCGTCGTGCTCCATATTCATGGCGTACCGAGACTGCGATGCGCTGATGGTGCGGCTGACGGAGACGAACCGCTATGGCTCGGACCGAGCCCGCTCGGAGGTGTTTGGACCGGAGCGGTCGCACCCGAGGGAGGCGCGCCAGCGGAAGGCGCCGCTACCACCGGAACCATGAGCGAGGGATCGGGCTCGACCCACATGAATCGGCCTTCGTCTGCGAAGGTCAACCGAAAAAATGCCAGTAGATCGGCTCCTATGATCCCTCCGAGGGAGATGTCGAGCCCGTCGGTGATCTCTTTGAGGTCGATGCCCGACACGGCCGGGAGATTCGGTAAGTCAAATCCCCCGAGGCGGAACATAGGTACCGTCCCCTGTCGTACGTTTCCTGTCGCACCTGCAACCGGCGTGAGCGAACGGATGTCCACGCCAGCCTTCTTCCAGGTGCTCTCCTCCAGGAAGAGAGGGAACTGCCGGGAAGTGTCCACGAGAAGGGGCGTAAAATCGTCTTCGCGAGACGTCACCGCTGCCCGCAGCATCATTCCTCCGCCGCGGAGATAGAAGAGCGGGACCCGGCTTGCATCCGGCGGTGCAGATGCCTCGTGACGCCGAACAACAAACTGATCCCCTCGGCGGTCGACCGTAACGTGGGCATGCCGCAGCAGCTGCGTGCCGAGCACCGCTTTCACGGGAAGCCCGAGCTGGCGCGCGATCGGAGAGAGGTCCTGAACGAGGGCCGGAACATCGCGTATTTCGGTGCGATCGAACCGAAGGTTGACCCACGATGGTTCCCGACGTGAGGCCGCGTCGATGAGCACTTCGCTCGAAGCGGTCCCCACAAGAGCGAGGATCCGCTCGCCATCGAGCTCGCACGGCACAACGCTCGCCGCTCCAAGAGAAACCTTGTCGAGCGACCGAGGCATGTCGATCGACGCGATGACGCTGCCTTCCATATCGAAAGGTCGGCGCCCCGATCCGCTCCTGGCGAGCGCGGCGACCTCGCGAGCCCAGGGATCCTTCACCGCCGGATCGGAAAGCAAGGCCTCGAGCTCGTCGGCTGCGTGTTCAAGGTCACCCAGGAACCAGAACGCGCGCCCGCGAACGGAACGCGCTGGGCTCGCTTCGAGGCCCTCGGTCAGACGAATGGCATCTGAAAATTCTAGTCGTACGAGGGCGATCTTTGCAGCAATTTCCCGTACCTCGGGGTCCTTTGCAGCCAACCCGAGCGCCTGAGTCGCGGCGTCGTGCGCGTCATTGAAATCCGCCGCCCGATAGCTCGCTTTGGCTCGCTCGAGCCATTGTGTCGCCAGGGCCGGCCGCGAGGACGTTCGCGGGGGTGCGGCCGGGCCGCAACCGAAAAACGCAGCACTTGCGGCGGCGAGGACCAGCAATCGAATGCGCATCATCGAGGGGACCTTCATTATCGAGGTACACGGGAGGCGGGCTCGACACGCAAAATACGGTCAGCTCGCAGCGTCCTTCGACCTCGTCCGGGCAGCAGATAGCCCACAACGAGCGGCGGGTCGAGAGCGGAGAAGACCTCGAGAAGTACCATTTCCAAGCGCTCCTGTGCGCGGCCCGAAGCTCTATAGGTCACGGCGACGGGGTTTGCAGCGGAGACGGCCTCCTTGCATGCGTCCACGATCGCGGGCCTCGCCCCCCGCTGACCGACGCGAACATCCCAAAGATCCCGGGCGCTGGCGGGCTCCAATACGTCCACACATCGGTCGAAGACCGCTCGCAGGGCAACCACGTCGCTCTCCGCGCGATGCGCTCGCCCGCGAGCGATGCCGAGCTCACGGCATAGTGCGTCGAGGGAGTTTGAGCCAAACGGAAATACCTTGCGAGCCAGAACGACCGTATCCAGCCAGTGCACGATGTCGAGCGGCTGTCCGATGCGGTTGAACTCCTCTTGGAGGAAGCGCACGTCCCACGCAGCGCCGTGGGCTATGAAGACCGCCCCGCTCAGAACGGACCGCAGATCGGCCGCAATGCGTTCAAAGATGGGCGCTCCCGCAAGCATGTCTGCCGTCAGACCATGCACTTCGAACGCACCGCCGGCTCGTTCCATGGGGTTGACGAGGGTGGACAACGTGGCGACGGTCCGAGCGCCTTGCACCCGCATGGCGCACACCTCCACGACACGATCATGCTCTACGTCGAGGCCCGTCATTTCCAGGTCGACAAAAGCGAAGGGAGCTTCAACGAGGGGCAAATCCCACGGCGGCCCTTGAGGCGGAGAGGTCACCAAGATCGCAAGTCTATCCCGGCGCCTAGGACAATTTGACGAAAACCCCGCAGCCTTGGTGATACGTTGATAAACTCGGTCCCGAATGCTACCGGAAAAAAGGCAGGTGCTCATCGTCGACGATGAGCCAAACCTGCGTAAGATTCTCGCTGCGCAGCTCATGCGCGATGGGTACGATGTGCTCACCGCGGAGGACGGCGAGGAGGGTCTGGCGCTTCTCCGTGAGAATCACATCGACCTCGTCATCACTGACTTGAAGATGCCGCGAGTCGACGGCATCACGCTGCTCAAGCGAGCGATCGAGGAGGAACCCGAGCTACCCGTCGTCGTGATCACGGCCCATGGCACGGTCGACACCGCCGTCGAGGCGCTCAAGGTAGGTGCGTTCGACTTTGTGACCAAGCCGTTCGACAAGGACGAGCTTCGCCAGATCGTCGCCAAGGCGCTAAAGACTCGTGAGCTGCGCGGTGCGGACGCGACACCCGCGCCAGCCACGCAAAACGCCCGATTTGGAATCATCGGAACGTCGACGGGAATCACCGAGCTCTATGCGATTCTCGAGCGCGTCGCCGATCAGCCGACGACAGTCCTCATCACGGGCGAGAGCGGCACCGGCAAGGAGCTGGTGGCGCGCGCTCTCCACGAGCACTCAGCGCGAAAAGACAAACCCTTCATCAAGGTCAACTGCGCAGCAATTCCCAAGGAGCTCATCGAAAGTGAGCTGTTTGGCTATGAGCGAGGGGCGTTCACTGGCGCTGTGACGAGCAAGCCCGGGAGGTTTGAGCTCGCGAGCGGAGGAACGTTGTTTCTCGATGAGATTGGGGAGGTCCCGATCGAGATGCAAGTCAAACTTCTGCGTGTGCTTCAGGAGAGCGAATTCGAGCGCGTAGGCGGTATCAAGACGATCCGCGTGGACGTGCGCCTCGTCGCCGCCACCAATCGCGATCTAAAGAAACTGATCGCCACCGGAAGTTTCCGCGACGATCTATTCTATCGATTGAACGTCGTCCCCATTCGACTGCCGCCGCTGCGCGAGCGAGTCGGCGACATTCCCTTTCTTGTGGACCACTTTCTTACGAAGTTCAACGAGCGGCTCAAGAAGTCCGTCGAAGGGCTCGAACCTGGCGCCGTCGATGTTCTCGGGCAATACCCGTGGCCTGGCAACATTCGGGAGCTCGAGAATGTCATCGAGCGAGCGGTGCTCTTTTGTGACACCCACAAGCTACGGGAAGAGGATCTGCCGCCCGACCTTCGCGGCATATCTGCCGTGGCGAACGTGTCCCTTCCAGAGGCCGACCTTCAGGCGGCGCTAGCGGGCGAAGGAGGGCTCAAGGAGCACGTGAAGGTAGCTATGAGCCGCCTCGAGCGGGAACTCGTCAGTCGCGCGCTTCAGCAGACTGGCGGCAACGTGACCCACGCCGCAAGGCTCCTCAAGATATCGCGCAAAGGACTTCAGCTAAAAATGAAGGAGCTCGGTCTCCGCGAGACGCCGCCGGATTCGAAGAACCTCTAACGGAGTGCCCCGGGGCATTCGCGAGCGAGGATGAAGGCTCGCCTCAGACGGCGCCACAGCGGCAGGTTCGGTCTTTCGAGTTGGCTCCGGGTATCGACGCAGAGAAGGCCTCCGAACGGTCACCCATGCGGCGTTTTCCGGAGGCCCCAAGAACCGCCCTCACCGCATCTTTCTGTCGCCTGCGTTTTTCGACGGAACTCCGGGGAGGAGTCCATATGATCGATACACAGCCTTCTGATACGGTCACACGCCGTTGGAGCGCAGTTTATCCATGATTCGAATATCGCGGAAGCAGTCACGAGGAGTTCTCTCGTGGCTCGGGTGGTCGCTGTGGGCACTCTGGATGGGCTTGGGGGCGGCGCAGTGCGCTACCAGCGCGGGCGACTCCGGTGGGTCGGGCGGCCTGGTCGTCGTCGTCCTCCGGCGGTTCCGCGGGGAATTCGACGGATGCGACCATCATCGTTTCCGACAGCGGTACGATCTACGGCAGCGATGACGGAGGGCAGGTCGGACTTCAGGGGAGCGGCTCGAGCGTAGGCTCGCTCGATATCACACCGGCGAACCCCGTCATCGACGTCACCATCGTCGACGGCAAGACGACCATAGACGGCACAGTGACATTCACTGCGAGCGCTCAAGGTTCCTCGGTCTCACCCGTGTGGTCTCTGAATCGCGGAGATCTCGGCAGCATCGATCCGAGCTCAGGTACTTTCACGGCCAACGGGAATCTCTCGGGCTCGGCTACGGTCACCGCGTCGTTCGGAGCGCACGTCGGATCTACGACAGTCGCAGTTCGAATCACTGTCACCAACCACGGCGGAGCAGCTGCTAATGATGCGGGTCCGGCGGGATATGGCGGAGTGGGCGGAGAAGGACCTGGAGGACCAGCCAATGAAGGCTTGTTCTCCGGTACGGTCGTGGCACCGAAGTCCGCCTCGGACTTGAGCTTTGTCTATCCCTACGATCAGACCGTCTGGCCGCGTGGCCTGCTCGCTCCGCTGCTCCAGTGGACGACGACCCACACCGCGAACGCCGTATATATCCACCTATCGCAGACGAACTACGAGTTCAAAGGATACTACGCGATCAGCCAGGCACTCGTGGGCCCTCAGACCATGCGTCAACCCATCGATCAATCCGTTTGGGACCAGGCGACGCATGGAAACCAGGGAGACAAGCTTCACGCGGAGGTCACGATCGCGGGAGCGGACGGGGTCATCGGTCCCATTGCGGAGAACTGGATCATCTCCCCGTCGGTCCTTCAGGGGACTGTCTACTACGGTTCGTACGGCACGACGCTTAACGGCGACGCGGGAAGTTCCGGAACCGGCGCGGTCTTGTCCATCCTGCCGGGGGCGACGAGCCCGACTCTGGCCATTCCGTCGCTCCAGGGAACGTGCCACGTATGCCACGAGGTCTCGGCGAACGGGTCGACGGTCTTTACAGATGATATTGCCTACGCACCTAATGACAACACGGCTGAGGGCTACGGCAGCTCCTACGATCTCGCAAAGGGAGCAGCTCTCATCAAAGCTTACGATCCATCGGCGGAGACAGCCGGTATTCAAATCCAAGACATCATAGGCAAGTTTACTTATTCCGGAGTGTACCCCGACGGGACGTTCGCGCTCGCCAACTCGGGCGACAACCTTCACGCCTACTCGCAACCATCGAATATTTTCTCGCGCGATACTCTCCTTCCGATCGCGTCGACCGGCTTTACCGATATCGTCAATCAGGCGATTACGCCGGCCTTCTCGCCGGACGGTCGCCACGTAGCTTTCAGTTTCGGGCAAGCTCAGTCAGGCTCCGACGCTTCGGTAACAGCAGGGGGTGGCCATTCCCTTGCCGCGATGGACTTCGATTGCGGAGCCCCCGCCGGCAGCGTCGCTTGTGGTAGCCCACCATTTTCGTTCGCCAACATTCGCGAGATCCATCGCGACCCTGCTCGGTACCTGGGCTGGCCGTCGTTCTCCCCGGATGGTAACTCGGTTGTATTTCAAAGCACGATCTCGCCCTCTACCAATGGCTCGGTGCTCAATACGTGGGCGGGCGGCACTGCCGAGATCATGATCGCGGACGCGAGACCTGCACCTCAGTTTACACCCCAACGGCTCTGCGCGCTAAACGGGTATGCGTCCGATTGCGCCACGCCGTACCTGCCAGTCGTTCCCAAGCATCCGAACGACACGATCTACAATTATGAGCCCACGATGAATCCGATCGCTTCGGGCGGCTACTACTGGGTCGTGTTCACGAGCAGGCGAGCTTATGGCAACATCGCGCAAGCCGATCCCTACGATAGCAATGGCTACGTTGGTTATCCGGTCACCAAGAAGCTCTGGGTCGCCGCGATCGACGAGAACCCGACCCCTGGCGTCGATCCGAGCCACCCCGCGTTCTACCTGCCCGGTCAGGAGCTCAATGCGGGCGACATGAGGGGCTACTGGGTCGTCGAACCGTGTCGGGCGGACGGAGTCTCGTGCACGACTGGCGACCAGTGCTGCGACGGGTTTTGCCGCAGTCCGCCCGATGGCGGCGGGCTCGTTTGCATGACGTCGGCGCCCGGATGCGCCAACGAGTTCGAGAAGTGCATCACGGCAGCCGACT
>Ga0182030_10007092_pt1 | contig 23473 bp, 19 predicted proteins | sample 812S3MmetaG_FD_121299 | JGI IMG/M metagenome (GOLD analysis project Ga0182030, IMG submission 121299) | Permafrost microbial communities from Stordalen Mire, Sweden - 812S3M metaG (Illumina Assembly) | ecosystem: Environmental > Terrestrial > Soil > Wetlands > Permafrost | place: Sweden...
CGGATATCAGTTTCTAATCCATTATGGAGCCTCCCGTTTGAGGTTCAGATGTATGCTGTCTTGCCTTTCCTACATAAACTGACTGCGCGACGTCACTCGATTTCCCTCTTGGTAGCGTTGATTCTTGGCTTCAGCCTGATAGGGTGGACAGTGCAGCACCAGACTGGCCACGCTAGTATGTTGGCCTTTGTGCCATGTTTTTTGGGGGGAATTTTAGCGTACGAACTTCGCAAAACTATTCCGTTCCTCCCGTCGCTGGTTTGGCCGTTTTTTCTAATATTCTGGATAACAGCAGTCAGCTTAGGTCTAAGGTACGCCACCTCTGACATCTACCAACCCGTAACATGGGTGGCAGCAGTAGTTTTGGGTAGCACCATCTTTTGCTTTCGCGATTCCACCCATACCCACTGGAACAAGGTAATGGAAGTAATTGCGAAATATTCATATGGGATATATTTAACACATCTTCCTATCATGTGGTTAGCATTCTATAAGATGCAGATCCACAGTACTTGGGCATCAATAGTGGTTTGGCTGTTTGGCACCGCAGCTCTTTCGGTGGCAACGTTCCATTTGATAGAAAGCCCTATGATCAAACTAGGACGTCAATTTAGCGATTACCTGGCTCCCCACCCCCAACCTATTGAAGTTGAGATCATGCCGGCGGCTGTTGGTGCAGCGGCTGGTGCAGCTGATGGAAGCTTTCTTGTAAGCGACACTAAGTCTTAGTTTGTCTTGCTGGATTTGACCTGGCCGCCGCGCCGCCTGAAGTTGACAACCAAGAAGCCCGCCCAAAAAGCACAGCTGCGCCTGCTGGCAGAGAGATCGATTGGCGCTGGCGGAACTACGTGCTACGCTCATCCTAAAGGGCGAGAAGGTCATCCTGGCAATTGCTGTACTTCGCTCTCGGCGGCTGTCGCGAATTGCGCAAGGGCTTGGTATTTCAGCAGTGATTGTCGATAGTATTTCCTTACTCCGACAGCTCGCGTTCAATGGCTTAGCAGCGTCGCAACCGAATTGCACGCCCGTTAAGGCTGAGAAAAGGACCTACAACTTGAATCTGATTGAAATCGACACGCCCAAGAAACCGCAACAACGAAAAGAAGGCCAGAAGCTGGACATTCCAATTATCCAAGCTCTGCGCGGAATTGCCTCTCTTGCCGTATGTTGGTTCCATTTGACTTATCTTAACTCCAACTTTCCACGCGGACTCATCTCCCACTCTGGCCGCTACGGCTACCTGGGAGTGGAGGTTTTTTTTGTCATTTCTGGTTTTATCGTTCCTTATTCTCTGCTCACAGGAGGATATGAACTAAAGTCATTCTGGAAATTTCTCGCAAAGAGGGTTATGCGAGTCGATCCGCCATACTTGGCTTCAATCCTTCTTGTCATGGCGTTGGCATTATTGGCTGCTCACTCTGCGGCGTTTGCCGGAGCAAAGCCACACTTTAGCGTTAAGCAAATTATTCTTCATCTGGGATACCTGATCCCGTTTTTCGAGAACGAAAATTGGATCAATGGAGTCTACTGGACCCTCGCCGTCGAGTTCCAATATTACGTTTGCCTCGGCCTCCTTTTTCCCGCGCTCATATCAAAGAATCCCGTTGTTAGGAGGACGGCCTTCCTGCTCGCGCTCTGCGCGCCATGGATCAATGGAAACATAGTCTTGCTACCGCATTTCGCACCGCTTTTCCTGATCGGAATAGTAGGAATGGAGTTAATGTGCAAAATGATTGGTCGTCCAGAGTTCCTAATCGTAGTAACTGCCTCCGTTATTGCGGCAGCTATAAAAGTCGGCATTCCAGAAACGTGTGCCGGCGTCGGGGCTATTGTGTGCATACTTTGTTTACGATCCTCCCCGCGGTGGCTCCTTGCTTTAGGGAATATAAGCTATTCTCTTTATCTAGTCCACGAGCCTATAGGAGACCGAGTAGTAAACCTTGGGCTTCGATTTTGGCCCTCTCTGACTCCTACCGCCCTGCCGTTTCTAGGCTGCTTAGCGTCGATTATTTTCGCGACCACCTTCTACTTGGCGATCGAGCGACCCGCTAAAGGATTGGCTTCGAAAATCCGATACAGGCCAACTTGAACCTCGCCGAAAGGTCAAGCCTGACCGGATCGCGGAAACGGTGGTGCTCACTCACGCGCCCGTGCACAGCCAACTCCAACTGCGCTCGCTTACCGCGCAAACTGCCCTGCGCCCGTTCTGCCAACTGGCGGGGCGACTCCTTTCCTTCGATGATTCCTTCAATGACGCTGCGGCCCGTGCCTCCTAAAATGTGGCTCACCACCGTGTCCAACTTGATCGAAGCGTCCTCCAAAACTTTGTGAATGCGATTCAGGATACGGTTCATCTCTTCGCTCAACTTCACCCGGTAGCGGGTTAAATCGCGCAACGCGCGCGTCTCCTGCGGCGGCACGAAGCTGCCAGCCACCAGTCCATGCGCCAACAACTCGGCCAGCCAGTGGCTATCTCGCTTATCCGTCTTCTTGCCCGGCAGCGCCTTCACCTGGAACGGATTGGCCAACACTAACTGAAAGTCATTCTCCAGCGCATACCAAACCGGCTTCCAGTACACGCCCGTCGATTCCATCACCACGTGCGTCACCTTTTGCGAACTCAACCAGTTGCCTAAAGCCGTCAGCGCCTTCTGATGCGAGGCGAACTCTTTGTAGCGGGCTTCCGGCTCTTTGCCGTCACGATAAACCAAAACGCAAACCGCGAGCATGTCTTTATGGACATCGATCCCGCAAGCGCGCGAAACTAGTATCTGCATAAACGCTCCTTTTGCCGCCGGGTCGGGGACGCAGACAAAGAACCAGACATTCCTTCTCGCGCTCTCCACCTTGGTTTCCGGTCTACCGGCTGGAGCTTGCTTCGCAAGCATGCGGCGAAGGCGACACTGCGTTGTACCAAAAACTTCAGCGTCCGACCAGATTCACAAACGGGCTCCTTTGAAGGCCCAGACCGAGATCGGCTTTGGGTCGCCCGGCAGACACTTCCAGCATCCCTCTTCTCTCTCCTGTTTTCATCCCTCGTTGCGGCGGCCGGAACGGCCGTCGTGGGGGAGTCACAACTTTTGGAAAAATTCTTTCTCCCCTCTTTTCAATCACTTGACTGATTTTTTCTTGATGGTCGCGAACTCGGCCGTTCCAAACTTATTTCAGGTTTTCGAAAATGTTCTCCAATAACGGCTACGACGTGATCGACCAGATCGACAAAACAATAACAACTGAAAATACAGACCCGGCCGCCGCGCCGCCTGAAGTTGACAATCAAGAAGCCCCGCCTAAAAAGCGCACCTGCGGCCGATGCGGATCCACCAGTGATGCCCGCCAAATTCGTTGGGAGCCAGCGGAACTACGTGCTACGCTCATCCTAATGGGGGAGAACGCGTCCAGGGGCGCTCATAACAGCCTAGGCATCGTCCTTGCACTTTTCATCATTTCCCTATCAGCGGCTGTCGCGAATGCGCAAGGGCCTGTTATTTCAAACGTAACTGTCGACAGCAAAACCTATTCGACCGCTCGAATACAGTGGATAAGTAGTATAGCGACGGGGATTGCGCGAGTGCAGTACGACTCCCTCACTTCCACTCTGCCGTTTGCGAATTCTACGCAACTCAAAGGATCATCAACTGCTAACACCGTCCAGGGTTATACCTTGGGTGGACTCGCACCCGCTACTACTTATTATTTCGTGGCGTGCTCAACGGCTAACAGTATCGAGACATGCAGCAGCGTGTACTCGTTTACGACGGCGGCGGCACCCGCTGGTTGGCCCACAATTATCCCAACTCCCACACTTCCCACCGTTTCCCCGCTTCCGGCAATGCCGACGGTCACGACCACCTACACGGTCGGCTCTAACTGCAACGACCCAGTCACCGGGTTGCAAGCATATATCAATACGGCTGCGGCCGCAGGCCTGAGCACAAACCAAGCTATCCTCATTCCGCCGAGTGATACGTGTATTGGCAACTACGCTTTACCCGTCAACACGGGAACTGGCTGGATTGTGATTCGCACAGCAGCGCCAGATTCGAGCTTGCCGCCTGAAGGTGTGCGGATAGACTCGACTTACGCTAGTGTGATGCCTACGGTTTCGGCTTTAGCGGCATACGGGAATGTCTTAAGCGGATGCTTTTACGTGAATAGCACCACTTCAAATTGGCGTTTCGTAGGATTGCAGTGGACCGCGCAAACAGGTCAACACGATCTAATGGGCATGATATATGGTCAAACCACCAACATGATATTTGATAGAAACATTTTCTTCGCAAACGGAGGAAACGGCGATTATATTTCGCCGGCGGCCATCATAGCGAACGGCGTCAATACGTGGATTTCTAACAATTACATAAATGTGATTGTGCCAGGGAGTTTGGCCGTTGCGATTGATATGACGGCAGCTCAAGGTATGTTGATCGACAACAATTACATCGACGCTCCCGGTATTAGCGTATTTGCCCAAGAAAACGCGCTCACTGGAGCTAATGCGCCACAGGGCAGCAACTATCAAATCTCGCGCAATTTATTTGCTTGGAATCCAGCATACATAAACAACAGCATTACACGGCAACACATTGAATGGAAGGCTGGCAACCTGATTTTAATAAACGGTAATACCTTCACATCGGAGTGGAACGGCGGCAACACAGGGTCGTACTCGAATGCAATCGAGCTAACCCCTAGAAACGGCAACGGCACGAAGAGTTTCTCGAATTCTTTCGCCGACATTACAATAACCAACAATTCGTTTTATCAAGTCCCTGGCGGGATTCAGTTATGGGGCGGCGAGAACAATGAGGTCGTCGTCGACGTGCCAGCCACTCAAAGAGTACTCATTCAGAACAATCTGTTTCACGACGTAAACGGCTTTTACGCTAAAACTGGATTCACCGCCGTTGGCTGCTTTCTCTCTCTTGCCTACGCTTTAGAGGGCCTCACTGTAAACCACAACACCATGTTGGGAAATCGCGGCGCTATTCCGGTCATTTTTGCCTGGAATGGCGGACCAGGGGCCAGTATCCGATTCACGAACAACATCCTCACTGCTACCGGGCAGGGGGGGCTTGCTAATCTTCTGTGGGGGGCCGACACAGCGGATCAGTTACCGGCCGCTGTTACTTCTCAGGCCACGCCAGTTCCGCTTTGGCACGGAATAGCAACGGCATCTCCAAACACAGATCCGGCATCTTTTTTTACCAACAACGTAATTGTGCCGGGAGTAACAGATACCTCTGTAGATGCTAATTACTCTAACCCGGCTTACGCTTACACGCCAGCTAATTGCACTTCCTATTGGTCGGCGTTAGCTAGGAATTATTGCGCTGGTAACAGCGGAACGACTACGGCGAACGCTGTTCTGCAATCGCTCGGACTCTTCGGTCCAATTACCAACTTGACCGGCTACGCAGCCGTAGCGAATTGGCGGCTGCGGTCCACCTCGGCCTATATCAGCGGCGCACGCTACACCACAGACGGCCTGGATGCTGGCGCGAACATCGATCAGATTGAAGCCGCACAAGGTGTGGTATCGAACGTCCACACGTTCCCTACATCAATGGGACCGACGATTGGCTTCCTTGCGCCCGATTCGTTCTCGTGCAGTATTGACGTGGACCCTTCCAGCGATAGTGGCAACTTCACCCCCGGCGTGTTCTCTCGCGTCTCTGGTAACGCTGTCTCTGGTAACGGTGCCCAGCGTGCCGAACAGAATGTTTTGCTTACTGGATTGACGGCGCACGCTCAATACACTCTGCGGGTAAATTGCAGCAGCCAGCAGCCGACAATTACGCTTCAGCTACCCTAGGCCGAATGGAACAATTATCGGCGGACATTGAGCGCATGCCAATCACTGTAATCACATCATCTCGGACTACGAGAATTCTAGGGGCGTTAATTTGTGCAATTTTTCTCTCAATCAGCGTTGCTACTTTACTCACCGCGCGGCCCCAAACCGACGAAGCTGTCTACGCTAATCCCGGATATAACCTCCTTTATAACGGCCGCATGGGGACTACTCTCTACGAACTCCGCGGCTACATGCCATTGTCCATGACAGAGCGAACGTTTTGGCAGCCGCCCCTATATTTCTTGATAACCGCTGCCTGGTATAGATTGGCGGGGTTCGGCCTCTTTCAAGTACGCATTTTATCCGTTCTTTTTGGATTGCTGGCGATCTATTCATGGTTCATGATCGGCCGGTGTCTGTCCGGATCGTCTATTCTCGCGCTGCTGATGTCCAGCCTGGTATCGATCGACTATTTTTTTGTGCTCGGGGCGTCCCAGGGGCGCATGGATATGATGTGCGCTGCTCTCGGCGTCGCTGCGATCGCTGTTTATTTGCGCCTTCGTGTGCGATCTTTTCCTAGCGCTATCTTTTGGAGCCACGCTCTTGCCACTATGTCGGTACTTACCCATCCGGTTGGAGTAGGTTATTGGCTGGGTCTGATGTTACTGATTGTTTACTTCGACCGCCGCGCACTCTCATTCAAAATTCTTCTATTGGCGGCGGCGCCCTGTTTGCTAGGTGCGGCGGGGTGGGGGCTGTATATTGCGCAGGATCCCATCGCGTTCGTTACGCAAATGCGCCGAAGTCTCGAGCTAAACAAATATTCATTCGAGATGCCTAATCTGTCGAGCATAGGTTTTATTCGCAATCTTCAGTTGGAGTTGCGGTTTAGGTACTTAGGCCCGTTCGGCTTCGGGCCCGGCTTAGGTCTGGTGCAAAGGGCAAAGACGCTGGTCCTTATCGCCTATGTAGTAGGAGTCGTCGGCACTTTCCTACTGTCAAGGTCAAGGGAACGGCGTAACACTATCGTTCTGCCAGCGCTGGCCGTAGTCGCGATCCTCTATCTCGCCTTGGTATCACCATCGAAGTTTGTTTACTACCTGCCACATACGACCATGTTCATGGCCGCTTGTCTGGCAGCATTTCTTTACTATCTGAAGCTGTCGGCTAGGAGAAAACAGATTGTACTGGCGGCGGCTTTAACGCTCGTTGGTGGCATTCAAATGGGCGGATTGTTATATCGTGTTCATCAAAACCCCTACGGGCATAGCTTTGTTCCTGCCGTTGCGTCCATCGTCCATAATTCCGCGCCTGGCACCGTCGTTGTTGGTTCCGGAGAGCTTTGGTTCCGCTTGCAGCCGGACCGTTCTGTTCTTCATGACCCCGCACTCGGTTTCCGCAACGGCATGAAGCCGCGAATCTTTGTGATGGACCCGTTATATCGTGAGCTTAATGAGCGCGACCGCAAGGCTGGCTCGCCCATTTATCCCTGGGTGCGAGACTACTTGAATCAATCCCATTCTGTTTATGCTGATGGCTACTATCAGGTCTATATTCACGACTAACTAACTAAGCGGCCTGCCGCTGTTTAACTTCGGCAACCGTCCTGCTGAAAAACAAAGCGCAGAAAAACAGAGCGCCCGCGTCGATCAAGGTCGTAGTAAGTGCCACTGCCCGCGCCGGAGCCAGAAAACGCAGCAGAATCCCCAACAGGATGAAGTTCAGCACCGATAGCCGCAGAATGATCTTCGACCATTCTTTTTCAAATCCAAAGGCCAGCATATAGTTTCCGAAGCAGGTGCTGGCCGCATAAATGCAAGGCGTGAAAGCCATAATGCGCAACAGCACGCCTGCTTCTCCAAACTCACGGCCGAACACGATGTGAATAATCCAGGGTGAAAAGAAAAATAGGACGAAGCTGCCGGCGAGAAATGGCAGAATCACCCAAAACAAGCGTTTTACCAGAAAATCAACGCCTTCGAGAGGAGAGCGCACCGCCAGTTTGCTCAAATGCGGATACACTGCGGAGTTGATCGGATTTACCAGCGCCCGTAGCGCGATGATGAGCCGCATCGCCGAAGCCAGATAACCCACCTGGGCGTCGCTGGCTAGATAGCCCAGAATCATCGTATTGCTGGAAGCGACAATCGGTATGCTGGCCATGGATAAGAACACCGGCCAGCCGAGCCTCATCTGCTCCCGCATTCCTTCCCACGAGGGCACAACTAGCCTTACGTGCAGCACCCGGAACACGAATGCCAACCCTACCAGGGCGGCCAAAAAAAATCCGCTGGCTTGCAGGCCTGCCGCCCATAGATAATCTCCCCGGTAACGCACCAGCAAGAACACCAACGCCACCGAAACGATTTTTGCAGTGTAATCCGACGCCGCGACGTAGCGCATACGCTGCAGTCCTTGCATCAGCCAGTTGGGGGACAAACACCAGCCGCAAACCTGAATAAAGCTGATGGCGTAAAGCGCCCAGTGCGCGCGATACTTGGAGACCGTCAACAACACTCCGGCGAGGATCAGGATGGAGATAGCCAGCAGAGCTATGCGGCAGGCAACAATAGTACTGTAGATTTTCGACACCATGCCGGGCTCATCTTGCGCAATCGCAATCTGCCGCGGACCTGTAATCGCAAACCCATATTCGACGGCACTGACGAAGTAGATCGCCATCGCCGATCCCAACCCGATCAGCCCGATATTCTCAGGGCCCAGCACGCGAGCCAGATACGGCTGGGTGATGAAGGGGAGAAGATAGCCAGAAATTTGGACTCCGTAAAGAATCAAGGAATCTTTAACGAGCCGGTGGCGGACCAACCTTAGCAGCGCCATGCGCGTCGTGGGCATGGAGGAGTGCAGGAGCGCTACTCGCCCTTCAGCATAGCGTCGATTTCCCGGTTTGCGAGCATGCTGAACACGCCCATGTCAAAGCGGAATGCGCCGATGAAATGCAACACCGACATATCGGGAGTGATGCCCTTTTTCTGGAAGGTCGCATATTCTGGCTCGAAGGTCGCATACTTGGGATAGGGCAGAGCAACGCTATTGGGCGTATTGGCGACAGTAAAATTTGAGGCGATCTGCTCAGTACCCCACTCTTTCCAGCGCTCGCCGTGAACTTTCAAGCCGCCTGCATGGAAGACCTCGAGCAGTTCGCGGGTGGCGCCTTGGCGGGCAAAACCTGCAAACCCAGAGGAAGCGCGCACGTACTGCCACTTTTCAGCGTTGGGGAATTCCTTGGCCTTGAGCTCGAAGGTGTTTACGATGTGATCGGACTTGCGGGCGATGCCGTGTTCTACCCAGTTCGGAAGAGGCTGAATCGGAAGCGTTTCGGCCAAGGTAAAGGCCCGGTTTTCTTCAATACACGTGAGCACTTCTTCAATGGGCCCGAAGTATAACATGTCGGAGTCGGTCTGAATGACAAAGTCTTCGGCGGACCGGTCGACGCAATGGATGACGCGCTCCCAGGTACCACCGCGCTGGCAGGTTCCGGTATCGAGATCCTCAAGGTACTGGAATGTGACCGGGCCCAGGTGCTGGCAGATCAGGTCGCGGCTTTTCTGCGTGATGTCGGCATCCACAATGGAGACAATTTTGCCGCGCTTCAGCCTGCGGTAAAGCGTCTTGATGGCCAGAATGTACATCTGAACGTCGAGGTTGTGGACCATGCTCACGATGGTCAGGGGGGCCTCTTTATAGGAGATGGGAGGGGTGTCCAGTATCCGTGAGGTTTGCCTATTGAACTTACTATTTGCTAGCGTTTTTCGCAGTTGATAAAACAAAAAGGACTCTCGACCAATTCTAACATTGGTTTCCAATAAACAACAGAAAACTTAGATGAGAAGGGTCCAGAACTTTAGGGAAACACCTAGGCTGGGATGTGTAACAACCGTAATCCCCCAGGAGTAATCAACACCCTGGACGATACAGGAGTAGAGGGGATATGGCGGCAACGAATGCCGCTCTGATTGTTGTTATATCCAGCGGACCAGCGTTGCTCCCCACGAGTAGCCCACGCCAAAGCCGACCAAAAGCACGAGCGCCCCACTTCGCAGCGCGCCACTGACCAACAAGCTATGTAGCGCAATAGGAATGGTGGCAGAAACCGTATTCCCGCAATGGCTCATTTCAACGGCGAACTTCTCAGCGGGAATCTTCATGCGCTTACGCAAGTGATCCAGCATATAACGGTTCGCCTGATGAAAAACAAACAGGTCGACCTGATCAACAGAGATTCCTGCTTTAGCGAGCAATCGATTCACCACCTCCGGTACCGAGGAAAGCGTGAAGGTGAAGATCTCGCCTCCATCCATGAACAGATTGTCCGTGCTGCGCACATTGCCGCTTTCCGCTTCCGCCGCGATTCCACTGTTGTGCGTCCTGGGCTGCCGCATACCGCCCGTGCGGACGATTAAATTGTTCGCCCCTGCTCCATCCGTTCCGTAGGCGAACGGCCCTATGATCGGCAAAGCCGATTCGGTAGCAGTTAACAGCGTTGCGGAGGCGGCATCACCGAAGATAGTACGCACACTCTTGTCGCCTGGATGAATGAACTTCGAATAGGTTTCGCCTGTCAACAGCAAAACCTTTGAGGCTTGTCCTGATGAAATTAGCCCTTCCGCTTGGCCCAGGCCGTATATGTAGCCCGAGCATCCAAGGTTGAAGTCATACGCTCCTGCAGACGTCGGTATCCCCAGACGATGTTGCAGTATACAGGCAGTGGTTGGCAGAAAGTAGTCGGGGCTCTGCGTGCAAAACAGCAGAAAATCGATGTCTTGTGAACGAACTGCCCCAGAGGCAAAAAGGGCCTGCCCCGCCTTTTCAGCCAAATCGGATGAGCACTCTTCTGGCGCGGCAATATGTCTTTCCTGAATGCCTGTCTTCTGCTCTATCTTGTCGACCGACCACTCAGGGTATTCCGCCGCGAGATCTTTGCTCGATAGAATTCCCGCCGGCAGATGGTATTCAATGGCGGCTATGGCTGCATGCATCATTAGTTATCCTCGACCATTCCGGAATCATTATTGGGCCGAATACCCGCCGTCGACAACGAGTGCGGTCCCCGTTATCCACCGTCCGGTATCGGCCAGCAAAAAAGCGGCGGCGTTAGCAACGTCCCTTGGCGTGCCGAATCCAAGCGGATGGGCCTCCTCGAGAGCCGTCCATTGCTCGGGTAGCATCAGGTCTTTCAGCGTGGATGACATATTGCTTTCCACAATAGATGGCGTTATGCAATTCACTCTGATCTTCTCGCGAACAAGCTCCAGAGCAAGAGATCGAGTAAACCCAAGCAATCCAGCCTTGCTAGCGCAATAGGCCGAGATGGCGGGTTTGCCCAAACTCGCCATGATGGAAGAGATAAACACGATGCTGCCGCCGCGTACAAAACATCCCTTCTGACAGAAGCCCTGCGCCAACATAATGCCGCTGAAAAGATTGAGCCGCATCTGCTCTTCGAGCGCAGACAGCGTAAGCGTGCGGACAGGGGTAACTAGTTGATGCCCAGCAGCGTGAACGAAGCCATGCAGCGGTCCAACCTCTCCAGCGATTCGCTTAACCCAACTAGCGATTTTCTCCGTTGCCAGAAAATCGAACGGTTCAATGCGGTGACCGCTGCCGGCGAGCAATAAGGAGGTCTCCTCCAGTTTGGATTCGTCGCGTCCGACAATAACAACACGTGCGTTCAGCGAACTTAGCAAGATGGCACACTCGCGCCCGATTCCGCTGGAAGCCCCGGTTACTAACACCGTGCGGCTACTCAGATCAAGCGGATTTGCGATCATCTCACTGATCGACCTTAGCCAGCTGTAACAGATCGGCTACAGTTTCAGCACTCCCAATCTGGCGCGCTGACAATTTGACATTGTTATTTGTATCGGCTAAAGCGATGAAATCGATCATCGCCATCGAGTTCCAGTTCTCCAGATCCTCAAGTTTCTCGCTGCCCTTTAGCGTACCCTCAGGTAGCTCAAGAATTGTGTCGAACGACCTAAGAAACTCGGCTTTCGTCATTGGTTCACTCACAATATAGCAACCTTGCCGTACACTTTATTCCTTGTGCATCGGCGAGCCTTGAAAAACCGCTAAGGGTGCAGATTCAGTAATGAGCCGGAGTCCTATAATGGTCGCAAGTGACTAACGAAAAATACCGCTCCCCAAGGGCTGAAACGCAGCAATGAGCTTTGCCGGCAACTTTGTCCTGAAGCTTAAACGAGGAGAAACGCCGCTATTTAAAGTGTTGCGTTCCATTGTCACTTTCATTGTTCGACCTTCTGCGCCGCGTACCCCAGCCTTCCTGAAACCATTGTTCCGGTTCATTTTCGAATTTCATTGGGGCGTGGTGGTCTTCTTCCGTTTACTGGTGACGCTAGTCTACAGTCATCCGGCCTTTCAAGGCCGTTGCATGCGGGTCGGAAAGAATTTGGGCCTGTCTGGGCTCCCCTTTGTCACGGGCCATGTCGAGATTTATATCGCAGACAATGTCAGCATTGGAGGCAAATTCGGAGTAATGTCCGGACGTTTTCTTGACCATCCTAGCTTACGGATCGGCGATAGAACCGAAATCGGCTGGAATGTATCCGTGGTCGTTAATAAAGAAGTGATCATCGAAGAGGATGTGTTGTTGGCCAACGACTGCCGCATTTCCGACAGCGATGGGCATCCCCGCGAGGCGGATCTGCGCGCCCAGAAGGCCCCTATCCCACTCAAAGATATCCGCTCTGTTCGCATTTGCCGCAATGCTTGGATTGGGGCAGGTACCTACATCATGAAAGGCGTAACTATTGGGGAAGGCGCCATCATTGGAGGCAATAGTGTCGTCATTTCCGATGTGCCTCCCTACTGTTTGGCCCTCGGTAATCCTGCCGAAGTTTTGTTCCGCAATTTTGGCAGACCATCAAAGAAAACGGCAACTCCAGCCCCCGATTCGGCACCTGTTAGTACAGACTCAAGCCCGGCTTCGACTTAGTTACTTCAGGCTGATTGCTTCTTGATGTGTTACTTTGATGCAGACAAAGCGCGTCGCATCCGAAATCAGGAGACTTTTTCCGGTTCGATCACGACGGCAGGTTTGTTCATTTTGGGTTTCGAGCCGAGCAAGGCGTCACGCAATGCACGGTGAAGGGGCTCTTCGATGAATTTCATGAAAAAGCATGAAATGAGGATCACCATGGTTATGGACGTTCCGAACCACAGCCATCCCTCGGGTGCCCGGCCCAAGATGTGCGTGAAGAACAACCCCAGCCAGTAGTAGATCGGCACATGCAGAATGTACATGGTATAGCTGGCGTTTCCCAACAACTCCAGCAAAGAGTAAGAGAGGAAACGGACGAGGAAGCCGCCTCCCAAAGCCAAGCCTAGAATGAGGGCTTCGAAAAGTGGTAGCGCCAAACCGTTATGCAGGAGCGGGTAAGGGATGTGGCTGGCTTGGGTGAGCAGCAACAAGATGAAGACCACACTCGGCAGATAGAACCAGGTTCCTTTGTTCTCGAAGCGGCCGCGAAGGGCCAGATAGATGTTGGCAAGCACGATACCGCCGCAGAACTCAGGTAGGCGCAAAAGAGGGTTATAGCGAATGATATTGGCCCAGATAGATACGTCCCCGGGAAGAGTGCTCGTAGTGGCCGGCAAATCCCCCCAGTGATAGACAGGAGCCCATATCGCAATCAGCGGAGCCGCACAGGAAAGGGCCCAAAGGATTGCATTGGCGGAAACAAGGGCACGAGGATGCCGGATTCGCGCAATGAAGGTTGCTAGCGAGGGATAGCAGGCATAGAAGAATGCCTCATTCGACAACGACCATCCTGGGTAGTTCCATAGGAGAGCCGTTTGGGGAAGCCAGGCTTGCAACAGAAGCAGGCTCAAAACTAAGCCGCTCCATTCCATCAAAGGAGGAGCTTGTTCAATTCCTTTGTTCAGGCGATAAACAAATAGCGGGAGGAGCGGTACAAGGGCGAGGACGTAAGCCGGATAAATCCGCGAAAATCGGGCTATCGCGAAACGCCGTTTTTCTTCGGGCACCGCAAATCTGGCGGGATCGTAGTTATACGCCAGGACGAATCCCGAAAGCACAAAAAAAGCGGTCACGGCACTATAGCCAGTGTGCAAAATAGCGCTGACCGCCTCGAGAAGCGGGCCCTGCAGAATGGTCTTGATCGGGGGAACCTGATGATAGGTCAACACCCACAAGGCCAAGAAGAAACGCAACCCAGTTAAAGCAGGGATTTGGCGCTTTACAGACATAACTTGAGACAGCTTAACGGGTCAGCCGAGTTGGAGGCAGCGGCGAGGTCTCTGCAGAAAATCGGGGTTGGCGGAGGAATCTGGGTAACCTCTTATTTCCCGAAGAAGCTGGTTGCCGATCAATGTAAGCAGGATCAGGAGTCTCGGGGTCCGGGGTCGCTGAAGCTGTAGCCTGATCAGCAAGAATCTTACGGAGTAACGCTTCCATGGAAATGGCCATACCCGCAATGACAAATTGGTGCGGGTGACGGTCGCATGTCATAAAGAAGGCGCACGCCAAGAAATACAACAAAGCCGCTTCAATACAGGTACTGATTTCATTGAATAAATTCGAATCTGGATGTTGAATGGAGCGAGAGAGCTTCCGGACGCGCCGGCAGGTCCGGATGATGCTCCACAAGAACAGTAGGTACAGCAATAAACCGGGAACGCCGGATTCCGAAGCAATCTGCGCGAAGGTATTATGCGACGGGAAGAAGCGTTTGTGGTCTCCGTTGGGATAGCGGAGATACTCGTGGCGGTAATCCGGAAACTCGCCGGGGCCGACGCCAAAGAGGGGATTGTCGATTGTCATCTTAATGGCGTCTGACAGCAGGTCACGGCGCTCGGACGTGGAGGCCATGGCTTCACTATCCCCCTGCATCTGATTGATGGAGTCCGAGTCGAAGGAGTAAACAATCGTCGCCAGCCGGGTAATGGTGGTTTGCGGCAGCATAAGAAATACTGTCGGTCCGACGACGACGACTATGAAAATTAGCAAAAATTTCTGCAGGATGTTGTTGCGGAAGAAATAAACGCAGAACATCAGCAGCACCGCGGGAATGGCGGCTCGCGTCGCAGTGCGGAAAACGGAAAGCAGCAGATAGCCTACAGTGAGCGCCATGAGCGAGTAACGCAGAATAGGGTCCTTGAAGCGCTGCGCCCACAGCACGGTAAAAGGAATGGCATACCCCGCCATGAGAGCGACGTCGTCGGAGTTGCCGAACGTTCCAGATGACGCCAAGCGTCCGCTGGCATCATCGCTGAGGATCAAAAGGGAAAACAGACAGCAGATTCCGGTTAACGCTCCAAGGCGGGCCAAGTCTTTGGCCGAACGGGGCGTTTGCGCAATCATAACCATCAAAACTACCCAAAACACGATATACCAGAACACATACTGGATACTTCCGGAACGCCAGGTACTCTCGGGACAGGCGATGATCATCCAGCCGATAAATGCGGCCAACGCAATTCCAGTAGAAGAACCGAGCCGGCTTAATGCTCTGCAGAATACCGCGACTGCAATCCCTATGGTGCAAATCACCGCAGGAATGTGATAGCCCACCAGCACGATTTCAAAGGGCCGAGCGAAGTGAGTTATGAGCAAGAGAACTGTCATCCACAGGGCGAAATTGAGTTGATGTTCGGTTTGCTGAGCGGGGTCAGGAGAAGGTGCTGCAGAATCTGCCGGAGGCACCCACTGTACTGGCGCGAAGGGCTTCCGCAGTGGAACCTTGCCTGCTGCTTCCGAGGGCTTCGAAGGTGCGCGGAACGACATTATCTTTAGAATACATCGGCGGAAGGGTGAAATCTCTCTAGAGGACTTGCTTTTATAATGTGAGTAAAATAGGTCAACTTTTAGGCAACGAGTCGCTGCTCCTCACAGCAAAAGAACGGCGCGATGCGGAGCCTCACTTTTTATAATTCCTATTACCAGGAAGATCAAGGAATAATGCCGAGAGTTGGCCGGGGCCGCGTAAGAACCGGATAACCGGGCGACTAAGTATTCAGTAACTCAGTGCGTCCGATATGATTTTTATGGTTCTTGCCTCCAGCAATGGAGCGTTGACGGGCCAATAGCGGAGATGCTCTGAAACCTCTACACATCTGCTACGTCTGTAGCGAATATCCTCCCGCGCCGCATGGCGGCATTGGCAGCTTTACACAAGTGCTTGCACGAGAGATGGTGAAGCGCGGGCATCGCGTAACTGCGCTCGGCATGTACCCGGACGAACTGGCGGGTGAAGATATCGACCAGGGTGTGCGAGTCATTCGACTGTCGCGCCGCGGCCTTCCTGGGCTGCGATTCTGGACCAACCGCCTGAAGTTCGCTGAAGCGCTTAATGCTTTGCACGTTTCCGATCCGGTGGACCTTGTCGAAGGCGGTGAGCTGGACGTGTGGATCCTTTCTAAATCCTCGCCGGGAATTTCTGTGCTGCGCATGCACGGTGGGCCGACGTTTTTCGGGCTGGGCGACCGGTTGCAGGAATGGAAGGAACGCTGGGCATTCCACGTGGCGGCTGAGCTGTGCGCGGTAAGCCATTGTGTCGCCGACGGGACGCGCAAGATGCTCAGCTTGGGCTCGCGGCACATTGAAGTAATCCATAACCCAATCGAGACGCGATTGTTCGCACCGCCCCAACACGCTCTAGCCGAACAGGACGGGCTCATCGTCTTTGCCGGCACGGTGTCGGAGCGCAAAGGGATCCGCCAACTGATTCAAGCCATGCCGCGCATCGTTGCAGAGGTATCGCATGCCCGGCTCGAAGTCTATGGTGGCGAGGTTATCGATCCCGCGCCGAAGACTCCATTGACGGCGGAGCTGATCGCGCTAATGCCACCGGAAGTGCAGACGCATGTTGATTGGAAAGGCCGCGTGCCGCGCAGCACTCTGCCGCAGGCGATTCAACGTGCGAGCGTTTGCGTTTATCCGTCGCACATTGAAGCGATGCCGATCGCTTGGCTCGAGGGATTGGCAGCCGGCAAGGCTGTGCTCGCGTCCAAGACCGGGCCGGGCCCCGAGATTATTGACGATGGAGTCACAGGTTTGTTGTGCGACCCTCGCGATCCGGACTCGATCGCGGCGGCCATGATACGGCTGCTCAAGGATCCCCCGCTCCGCCAGCGCTTGGGAACCGCCAGCCGCGCGATGGTGCATGAACGTTACGAGCTTGATAAGATCATCGACCGGAACGAAGCCTACTACCGGCGCATTACGAAGATAGACGGCGCTTAAAGATCTGCGCCAGCAGACCCGTATTTTTCGCCAAATGATAGCGCTCTTCGACGCGCTTTCGAGCGCTTGTGCCCAGTCGCTCGCGCAGCTCGGGACGATCCATCAAGTAGGCTATAGCTTCGGCCAGCACTGTGGGATCGGAGGGAGGAACCAACCAGCCATCCTCGCCGTGGCGGATCAGCTCCGGAACTCCGGTAATCCAGGTCGCCAAGCACGGGATATTCATGGACATGGCTTCCATAAGCACAACGGGGACACCCTCGGCAAAGCTCGCCAGCGCAAACAGGTCGGTTTCGTGGTACATCTGCAGCACCTTCTCCTGACTGCAGGGACCTTCTAGAAAAACTTGCTGCGTCACGCCATGCTGCGCGATCCACTCACTGAGCGGGGCATGCTCGGTTCCGCCGCCGGCGATGCGCAGGCGGATATTCGACCGGCCTTCCTTTACCAGCCGGGCAACCGCTTCAATCAGAATCGCGAACCCTTTCGCCGGCGCCAGACGGCCCACCGACAGAATTTCAAAGACCGCTGGGTTTTGTCGATGCGGACGCGGCGCGAAGATTGCCGGGTCGACACCCAGCGGAGACACCTCGATCTTATGCCAATGCTCGGGCCGCGAGGCGCGCATCAACTGGCTGCGGGCATATTGGCTGATGGTACATAGGAAACGGGCCACCGCGACTTTCGGAGCTAGATGGAAACCGACAGCGTCATCGAATTCTTCGGGTCCGTGGATCGTCGCCGAATAGCTAACCGGGAAAATCTTGACCAGCAGCAGTGCCACCGTGGAGCTGAAATGCGTGTGCAGGTGGTTCAGACCCCGGCTCTTCATGCGTCGTCCGGCAACGACGGCCTCGGCAAAGTAGGCCAAGTTGAGGAACAGTGCCTGCAGGTCCAGGCGAGCCAGCCGGAAGGCCAAACTTAAGCCCCTAAAATAGCCTGCGGGATTCGAAAATAGCGACGCAAACTGCGCCAGAAGGATAGCAGAAATACCCTGAGGGAGTACAGCCCAAGTAAGTTCCAGCTCTTTGCGCTCCGCAGGGCTGAGCTTTTCGATAGGTCGGTCCGGAGCACGAATCGAGATCACTTCGATGTCGAATCCCAGTTCCCGCAAAGTACTGATTTCTCGTAGGATAAACGTGTGATTGATGGCGGGGTACTGACTGACTAAGTACGCAAGACGGATAGACACGGGTGCGGCTCTAAGTATATTCTAAGTACAAGGCCCTTACACTAAATCATGTCGGAATCCCCTGAATTTGACCGTTTTGCAACAGATTATAAAAATCTTGTGAAGGATCCAGTGCGCGATCGCTTCGCTCGAGATGCTACTTTTTTTGCAAAGCGCAAATGGATTCTTCTAAAGGAATTTTACTCCCGTAAGAACCGCCCAATGGCGGGCAACGCGTGGCTCGACGTGGGCTGCGGCGAGGGGGACTTGCTGCGCTATGGACGGGGTTCTTTTGCCAAGGTCGCGGGCTGCGATTTTTCAGCCAAGATGATTGAGGCCGCGCAGGATTTAGACGACGTCCGCGTGCAAACCGATCCGACTCGCCTTCCCTTTGACGATGCCCAGTTCGATCTGGCAACGGCGGTCTGTGTGTTTCATCATGTCGCCCCTCCCTACCGTCCCAAGCTCATCTTGGAGATGAAACGCATTCTGAAGCCGGGCGGATTGCTGTGCCTGATCGAGCACAATGCGCAGAATCCGGTAGTCCGTGGCATAGTGAGGAGGGTTCCCGTAGATGAGAACGCGATTCTGCTGAAGCAGCAGGAATGCCGCGACCTCATGCAGCAAGCCGGAATACAATTTCTCGAAACGGAATTCTTCCTGTACCTGCCTCAGCCCATTTACAACGTTTGCGGACCCCTGGAAGCACTAGGCCGTCGTGTCCCGCTGGGCGGTCAGTATGCGGCTTTCGGCGTGAAGTAGTTTGGCATTTCGAATGATTGCTTGTTTATCTCGAAATTTCGGTGCATTTGCGTAACGAACGCAACGAAATTCTGCGCGATATACACCCCTACCCACCCCATCGGACAGGGTGGGAGTAGTTGCCAATAAGGATAATTTTGAATGAGAGTGAGCGGTGGTTCGAAGTAACTAATCAGTAACATCAGACCCAACCAATAACCTATTCCAACCGGATGGGTAAGTACCGACATAGTTGCAAGAGCTTGGCTCCAAAGAGGGCGCTAGGGAAACATCACACAGAAACTATAAGAAAACTATGGTGTATGTGCAAAATTGAAAGGTGGCCATATGATTCAACTTTCGGTCGTCATTCCAACTTTGAATGAGCGGCCTAACATACAGCCCATCTTTGAACGGTTATTGGCGTGCCTGGATGGAATTGACTGGGAAGTCATTTTTGTAGACGACGATTCTCCAGATGGGACGGCCGAAGAGTGCCGCAGGTTGGCTTTGTCGACTAGTCGCGTCCGTGTGGTGCAGCGTGTTGGGCGCCGAGGCCTAGCTTCAGCTTGTTTGGAAGGCATGCTTGCGAGTTCAGCACCTTTTGTAGCGGTTATGGACGGGGATATGCAGCACGACGAGACCATCCTTCCCAGGATGTTTAAAGAGGCGCAGATTCCTGGTACTGACGTTGTAATCGGAAGTCGGCACGTGGAAGGCGGCGGCATGGGCTCGTTTTCCCGCGAACGGGTCAAGTTGAGCAATCTAGGAAGACGATTAAGCCTAATCATCACGTCTCAGGAACTCTCCGATCCGATGAGCGGATTCTTTGTGATCACCCGCACTTACCTAAACAAGGTCATATATCGTGTGTCCGGGGTAGGATTTAAGATTTTGCTTGACTTGATCGCTTCCAGTCCGGACCCCGTCAACGTTCGAGAGATCCCGTACGTGTTCCGTAACCGTTTATATGGGGAGAGCAAGTTGAGCATCACGGTAGGAATCGAGTATCTCGTCTTGCTCGCAGACAAGATTGTCGGTTATGCCATCCCTCTGCCCTTCGCACTTTTCTCCATCGTGGGCGCGACGGGAGTAGTACTTTACTTGGCTATCGTGACAGCGCTGTATCGCACCGGCTACACTACTTTTCTCCGAGCACAGATTGTCGCAACCGGCGTAGCGATGGTTTCGAACTTCTTGCTTAACAACCTCATCACTTACCGGGCTAATCAACTCCGAGGCTGGGCCAGCATTACCAAGGGCCTGATCGGTTTTTGCCTGGCCTGTTCCTTGGGAGCGTTGAGCAACATTGCAGTCGCGAAATTATTGGCGGACAGGGGCGTTCAGTGGGCCGTCGCGGGAATTACCGGAATTGTGATCGGATCGGTTTGGAACTACAGCGTTACGGCGGTGTTCACTTGGCACCTCGGGCAAAGAAAAAGCGGACGGCGGACTCCGGCGAAGAAGAGTTACCTCCCTGCGGCTTCGCCAGACGCGTAAGCCGTCGCACGCACGGCCCGAGTTGATTTGATACCTCCCACACTACAATTAGAATTCTATGTTGAGTTTGTTTGGTTTCGCGGGCAAGCATCGCCGCCTTGCTCTTGGCCTTCAAGGCCTCATTGTGTTGCTATACATTGCGTTGCTCTGTGGCAGTGCTGCAACTCGCAAACCCTGGAATGACGAGGCTATGTCAGCCGACGCGGGATACAATCTGGCGTTCAAGGGGTCAGACGGCGTCGCGTTTTACGACGAGCAGGAATATGGCTTAATCGGAGCACATAAACACAGCTACTATATCTTCCCGTTTCAACTCTGCGTGCTGGCCCTGTGGTATCGTCTACTACCATTTACGATATTTTCCACTCGTGTCTTGTCGATGTTGTGGACTGGCGCCATGTTGTTTGGGCTCTATCATGCCCTGCGGCGGTTGCTTGGCGACCCCGCGATCGCATTTCTCGCGATTGTGCTGACCGCATTTAATTACCAGATTATGACGGCAGCGTCTTTGGGTCGTTATGACTCGATGGTTGCGGCGCTCGGCTTCTGCGCGTACGGCGTATTTCTTGTGATGCGCTCCAGCAATTTGCCAATGGCTATTCTAGCCGCCAATACGCTGGTGGCTGCGGCGGGTGCCACGCACCCCAACGGCATTATCTATTTGATCGGACTTTGGTTTCTCATACTCTATTACGACCGGCGACGGATCGGCTGGCGGGAAATTGGGGCGGCGGCGTTGCCGTATGCAGTTTGCGGCGCCCTCTGGGCCGCTTACATCTTCCAGGATTTCAATTCCTTTCACACGCAATTCACGAGAAATTCTTCGGGGCGAATCGGCCTGCTGCATCCCTGGAGCACGCTCATGCTTGAATTTTCCGCCCGGATCATACCCGTTTTTGGTCTAGGCGCACACTCCGCCGGGCACGACTTCGCCATCGTGCGACTGAAAGTGCTCGCTCTCGCAGCGATTATCTTTGGCATTCTTGTCTGCGCGTTGACGCCCTCAATCCGGCAAAAAAGCGAATATAGAGCGTTCTTTTATCTCTTGGGAATTCACTGGTTTCTGATGACTTTCTCTGAAACCAAAAAGTTTTCCTATTACCTGGTTCACTTGCTTCCGTTGCTCATGGCCGTTCTGGCCATCGCTGTAGTCCATTTCTGGAGAATCCGACCAGGGATTCGGTGGGCGCTCGCGGGCGGCGTTGCTGTGCTGGTTTTCGTTGAGGTCGGTGGTATCGCCGCAAAGATCCGGTTGAACGATTACCGGAACGTATATATGCCTGCCGTCGAGTACGTCCGGGCACATGCGCACACCGGCGACCAGGTCTTTACCACCTGCTCATTTGGCTTTGGGTATGGGTTCGACAACATCATTGACGACGATTCGCTCGGGTATTACAGTGGCAAGCGACCTGCTTTTATCGTGATGGAAGAAATTGTGGATGCTCAACAAGAGTTGATGAAAACGTATGCGCCGGCTAAGTATCACCACGCCCGCGAGATGTTAGATTCCTATAAATTGGTCTATCACAACTCCGAGTATCGCGTATATCAACGTCCGGATCTGGTTGGGTGACAGAGATGTCTGAGAGCCGCTAACGAGGGTTCCGCCAAATACTATCTCATCGATTAGTAAGTCATCTAGTCGGGCCAGTCGATTAGTAATTGAGTGAGGCGTACAAGCGGCATGAAGAATAGTTTGTTCTTCCGGGTGTCGTTCGCTTGCCGCAGTTAGGGTTGTGTTCAACAATGTAACCCGACAGCACCTCAAACATCGATTGGCGATAATGGGACTTCATGCGGAACCACTGGTTTTACCTGGTTCTGGTTGCACTGGTGGGGGTTGCCGTATATGCACCTCTCTTCGGAGCGTTTTATTGCGGCTATGATGACTTTACGTTTACCCATCGCGCTGCTTTTGAGGACCACCAGAACCCGAGTCACATTTTCACCACCACGCACGGCGTCTCCGCCAAATACCGTCCCGTGGAGCGGCTCCTGGACTACGCGGTGTATCAATCTAGCAACGGGAATGCTTTGGGCTTCCGAATCCGTAATCTCGTCGGGTTGCTTGGAACCGGGGCGATGCTGTACATCCTGGGGTTTTATTTGTTTGGAAGTAAGGAAATTGCGTTCGCCGCAGCACTGCTGTTCACCCTGCATCCTCTAGCCAATCAATCGACAGCGGCAGCATTATTCACCATCGCACCGGCGGCGTTCATCCTGCTCGCATCGCTGGTTTTGCTGGTCTACGCTCCTCAGAAAAAGCATTGGGGGGTGTGGCTGTTCGGGGCTCTCCTCTGTTTGGGCTTGAGCCTATTCATTTATGAGGCCGGGATCGTTATGCTAGCTTTGTGGGCCGTGTTTGTAGTGGTCAAACACCCTCCGCGCAGGTTCTTGGTGGCTTTGGGTTTGGGGCTGGCCGTGGTGATGGGGATCTTTTTCACGGCGCGGGCGGCATTTGTTCATTCCCCTCCACAGCACGGGACGATCGGCAGCGTTATAAAGAATCTGGTGCTGTTCGGCGGAGGAATCCTCGCCGCACCAGCGGATTCGATTCTGGCTCATGACGTTTTTGGCGCTCCCCTCCCCTCGGAGATCAGTTTTGAAGACGCAAGCTTTCTCCTTCCAGTGGGAACCGGCATAGCAACGCTGCTTGCACTCGCGCTGCTTTTGGCTAGAAGAGTGCGGCGCAATGATGATTATGCGGAGCCGTTTCCGTACTTCCGATTGGCGCTGGTTGCGGCCTCCATTCCGTTGTGGCTAGTTCCGTTCTTGGCGTTCAGTCCGCACGCTTCCGAGACGTATTTGTACCTGCCGGCCTGCTCGGCGAGCCTCTTTATGGCTGCGTTTTTGGCCCATACCCTAAAGAGCCACAGGGCCTTTTCCATTGTGGTTGGTGTTTTGGCGGTGATTTTCGGCATTTCGACGCTAAACCGCAACCTACATGTATTGAAGACCGGGAGGATTGCCGAGCATATTATCAAGAGCTTCCCGCTAGCTGCCTGGAGGCACGGAA
>Ga0182030_10007093_pt1 | contig 23472 bp, 14 predicted proteins | sample 812S3MmetaG_FD_121299 | JGI IMG/M metagenome (GOLD analysis project Ga0182030, IMG submission 121299) | Permafrost microbial communities from Stordalen Mire, Sweden - 812S3M metaG (Illumina Assembly) | ecosystem: Environmental > Terrestrial > Soil > Wetlands > Permafrost | place: Sweden...
CTCGATCTCGAAGAGCGGTAAGCTCAACCGCGACAGCCTGAGCGACTGGGCGGTCTGGTCGATCGTCGAACAGTCCGCGAAACAGATCGGGATCGAACACTTCGGCGCCCACGATCTGCGCCGCTATGCCGAATGCCGGATCATGCCGAATCGAAATCTCAGTCCCCAAGATGTTGGTTGGCCCGGGTCCATTTCAGGCGAGTCGATTCGGCATAATCGGGCCGATTACAGGCTTCTCAAAAACCCGAGAAGTTTATCATCCGGTTGGTAACGAAGACTTCTGCCATCTGAAGGTATAGTTTTGCTGAGGGCCCGTTCTTTCATTGCAAGGTCGGCGTCGAGATAGATTTGTGTAGTCTCGACGGATTCGTGTCCAAGCCACAGTGCGATCACGGCTCGGTCGACCCCTGCCTGAAGCAACTCCATTGCAGCGGTGTGTCGAAGCACGTGTGGGCTTATTCGCCTTGCATTGAGAGTCTGGCAATTGTGTTGGGCTGCGAGCGTGTATTTTGCGACCAAGTACTGAACCGCATCGGCGCTGAGCCTACCTCCTCGACCATTCGGAAACAGTATCCTCGTGTTCTCCTGGCCCTGCTCGCGATTCCATTCTGCGAGCACCGCAGAAGTCGATTTTGTCAACGGGGTACATCGTTCCTTGCGTCCCTTTCCTTCACAACGAACATGGGCGCCAGTGCCAAGGACCAGATCCTGCTGACGGAGCGACGTTATCTCCGATAGCCGCAACCCCGTTTGAATGGCCATAAACAGGAGTGCATAGTCTCGCCGTCCCAGCCAGGTACCCCTATTCGGTGCCGCCAGGATCGCATCAACTTCTGGACGGGTAAGAAATCCAACCAGAGGTCTCTGTTGGCGCTTGTTTGGGATGGCAAGTACTCGCTGTATGAGGAGTGAGTGCTGCGGCACCTCCAATGATGCGAACCGAAAGAATGAACGAATTACAGTCAGTCGGAGATTTCGACTCCGAACGCCGTTATGACGTCCGCTTTCCAAGTCATCGAGGAAAGCTCCGATGAGGGAGGCATTCAGGTCTTCGAACGCTATCTCTGAAGGGTTCTTGCTCAGCGTCTTGTGTACGAACTTTAGCAGCAATCGGAAAGTATCTCGATAGGACGCGATCGTATGCGGGCTGGCCCGGCGTTGCGCAATTAGTCGCTTCGTAAAGAAGGACTGCAGGATGGCGGGGAAATCGGCACTCTGATTCATTGTTGGCCTTCCCATCGTCTCTCCAGTCGCTCACCGGCGGAAGCCATCAGCTCTGGAGTGTTTGTCAGATACCAGTAGGTATCTGTAACGTGCACATGTCCGAGGTAGGTAGAGAGAATTGGCAGACGCCGTGTAACGTCTTCTCCGCTGCGATACCACCGGAGCAAGGTCTCAACGGCAAAGCGATGCCGAAAGTCATGCAGGCGGGGACCACGACTGGCCGACGCTCCTCGAATGCCAACTTGCCGAGATAAGCGGTAGAAGACCCGCCTGACTTGACCTTCGTCCAAACGTGCCCCGGTCTTCGAAGGGAAGAAAGCCGAGGTGGGGCGGTCGGAGAAAAACTCATTGCGCAGTGAGACATAATCAGAAAGAACCATTTTGGCCGTTGGATGCAAAGGCACTAGACGAGACTTTCCAAATTTCGTACTGCGGATGGTCAGCAACGCTTCCATCCAGTCGATATCGCGCAACTCTAGATTGAGCGCTTCGCTAATACGCATACCGCTCACTGCCAGAAGGCCGAGAAGGCAGTGATATGTGGACCGATGCAGCGGGAACTCTGCCGACATGCTTTTTGCCGCGTCGAGGAGTTGTCGGATCTCTTCATCTGTGTACAAGTATGGATTCGCGCGACCGGGGCGGAAAGGCAACAAGCCATCTGGAGGAATTTCGGTTGACGTATCAATCGTGCTCCAGTAGCGTGCAAATGCACGAACGCTGCTTAGCCGTGCGGCCCACTCAGATGGATGAAGTTGTTGTGGATCCGTGGCCCATTCGATTGCGGATCGAGTCGTGATCCGTGTCTCTCCACGTTTTTCCATCGTCGCTGCGAATTCCCTCGCGAAGCGACCGTGTCTCTTCAGCTTGAAACCCAAACCGCGTCTAAGCGCCAGGTAGTCTTCAACACCATCTCGCAGTTTCTTCATTGAGCACCGCCTGGCCATGCAAGTGCAAGGGGACGGAGTGCCGCAAGATCGACCTTGGCATAAATTGCCGTTGTGTTCTGATTGCGATGGCCCAATACATCGCCTATCTCGTCAAGCGAGGCTCCCTTGCGCAGAAGATCAACTGCGAGTGAATGTCGCAACAGATGAGCCCCTGTTCGTGCGGAATCAACGCCGGTGCGGATCAATAACCGGCGAACAATCGATGAAACGGTTATAGTGTGGGCAAATCCACTGACTGGTGCGCGGTGGCGCAAAAACACGCGGCGGCAGCAAGACTGCGGTCTGCCGGAATGAAGATAGGTGGCAAGCGCCTCACCGACGTCGTTCAGTAGCGGAAGCGGCGTCCAGCGGCCTCCTTTCCGTCGGATTCTGATGACACCGTTCTCCCAATCAATATCCTCGAGATTGAGCCGAACAACCTCTCCGGCGCGTAATCCCAAACGGGCCAACAGCAACATGATCGCGTAGTTCCGGCGTCCGAGTGGAGTCGTTCGATTCTGTTGCTCAAGAACTCGTTGCACTGTCTCAGCCGGCAAGGATTTCGGTGTAGTCGCAAGGGACCACGTGGCCACAGAAGGGATGCAGCCGGCCAAGGCGACCGTGATGTCTCCTTGATGCAGAAGATAACGTAGGTAGGAGCGCAGCGCAGTGACAAGGAGCTTGGAGCGTCCTCGCGACAGCTGTGATACCTGCAAGGTTATGAATGATGTCACATCTGCTGAGCAAAGATTTGCCAGACATGGCTCGCTTTCAGCGAAGCGATCGGAGAGAAACTTCTCCACGAATGAGGTGTAGTTCGGCAGACAACTTTCGGCGAGCCCGCGCTGCTGTATGAGGTACCGACGATACTCCGCAACATGACGCTGAACGGCCGTCAATGTCGCCGGCTGCTTCGCTCTGAGCACTCCAACCTCTCGGAGTACTACGACGAGTCGCCGGATGGTTGAGCGTTCGAGACGATGCACGACACCCGGATCGCGGCCCAGGAAATCCCGAACTCCGGATTCGTCCAGGTCCTCCAGAGGAACATTCATTCGCTCCAGCCATCGGCTGAATCTGGCAATGGCATAGACTTGGCATGGCACCGACGAGGGCAAGAATCCTTCTTGCTCAACGCGTGTCAGGTAGATGTCCAGATATGGTGATAGCGGCCCGACTCGGAGACGCTCAAGGAGTTTGGAATCAATGATTGTTTTCATGCCCTCAAGAATGGCAGGTCTCGTCAAGATGTCGAGATTATGCCGCATGGCCAGCGAGATTCAAGCTCACCCCCGCAACTCGGTCTGAGTGATTCGGCATGATCCGGCACTCGGCATAGCGGCGGAGATCGTGGGGTGCAATATGTTCCAACTCGAGTCGCTGAGCACAGCTCCGAACAACGTACCAGACCACATTTTCTGAGATCCCTTTGCCCCAGGTTGATCCGTGCCGGCTGACTGCCCTAAAGATTCGCCCATCTGATACCGCCGCAACTGACCGCTGCGACTGCTGTGGATACTGGCCAACAGAAGATCCCAACCGACACGGTTCAGAAGGCGGAACAGTATCGCAAGGCTGCGGAACAGGGCGACGCTGAAGCGCAAGCCTATCTTGGTTGGCTCTACGCGTCTGGCCAAGGTGTGCCGCAAGACTACGCACAAGCGACAATCTGGTTCCGCAAGGCAGCAGAGCAGGGCAATGCTAAAGCACAGAACAACCTCGGCTCGTTCTACGCCAAGGGCCACGGGGTAGCGCAGGATCACGAGTTGGCAGCAGTGTGGTATCGGAAGGCCGCTGAACAAGGAATCGCAGAAGCACAGGACAACCTCGGGCTGCTCTACAGTAATGGCCAAGGAGTACCGCAGGACTACGAACAGGCGGCGGTGTGGTTCCGAAAGGCCGCCGATCAGGGTTTTGTTCCCGCCGAATACAGTCTCGGTATTCGTTATTCGCGTGGGCAAGGTGTAACCCAGGATTACGCGCAAGCAGCCGCGTGGTATCGCAAAGCAGCCGAGCAAGGAAATGCCTCTGCGCAGCTTTACCTCGGCGATCTCTACGGCAATGGCCAGGGCGTAGGGCAGGATTACGTGCAGGCAGTCGCATGGTTCCGCAAAGCAGCCGAGCAGAATAATGCGCAAGCGCAGTTCAATCTCGGCCTGTCCTACGCCAAGGGCTACGGTGTCACGCAGAGTTACTGGGATGCATATTTCTGGCTGAACCTTGCCGCTGCCCGAAACAAGGGGAAAGACCGGGAGGCGTTTGCTAAGTCTCGCGATGAAGCAGCAACGAAGCTGTCTGCTGACGACCTATCCAAAGCGCAGCAAAAAGCGGCAGAGTGGTTCGCCGCCCATTCCCCGCAGCAATAAAATGCGTAGCTCGGCAGTTCAAACGATCCACGCTTTGCAATGTCATTCATGTTTTGAGGCAACTGAGCGAGACGCCTTCCCAAATGATCCGCCGCTGGATCACCCACGGGCCGTCATGGTGTTTAGCCACTTGTTCGCTATAGCTAGAGGAGCGATATGACCCACGACCGCATGCCCGCCATACTCAGTCCGCAGGATTACGACGAGTGGCTCGACCGCGGCGAGGTGGAAAGGGCGCCCATTCACTTGCTCCGCCCCTTTCCTGAAACCACTGAGAGACCCACTGCGCGAGGAACTGCGGGCGGTGAATGATGCGCAGGTACGCGGAAATGACGCAGGCAGCGTGAACTACCTTGATGCGACCGATGATGATTTGCCTGGTGCTCTCTCGCCGAGGCTGCAATACAAAGTGACGGGCAATGCGGTGAGCGTGCACATCGTCTTGGCGGAAGGCGACGATACGGTTGCCGAAGATACGGTAACGGCAGGGACAGGGGATACTCCCGCGCTGGCGAAGACGCTGGCGTTGAAGATCGTGTCGATGGCAGTGGCTGCGAAGCCCCATTGATCCTCTGGTGGCCAACCCGGTAGGAACTGGATACCTGTCGCTGCGGTTCTGGCGCGCCCACTTTATTTTCGCTCGCTGCAAGGATCGCCGATGCCGAAATATCTCGCTCATTCGTCGATTGCACAGTAGACTCTCCAGGAGTGGTAGGAGAGTCAATGCTCCAGGTGAGGTTACAGTTATTACTCCTGTGCGCGAGCCGGGCAGGCAAGTGGTCGAACGGCTCTAGCTCGGGTCTACGACGGTTTGCAACCCGAACTGCCCGCGTCATGTTGCTGGTAACGTGCGCGATGCAGACCTCGCTGCCCGCGCAAGCACCCGCCAGGCAGATGGGTGCAGCTCAAAGGCCCGAACTCTTCGTTCAAGCCGGTGCGTTGACCGGCGGAACGGTCGGCGCCACGGCCTTCAGTCCCAATGGAAAGTGGTACGTAACCGGCGACGGTAGCATGTGGCAGATATGGTCGATCGAACTGCGGACTGAGTTGCGCCGCATCAGTCCCATTCCTCCGCAGATTGTCTCGCGCCTCTCGATTGCCTCGGACTCAAAGACCATCCTCGCCTTGCAGGGCTCTGTGATGACGCGCCCAGTCTTCGGCGGCGATGGCACCGTAACCCTTACGACATTGACGTCGAAGCTGTCCCTTGTAGATGCTGCGACCGGCTTGTGGCAACGCGATGTGGTGTTGCCGGATGCCCCGATGATGGCTGTAGCAAGTCCAACCGAGATGGTGGTGGCTACGCTTGACTCGGCGACGAACGTCGTGGAGGTGCGGTCGCTGGCTGATGGTAAGGCAGAGTTCTCGGCGGCGATTGGGGCCAAGCCTCCTGCGAACGTTTCAATCACGGCTCGTGTCTTCTTTTCCTCGGATGGCAAGCAGTTGTTCGCGGTGAATGCGGAGCACCTGGTGGTGTGGGAGTGGCGCACCGGAAGGAAGATTCTCGACTACGACGCGTATGCGTCGCATGCTGCCAATTTGGACCGCCAGGTTGCCGTGAACTACAGGAATAAGAGCGTGTCGACAGCCAGGGAAGAGCATTATGCTGACCTGCTGGGCGCGGACCTTTCTCGGGACGGCCAGGAGCTGATCTCGTGCTCCAAGGATGAGGTGACGCTGTTCAACTGGAACGCGAAGGATTCGGCCTTCCATGCGCGCAAGTTACCGCCGCTCCCCAGCGGGCGCTTGATGTCGGGGTGCGGATATTTTCCGCAGAACCGTTACTTTCTGACACTCTTCGACCCCGCGACAAATCTCTCCTTGAGCACGACATTTGTGGATAGAAAGACCGGCGACAGAAAAGATGTGACTGGCGAAATCGACGCTTCGTTTCCAGTGCCGGCAAGCGGGCTGTGGTTGGTTCGAGCGGGGAACGATGTCGCACTGTTGAACGAAGCGGGCGAGGTGTTCAATACGCCGGCAGCGCCCATCTCATCCATGCACCCCAGCTTTACGCGGAGCAATGCTATGTTGCTGTGGCGGCCGGCGCAGGACCATCCATTGGCCTGGGATTTGAGCACTGGGGAGGCCGACCTTCTGCGGACCTTCAACATACTCGGATATTCACTTACTCCTAGCGGCGACGGCACACATCTGGCGTTCGAAGAAAAGTCGGATCGGGCTTTTAAGACTCATATCGCCGTGGCCGATACCTTGAATGGCAATGTCGTCGCCCGCTTTCCGGAGGAGGTGGTGTCCTCCATGTACGAGCCCTCGCTGAATGGTGACGGTTCTGTCGTGGCGATGCTGGCGAGCGACGCGAGGCTGGAGGTGTATAGCGTTACCGACTCGAAGCTGATCTTTTCGCTTGCGCTGGCGAAGGGAGATGTAAGAAGCCTGCACACGGCGCTCAACCCCGAGGGCAACGTGCTAGCCGTCTCAACACCTGCCAAGGTGTCGGTGTATGAGCTGCCTTCAGGCAAGAACGTTGTGAACTTCCCCTACAGCCCGGACAATGGAATCGCCTTTGACGTGATGGCGCAGTTCTCACCGGACGGTGCGTGGCTTGCGCTGGCACGCCAAGGCGACGCTCTGCGACTCGTGTCCACGAAGAACTGGACGGACGAGAAGAAACTGGCGAAGGTGTTCGAGTCCCCGTTCGCATTTTCTCCGGATAGCAAGAGGATTGCCTACCCCGAATACGGCGTCAATGCGGAACCTGAGAACATCATCAGCTTCAATCTCCCTGGTGTGCGGCTTGTTATGGACGACATCGACAGTGGCAAGCATCTGGGAGCAATTCCGGCCGCCCAGTTTAGCAATCTCACCGGACCTGCCTTCAGCGCGGATGGAAAGATACTCGCGGTAGACACAGGTGTTGGGCTGCAACTGGTGAATGCCGATAACGGCCAACTGATGGCGACGCTCTACGTGTTTAGCGGCGAATCCACTTACGACTGGCTTGTTGTCACACCCAACGGGCTGTTCGATGGTACCCCGGCGGCGTGGCGACGGGTCAACTGGAGGTTCAACGGCGATACTTTCGACGTGGCTCCTGTGGAGAGTTTCTTTCGCGAGTTTTATCATCCGGGTTTGCTGGCCGAGGTGATCGCAGGCAAGCCGCCAGCCGCTGCGGCGGATATCGCCAGGATCGATCGCCGGCAGCCGGTGGTTACGATCGCGGCGAAGGCGGGGGATGATGCGGTCGCTCAGAACCATGTGCCTCTGAGCCTGACCGTGGTGGAGTCGCGGGAGAAGACTGGAGCAACCCAGCCCGGATCGGGGGCACGTGATCTGAGACTCTTTCGTGACGGCACCCTGGTGAAGATATGGCGTGGAGAGATTCGTCTCGACAAATCGGGTGCTGCGCACTATGAGGCCGACGTACCGATTACCGCGGGCGACAACAAGTTCACGGCTTACGCCTTCAATGATGCGAACATCAAGAGCTCAGATGCATCGTTGCATGTGACCGGCGCCGATGCATTGCAGCGCAAGGGAACGGCGTATGTCCTATCTATCGGAATCAATCGTTATGCGGCGGACAAGCATGAGCGGCCTTTGAATCTCAATTATGCCGAGGCCGATGCCACAGATTTCGCGGGCTCGTTCTCCCGCAGTCAACACAGACTCGATGAGTTCGGCGATGTGAAGACGGTCTCTCTATTGAACGAAGATGCGACGCGGGCCAATATCGCTGCGGCGCTCGGGGTGCTCGGTGGAAAGTTGAACCCCTTGACCGACGCGCAGCGCACTTTGCTTGGCCCGTTTGCGGCTGTGCGGCCCGAGGATGGAGTCTTCGTCTTCTATGCGGGGCATGGCGAGGCGCTCGGCGATCACTTCTATCTGCTGCCAACGGATTTCCAGCCGGACGTGCCGCTAACTGAGAACCGGTCGGCCTCCATCTCTGAAACGGCCTTGAGCGAGTTGCTGGAAGACATCTCCCCAGCTCGCTCGTTTCTTGTCATCGATGCCTGCAATTCCGGCAAGGCGCTCGATACAAACGGCGTGGCGTTAGGCCCGATGAACTCGATCGGGCTGGCGCAGGTCGCGTACGAGAAGGGCCTGGACATCCTGGCCGCGTCGCAGACCCTTGAATCGGCGCTTGAGACTTCGCAGCTGGGGCACGGATATCTTACGTATGCGCTGGTTGAGGAAGGCCTCAAAACGCCGGATGCCGCGCAAGACAGTGTCGTCGAACTCAGGCCCTGGTTTGCCTATGCCGGCAGGCGAGTCCCGGAACTCCAGATCGCCCTCATCAACGGCACTAGCTTGAGCGGCCGCGGAATGCATCGACCCGGTGCCGCGGGTGCGAATGGCAGCCAGCATCCGCGAATGTTTTACCGCCGCGAACCGGAAGCCACCCCCTTCATTGTGGCGAAACCTCCCGCAAATCCACCCACCAATCCATAGAGGACCGCATTGACCGGCGTGGGGCCGTCATTCATGCCGATTCGCAGTCAGGGCTGCAGGCGCTTGAGAGCGTCGCAACTATCCTTATCTTCTCCGTCGCAACCCTTGCGGTAGGCTTCGACAGCTTGAGCTTTGTCTGCCGCAACGCCGATACCCTTCTCGTAGTGCATTCCAAGATATCTGCAGCCAACGGGGTTCTCTGCGCCGCACGATTTCTGATACAGCTGCAGGGCCTGCGCCTTGTCCATCGGCGCTCCGGCCCCGTTTTCATATTCGATTCCTAGGCTGGCGCATCCGGCTCCATCTCCGGCGTCGCATGCCTTGCGGGAGAGGGCGACAGCCTGCGCGAAGTCCTGCGGAACGCCGGTGCCGTATACATACTTAATCCCCAGGTCGGCGCATCCACTCGCATCTCCGGCATCGCACGCCTTGCGGTAGAGGGCGGCTGCCTGCACGGCGTCCTGCGGAACGCCGCTGCCATGTTCGTACATAAGTCCCAAGTAGGTACATCCAACTGCATTTCCGCCGTCGCATCCCTTTTGGTAAAGGGCCACTGCCTGCGCCACGTCCTGCGGAACGCCAGTTCCTTTTTCGTACGTGACCCCCAGGTCGATGCATCCAATTGCATCTCCGCCGTTGCATCCCTTGCGGTAAAGGGCCACTGCCTGCGCGACGTCCCGCGGAATGCCGTTGCCTTCTTCGTACAGGAACCCCAGGTCAACGCATCCTGCTGCGTAGTTTGCGTCGCAGGAGTTGGTGAGCAGCGGAAGCGCCTCGTTATAGCGCTTGGCGTTGTATAGCGCTGTGCCTTTGGTGAAGGCATCGGCGGGGGTCAAACGCGACTCGGGTAGCGGTCTCGGCTGGGCTGGGCTAGGCGTTGCAGTTGCGATTGCGGGCGTGGACGCGGCGCTGCGGGTGAAGACGAAGTCGCCGGCGACATGCCCCGAGGCGCGGATGAATCCGTACTCGGGAACCTGGCTGGAGCCACCTGCGACCCTGGGCAGGATCACGTTGGAAAAGACCGTGCCCGCCGCGAATATGGGCTCCTCTGCGTTCCGCAGCGCCTCCAGCACCGCGGCGGCGAAGATGGAGTGATTGCCGGGGCCGGTGTCGGTTACCGGCTCGTCGCCGCCCGACGCCATCAAATTGCGCGAGTGGGCGGCCAGCATTTTGGTCAAATACCGGGGATCAGTGGCGGGGACACCGGAACCGGCATCGCGCGAGCCCGATAAGCCGCCGGAGTAGCAACTGTCCGAGATGATCAGCACGTGGCGGGCAGCGAGCTGGCCGATATCGGTGGTCAGATCGTCGGCGATGATGCGGTTGGAGCTGAGGGCTGAGTTGGCGTCGGACGGCAGCCAGTAGGCTTTGTCATAGGTTCCGTCGGCATTGCGGGTGGAGAATCCGTGGCCGGCGTAGTAGATCAGCAGCGAGTCATTGTCGGTAAGCGTGGCCTGGTAGTCGACTATCGCGTCGAGGATGTTGCTTCGCGTGGCCTGCGCATTCAGCAGCAGGTTCACCTTAAAGCCGTAGCGCTCGCGCAGCACGTCGGCGATCTCCTGGGCGTCGTGGACAGCGGTCTTCAGTTGTGGCATCGGGGCCCGGCCCGGCGGCGGCGCGGGATAATCGTTGATGCCGATCACCAGCGCATAGTATTTGCCGTTAGGGGCGGAGGCAGCCGCCGCCTGCGGGCGCTGTCCGGCGGCGCGGTCTTGCGAGTGCGCCGTGGGAATTGCGACCGCGGTCGAGAGCGCGATCAGCGCCTGAGTCGTGCTCGTAAGTAAAAGCCGGCGGGTGATTCGCATTCCTGGCTCCAGTGAGACTGAAAGACGGGCCCGTGGGACTTCGCATCATCATAGCGCTGCACAATCCGTAAGAGGAAGGGCAATCTCCGCGTCGTCCACGTTCTATGCCTCACGTGCGATAAGGCCGGTGTCGAAGGTTAAATCGCCTTCTGCCTATACCTCGGAATACATAATCAGAATTCCTGGTCCGAAAGAATCTCCTTGCTATTCCAGGCTTCCACCCTTACATTCCAAGGACGCCCGCTCCGAGCTTCTACCAAACTCGTGCCATGCGGCACACCGAGGTAGCTCATGCAATGGACAGCCACGCTCGCACTCCTGTTCGTCTGCCTCCCGATCATGGGGCAGAACCCGCCCACTGCCGACGTCGACCGGGGAATCGGACCACGCCCAACTCTAACTGCTCCGGTACCCACCGGCCACCGATATGTCGTCGCCATCGGAGTAGACCACTATGCGAATCCAACCTGGCAGTCTCTCAGCAGGGCCGTCAGCGACGCCAAAGGGTTCTCCGCGGTCCTGCACGATCAGTTGGGTTATGAATTGGCAGCGCCGCCGATTACGGAAAAGGAGGCAACTCGCGAGCAAATCCTCTCTTTAATCGACGATCTCTACAAAGTACTCAAGCCCGGCGATGACCTGGTCATTTTCTTCGCCGGGCATGGAACGACACGGACGAACGCCGTCGGCCCGCCGGAGACGGGGTTTCTAGTGCCCTACGACGCCCCGGATCAGGCCGCTGGCCGCTGGAGCGATTACATCGAGGTGGACGAATTCCTCAATAAGATCAATACCCTGCCAGCGACCCATATCCTGGTTATTCTGGACAGCTGTCACAGCGGTATAGCCCTGGCGGACGGCATCGTTAAGCGAGGTGCGCTAGAAAACTACAAGGCGGCGATGGCGGCAGAGACAGGAAGAGTCGTGATCACCTCCGCCGACTCGTCCGAGCTCGCCGCCGACAGTGGCGGGCCGCTGCCGGATCATTCTTTATTTACCGGAATAATGATCGACGGGCTCAAGACCGGTAAGGCCGACATGCAGGGGCTGGGATTTGTCACGTCGTCGGAGCTTGGCGTCTTCGTCAATGCCCAGGTCGGGCTGCATAAAGACACGATGCAACACCCTCGCTTCGGCAGATTCGGCTCGGATGCCGGAGGCGAACTGCTATTGCCGACTTCGGGTGATCTGCAGTCGTTCTATAAACAGGCCTATGCCGCTCTGGTGGCCAACGACCGGGAATCCTTCCTTCGTTTCGCGGCCAAAGCCGATGCGCTTGGCTCGAATGCTCCCCAGGCCCTCTGGCTGCGCTACAGAACTAAGCTGCAGAGCGGCGATGTGACCGGGGCTGATAGCGAATTACAAGATTTGGAGTCGGCCTATGACACCGATCACTTTTCTAGAGACCTGGTCCCACTCGATGTTTCAAACACAAGAGACTTACGATTTCATTTGAGGTTCTGGTCTGCCGTTTTCTCGCTGCCGGCGTCTCTCGGCGAGATTCAGATTACAGTCGAAAGGCTGAAGGCCCCCGATCCTTTCGCCAGCCGCCTGGTTGACCAGCACGATTCGATCTCAAAGAACGCAGAAGTGCTCCAGACATTCACAGCTAAACCAGGTGACACAATCACCTTGCCGCACGGGGCCGCTTTTGCGCTATTGATACGCAACGTCTCCGCTACTCCGCTTGCCCTGGGCCTCCTATTAGTCAACTCAGCGGGCACTCTCGAGGCAGCACCCCTCGACAATGAAATGGAAACTCGCGGTCTGATTCAACCCGGTAAAACTGCTGAATTCCACGCCATTCAAACGGGGGAAACGGAAACTGTGGAACAGAATTTTGTGACGAATCCGCGACCGATACCAGAATTCGTGAGCCCGCCCGCTGGAATGTCAAGGGGCTTAACCTCCGGCCCGAGCAATCTCACGTCTGGCGAAAGGTTTGTGTTCTATCTACGCTTCGAGTAGCGCGGCATGAATGTCAATCGCGCGCTGCGGAGCAGCTCTAACTTATCGATTCTGTGCGAGGGCCCGACCGGTAGTTTTCTGATTCCTCGCCCTCACTTCACTTCTTGGGTGTTCACCGCAGGCGGCTTCTGGCGGGGGCGGCAGCTGCCATGCAGAAAGATCATCTCCCGGCCCGGGTCCGGTAGCTCGCTCTGCAGGTCGCGCTCAAAGGTCCTGGCCGGCAGCGAACCCGCATAGTCGTACACGTTGCCGGAGCACTCCAGCTTCCCCTCCGCCCCATACAGCGCGAAACTCCCCACCGAGCCGCCACTATAGCGAATCTTGGTGCCCAGCAAGTTGGTGTTCTTCGTCACCGAGCCCCCCGACTCCAGCGCCTTCAGCAGCAGGATGTGTGCCTTGACCGCTCCGTCCTTCATTCTGCCCGTGTTCACATCCACCCCCAACTGGACCGCCAGACCGTCCGCCATCAGCACCGAGCTCAGGTGCGTCGCCGCCGCCGCGGACGACGTCTGCGTTCCAGCTCCCGCCCCAGCCCCAGCCCCCGCCGCCGGAGGCGGCGCTGCACCACTCTGCTTCTTCGCGTCTTGCGTTGGCGCTCCATTCGCGGCCGCAGCTCCATTCGCACCCGTTCCCGTCGTCGTCTGCGTCTTCGGGTCTTGCGCCGCCGCCGCCACTACCGCCGCCGGATCACTCTTGCTTTTTGCATCGGCAGCTGCATTCTCACCGATCGTGCCCAGGAACGCTTGAATCTCTGCCTTCGTTTCAGTGATGCTGTTCGTCGTGGCCTCGTCCGTCACATGCAGTGCGGTTAGATTGCCCAGGGCTGTAAGCGTGCGCGCCAGGCTGGCCAGGAAAGGGGACGTGGCCTCGTCCAACTCACTCATCGCTCCCGGGGCATAGGCCGAAGGCGTCAGCACGTTCACCTGCAACGCCGTCAACTCCCGGCCAACGCCATCGATATACGCCTGGTCCTGAATGGTCCCCCCAACCGACGAGGAAGTTTCTTCCGAAGCCAGCAGGTCAAAGACGCCTTGCGCCAGCGCCAGCGGAGGACCGGCTGGCGTCAGACTCAGGACCGAGCTTGCCGCAGTCATCGTTCCGCTCTTGGGGGCATCCGTAGGCTGCGCCGGTGGGGTGGGCGGCGCGGGTTTATTCGCCGCAACGATCGCATTCGCCTGGCGTTGCAGCCGCGCCATGGTCGCCATATCCGCCCGCCATATCTGGAAGTCTGCCAGTTGCGTCTTGTCGAAGGGCAGAATCACCACCAGGTCTTCACTCGCCCCGGCGTTCACATTGCATAGAGGAGTCACCTCGCGGACGACCGTAGTATCCGCGGACTGCTTCGCCTCCTTTTCCGCGTCCTTGGAGAGCTTGGGTGCAGCCGGGAAGATCGACTTGGTTGGGTCCACTCCATTCAGATAGGCCGCAATGTCGCACGCAATCGCCTCGCCGTTGGATTCCAGCGCGCGATACGTCAGCATCTCCGTCTCAATCGAAAAGCCATTCGCCGCCCCCGGCGCAGTTGGGTCCGCGGGCGCCTTCTGTTGTGTCCCCGACTGCTGTGCGTCCGGCTGTTGTGTCCCCGGCGCTTGGGTTTTTGACTGCCCTTGAATCCGTCCGGACGTCATCCAGCCAAACCCCGCCAGAGCCATGCACACGCACAGCTTCCAAAGAAAAGGTCGGCCTTCGTAAGGTCCCTCGCCAGTTGACATGACGTACTCCTGGTCTAATCGCGCGACCGGCCTGCCTGGCCCAACCCCACGCGATCTTCCTTGGCGCAAATGTGAATGAGTAGGAAGATACCACGAAACTGCATCCGTCTCGCCCACCTCTTGCCCGCATTCGCTGTTGGGTGGGAATCCGCTTGACCGCTCTGCTACCCTTCCAGTACCTTCAGTGCAAACACGCCAATTGTCTCGGGTATAGGTGGCCTCAGATGACCCGTCGTCTGCTCCGACTCCTGCTCCTGGTCTTCTGCGCCGTTGCTCTGTCCCGGCTCTCCGCCCAGACGCCCAACCGGACCGCGCTGCTCATCGGCATCGATCAGTACGCCCACCCCGCGGACCAGATGATCATACCCGCGGGCGCACAGCCTGCGGGACGCTTCCAACCCGGCATCAAATACCCCGATCTCAAGGGCCCCACCCACGACGTCGACGACATCCACAAGATGCTCGTCACCACTCGCTTCCAATTCCCGGATGATCCCGCGCATATCCACATCCTCCTTAATGCGCAGGCGACCCGCAAAGCCATCATGGACGACCTCATGCAGTACCTGGTCACCGAACCCCGGAAAGGCGACATTGTGGTGCTGTACATCTCGGCCCACGGCTCGCTGCGCCCCTATCCGGCGGGTCAAGGTCCACCGGCGGCAGCGTCGTATTACTTGAAGGGACCGGACCAGGCCGCCGTCAAGGTCGAAAACACCATCGTTCCCTACGACTGGTATACCGGCGTGGACGATATCTTCAGCCGCGACCTCCGCCACATCTTCTCGCTCGCCGCCCAGAAGGGCGTTCTGGTCACCGCTATCATCGACGCCTGCCACTCGGGTTCCCTGGCCCGCGGCCCCAACGATCATCCCGGGTTCGTAGCCCGCGCCTTCGACTTCGACCCGCGTCTCATGTCCGCGGATCCCTATCCTTCGGAAGAGCCGCCCGCCGATCCGCCGGAGATGTTCAAGGACGATCCGGTGCTCATGCTCTCCGCCGCGCTCGAGGACGAGCTGGCCATCGACGATCAGGTGCACAATCCTCCCCACGGGCTTTTCACCAGCGCCTTGCTCGACGCTCTGGATGCGTTGCCCGCCGACAGCCCCGCCGGTGACCTGGTGTTGCGGGTCGAGGCCGCCATGGATCAGAATCCCAACGCCGTCAATCAGCATCCCGTGCTCGATACCCTCCCCAGCCGCAAGCGCCAGCCGCTCTTCGGTGGCGCCGCCGGGACCGGACCAGCCGCTGCCGCCGTGGTCTCCATCGATAAGCCCGGCGTTTTTGTGCTCAACATCGGGACTGCACAGGACATCGGCCCCGGCAGCACCTTCGTTGGCTTGACCGGAAGTCATGCCCTCCTGCGGGTCACGGAATCGGTCGGCATCGCCCTATCCAAAGCCCAGGTCGTCTCGCCCCCGGGAGCCGTGGTCCATCTAACCGATGTCTTCCAGCTTAAAGACGCTGTCCCCTGGCAGCGTCCCACGGTGAATCTGTTCGCCGGGGCCTCCAATCCCTCCAGCGCCGCGGTTCAGCAGGCCCTCGCCGCGCTCCGTGCCGCCAACCTCAAGCTCTCCGCCGACCCCACCCGTGACCCCTGGACCCACCACATCGCCTGGAACGGCAGCCAATGGACGCTGGTTGCTCACTCGGTCTCGCTCTCGCCCACCCGCCTGCAGACAGATGCCCCGGTCAATCTGGGCGCCAAACTGACCGCCGGCGCGCTCGCCAGGGTTCCATCCGGTAGCATCGTATGGTTCGATACGCCGCTTCCCTCCGAGTCCGTGCAGTCGTTGCAGGCGCTGCTGCCGCCCGGCGTCAACGGCAAGCCCCCGCTCAAAACCGCGCAGCTCATCACCGACCGTACCCAGGCCGATTACGTTGTCGGCGGCACCGTCACCTCCGCCGGCCCCGCCTATGCATGGTTCAATCGCAAGGAAATCGACGACGAACTCCAGACCCCGTCCGGCATGGGTGCGGGTTGCTCGCCGCACTCGGCCTACCCCCTGCGCACCGACTTCACCGGCCAGGCCGACTCCGGCGCTGCGCCGCTTGACCCGGTTACCGCTCTCGGCAACTCGGCATCGGCGCTCGCCAAACTCTATGGCTGGTACCAGCTCAGTTCGTTGCGACAGAACGAGCAGTCCCCCTTTGACTCCTTCCCATACAACCTCGTGCTGCGCCGCGACGGCGACGACAAGGATGTGGCCACGGGTGGCAAAACCTACAAAGATGCGTCTGAGTACCTGGACCTCGTCGGTCAGCCTGCAGGCCAGGTCAAGCCGCGCTGGGTCTACGTGATCGGGATCGATTGCCAGGGGAGAGGCAGTGTCGTCTGGCCCTACGATGGCATGCCCGAAGCTAGATTTCCCTCGCCACCCAAAGACGCAAAGGACTACGAACCCTCCCCTGCTCGGATTCAGCTTCCCGGACTTGCCTTCCCGATCTGCGATCCACTCGGCACGGATACCTACCTGCTGCTGACGACCGCCACCAAGCTCGCCGACTACAACGATCTCAACTTCGACCCCGTCGTAACTCGCAGCGCCAACGTAAAGTCAGCCGTTCGCGGCCAAACCCCGCTCGAAGACCTCCTCGATGACGCCAGCGCCGGTATCAGCCGCGATCCAACCCCCGTCCCCACCGATTGGAGCGTGCGGGTCCTCCAAACCCTGAGCGCGCCGGATGCTTCAGCTGGCGCTGGCGAAGTGAAACCGTAACTACCGAGGTTGTATCAAACTGCCCCAATTTGCTGCATTGCCATGAATCACCAGTGAGAGGGAACTGCCATGAGACTGCGACTTTATTGTGTGTTCCTCACCTGTCTGCTCGCGTCAAATCTTGATACTTGTGCCTACAGTCAGACGGCTCCCGCGGTCAACCCTGCACCGCTTGCCGCATGGTCCCAGATGTACCGGCAAGGCCAGATGCGGCCGCTATTGGCATTGGTCGAAGCCAACCTGGTTTCGCCCCATCCCCAGCCGGATGCTCCATTCATCTGGTCGGCCGTGGTGTTTAACGCCGGAGTGCTCAAGCCCAACAGCGAGCCTCCGGCTGATCTCCGCCTCAGGCGTGCCCTCGGTGTGATGCCCGAGTTGTTTCTGGTCGCCCAAACCGACGGTTACTATGCCGCGTGGGATCGCTTCGCAAAGGTCGATCGCACCGGCATTCATGATAGCAACGCGCTGGTTTATCTGGCCATTGCGGCGGAGGCGCACAATCGCTGGGATACCGCGGTGCAGCTCTTTCTTCAGGCGGCACGCCTGCAGCCGAACAGCTTCTGGGTTGCCTGGTGCCTGGCCGAGGCGGTTGACTCCGATAAACGCCAGCGGGCCGTTGTCGCCGCGGAGCTTGCTGCCGGCAAACCGCTGGCCAATACGCTCTTCGCGCGCACGATGCTAGCGCGTCTCAATGTGCCCGAGAGTGGCCCGCTCATGCTCGGGCTCGCCGGGGCCTGGCTCGATGCGTGGCCAGGTGATCCGGCCGCGTTGCGGTGTAGAGGCATTTGGCTGCGCACCGCGGGCAAGCCCCAGGAGTCAGAAGCTTCCTTTGCCGCCGAATATACGGCGTTTCCCTTTGCCGGACGATACTCCAATGAGGCTGGCGCCCTGCTTGCACTTTACCGCGTCAAAGACGCACAGGATTTCGTCACCAACCTCACCAAACTGTGGCAAGGCCCGAAGTACGCGCAGGTCGATGCGGATGCGCGCATGGCCAACGTGTTGATCGATGCCAAACTGGGCCGCTCGGAGCAGGTCGGCCGCGACTTGCTGGCGCCGTGGGACGGTAAGGGCATTTCCACTGAGGCCTATGACACTGCACTCATCGCCTTCGCCAAGGCGGACAAGAATCAAGATGCCGAGGCTACCTGGAGCGCGGCTCTGGCCAGGCTCGTTCCCGATAACGCCGACTATGCCGTTGATGCCCTGCGCAGCCTCATGAACACCTCCGTGCCGCAGGCTCGCGAGCATATGGACAAACTGCTCGACCAGTTTCCCGAGTCGGATAATCTGTACGGCATCGCGGACCAGATCCTGCTCCAGACCGGAGAGGCTGAAAAACGCCTCCAGCTCGCTCAGCAGGCTGTATCGCGTATGCCGGAATCTGCGCTCGCACTGCGCGATTTGGCTGCCAACTTCACCGCCGCCGGCCAATATGCCACCGCCCTGCAGACGCTCGACCAGGTATGGCAAATGCGCGACCCCAGTGACTGGGATGCGCAGCTTTATGGAGAGTTGGTCGCGCTCACCGACGGCAGGTCGACCGTCCAGGCCAGGGCCGCGGAGCGCAAGACGACGTTTGCCGGCTTCAACCTTGACGCCGCTGAGTACGGAGGCAATCAGCTTCCCCTGGCCCACGCCACATTCGATCCAAGCCGTAAGTTGACTGAGGCACAGCAGGCCAGCCAGGTGCGACTGGTCTCGCAACTGGGCCACCAGGGTGGGATAGGAGGACTTGCCGCAGCCGACGTTTCCCCCGACGGACGCATCGTGGCCACCGGAGGCGGCGATGAGCTGGTGATTCTTTGGGATGTCGAGACCGGGCGGGTGTTGCGGCGCTTGAAGCCGCCGGAAGGCGACGCCTCAGCAGTCTATGGGGTGGCGTTTTCAGGCGACGGACGTTTCGTGCTGGTGGCCCAAATCTCTTACGGCGTCAATGTCTGGGACTGTGAGACCGGCAAACTGGTCCGCCATTTTTCTCCAGCTATCGACTATGTGAGGACCATCCAGACTACCTCCGACGGGAAGTACTTCTCGCTCGGGGAAGATTCGTCTTTGCCGCACCTGTTTGAGTTCGCTTCTGGCAAAGAGATGCCTCTCCTCTACGCTGACTACACCTATGACTCCCGCACCGAGGCTGAACGCAAGGGCGACATCATGGCCGGGGATGATCAGGATGCATACCTGCCCGTACAGGATCGGCGCGGCTTCTATGATTGGAGCGCGAGCGCTTTTTCTCCCGACGCCCGACAAATGGCGCTCATCACCAGCAAAGGGCTGGTCGTTCACCTCATCGAGCAGCAAAAGCCCGCGGTGATCATACCCTACCAGGTGCGTTATCCGACCTCGGTCAGCTTTGTCCTCCACGGAGATGCCGTCGCTCTCGGGTCGGAGGCTGGAGTCGAGCTTTTCGATGCAAAGACCGGGAAGCGCCTCTGGCTGGCCAAGACCCCCGATACGGTAAGCGCACTTGCGCAGTCAACGGATGGAAAGCTGGTCTACGTCGGACTCGGCAGCGGCGAGGTCAGCGTTTTGGACGCGGCCACCGGGAATGCGCAGTTGAAGAGCGTCAATCTCGGTGAACGGATTCGCGATCTGCACGCGGTGCCCAATGGCGACCGCACCGATTTGCCGCTCCGCGTCCTCGCCTCCACCGAGGGCAAAGCGAGCCTAGTTATGCCCGAGGCAGGAACGTCTAAGCCGTTTGAGGGACAGATTCTTTCTTTGCTCGGAGTCCAGTACGTTCCCGGCGATACCAGCTTTGCCACCTTCGGAGCCGACCAGCAGATTCGCATCTGGTCCAGACAGACCGATCAGAACCAAACCATCGCCCTGCCTAAGGATTTACGCTCAGTGGCCATGTGCTCTGCAAACGGATTTGTCACCAGTTCCAGCAACGGACTGGTGTTGCAGATACTACATCCGGCCAAGCAGTTGATCCTCTCCACCCAGACCGGTCTCGACCAACTGGATTGTTCTCGGACCGGCGAGGTGGTCGTCGCCGGGGACCGTAGCGGCGGTGTGCATCTCTGGACGCCCGATCATCCCGAAGGGCTGCAGTTCAAGGCGCATCAGGGGCCGGTTGCGGCGGTTGCGGTTTCACCCAACGGCAACCTTGCCGCCAGTGCCGGAGGTCAGCAGGACGTTCAGATCAAACTGTGGGACACAACCACCGGCAAGCAGGTGCCGCTAGCCGCGTTCACCCATGCTTCGTATGTAAACAATCCGGGTTACACGTCACTGGCTTTTTCGCCCGACGGCCACTGGTTGGCGGCGGGAAATATGCGCGGCTATATCACCCTGGTCGATCTACGGAAAAACGTCGTTCTGCCCAATATCCCAGGCCCCACTCACTCCGTCACCTGCGTCACCTTTTCCTCTGACTCCTCCAGGCTGGTGGGCGGGGGCGAAGATCCCGAATTGTGGATGTGGAGTGTGCCCGATGGCGCCGTGGTCGCGCGCTGGGAAGCCCATCTCGCCTCCCTCACCGCGGTCAGCTATGCTCCCGACGGAACAAGTTTCCTCAGCAGTAGCCGCGACGGTACCGTCAACGTGTGGGATCCTCAGAGCCACGAGCTTAAGGCAACCCTGACCCAGTTTGTGGATGGATCATGGGCGGTTACCGATCCTGAGGGGCGTTACGATGCTGCAAACCCCGATCAATCGATAGGCCTCCATTGGGTGGTCGGCACTCGGGTAATTGAGCTGCAGCAACTCAAGAAAGAGTTCTACACGCCCAACCTGTTGTCGCGAACCCTCGCAGGGGAGCGTCTCCCCATCGTAACCGGAATGAATGTCGTGGCGCCGCCGCCGGTATTGACTGTGGCCAGGAAGTTCGATCCCGCTACCTTGCGGCTGCAGGTCAACGTGCAGAACGATGGCGGGGGCGTCGGACGCCTGCTGGTGCAAGTCGATGGCCGCTTGCTCAAGACCATCGAGCGGCCGGGAATGGCCCCCGCGGGTAGGAGCTTTGCCATATCCATTGATCTCAGCAACGCTCCGTTCGTCGAGGGCGATAACCCGATTCGGATCACCGCCTACGAGGCCGCAAATCGCACCGAGAGCCGCGAGCTGCTGGTGAACTACCACCTGGATGCCACCGCCAAAGCAGCCGGGCCCAGGACCGCTGCCGGCGCCGGCGCTGCTCAGGTCGGTAAGTTCTACGCTATCGTGGTGGGGACCTCCGAATTTGGCGGACCGCTGGTCAAGAATCTAACCTTCCCGGCCAGGGATGCCCAGAGTATCGCCATCGGCTTGCGACTCGGCGCAGAGCGGTTGTACGGCGGCCTGGACAAGGTCTGGATGCGGATATTGACCAGCGATTCCAAGTCCGAAGATGGCCTGCCGACGAAAAAAAATATCAAGGCTGCGTTCGATGAGGTGCGCCGCTTGGCCAAGCCGGAGGATACCTTCGTCGTGTATCTCAGTGGCCATGGGGCCATGTCCACCAGGGACCGCGACACCTACTATTACCTCACCGCCGATGCACGGGGGTTCGACTTCGATAGCAGTAGTGTGCTCCGGGATGTCTCGACCGTCAGCAGCGTAGAGCTGTTTCAGTGGTTGCGCGAGCCGGTCAAGACCATGCCGCTCAAGGAGGTGGTCATTCTGGATACCTGCGCCGCCGGAGCGGCGAGCCAGGAATTGGCGAAGCTGTCTGACCCGCGCGATATACCGCCCGACCAGCGTAGAGCCATCGAGTTGCTCAAGGATGGCACCGGAACCTTCATCCTGATGGGAAGCGCGGCCGATTCGGTTAGCTATGAGGCCAGCCGGTATGGCGAGGGTTTGCTTACCTATGCGCTGCTCGAAGGCATGCGCGGTGCCGCGTTGCAGGATCAGACTCGGCTCGATGTAAGCGAGTGGTTCCATCAGGCCAGCGACGAGGTTCCCCAACTTGCGAAGAGTATTGGCGGAATTCAACGACCCGTGATTGCCGCCCCCAAGGGACGCAGCTTTCCCGTCGCCATGCTGAACCGGGAGGACCAGGCGAAGATTCCGCTAGCGATGGCTATGCCCCAACTGCTTCGCGTGCTGTGCGTGGATGACCAGTTGAAAGATGGCTTGGGCTTGCGCGATCCCCTGCGCGAACAGCTAAGGGCCGTCAATGATACGCGCGGACCCGGCAATGGCGCAGGCAATGTCGACTACCTCGACGCGACCGACGATGACTTGCCCGGCGCTCTTTCGCCCAGGTTGCAATACAAGGTCACTGGCAATTCGGTCAGCGTACACATTATTCTGGCGGAGGGTGACGATACCCTTGCTGACGATACCGTAACCGCGGACACCGGCAATGTTCCCGCCCTGGCGAAGATGCTGGCGGCCAGGATTGTCGCTATGGCACTGGCGGCGAACCATGGCGATACCCAGTCGCACCCGCAATGACCGCATCGTTCTCTATTGCAGCGTCAGGAAGGCAACCTCGCTGGAAAGCGTGTGCCGTTCGAAATAGGCCAGTGGGAACGAGAAGCCGTGATCGATGCCGACGATGGCCGGGGCGTCCGCCGCGAGTTTCTCACAGAGCCATTCGGAAGACCACGGCGCGTCCAATGTGACCGAGGTGGACGCATCGCCGCAAGGCAAGACCGACGGAGCTCACCGCCTCGGAACCTCCGTAGCGTACAAAGGCAAAGCGTGTGGCATGCCCGTCACCATCCAACGCCTTGCCGGCAACGACCTCAAAGTTCCGTTCCGGTCGCTGGTGCCGATTCCTGACGTACCCACCATCGAAGCCGACTACCAATTGTTGGCGGGGGCCGCCCGGCGTGGCAGTAGCCAGGAGTTCTGCCGACTTCTCAAGCCGCCTGCCTACCTTCATCGTTCGGTTACGGATGGTGCTGGCGGTTGCCTGGGCGGACAAAGGGAGAAACTCGCCGAGGAAGTCAGTGACCTTTCGAAACGGCTATTTTTGCCCAATCCCTCGAAAAGGTCTAATTGGCCGTGGGCGCCGATCTGAGAATCGCTCACGTTGTTTGGCAAAGGTTTCCGCACAGGATACCAGCCAGCCGCTACGATAGAAGGCATCTCAATGCTGCCGTGCGGAAAGTGTACTTTTTGCACTCGCTGAAAGTCGCTTGTGCATGGCCTCCGAATCCCGCCGCCTGTCGATCCTGACTGCCCAGGAGGTTGACGATCTCTACGCTCTTCCCCGCTTTACGGAAGAGGACCGTCACCTTTACTTCGACCTGAGTCCGGCGGAGCGTGAGCTGGTTGTCGCGATCCTCTTAACTCATAGAATATAGTGCGGTATGGGCGTTAACTAGTAGAAAATGTCCTATTAACTAGTAGAACACAGGCGTTAACTAGTAGAATCAGTGGCGAACAAGCCCGAC
>Ga0182030_10007096_pt1 | contig 23464 bp, 23 predicted proteins | sample 812S3MmetaG_FD_121299 | JGI IMG/M metagenome (GOLD analysis project Ga0182030, IMG submission 121299) | Permafrost microbial communities from Stordalen Mire, Sweden - 812S3M metaG (Illumina Assembly) | ecosystem: Environmental > Terrestrial > Soil > Wetlands > Permafrost | place: Sweden...
CGCGTGGCGGAGCTGCGCGCGACGAACATCGTCTTGAAGGGCGACGGATCGCATTTCGACGCCGGCGGCATGCACGTCGAGATCAACCTGCCCGGCCGGTTCAACGTTGCCAACGCGCTCGCCGCGATCGGCCTCGCGCGCGCGGCCGGCATCGACGATGAGGCGATCGTGCGCGGTCTCGCCACCGTGCGGGCCGTACCGGGCCGGATGGAACGCATCGGCGCGTTCGGGATCGACGCGATCGTCGATTACGCGCACACGCCCGACGCGCTTGCGAACGTGCTGCACACCGCGCGGGAGACGACGCGGGGGCGCCTGATCGTCGTGTTCGGCTGCGGCGGCGACCGCGACGCGGGCAAGCGCGTCGAGATGGGCCGGATCGCCGCCGAAGCGGCCGATGCGGTGATCGTGACATCGGATAATCCGCGCGGCGAGAACCCGGCCGAAATTGCCGCCGCGGTTGCCGACGGCATCGTGGCCGAGGTGATCCTCGACCGGCGCACCGCGATCCGCCGCGCGATCAACGATGCGCGCGCGGGCGATACGGTCGTGGTGGCGGGCAAGGGTCACGAGACCTATCAGATCATCGGCGACGAGCGTTTTCCGTTCGACGACCGTGACGAAGTGCGCAGTGCGTTTTCGTTGCGGTCCGGAGCGCTGCGCGCATGAGGCTGCCGACGAACGATGCGCTGGCCGCGCTCGGGGGAATGGTCGTCAACCGCGACCGCTTGCCGGGGACGATCGCGGTATCGACCGACACGCGCGACATCCGGCCGAGCGAAACGTTCCTTGCGTTGCGCGGCGAGCACTTCGACGGCCACAACTTCGTGGCGAACGCCGTCGCGGCCGGCGCGTCGGCGGCCATCGTCGACGATGCGAGCGCGTTGCCGGAGGGGCAGGCGGGCATCGTCGTCGCCGACACGCTGGCGGCGTATCTCGCGCTCGGCGCGTTGGCGCGCGATCGCGTGCGCGGTCCCGTCATCGCGATCACCGGCAGCACGGGCAAGACGACCACGAAGACGTTCGCGCTACAGGCGCTCGAGGCGGCCGGCAAGCCCGTGACCGCGACGCCGGAGAACGAGAACAACGAGATCGGCGTAGCGAAGTTCTTGCTCTCGCTCGAAGACGGCGACGAGCGCATTGCGATCGTCGAGTTCGGTGCGCGCAAATATCGCGATCTCGATCCGCTCGTGCTGGCGGCGCGGCCGGACGTCGGCGTGCTCACGAACATCGGCGAGGCGCACCTCGAGATCATGGGCAGCCGCGAGCGGCTCGCCGACACGAAGTGGGGCCTGTTCGCGGGCGGCGCGCAGCCGGTGCTCAACCTCAGCGATGACATCTCGCGCCGGCGCGCGCCGGAATTGGGTCGGCAGCCGGTGTGGTTCGGCATCGATGCGCAGCGGCCGTCGGACGGAGCGCGTGCGGCGATCGTGCGCGTCGACGACGTGCTCGCGATCGACGGTGACGACGTGCGCGCCCTGCCGTTGCACGTCGATGTGCCGGGCGACCACAACCGGCGCAACCTCGCGGCCGCGTTCGCCGCGGCGTGGGCAGCCGGTGTCGATCCCTCCGCGATCGCCGCAGCGGCGCCGAAATTCGAACTGCCGCACGGCCGCTACGAACGCATCGCGATCGCGGGCGGCCCGACGATCATCTACGATGCCTATAACGCCTCGACGAGCGGGGCGCTCGCAACGCTCGCGACCTTTGCGCGCGAACGCGTTCCGGCCCGCCGCATCGTAGTGATCGGCAGCATGGCGGAGCTCGGAGGGGACGCCGCGTTCATGCACCAGAGCGTTGGTGCAGCCGCTGCCGCCTCAGCGGACATCGTGCTGTTCGGCGGTGCGTTCGCCCCCTCGCTTGCGTCGGGCGCGCGTGCGATGGGGCTCGCCGAAGACGCGCTCGTGATCTACGAAACGAACGAAGAAGCGATTGCGTGGCTGCGCGAACATGCCCGGCCGGATGACGTCGTGCTGCTCAAGGGCTCGCGGATGTATCGCATGGAGCAAATCGTCGCGGGGTTGTCGGCGTGATCCCGGTAGCGATTCACGAGCCGTCGCTGCCCGAGGGAATCGTGGCGATCCCGGTGCGCACGCGCTTGATCGTCAAGGGCGACAATCTCGCCGCGCTCTTGCGCGAAGCGCTGGCGGGCTTGGCGCAGCCGGGTGACGTCGTCGCGATCGCGGAAACGGCCGTCGCGATCGCGCAAGGACGGTTCATCGGCGCGGAAACGATTCGTCCGTCGCGGCTCGCGCGCGTGCTCGCACGCCGCGCCGGCGCGCTCGCGACGATCAACCAGCCCGAGTCGCTGCAGCTCGTGATCGACCAAGTCGGCGCGTGGCGCGTCTTCGGCGCCGCGGTGCTCCAGGTTGCCGGACGCGCGATCGGGCGCCGCGGCGTGTTCTACGAGCTGCTCGGTGAGGCGATCGCCGCGATCGACGGCTACACCGGCACGTTGCCGCCGTACGAGCGCGCGATCGTGCTCGGGCCGGCGGAGCCGGATCGGGTGAGCACCGAACTCGCGGCCGAACTCGGACTGCACATCGCGATCGTCGACGCCAACGACCTGCGCCGCGCGAAGGCCCTGGGCGCCTCGCCCGGCGTCGTGCGCGACGCCGTGGAGAAAGCGCTGCTCGGCAATCCCGCCGGCAACGGCGACGAGCAAACGCCGCTCGTCATCCTGGCCTGGCGCGGCACCGGCGCCCATCCCTTGGTACGCGCGGCATGATCGACGTGCTCATCGCGCTCGTCGCCACGTTCGCCCTGGTCGCCGTCCTTGCGCCGGCATTGATCCGCTACTTGCGCCGGGCCGCTTTGCGGCAGCACGCCTACGAAGACGCGCCGCAAACGCACCAGAAGAAAACCGGCACGCCCACCATGGGCGGTTTGCTCTTTCTGTTTGCACCGCTCGTGGCATTTGCGATCTCGCGCGACCTCGTCGTGCTGGCGTACGGTTTGCTCATCGCGGGATCGGCGCTGATCGGTTTCATCGACGACTTCTTGGCGATTCGCGGCGGCCGCAATCGCGGCCTGAACGCGCGCACGAAGTTTCTCGCGACCGCCGTGATCGGCGCCGCCTTTCTCTCCTTCGTGGCGTTCGTGACGCCCGACCCGCACGCGGTGCTGTTCATCGGTCCGGTTCCGTACTGGGTGTGGTACACGCTCTCGCTGGCCGTGATTCTCGCAACGACGCACGCGGTGAACCTCACTGACGGCCTCGACGGCCTCGCATCGGGGACGGTCGTGCCGCCGCTCGCCCTGTTGGCGTTCATCGCCGCACGTCAGGGTAATACGAACGTGGCGATCGTTGCGGTCGCGGTCGTCGGAGCGGTGCTCGGCTTCTTGCTCTACAACCGGCATCCGGCGAAAATCTTCATGGGTGACACCGGCTCGCTCGCGCTCGGCGCGGCGCTGGCGGGGGCGGCGATCCTCACCGGTTCGCAGTTGCTGCTTTTGCTCATCGGCGGCGTGTTCGTGGCCGAAACACTGTCGGTGATCATTCAGGTTACGTCCTACAAGACCACGCGGCGGCGCGTCTTTCGTATGAGCCCACTGCATCATCATTTTGAGTTGGGCGGTTGGCCGGAAACCCGAGTCACGTCGTCGTTCTGGCTGGCTTCGCTCTGCTTGGGAATCATCGGCTTCGTCATCGTGGTGCGTGCATGAAGAGTTTCCAATTTGCAACTTTCCTGATTGAACCCGCATGAATATTCCGATCTCCAGCGTTCGCTTCGATCGTAACGAGCGCGTTCTCGTCATTGGTCTGGGCCGCAGCGGGCGGGCCAGCGTCGCGGTGTTGCAGCCGCGCGTCGCGCAGATCTACGGAACCGACGAAGGCCCGCCGAGCGCGCTCGCTCCCGCGCTCGCGGAACTCGAAGCGGCCGGCGTGCCGTTCGTCGCGCCCGACGCGCTCGGCGAGATCTTGCCCAAGGTCACCGTGGCCGTGCTCTCGCCCGGCATCCCGCTCAACGGGGAGCTGGTGCGGCGCATTCAGGCAGCCGGCGTGCCGGTGTTCAGCGAAGTCGAGGTTGCCTATCGCATTTGCCAGGCGCCGATCGTTGCGCTTACCGGCACCAAGGGCAAGTCGACGACCACCGCGCTGATCGGCGAGATCTTCCGCCACGCCGGCTTCACCACGTACGTCGGCGGAAACATCGGCAACGCGCTGATCGCGGAGACCGCCAAGGCGAAGCCCGAAGATTGGGTGATCGCCGAGGTCTCATCGTTCCAGCTCGAATCGATCCGCTCGTTCAAGCCGCGCATCTCGTGCATCATCAACGTCACGCCCGATCATCTCGACCGCTACCACTCGATGGACGAGTACGCCGAAGCGAAGTTCCGCATCTTCGCGAATCAGGGCCCGGGCGACACCTTCGTCGGCAACCTCGACGATCCGATCGTCGCCGCCGCGCCGGGCGAAGACAACACGCGCATCCGCGCCCGTGCGCTTTGGTTCTCGCGCGAGCCGCACCGCCAAAGCACGCTCTACATGCGCAACGAGAGCGCGATCGTCTACGCGCCTCCGACCGGCGATCCGCGCCCGGTCGAGATCATGAACGTGGCCGACATTCCGCTGCACGGCGCGCACAACGTCGACAACGTGATGGCCGCGGTGCTGGTCGGCCTCGCGGCGGGATTGGACCGCACCGCGATCGCCGGCGCCGTACGCGCGTTCAAGCCGCTGCATCACCGGCTCGAAACGGTCGCCGACCAAGATGGCATTCTCTACGTCGACGACTCCAAGGCGACGAACCCGGGCGCCGTCATCGCGGCGCTGCGGTCGTTCGATCGCCCGATCGTCCTCATCGCCGGCGGCAAATCCAAGGGCACGGAATTCTCCGACGTGGGCAAGGTCATCTCGTCGCGCACGAAAGCCGTCGTGTTGATCGGTGAAGCGGCACCGGAGATCGCCAAGCACGTCAAGCGCTCCAACATCGCGCACGCGGGTTCGATGGACGAGGCCGTGGCCGTGGCCCGCTCGTTTGCCGAGAGCGGCGACGTGGTGCTGCTTTCGCCGGGCTGCGCGTCGTTCGACATGTTCGCATCGGCGGAAGCCCGCGGCGAAGCCTTTGCGGCCGCCGTGAACGGAACCGCGCGTGTACGCTAAAGCGCAACGCAGTCTCGGAACCGCCCTCCCGCCGCCGATGCACGCGCGGAGGGCGCTCGCGCCGCCCGATCCGTGGATCTTCGCCACGGTCGCCGGGCTGATCGCGATCGGTCTCGTGATGGTGTTCAGCGCGTCGAGCGCGACCGCATACGCGACCTATCACGACACCGCGTACTTCCTCAAGCGGCAACTCGTGTGGCTCGTGATCGGCGGCGGCTTCGCCTACGCGGCGTACCGCGTTGACTACACGAAGCTCAAGCGCATTTCACCCGCGCTCGTAGGGATCACCGTGGTGCTCCTCGTGCTCACGCTGATCCCCCACATCGGCTTGCAAACCGGCGGCGCGCGGCGCTGGCTCGGCGCGAGCGTGTTGAGCTTCCAGCCCTCGGAAATCGCCAAGCTCACGCTCGTGCTCTTCCTCGCGGCGAAGCTCTCGACGATCGGCGCGGAGGTGCGCTCGCTCGTGCGCGGCGTCGTTCCGTGCCTGCTCGTCGCCGCGGTGATCGCAGTCCCCATTCTGCTCGAGCCCGACATGGGCACCGCGAGCCTCGTGATGTTCACCGCGTTCGGGATGCTGTTTTGCGCCGGCGCGCGCATCGAACACGTCGCGCTCGCCGTCTTGGCACTGCTGCCGCCGGTGGCGCTCGCCGTCGGTGCCAGCGCGTACAAGCGCGCGCGTATTCTGGCCTTTCTCGATCCATGGAAAGACGCGCAGAATACCGGCTTCCACATCGTGCAATCGCTGCTCGCACTCGGCAGCGGCGGGATCTTCGGCCTGGGCCTCGGGGCATCGCGCCAGAAGTTCTTCTATCTGCCGGAAGCGCACACCGACTTCATCTTCGCGGTGATCGGTGAGGAACTGGGCATGCTCGGCACGATGATCGTGCTGATGCTCTTTGCGGCCTTAGCGATCCGGGCGTTCATGCTCGCCCAGCGCACGACCGACCGCTTCGGGTTCTTCGTCATCGTCGGGTGCGCGCTGCTGATCGTCATCCAGGCCTTCATCAACATCGGCGTAGTCACGTCGTCGTGGCCGGTCACCGGTGTTCCGCTACCGTTCATCTCGTTCGGGGGAACCTCGCTGATCGTCAGCCTCGTTGCCGTGGCCCTGATCATGAACGTCGCCCGCCGTACGCGGTAACCGCGTGTCCTTTCGCGTGGCGTTCACCGGCGGCGGCACCGGCGGCCACATCTATCCGGCGCTCGCGATCGACGATGCGATCCGCGCCGAGTACGATCCCGCTCACTACGAGCCGCGCTTCTTCGGCAACCGCCACGGCCTCGAAGCGCAGCTCGTCACCACGATGCCGCTGACCTTCGTGCCGAGTGCGGCGCTGCAGCGCAAGCTCTCCATCGGAACGCTGTTCACGGTGCTGCAGACGCTGCTCGGCGTGATCGTCGCGCTCGGCGCGCTGCGCCGCTTTCAGCCGCTGATGGTCATCGCAACCGGCGGCTACGTGTGTTTTCCGGTCGTCGTCGCGGCCCGGATCTTGCGTACGTTCGGGCAGTTGCACTGCGGCATCGCGCTGCTGCAGATCGACGTGACGCCGGGCCTGACGAATCGCCTGCTCGCGCCGATCGTCGACGAGGTTTGGACGACGTACGAAGCGTCGGCGCCCTACTTTCGCGGAAAGGCGTATCGCACCGGCACGCCGGTGCGCGCGTCGCTCACGCGCAAGGTGCACCCGTCACGCGCGCGGCTCGAACTGGGCCTCGCGCCCGAACGCGTGACGGTCGTTGCGATGGGCGGCAGCCTCGGCGCCCGTTCGGTCAACGAGGCCGTGGCCGCGCTCGTCACGCGCCGTACGCTCGGCGACGACCGTCAGGTGCTGCACATCAGCGGCGAGCGCGATCACGCCTACATGGAAGCCGAAGAGCGCGACGTCGGCGTCAATCACGTCATGCTCGTGCCCTATCTCGCCGACCCTGCCAACGCTTACGCTGCCGCCGACGTCGTGATCGCCCGCGCCGGCGCGTCGACCTTGGCCGAACTGGCCGCGACCGGAACGCCCGCGATACTCATCCCCTATCCGCATCATGCCGACAACCATCAGGTGTCCAATGCGGCCGTCTTTGCCGAACGCGGCGCCGCGACGGTGATTCCCGACGCCGAACTCGACGGCGATCGCCTGTGGTGGACGCTCGATGCGATGTTGCAGCCCGAGCGTCTGGCGCAGATGCGCGCCGCGGCCGGGTCCCTGGCGTCATCCGACGTTGGTCGGAAGATCGTGAGCCGCATCGAATTTCTTATGCCCGCACGGGTCGTCGAATCGGCCGAAGCGAAGGAAACCGGCCGTGAATAACGGGACGGCGTCATATCATCTCGTCGGTATCGGCGGGATCGGCATGAGTGCGATCGCGCGGTTGCTGCTGGCACGCGGCGCGCGGGTCAGCGGCTCGGACGTTCATCGCTCGGAGCTCGTGGAGGCGCTCGAGTCCGAAGGCGCAACGGTGGCGATCGGTCATCGCGCCGAAAACGTCGGCAACCCGGATCTCGTGATCGTCTCGAGCGCGATCGCGCACGACAACCCGGAATTCGTCGCCGCGATCGAACGCGGCATCGACATCAAAACGCGCGGCGCGATGCTCGCCGAGCTGATCGGCTCGCGCAAAACGATCGCGATTGCCGGCACGAACGGGAAGACGACGACGACGGCGATGACGGTGACGATCCTCGAACACGCGGGGGTCGACCCGACCTACGCGATCGGCGGCTTGCGGGTGGATACGGGAACGAATGCGGCTGCGGGTTTCGGCGTGTGGTTCGTCACCGAGAGCGATGAGAGCGACGGTTCGTTCTTGCACTTGCAGCCGACGATTGCAGTCGTGACCAACGTCGAGAACGATCACATCTCGAGCGACGACGAGTTGCCGGGACTGCTGGCGCAGTTCACGACGTTCGTGCAGCGCGTGCCGCCCGACGGTTGCGCGATCATCGGCCTCGACAATCGCGGCAGCGCGTTCATCGCGAAGGACGCCACAGCTCCAAAGTTCACGTTTGCGACGCGCGCCGACGCCGATCTCGTAGCGCGCGACATCGTCTACGAAGGACTCGGCTCGCGCTTCACGCTGGTGGAACGCGGCAACGCGCTCGGCACCATCACGCTCCACGTTCCGGGCGAGATCAACGTGCAAAACGCGCTTGCGGCCATTGCGGTCGCGCGCACGCTCAAGATCGACGTGCCGACAATCGCTGCCGCGCTCGAACTGTTTCGCGGCGTGCGCCGGCGCTTCGAGATCGTCGGCGAGCGCCGCGGCGTGACGATCGTCGATGACTACGCGCACCATCCGACGGCGATCGCGCAGACGATCGCGGCGGCGCGCGGTTTCACCGGAAAGCCGATCATCGTCGCGTTTCAGCCGCACCGCTACTCGCGCACGCGCTATCTGGCCGCCGATTTCGCCGCCGCGCTCGCCAACGCCGACGCGGTGTTGCTGGCGCCGATCTACGCCGCATCCGAAGAGCCGATCGAAGGCGTGAGCGAACGTTCGATCGGCGAACCGCTCGCCGCGCGCGGAACGCCGGTCACCTACGTTACGAGCGTCGACGGGTTGCTCGAAGCGGTGCCGCGCGCGATTGCCGGCGAAGCCGTCGTGCTGATGCTCGGCGCCGGCTCGATCTCCGCGGTCGCACACCGGTTGGGCGCGTTGCTGGAAGCACCGGCCGTCGCGCGATGAACGCCGGCGTCACGCTGCTCGCCGATGACGACCGCGCCGCGCTGACCGCGCGGTTCGAAGAGCGCGTGCGTTTCGACGCCCCCCTGGCGCCGGCAACGTGGTGGAAGATCGGCGGACCGGCCGACGCAACGATCGCGGTAAACACGACGGCCGACGTCGCCTTCGTGCTGCAGTGGTGTTTCCGGCACAAGCTGCCGTGCTTCGTGTTGGGCGCGGGCTCGAATCTGCTCGTCGGTGACGGCGGCATGCGCGGGCTCGTGGTGCAGCTCGGCGGTGACTACGATGCGCTCGACGTGCGCATCGAGGACGGGATGGTCGTGGCGCGCGCCGGTGCGAGCGCGTCGCTGCCGCAACTCGTGGCCCATGCGGCCTCACTGGGCGCGGACGGCGTCGACGGTCTGGCCGGGATTCCGGCCAGCGTGGGCGGCGCGGTGCGCATGAATGCCGGCACCGACCGCGAGATCGGCGAGTTCGTGCGCGAGGTGAGGGTCCAGACCCCGGCCCATCCGCAGCCGGCGCCGCAGTGGGTCGGATTTTCGTACCGCCAGACCACGCTGGCGCGTGAGGCGATCGTGGCCGACGTGACCCTGGCCTTCCCGTGCGGCGACCCGGCCGCGGTGCGGGCCCGCACCCAGGACCGGCTCGTCCGCCGCAAGGCCACCCAGCCCGTAGCCGTTCCCAACGCGGGTTCGTGTTTCCGGAATCCGCCCGGCGACCGGGCGGGTCGCCTCATCGAAGCCGTCGGCGCCAAGGGCTGGCGGTCCGGCGGGGCGGAAGTCTCCTCGCTCCACGCTAACTTCATCATCAACGTCGGCGGCGCGAAGGCCCTCGATGTCAGCTCGTTGCTCGCCCGCGTTCATCGCGCGGTCGGTGCGGAGTTCGGCATCGACCTCCACCTCGAAGTTCACCTGGTCGGGGAGTTCGTAGCGGATGTCTAAGGTACGGGTCGCGGTCGTCATGGGTGGGCCCAGCGCCGAGCGCGAGGTTTCGATCGAGAGCGGACAAGCCGTGATGCGCGCGCTGGCCACGCTCGGACACGATGCGCAGTCGTTGGATTTCGACGGCCGCTTCGTCGACGCGCTGCGCGAGATCCGGCCCGACGTCGTCTTCAACGCGCTGCACGGTACCGGCGGCGAAGACGGCACGATTCAAGGCATTCTCGAGTGGCTCGGCATTCCGTATACGGGCAGCGATCTCACCAGTTGCGCCCTCGCGATGGACAAGCATCTGACCAAGAAATTGCTTGCCGCCGAAGGCCTGCCGACGCCCGCGTGGGACACCTTCGATCTGGCCGGCGGAACGTTGCCGCTGCTGCCGGGTTCGCTGAATCTGCCGCTCGTCGTGAAGCCGCGCGCCAGCGGTTCGAGTGCCGGCGTCTCGATCGTGCGGACGCACGAAGAGTGGACCAAAGCGATGATCGGCGTTGCGCCGCGCACGACCCAAATCGTGGTCGAAGAATTCATCCCGGGACGCGAGTTCTCGAGCGGCGTGCTGGGTGAAGAAGCGTTGCCGCTGGTCGAGATCATTGCCGGCGACGAGTTCTATTCCTACGACGCGAAATACAAGCCCGGCGGCTCGCGCCATCTGGTTCCCGCGCCGATCGACGCCGACCTCACCGCGCGGCTGCAAATGCTCGCGCTGTCGGTCCATCGCATGTTGGGTTTGCGCGACTACTCGCGCACCGACTTCATCGTCACCAAAGAAGGCCGGCCGTACATCCTCGAGATCAATGCGCTGCCGGGACTCACGCCGCTTTCGCTGCTGCCGGATGAGGCGAAAGCCGCCGGGATCTCGTTCGAAGCGCTGATCGACCGGCTGCTCCAGGCCGCGCTCGGCCGCGCCGTTCTGGTCTAGTTTTCACAGAAACGGCGAAGGCGACAAAAGACAGAAGGCGGCGGCCCCGGCTCCTTGGAAGTGCCGAAGTCCTATGCCTGGAATTGTAGTTGATCGTGGTCTTGAGGGCGTCAACGTTGGTGAAACGGTCCTCAGTAACGTCGAGGGTGAAGTCGGACGGTTAACGTTCCGCGGATACGACATCGACGATCTTGCCCCGAAGGCGACATACGAAGAGGTCGTCGCCCTCATGCTCCATGGGACGCTGCCGACGGCTGCCGAGCTGGCAGCGCTCGAAGCGAAACTGAGCTCCCTGCGAGCGCTTCCCGACGCGACGCTCGCCTTGTTGCGCGCCTTGCCGCGCGAGGCGTGGCCGATGGACGTGCTCCGCACGGCGGTCTCGTCGCTCTCGCTTCCGTTGCCGCACAAACCGTCCGGCGTGCACGCCTCCGACGTCGACGCCGCGCTGAGCCTGGTGGCCAAGACCACCACGATCGTGGCGGCCTGGGATCGTCTGCGCCAAGGGCTCGAACCGATCGCGCCGCACCCGACGCTCGGTACCGCGGCGAACTTCCTTTACATGAAGACCGGTAAAGAGCCGACGGCCGAATACGCCAAAGCGCTCGATCAGTACTACGTGCTGCTCGTCGACCACGGCTACAACGCGTCGACCTTCTCGGCCCGCGTCACCGCGTCGACCAACGCCGACCTCTACTGCGCGATCACCGCGGCCCTGGCCACGCTGACCGGCGAACTGCACGGCGGCGCGCCGAGCCAAGTTCAAGACTCGCTCGTCGACGTCGGATCGGCCGACAAGGCCGAGCAGTGGGTGCGCGATCTCATCAAGCGCAAGGGCCGCTTGATGGGCATGGGTCACCGCGAATACAAAGTGCGCGACCCGCGTGCGAAGCATCTCGAAGAAACCGCGAAACGCCTCAACAACGGCGGCGGCAGCTACGCGATCGCGCGCGCGCTCGAAGATGCGTGGAACAAAGTCATCGCCGAAGAAAAACCGCAAGCGCGGATTTTCGCCAACGTCGACTTCTATACGGCGCCGGCACTCGGTGCGCTCGGTATCCCGAGCGATGAATACACGTGCATGTTCGCATGCTCGCGTATGGCCGGCTGGTGCGCGCACGTGCTCGAGCAGTACGCCAACAACCGCCTGATCCGTCCGCAAGTCACCTACACGGGCCCGGAAGTGCACCCGTTCGAGCCGATCGCCGAACGGGGACGCGAACCGGCCGGCAGCGCGCGCTCCTGAGCAACCGCCGGGCCATCGTCGAACGGACGACCAAAGAGACGCAGATCGATCTGCGTCTCGGGCTTGACGGCGGCCCGATCGAGATCGACACCGACGTCAAGTTCCTCGACCACATGCTCGACGCGTTCGCGCGTCACTCGGGCTGCGCGCTGCAAATCGTCGCGCGCGGCGACGGCCTCGACAACCACCATCTGATCGAAGACGTCGGCATCGCGCTCGGCAAGGCGATCTACGAAGCGCTCGGCGAGAAGCGCGGCATCGCGCGTTACGGCTCGATGATGGTTCCGCTCGACGACGCACTCGTCGCCGGCAGCATCGATCTTTCCGGCCGCAGCTACCTGAACTTCAGCGTGCGTTTCGACGGCGTCGAAAATCTCGGCGACTTCAAGACCGAGATGATCCGCGAGTTCTTTCGCGCGGTCGTCGACAACGGCAAGTTCAACCTGCACTTGATCCAGATGAACGGCGACGTCGCGCACCACTTGTGCGAAGCCTCGTTCAAGGCGTTCGCCAAAGCGTTCGCGCAAGCCAAAACCCTCACCGGCAGCGACGAAATCCTCTCCACGAAGGGTTTGCTGGAATAACAGGATTCGCTTCGCGAATCCGGCTACCTCGGGCGAATCCTGTATATTCCGCCGTCGAGGTCGTCGCTGACGAAGAGGCTGCCGTCGGGTGCGACCGCGATGCCCGTGGGGCGCGCGCGGCGCCGCCCGTCGGCGAGTTGCCAGCCGCCGATGAACTCTTTCCACTGCGTTGACGGATCGTTCCAGTCGACCGGCGTCTTCGGTTCGTCGCCGTTCATCGGCACGAACACCACGCGCGGCGGAACCGGCGGCTGGTGCCAGGAGCCGTGCAGCGTCACGAACGCGCCGCCGCGGTAGGCTTCCGGAAAAGCGTGCGCGCCGGCGGGGTGCAGCGGATAGAACGTTGCGCCGATCGGCGTTTCGTAGGCCGGAAAGACGACGCGCGCGACCGTTTGCGCGGAACAGTCGTGACCGTCCACGGCCTGATGGTTTTCATAACAGAAGGGCCAGCCGTAATCGGCCACGCCCGCGTGCAGCGTGAGCGGGTCGAACATCTCGTAGGGATGCCCGTGCGGCAGTTCGTCCTGACCCGCGACGCCGATCCACAACGTCCCGGTCTGCGGGTTCACCGCCAGCGCGATTGCGTTGCGGACGTGGCGCGCTTTGGCCGTCATGGCGCTGCCGTCGAGGTTCATCTCTTGCACGGTTGCGCGCGTCGCGTCGAGATCGGGATTGCAGTTGTTGCACGACGAGCCGACGCTCGCGTAGAGACGCTTGTTCGTTACCGCGACCGTGGTCGTCACGTGGTCGCTGGATGTGCCGCTCGTGCGCACCGACGCGATTTTGCGCGGCTGCGCGCTCGCCGCGGCTTCGCCCGGGTGGTAGGGCAGTTCGTACACGCCGAACTGCGCACCGAGATACATGCGGTCACCGTCGATCGTGATGCCCGCGACCGGATGGTCGGCAATCTGGGTGAACGCCTTCGCCGGAGCGGCATCGCCCTCGGCATCGGCAACGATGTCGAGGGTGTTTCCGGAGGTGCCGACAAACAGGTCGCCGTTGGGTGCGACCGCGAGCTCGCGCCCGTTCTCGACGGTCGCGATTCGCTCGATCGTGAAGCCGGGCGGGACGGTTAGCCCGAGGGGCGGGGCCGCAGCCCGCACGCCGGACGGAGCAAGAAAAGCAAGCGCGGCGAGCGTGAGGACGGAGCGCAACAACGGCGTCATGCCGGGTGTTTCCCCACGTCCGCGTGAAATGATGCGCAAATGGAATCCCAGGGACGCAAACGGCTCGCGGTGCTGGATTACGGCGGCGGGAACATCGGCTCGCTCGTCGCAGCGCTCGAGCGGCGCGGCGTCGCTTTCGAGTTGACCGATAACCCCAAGCACGTCATCGCGGCCGACGCTGCGATTTTGCCCGGCGACGGCGCATTCGGCGCCACGATGGCGGCGCTGCGCGAACGCCGGCTCGACCGCGCCGTGCGCGAAGTGGTTGCCGCCGGCAAGCCGTTTCTCGGCATCTGCGTCGGCATGCAAGTGCTGTTCGAAACGAGCGATGAGTTCGGCGATGACGTGGGCTTGGGCATCTTCCACGGTCACGTGCGCCGTTTCGAAGGCGCGCCGCGCGTGCCGCATATGGGCTGGAACGATCTGCGCATCGAGCGCCGGCATCCGTTCACGGCCGGTCTGTACGGCGGAGAGTTCGCGTACTTCCTGCACTCCTATCGCGTGGCCGACAGCGATGCGACGGTGGCGAGCACCGATTACGGCGGCCGGTTCGCGGCGATCGTCGCGCGCGACAACGTCATGGCGACGCAGTTCCATCCCGAGAAGAGCCAGCGCACGGGTGCCGTGCTGCTCGATAATTTTCTCGCGCTAGCGCTATGACTCACGCGCTGCGACTGTATCCGGCGATCGATTTGCGCGCCGGCAAATGCGTGCGCCTCGAACGCGGCGATCCCGCGCGCGAGACGCGTTACGACGACGATCCGGTGGCGCGCGCGCGCGCGTTCGTCGCGGCGGGTGCGACGGCGCTGCACGTCGTGGATCTCGACGGCGCTTTCGGAGCGGGCGAGAACGCTGCGGCGCTGCGAGCGATCTGCGCGGCGGTCGACGTGCCGGTGCAGACCGGCGGAGGCGTACGCACGTTGGCCGACGCGCGAGCGCGCATCGATTGGGGCGCCGCGGCCGTCGTGCTCGGCACGATCCTGATCGAGGAGCCCGAAACCGCGCGGGCGATCGTGGCGGCGTTCGGCGAGCGCATCGTGGCCGGCATCGATGCCCGCGGCGATCGCGTGGCGACCCGCGGCTGGCAAAAGGATGCCGGCATCTTGCGCGACGATCTGGTGCGCGAGGTCGCGGCGTGGGGCGTGGGCCGCATCGTGTATACCGAGATCGCGCGCGATGGGATGGGTTCCGGTTACGACGTGGCGGCGCTCGCGCACGTTGCGGGCCTCGCGCCGGTTGGGATCACCGCCAGCGGCGGCGCGAAGACGGTGGCCGACCTGCTCGCGTTGCGCGACGGCACCCCCGCCAACGTGGACGCCGCGATCATCGGACGCGCCCTTTACGAAGGCACGCTCGATTTGGGCGAGGCTCTTAACGCTCTGACCTAGGGATTTTACCGCAAGCTGGGGGACAAATCACCGTAAATGCTCACCAAGGCCGACAACGAGTTGCTGGTTCGCACCGGACCGAAAACGCCGATGGGCGAGCTGTTCCGGCGGTTCTGGACGCCCATCACGCTCGCGAGCGAAGTCGGCGGGCCGGATTCGCCGCCGGTGCGGGTCCGGATTCTCGGCGAGGATCTCGTCGCGTTTCGCGATTCGCACGGCAAGGTGCGCACGGCGTCGTATCCGGCGATGGAACGCGGCGGTTTGATCTGGGCGTTCATGGGGCCGATCGATCTGATGCCGGAGTTTCCCGCCATCGAGGCCTTCGCGGTGCCCGCCGATCACCGCTCGATTACGAAGATGATCGTGCGCGGCAATTACGCGCAAATGCAAGAAGGCGACGTCGACTCGAGTCACGTTTCGTTTTTGCATAGCCGGCAAGACGGCAAGCCGATCCCCGGCGGACGCGTCGACGCGACGGTGTTTGCCGACCGGCAGCCGCGCTGGTTTACGGCCGAGACCGACTACGGCTTGATGCTCTCCGCGCAGCGCGATGCGGGCGACGACACGTTTCACTGGCGCGTCAACCAGTATCTGATGCCGTATGCGGTGCTGATCGCGGCGCCGCCGAACACGCCCGTGTTGACCCAGGTGCGCGTGCCGGTCGATGACGACCACACGCTGCACTTCCGTATTTGGTCGAATGCCGATCATCCGCTCACCGCCGCCGAACGCGCGGTGCTCGCGGACGGCGTCACGGTGCCCGAGATCGTGCCCGGCACGTTCTCGACCAAAGAAGAGTACGAGAACGACTACCTGATCGATCGCGACGAGCAGCGCCGCGCGAGCTTCACCGGTATCAAGTCGATCGTCGCGCAAGATCTCGCCGTGACGCAGGATCAGGGCGGTTACGGCACGATCGCCGATCGCAGCCGCGAGTATCTCACCAGTTCCGACAAAGCGATCATCGCGTTACGCAAACGCCTGCTGACGCGTGCGAAGCAGTTGATGCAAGGCACCGAACCGCCGGAGCCGCGCAGTCCCGGCGCCTACAGCGTTCGTCCGGGTGATTTCAAGCTGCCGCGCACGGTGCCGGTTGCGCAAGGGGCAAAAGACTTGCTCTTGGCGACCGTACGATGAACCGTTCGCGGGCGCTGCTCGGCTTGGGTGCGGCGGCGGCCGCGCCGTTCGTTCCCGCCCTCGCGCGCGCCGACGATCTGCCGCTGCGGATGGCCACGATCAACATCGACAGCACCGCTCAACCGTACTACGCAGAAGACGGCGGCTTCTTCAAGGCGGCCGGGCTCAAGGTCGATTTTCAGCAGTTCAACAACGGGCAGGCGATTGCGGCCGCCGTTGCAGGCGGTGCGCTCGACATCGCGGTCTCGAACATCGTCGCGTTGACGCAGGCCCACGCGCGTTCGATACCGTTCGTGATCGTCGCACCCGGCGCGCTGTATCTCGCCTCCGATCCGACGACGCTGATGATGGTGCCGAAGGGCTCGGCGATCAACGGGCCGCGCGACCTGGCCGGCAAGACCGTTGCCTGTAACGGCATCAACGGCATTCCCGAGTATTGCATCCGGGCGTGGGTCGACAAGAACGGCGGCGACTCGACGACGATGAAGTTCGTCGAGATGAATTTCGCGCAGATGATGGACGCGCTCGGCAGCGCGCGCGTCGACGCGGCGACCGTCACCGAACCGTTCATCACCGAGGCTAAGTCCACCGGCCGCGCGATCGGCGCACCGTTCGATGCGTGCGCGCCGCGCTTCTTACTCGACGTCTTCATCGCGACGCGCGACTGGGCGCAGGCCAATCACGAGACCGTGCGGCGTTTTCAAACGGCCAACGCGCAGACGGCGACCTGGGCCAATCACAATCAGGACAAGACCGCGGCGATCCTCATCAAGTACACGAAGCTGCCGGAGGCCACCGTTCGAACGATGCGCCGCGCCGTGTTCGCTGAGAAGTGGAACGTGGCCGAGGCGCAGCCGCTGGTGGATCTCACCGCCAAGTACGGCAATGTACCGCGATTCGCCATCGAAGAAATGCTCTACCGCGGGTGAACCCGGCATGAGCTTCACTCGTCCCCCTTCGGCGTCCGTACTCGACGACAAAGATTGGGGCGGTCCCTCGACAAGCTCGGGATGACAGGGGCGGTTACGGTGCGGCGACGAGGTAGGTGCGCGGGACGTGGGCTGGGAGGCGGGTGACGGTTTCGTAGGCGATCGTTCCGGTTGCGGCGGCGAGCTCGTCGGCGCCGATCGTGGCGTGGCCGTCGGTGCCGATGAGGGTCACGATGCTTCCGGCTGCTGCGTCGGATACATCGGTGCAATCGACGAACGCCATGTTCATGCACACCCGGCCGACGATGCGGCAGCGTTGACCGACGATCAGCACGTGGCCGTGCTCGCCGGCGTTGCGCGGTAAGCCCTCGGCATAGCCGATCGGCAACACGCCGATCCGCGACGGACGCTTCGTGTGATACGCGCAGCCGTAACCGACCGGCGTGTGCGCGGGAACGTCGTGCACGAGCACGAGCCGCGTGCGCCACTCGAGCGCGGGCTTGAGCGAAAAGCCGCGATCGCGCATCGTGCGCTCCGTTTCGGGCGACGGCCACAACCCGTAGATGCCGATTCCGGTGCGCACCGCTTCCAGCCGCGTCTCGGGCCAGAGCATCGCGGCCGCGGTGGCGGCGATATGCCGCTCGACGCCCGGATCGACGCCGCGCGTCGCGGTTGCGAATGCGTCGAGCTGTTCGCGGGTGAACGTCGAGTCGAGTTCTTCGGCGGCCGCGAGGTGCGAGAACACGCCGGCCAGCTCGAGCGACGGATGCGCCGCGTAGCGCGCGAGCCGCGCGGGCGCGTCGGCGACGCGCATGCCCAAGCGCGCAACGCCGGTATCGATCTTGGCGTGAACGCGAAACGGTGCGCCGCCGTCGTGGGCGGCGTCGGCCACGTCTTCGAGGTACGAACCGCCGTCCCACAGCGTGATCTCAACACCGGCCGCGTGTGCGGCACCGAGCTTCGACGCGCGGATCGGTCCGAGAACGTGGATCGGCGAGCTGATCTTCGCTTCGCGCAGGGCGAGCGCTTCGTCGAGTTCGTAGACGGCAAAGCGCGGCACGCGGCCGTCGAGCGCGCGCGCCACTTCGATCAAGCCGTGGCCGTAGGCGTTGGACTTGATCACCGGCACCACGCGCGCCGGCGCAACCAGCGCCGCCAGCGCATCGACGTTGCGAACGATCGCGCCGAGATCGATCCGCAGCTCGGCGATCACCGCGTGCGCAGCAACCGTGATGCCGTGAGCGCGAGCGGAATCCCGAAGAACAAGATAAAGCCGACCATGTCGCGATCGAACGTATAGGTGGTCGGCGGCGTGAAGCGGCCGGCGCCGAGCAGCACGATTTGCATCACGAACCAAACGATCAAGCCGAAGCACGCACCCGAGATCAGCGGCCGGGTCAGCAACTGCGGCTGGTGGCGGGCGGCAGAGACGTAGCCGAACGCCCACGGGATCGTCCCCGCGAAGAGTACGAGGACGCCGGCCGGAACCGCCGACGGTCCGTCACCGAGCGCGGAGCCGCCGACGGCCGACGCGAGGAACGCGTACGTTGCCGTCGCCGGAATTCCGGCGCGGGCATCGGCAAACGCCGCAAACACGGCGAGGGTGCAGGCGGAAACGATTCCGGCCGCGGCACCGGCGAGGATCCAATCACGCCCGGCGGGCGACGAATCAGTCATCCCCGGGTGTTAGTTGAACGACGTGTGCTCGACCTTGCGATTGGGCTCGAGCAGAATGTCGGCCGATCCGCCATCTGCCGGTTGCGCTCCCGGAGCGGAGAAGCCGTTCGTCACCGTCGACGGATCGAGCAGGATCGTCGAGTTCGGTGCGTACGGCGCGCGCGCGAAGATGAAGTGACCGTCGGCGTCGGTCGTCGTGCTTTCGCCGCCGGGCTCGAGCACGACGCGAATCCCTTGCAGTGACGCACCGTCCGGCACCGCTGCGGCCGGTCCGCCGAAGCGCACCTGCCCGGCGATCGTGCGTTGCGGAAACAGCGTGAGGTCGACCTTGGCGAGGTCGCCCGCGACCACGTCGCGCGCCGGCGAGGCGTAGTTGTGGTCGCTGCTCTCGACGTACACGGTGTGCTTGCCGGCGGGCACCATGATCGGCGTACCGGCAGCCAGCGGTTTCGGCGCGCAGACGCCGTCGACGAAGACGCGCAGCGGACCGAAGTGGGTTGCGTCGGGAACGAACACCGTCACCGGGAATTGCGCGATGCGCGGCTTCGGTTGACGGAAACCGGCGAGCACCGACAACCGCAGCGCGGGGCGGCCGCTCGGGCCGGGAACGAGTCCCGCTTCGAACGCGAGCGCCGGTGCGATGGGAACGACGACGCCGACCAGCGGACGGATCGTGCCGAGGTTGAGGTCGAGCCCGGCGGCGAGATTAATTCCGGGATGATTCGTACGCAACTGCGCGATGCCGCTGCTCGCGCCGCCGCTGCTGGTGACCGAGAGGTCGCCCGTCCAACGGTGCAGCGCGAGGCTGCCGTTCAAACCGAAGACTTGCGAAATGCCCGACGACGTAAAGAGCGACGCGTACGCACCCGGGCCCGTGTAGCTCGCGCTGAGATTCGTCCAATGCTCGGAGACGTTCGCGCCGAGCGTGAGCCCCATGACGCGCGTCGTCACGCCGAGCGTTGGGCTGCCGGCCGCGCCGATCGCCCGAACGTAACCGGCGGTGACGGTCGTGACCGCACTGAGGTGTTCGCCGATCACGGCGCCGCTGGGCAGATCGCCGTCGATCAGCGGCAGCGCGCCGGACGCGTCGCTGAGATTTGCATCGAGGAACGTCTTGCCTTTGGTGCGCGCGTGCAGGCCTTCGGCCACGCCGTGTTGCCCGACGATCGCCTCGTAGTCGATCGTGCCCCAGTTTTCCTTGAATATGACCGCGTGGCGCAACAACGCTTGATCGAATGTACCGTCGCCCGACACGAGCGCGAGGGCATCGACCGTCGTCGCACTCGAACGGGTGAACGCCGTGATGTTTCCGTTGATCGTGCTGCCTGAGGAGAGATCGTAGCTTGCGCCGCCACCGGTCGCGACGTGGGCGGTGACGCCGGTGAGCGAGCCGTTGTTGATCACGCTGCCGGCCAGCGGGTTTTGAATCGCACCGAAACCGATGTTGCGGGCCGGCGCACCGACCGTCACGGTGCCGACCGGATTCGTTACCGCCGCGCTGCCGTACGACGACACGTTGCCGTGCACCACGCCGGCGTTGCCGGAGAGGTTCGTTTGATAGATGCGGTTGTTGCCGTCGAACTCGACCGATAGCGCGAGCGTGCCGGCCGTACCTTGAACGATCGCGGGCGTGCTATACGCGACCGGGCGCGGCGTTGCGGTCGGCACGGGCGCGGGCGTCGCGGGCCGCGGAACTTCACGAATCGCGACCTCGCTCGCCGGCGGCGCGACCAGCGCGACGCGATCGCCGTCGCGTTCGACGGAAAGGTTGAACAGCGTCGCCGCATCGGAGATCGTCAGCGCGAGCTGCCCGTTGCGGTCGACGGCGGGACTTATGAAGAGCGCGACGTCGGCGCCGTCTTCGCGCACGAGGCGCGAACCGATACGCAGCGTCAGCGGCCCGTCACCGTCGTCGAGCGTCGCGCCGTCGGCGGTGTGCGCGAACGTCCAGCCGAGTTTCCGCGCGATCGGTTCGATCGCGATCGACGGGTCGGCCGTGGATGCCGCCGGGACGGCGACGTAGGCGAGTTGTGCGGCGCGGGCCGGCATTGTTGCAAGCACGCAGATCGCGAGCGCCGCGATCCAGGCGAGCGCGCGTTGCATCGTCAGGAGGCGGTTGCCGTAACCGTAAACGTTCCCAGAAAGGTCGCGGACGTGAAGGGAACCGCGGCGGCGGTGGTGTCGTTCAGCGTCAGTGCGATGCTAAACGTACTGGTGACGTCGTTCTTGCCTTGCGTGAGCGTTCCGCACGTGGTTGCACCGTTCAAGACTGCTGGCGACGCGGCGATGAAGCCGGTGTTGCCGCCGGTGCGCGTGCACGTGAGCGTGAAGTCGCGGGCGTCGAGCGTCGATCCGGCGGGAGTGCCGGTCAGGTTCACCGGCGTTACCGTGACGGTGCCGCCGGCGCCGCCGGCGGTCGTGGTGAACGTGATGGAGGCCGACGCGCTCACCGGCGTGGAGGCGAGTGCGGTCGACGTCATGTTCGTCGCGTCGAACGCGAGCGTCGTCGACGTCACGGTCACCACGGCGCTCGCCGGAGACGCGGATGCCGGGGCGGCGAACGCAACGGCGAACGCGATGGCGGCTGCGGCGAGCAGGGATTTCACCGGACGTGAACCTCGGTCGTTCCTTCGATCAGCGTGGGGGCGCCGTAATCGACCGTGAACGAGACTTGATACGTGCCGGGCGCGAGTCCGCTCAGCGAGCGGTTGAAGACGCGCGCTTCGCCGGCGAAGAGCACCGGGAGGCTGTCGGTTTCGTCGACCGCGACGCGGCCGTCTTGACTGAGCACGATGCGTCCGGTCGCGCGAGCGTACGCGGCGCCGTCGTTGACGAGGCGCGCCGAGAGCACGGCCGAACCGCCGGCCGGCGAGCTGACGTGGAGCTGCGTGAGTTTCGCGTGGGATTCGGGCGCGCCGACGGTGTTGTACGCGACGATCGTTGCGGCTGGTCCGAAGTTCACGTGTCCGCTCAGCGGAACGGCGCGAACGAGGAAGCCGCTATGGTAGACGGCGGTTGCGCCGGGAAAGGTGGGCGGCAGATCGAGCGTGAGCGCGAGTTCGCGCGTTTCACCCGGTGCGAGTTGCACGTCACCGGGCTCCATGCCCAGATAGTTTGCAATCGAGGCCGCGCCTTCGGTGCCGGGTTGTTCGACCCGCACGGTGCCGTCGGCGGCAGCTTTCCAGTCCATGCGCAACGCGATGATGCGCTCCGGATCCGAGCCGCCGTTATGCACGGTGACCGTCGCGGTGCTCGTGTCGCCGGGACCCGCGCGGAATTCCACGACCAGCGGTGAGACGGTGAGCGAGAGGCTCGCGGGGTTGGAACTTTGAGCTAGCACGGGGGCGGTGAGGATCGCGATTGCCGATCCGAAGACAATCGCGATCCCAGCGATCCGTGCGCGGGCGTTGCGCATCGGATTAGGTCGTCGACGCGGTGACGGTCCAGCCGGACGACAGCGTGTAGGTGTCGGCGTTGACCTGTGAGGAGTCGATGCCGAACGTGAGGTTCACGTTGTAGGTGAAGACGTTCGGGCCGGCCCAGGAGGCGCACGACGTGCCGGCGGTCGTGGAGGCGGCGGCCGACGCGAAGGTCGCGGCGCCGTGCGTGCCCGTCGAACCGTTGTCGGCGCAGGTCATCGAGATGGCGCTGACCGGGACCGAGTTGCCGGTCGTGCCGACGATCGTGCCGGCGACGGCGGCGGTCGTGAGGGAAGCCGTGCCGCCCTTGCTCGAGCGGATCGAGCCGGTGGCGTTGACGACGTTGGTGCAGGCCACGATGCCCGAGACGGTGGTGCCGGGGGCGCAGGTGACGCTGCCGGGGGCGGTGACGGTGACCGTCGCGACCGTCGCGGCCGTGACTTGGACGTTGAAGGTGTTGGCGGCTGCGGCCGGGAGGCTCGCGCCGAGCAGCAAGCTTGCTGCGCCGAGGGTCGCCAGGAGGCTCTTACGCATGGTTGTCTTTCTGAGAGGGGGAGAGTGGTCGAGCCGATCATAGGCCCCGAAAACCGGCCAAATAGCCACCAAAGTCGCACTTTACAATCCCGCTCCCGACTCTGTACGGCCGCGAAACAGTGTAAAATACTCGCTTCCCTGCCCTCTTGCACTCGCGAGAGGAGTCTGCTAATCTAGACGGTGCTGGCACTCGGGTGCCGGAACTGCCAACAATTGTTTGGAGGAGTTTTTTCGTGAATTTAAAGCCACTGGGCGATCGCGTGGTCGTCGAGCACGTGGAGCAAGCTGAGAAGAGCGCCGGCGGCGTTTTTCTACCCGACACGGCCAAAGAGAAGCCGCAAGAAGGCCGCGTCCTCGCAGTCGGTACCGGCCGCGTTCTCGACAATGGCACCACCTTGCCGGTCAGCGTGAAGGTCGGCGACCGCATTCTCTACTCGAAGTACTCGGGATCCGAGATCAAACTCGAAGGCACCGAATACCTCATCATCTCGGAAAAAGACGTTCTCGCCATTGTCGATGAGCGCGTTCCGGCTGGAGCTAAAAACTAGTCATGGCAGCAAAACAACTCGTTTTTGACGAGGCAGCACGTCGCGCGCTGGAGCGCGGTGCGAACATTCTCGCCGATGCGGTCAAAGTCACGCTCGGGCCGAAAGGCCGCAACGTCGTGTTGGACAAGAAGTTCGGTTCGCCGACCATCACCAACGACGGTGTGACGATCGCCAAGGAAATCGAACTCCCCGACGTCTTC
>Ga0182030_10007098_pt1 | contig 23463 bp, 20 predicted proteins | sample 812S3MmetaG_FD_121299 | JGI IMG/M metagenome (GOLD analysis project Ga0182030, IMG submission 121299) | Permafrost microbial communities from Stordalen Mire, Sweden - 812S3M metaG (Illumina Assembly) | ecosystem: Environmental > Terrestrial > Soil > Wetlands > Permafrost | place: Sweden...
CCACTTCCGGACGCGAGGCGCTCGAGATTCTGCTCAAGACCGAGATCGCCGTCATTCTGGTCGACGTCTGCATGCCGGAGCTGGACGGCTTCGAGCTTGCCTCGATGATCCGCGATCATCCGCGCTTCCAGAAGACGGCGATGATCTTCATTTCCGCCATCCAGGTCAGCGACATCGATCGACTGCGTGGTTACGAGATGGGCGCGGTCGACTATGTCCCGGTGCCCGTCGTGCCCGAGGTATTGCGGGCCAAGATACGGGTTTTTGCGGAACTCTACCGCAAGACCCGGCAGCTCGAGCGCTTCAATGCCGAGCTCGAGGAGCGCGTGCTCGAGCGCACCGCGGCGCTGCGTCGCTTCAACGAGGAGCTCGAGCAGCGTATCGAGGAGCGCACGCGCGAGCGCGAGATTGCGCTTGCCCAATTGTTCGAGGCACAGAAGATGGACACGATCGGCCGGCTCACCGGCGGAGTCGCGCACGATTTCAACAATCTGCTGATGGCGGTGCTCGGAAGTCTGGCGCTGCTCGAGAAGCGCCTGCCCGAGGATCAGCAATCTCGCCGTCTCCTGCAAAATGCCGTGCAGGGCGCGCAGCGGGGCGCGGCGCTCACGCAGCGCCTCTTGGCGTTCTCGCGCCGTCAGGAGCTGAAGCCGGAATCGGTCGACCTCGCCGCGCTCGTGAGCGGCATGGAGGAATTGCTGAAGCGCGCGCTCGGGCTCGGAATCGAGCTCAAGTGCCAGTTTCCGAGCGCTTTGCCGCCGGTGTTGGCGGACGCCAACCAGCTCGAGCTCGCGCTTCTCAATATCGCCCTCAACGCGCGCGACGCCATGCCGAACGGAGGACGGCTCACGATCGGCGCGGCGCCGGAGACCGTGAGCGGCGCGGGAGGGGACGGCAAGCTTCAACCCGGCGACTATCTCAGAATCAGCATCTCCGACACCGGGTCGGGAATGGATGAAGCCACGCTCGCCAAGGCCACCGATCCATTTTTCACCACCAAGGGCCCAGGCAAGGGCACGGGGCTCGGCTTGTCGATGGTCCATGGGCTTGCCGCGCAGTCCGGCGGCTTGCTGTGCATCGATAGCACCCCTGACCTCGGCACCACCGTCGATCTCTGGCTGCCGCGTGCCACCACGTTGGCCGTCTCGGTGATCCGCAATACCGAGCGCGCCAAGCCACCCTCGACGATGCGGCCCTGCAAGGTGCTGATCGTGGACGACGATTTGCTCGTGCTCACGGGCACGGCGGCGCTCATAGAGGATCTCGGGCACAGCGCGATCGAGGCGCAGTCAGGCGCCGAGGCGCTCGTCAAGCTCGCTTCGGGTCTCGAGATCGACCTCGTCATCACGGACCACGCCATGCCCAACATGACCGGGCTGCAGCTCGCGCAGGCCATTCTGGAGAAGCATCCAAATCTGCCTATCATCCTGGCAACCGGCTATGCCGAGCTTCCGTCCGATCCGGCACTCTCGCGCCTGGTAAAGCTCGCGAAGCCCTGCAGCCAGCACGACATCGCCGCGGCCATGCACGTGGCGCTGACTCTCAAGCCTTCCGCGCAGGCGTGCGCGTAGCGGCCTTGAGCTAGAACGAGAGCAGCCGCTCGAAGAATGCGCGATGGCGCCTCAGCGCAAGCCGCGAAGTCTCGGTGGACCCCTGGCCCTGCGATAGCGTGCCCTCGAGCGCCTTGCGCTCGTCCGCAAACGTCCGCGCCAGTGCATTGACGACCTCGGAGACGAGCGCATCGCCATCGCGGACCGCCTTCGCCGGGTCGTCCACGAAGCCGCGTTGCACGATATCCCAGCGGGCGTGGTAATCCGCCGTACTCTCGGCGCTGAACAGCGGCAGCAGACGCTCCTCCTCGCGCACATCAACCTGCGCGACATTGCGCGGATCCTCCGCATCCTCCGCATCCTCCGCATCAGCGCGCGCGACCTCGCGCGCATCTTGCGCATCGTCCTCGGTGATCTCCACGTCGAGGATCTCCTCGTCGTCGCCGAAATCCTCGGCGTTGCCGCGAAGATCGCCGGCCGCCTCGTAGTTTTGGGTCCGGGCGCCGTCCGCGTAATTGGGGCTCATGGAATCCTCCTTCAAGGGCTGACCGATAATTGCTTCGGCCGGATGACCGGGTTCGCGCTTCGCCTTACCTCGAGCAGCTCCTGAAAGAGCACCCGATAGTGGACCACGGCCTTGCGCAGCTCCTCGGTGCTCGACTGACCGCGCTCATCGCGCACGGCGATGGCGCGCGCGGCACGATAATTTGCCACTACCTCGGGGTGTTCGACCGAGATGTCGGCCGCGCGGCGCTCGAAGTCGCCCATCGGGTACCCGCGTTTCGCCATCAACTCGTAAACCAGCTGGTCGGCCTGCACCACCGCGGCCTTGGGGTCATCGACGAAACGGCTTTGCAACGCGTTCCAGGCCTGACCGAATCTCGCGGCGTCCGCCGGGGTGAGGGGAACGATGTTGAACCGCTCGACGCGCTTCTCGCGCGCCTCGAGCTCGGCCTCGGCCTTGCTCCGGTCTCCGAGCTCATTCACCGTGCGCGCATATTCCGGGCCGAAGCGCTGCTGCAGCCGTTGCGATTGTTTGCGCTTCTTTTGCGCATATGACCAGGCGATCACAGCGATCACAGCGACGATCAGCACGCCGCATAGAATGTAGGCAAGAGTCGGGTTCGAACCCAGATTGATTCCGCTCATATTGACTCCTCGAGGGGCTCGGCAATGGGCCTCTGCGCGAAGAAGTGTGCCCAAACCGCTGCGACAGCGCAGTCGGTTGCGCCCCGACGGTTGCCGTAGGATAGGACTCACGGGCGTTTGATCGCGCCGGTCGGCCGCATAGTACAATCGCCGTGCCAATGAGTCTCACCGCGTCGCCCGATGAATCGAATGCCGCCCAGCACAACGTGCGCCAGGCTGAGGTCTCGGCGGCGCTCGCACGGGTGCTGCCGAGATCCGCAATCCTCACGCGCCGCGAGGAGACGGCCCCCTACGAATGCGACGGCCTGACTGCGTTCCGCGCCACGCCGATGATCGTCGTGCTCCCGGAAACCGAAACCGAGCTCGCCGCGACGCTGCGAGTCTGCCGTGAGCTCGGCGTGCCGGTCGTTGCGCGCGGCGCCGGCACCGGATTGTCCGGGGGCGCCCTACCGCATCGCGCCGGCGTCACCCTGTCGCTCGCCAAGTTCAACAAGATCGTCAAGGTCGATCCACGCTCCTGCACGGCCACCGTTCAATGCGGCGTGAGGAACCTCGCGATCAGCGAGGCGGCGGCACCGTATGGCCTGTACTACGCACCCGATCCGAGCAGCCAGATCGCCTGTACCATCGGCGGCAACGTGGCCGAGAACTCGGGCGGAGTGCATTGTCTGAAATACGGCATGACGCTGCACAACGTGCTGCGTGTGCGCGGCTTCACGGCTCTGGGCGAGCCGGTGGAATTTGGCTCGGAGGCGCTCGATGCGGCGGGCCTCGATCTTCTGGCGATCGTGATCGGCAGTGAAGGCATGCTCGCGATCACAACGGAAGTCACGGTGAAGCTGGTGCCTAAACCGGAGCTCGCGCGCTGCATCATTGCGAGCTTTCCGACCATCGAGTCGGCCGGGAATGCGGTGGCGAATGTCATTGCGTGCGGAATCATCCCGGCCGGGCTCGAGCTCATGGATCGGCGCATGACCGAGGTCGCGGAGAATTTCGTGCATGCAGGCTACGATCTGTCGGCCGCGGCGCTCTTGCTCTGCGAGAGCGACGGTACGCCGGAGGAGGTCGAGGAGGAGATCGCTGCGATGACGCAGGTCCTCACGGAGAGCGGTGCAAGCCGCATCGAGGTGAGCCGCGACGAGGCGCAGCGGCTGAAGTTCTGGAGCGGACGCAAGAGTGCGTTTCCTGCCTCCGGCGGCATCAGTCCGGACTACATGTGCATGGACTCGACCATTCCGCGCAGGCACCTTGCGCGGATGCTGCTCGCGATTCAGGCCATGGAGGTCAAGCATGGGCTTCGCTGCGTCAACGTATTCCACGCAGGAGACGGCAATCTGCACCCCCTCATCCTGTTCGATGCCAACGATCCCGAGCAATTCAAGCGCTGCGAGCGATTCGGCGCCGACATCCTGGAAGCAAGCCTCGAGCTCGGAGGGACGGTGACCGGCGAGCACGGCGTGGGCGTGGAGAAACTCAACTCCATGTGCGTGCAGTTCTCGCAGGCGGAGCGGGAGCAGTTTCTCGCCATCAAGCGCGCGTTCGACCCGGAGGAGTTGCTCAATCCAGGCAAGGTAATTCCGACGCTCGCTCGCTGCGCCGAGTATGGACGAATGCTCATCCATCGAGGCATGCTCCCGTTCCCCGATCTGCCGAGGTTTTGATGCCTGCGCAAGATACGGCAATCGCTCGGCTGGTCGATCACATCGAATCGGCGCGCGCACGCGGCGCTGCACTCGCTATTTATGGAGGGGGCACGAAGAGCTTCTATGGCGAGCCGCCGCGCGGCGAGCCGGTGCGGCTGTCGGAGCTCACCGGTGTCTCGAGCTATGAGCCGAGCGAGCTGGTCGTGACTGCGAGGGCGGGCACGCCATTGCGCGAGCTCGAAAGCGTGCTCGCCGAGAAGGGGCAGTGCCTGCCGTTCGAGCCGCCGCGATTCTCGACCGGCGGCACGGTCGGCGGCATGGTGGCCGCGGGGATCTCCGGTCCGTCGCGCGCCGCGCTGGGCTCGGTGCGCGACTACGTACTCGGCGTTACGCTCTTGAATGGGCGCGGCGAGCTCGTGACCTTCGGCGGCCAGGTCATGAAGAACGTGGCGGGCTACGACGTCTCGCGCCTCATGGTGGGCTCGTGGGGCGTGCTCGGTATTCTTTGTGAAGTATCGCTCAAGGTATTGGCGGCCCGCCCGGCCGCGGCGACCCTGCGCTTCGATCGCGACGAGTCCGACGCCTTGGCCGAGCTCGCGCGCTGGCGTGCGTTGCCGTTGCCGGTGCACTCGACGGCCTGGCACGAGGGACGCCTGTATGTGCGGCTCGCGGGCGCGCGCGCCGCGGTGCAGAGTGCCTGCGATCAGCTCGCCGGCGCAGAGCTCGCAGCCGCCGAGGCGGACGCCTGGTGGGAGAGTCTGCGCGACCACACGCACCCGTTTTTCAAACCGGCCGAGTCCGAGCTCGCGATGGGCGAATGTCTGTGGCGGATCTCCGTGCCGGCGACGGCGGCGGCCTTCGACCTATCGGGTCGTCACCTCGTCGAATGGGGCGGCGCGCAGCGCTGGTGGCGCACTCGGGCTCCGGCAGAGGCGGTGCGGCGCGCAGCGGACCGTGCCGGAGGGCATGCAACGTTGGTGCGTGCCGCGGACAAATCGCCCGGCGCGTTCAGCCGAGTTCCGGAGCCGCTGCTGAGAATTCACCGATCCCTCAAGGACGCGTTCGATCCCGACCGTATTTTCAATCCCGGACGACTGTACGCCGATCTCTGACCCGATATGCAAACGCTCTTGAGCCCCGAATTCAGCGATACGCGCGACGGCATGGAAGCGGAGGCGATCCTGCGCAAATGCGTCCATTGCGGCTTCTGCAACGCGACCTGCCCGACTTACCAGGTGCTCGGCGATGAGCTCGATGGTCCGCGAGGCCGCATCTATCTCATCAAAGAGATGCTGGAAGGCGGGGAGGTCACGCAGAGCACCCAGCTCCACCTGGATCGCTGCCTGACGTGCCGTAACTGCGAGACCACTTGCCCGAGTGGCGTCGAGTATGGCCACCTACTCGAGATCGGCCGGCGGCTGGTGGACGAGCGGGTTGCACGGCCCGTGAGCCGCAAGGCGCTGCGATGGCTGCTCAAGGAGGGTCTCACATCGGGGCTGTTCGCTCCGGCGCTCCACGTGTTGCGGTTGTTTCGCCCCATGCTGCCGGCGCCGCTGCGCGCCAAAGTGCCGGCGCCGGCATCTCCGGCGCCACCGGATCGCCTGCTTCGCGGGCATCGGCGTAAGGTCCTGCTGCTCGCCGGCTGCGTGCAGCCCGCCATGATTCCGAACATCAACCGGGCGACGGTACGCGTCCTCGATGCGGCCGGCATCGAGGCGGTTTCCGCCGGCGGTCAAGGATGCTGCGGAGCGCTGCGCGCTCACCTCGGCGATGAGGCGGGCGGATTTGCCGACATGCGCCGCAACATCGACGCTTGGTGGCCGCACATCGAATCGGGTGCGGTGGAATCCGTTGTCGTCAATGCATCGGGTTGCAGTCAAATGATCAAGCAATACGGGCACGCCTTGCGGCACGACGCGGGCTACGCCGACAAGGCAGCGCGCATCTCGGCGCTCGCGCGCGATCTATGCGAGCTTTTGCCGGAACTCGCGAGCGCGCTCAAGAGCCGCATTCGCATCGGCGATCAGCGCCGTCTCGCGTTCCATCCGCCCTGCACGCTGCAGCACGGCCAACGCATACGCGGCGTCGAAGCGCACTTGCGCGCGCTCGGTTTCGAAGTCGCCCTGCCGAAGGACAGCCATTTGTGCTGCGGCTCCGCCGGAACCTATTCGCTGCTCGAGCCGGCGATTGCAAAGGAGCTGCGCGACCGCAAGCTCGGAAACCTGACACCACTCGCCCCCGATTGCATCGTATCTTCCAACATCGGCTGCATCCAGCATCTGCAGAGCGGCACGTCGACGCCGGTCAGGCATTGGGTCGAGGTGCTCGATGAAGCCCTATTCCGAGGCAGCGATGCGACCTTCGCCGCGCCTGCTTAGGGTTCGTTCGGGGACGCGTTCTCAAGGAACCCGTTGACCGCCGCGGCCACGGCCGGCGGATCTTCCCAGAACGGATTGTGGCCGAGACCGTCGAAGACCTTGACGCGCGCAGCGGGCAGGGCATCGCGCAGGGACTTGCGCACCGCCTCCTCCATGATCGGATCCTTGCTGCCCCAGATCAACAGGGCCGGGGCCTTGAGCCGCGGCAGCGTGCCCTGCAGGTCGCCGTAATTGTCTACGGACAGGCTCTGATCGAGCACGGCCAGCCAGACGCGCAGCGGAATCGCCGCGGCATCCTTTCGCTGCCGGCGGATGAAATCCGGATCCACGGGCGTTGGCGAATCCCACCAGGCGATCATGAACGGTGAATTCGCCTCGATCGGCTCTTTCAGCTTGCGAATCTCGGCGGCGAAATCGAACTGCGGCGCCGAAGCTGCACCCGGCGGGCGGCCGCCCGTCGATGAGATGAGCACGACACGGCGCGTGCGCGGAGGCCAGAACTCGGCGAAGGTCTGCGCGATGATGCTGCCAAGCGAGTGGCCGACGATATCGGCCTTCTGGATCTCAAGCGCATCGAGCAGCAACTTGACGTCGTAGGCGAAGTCGAGGCGCGTGTAGCAGCATTCCGGCTTGCTCGACGAACCGTGGCCCCGTATGTCGACCAGGATCAGGTGGAATTGCTTCGACAGATAGGGGATGAGCGGTACCCAGTCGCGCGCGCTGTCGGTGTAGCCGTGAATGAGCACCACCGCGGGCCCCCGTGCGGGACCCATCTCGACGTAGGCGAGGGTCTCGCCGTCCGGCAGCGCCACGGACTTCTTCATTGCATCGAATGCGTCGAGGTTGATCTTCAAGGGGGCCGACGCGGACTCGGCGCTGCGTGCTGGGCGCGGAGGCGCGACGGCGAGTCCCAGCGCGCAGCCGAGTACGCAAAGCGCGGCCGCGAGGCGCGCGCGCCCTCTTTCGGGTGGGGTGTTCATGGGCCCGAGATTAACCGCTCGCGCCGATAAACGCATAAGCTCATGCCGATTTTTCATTGGCCCCTCGGTGCCGCGCTCTTTAGGCTCCACGCTTCAGTCTAGGGGGCGCCACATGAGTGAATCCAGCGGTCGCGAGAACTGGCACTTCGATACGATCGCCGTGCATGGCGGGTATTCGCCCGATCCCACTACCAAGGCGGTCGCTGTACCGCTCTATCAGACCGTGGCGTATGCGTTCGACAGCGCGCAGCACGGCGCCGATCTGTTCGACCTCAAGGTGACGGGGAATATCTACACCCGCATCATGAACCCGACCCAAGACGTTCTCGAGCAACGCCTCGCCGCCCTCGAGGGTGGCATCGCTGCGCTCGCGCTCGCGTCCGGTCAGGCCGCAACGACCTATGCCATTCTCACCATCGCGGAAACCGGCGACAACATCGTCGCCTCGAGCGCGCTCTATGGCGGCACGTATAATTTATTCGCGCATACGCTGCCGCAGTACGGCATCGAGACGCGCTTCGCGGACTACCGCCGGCCGCATACTTTCGAGCCGCTCATCGACGAGCGCACCAAGGCCGTGTTCGTCGAGTCGCTCGGCAATCCGCAGGGCAATGTCACCGACATCGAGCGCATGGCCGAGCTTGCCCACCGGCACGGTGTGCCGCTCATCGTCGACAACACCGTCCCCACGCCATATCTCAGCCGGCCGTTCGCGCACGGCGCCGATATCGTCGTGCACTCTTTGACGAAATACCTCGGCGGTCACGGCACCAGCATCGGCGGCGCCATCGTCGACTCGGGCAAATTTCCCTGGGCGCAGCACAAGCGGCGGTTCCGCCGCCTCAACGAGCCCGACGTGAGCTATCACGGCGTGGTCTATACCGAAGCGCTCGGGCCGGCCGCGTATATCGGCCGCGCTCGCGTCGTGCCGCTAAGAAATACCGGCGCGGCGATTTCACCCTTCAACGCGTTCCTCATCTTGCAGGGTATCCAGACGCTGTCTCTGCGCATGGACCGAATCAGCGAGACCGCACTCAAGATAGCGCAGCATCTCGAGCGCCACGACAAGGTCGCTTGGACCAACTATGCGGGGCTCGAGGAGCATCCTGATCATGCGTTGGTGAAGAAATATCTCAACGGCAAGGCATCGGGGCTGCTGACGTTCGGGCTCAAAGGTCCGGAGGGCCGGGGCCGCGAGCGCGGCGCCCGCTTTCTCGATGCGCTCAATCTGTTCACGCGCTTGGTGAACATCGGCGATGTGCGCTCACTCGCCACGCACCCGGCCTCAACGACGCATCGGCAACTCTCCGGCGAGGAGCTGGCGAAGGCGGGGGTCGCTGAGGACACGGTGCGGCTGTCGATCGGTCTGGAGGACATCAAGGATTTGATCGCCGATCTGGACCACGCGTTAGCGGCCGTCTGAGGGCCGTCTGAATTCGGCCGCCCGCCGCCCGAAGTTCCGCGACTATCGGAGTATCGCTCCGCGGCCATCCGCACTACAATCCAATACGGCTGGCCCAACCGTGTATTTTCTTGCGGAGTTGTTATGACCACGAGCAAGAGGAATTCGCGCCGCGCGGGCGGCGCTGCAGAGGACGGCACAGCAGAGGACCGCACAGCGGTCGCACCCCCCGTTAAGACGAGAACGCGCCGCGCAAAAGCGCCGGCCGCGGGACCGGCGGGGCACGAGGATGTTCGCGCATCGATCGCTCGGGCGGCCTATTTCAGGTCGCAGCAGCGCGGCTTCACGCCCGGCTACGAGCTCGAGGATTGGCTCGCCGCCGAGCGGGAGGTGGAACGGCATCTGCAGAGCAACGGCCGCGCTCGCTGACGGTCAACCCTTTGCCGGCGATGGGTACTGCTGCGATACTTCGCATCTGTGCCACGGGCGAGATGTTGCAAGCTGATGTCACTCATCGAGGTCTTGCCTGAACCCGGCTGACGCCATCCTGGTCGGCGACGTCGGCGGTACGCACGCGCGGTTCGCGATCGTCGATCCCTCCGACCGGTATCGGATCGACCGGCGTCAGGACCTCGCCGAAAGCTTCCCGACTTTCACCGATGCGCTTCGGAGTTATTTCGAGCGGCAGGGCCTGCAATCGCGGCCGCCGGCCGCGGCGATCGCCGTTGCCGGCCCGGTAACCAATGGGTCGGCGCGCTTCACCAACCGGGGGTGGGACATTTCCGAGCGCGAGCTTCTGAAGTTCGGCTTCGAGCGCGCCCTCCTGGTGAACGATTTCGCCGCGCTTGCGTTCGCGGTCGAGGTTTTGGAGGCGAAGGACCTGCGCGCCGTCGGGCCGGACATCCCGGGCCTCGCCGGCGGCACCGTCACCATCCTAGGCCCCGGGACCGGATTTGGCGTCTCCTGTCTCGCGCGCTACGGCGATCGAGCCGTGCCGATGGCGACCGAGGGCGGCCACATGGGCTTTGCGCCGAGCGACGACGCCGAAGTGGCCGCGCTGCAGACGCTGCGCAAGCAACTTGGCCGGGTGTCAATCGAGCGCATCGTCTCGGGCGGCGGCCTCGAGAACCTCTACCGCGCGCTCGAGCAAATAGCCGGGCGCGAAGCGCGTCCGCTCACGGCCGCCGAGATCACCGCAGGCGCTGCTAAAAGCGATAACGGGTGCCGTGCGGCGCTCACGATGTTCTGCGCCATATTCGGCGCCGTGGCAGGCGATCTTGCGCTCGCCCATGGGGCCCGCGGCGGGGTGTACATCGCCGGCGGCATTGCCCAGAAGATCGAGACGTTTCTCAACGAAAGTCCGTTCCGGGCGCGCTTCGAGAACAAGGGGCGGCTGTCACCTTTCGTCAAGGCCATTCCGACCAAGCTCATCGTAAATCCCGACGTGGCGCTGCTCGGCGCCGCCAGGGCGGGAGCCCTGCTGAAGGGCGCCGCAGCAGAATAAATACCCACCGCTCCTGCGAGATTTGAATCGGGGGCGATCGACTTGGCCGCCGGCATGAGAAACAATCGCCTCCATGGCGGGATCGAACGGACCATGATGAACGGGCGCGCAGGGCCAGGCGGCCACGCGCCCGGCGGCGCAGGCCTGCCGCCCACCTGGTGCAGCAGCAACAAGGAGATGGTGGGCTGCTCGGCAGGCCGGTCGCGCCTGTGGTTCACCATCGGCGGCGGCATCCTCAACGAGGTGTACTACCCGCGGATCGACATCCCACAGATTCGCGACCTGGGCTTCGTCGTGGCCGACGGGCGCGGGTTCTGGGTCGAAGTGAAGCGGCTCTGGCAGCACACGGTGGAACTCCTTGCGCCGGGAATTCCGGCAGTGCGTGTGGTTCACCGGCATGCCCGCTTCGAGCTCGCGTTGCAGTTCGTCCCCTGCGCGGAGCGCGATGCGATCATCATCGATGTAGTGCTTTCAGGCGACGAGACCTTGAGGCCCTACGCGTTGCTCGCCCCGCATCTCGGCGGCACGGGCTGGAATAATCAGGCCGAGATCGCCGAGCAAGGCGGGCGCCGCGTGCTGGGCGCGGTCCAGGGCCCTTTCGCCCTTGCGCTCGCTGGCGTGGACAACCTGCAGCTCGATGCGATCGGGCGCGCGAGCGCCGGGGTGACCGGTGCGAGCGACGGTTGGCAGGATTTCGCGCGCAACGGCGCGATGACCTGGGAACACACATCGGCAGGTCCCGGCAACGTCGCCCTGATCGCCGAGTTGCCGCGGGCTTGCCTGCTCGGGCTTGGGTTCGGATCGAGCCCGGAATCCGCGGCCACTCTCGCGCTCACGGCGGTTTTCGAGCCGTTCGAGCACACCCGCGACCGCCACATTCTTGGCTGGTCGGAACTGTACGCGGAATCGCGCATTCCACTCGACTACCTCGACGGTCTCCCGGCGATCTGCATCGAGCAGTTCCACATCTCCGCGATGGTGCTGCGTGTGCACCAGGACAAGACCTACCCGGGTGCGATGGTCGCTAGCCTCAGCGTCCCGTGGGGCAACACCAAGGAGGAGCGCGAGGGCTATCACCTCGTATGGCCGCGCGACTTGGTCGAATGCGCGGGCGCCTTGCTGGCGGTCGGCGCGATGCGCGAGGCGGGCAACACGCTCAGATACCTGTGCGCCACCCAGCTCGCCGACGGGCACTGGTACCAGAACCAGTATCTCGGCAGCAAACCCTACTGGACCGGGGTGCAGCTCGACGAGACCGCGCTCCCCGTCCTGCTCGCCTCGCTCCTCGCCGATCGCGACGCGCTGGAAGGCACCGAGATCGCCGATATGGTGAGACGTGCGCTCTCGTACATCGTCCGCCACGGGCCGCAGAGCGATCAGGACCGCTGGGAGGAGAACGCCGGCCTCAATACCTTCACCCTGGCGGCGTGCATCTCAGCGCTGGTGAGCGGAGCCGAGTATCTCGCGCCCGACGCACGCGAGCTCGCACTCAATTTCGCGGATTTCTGGAACTCGCGGCTCGAGGATTGGACCGCCGTGCGCGACACGCCGCTCGCGCGCGAGCATGGGATTCCCGGCTACTACGTACGCGTCGCTCCCACGCAAGCGATCAGCGACCGGGGCGCCTTCGACCGGACGTTGTCGATCAAGAACCAGGCGATGGATCCAGGGTTGCCGGCCGCCGCGCAGTTCGGGGTCGATTTCCTGCAGCTCGTGCGTTTTGGGCTGCGCCGGCACGACGATCCGTTGATTGCCGGCAGCGTGCGGCTCGCCGATGCCTTGCTCAAGGTGGACACCCCGAACGGACCTTGCTGGCGGCGCTATTTCGACGACGGCTACGGCGAGCACGAGGACGGCAGCGCGTACGACGGGGTCGGCCTCGGCCGCCCGTGGCCGCTCCTCACCGGTGAGCGCGCCCACTATGAAATCGCCTGCGGCAATGATCCTCGGCCGCTCATGGAAGCCATTGCGCGTATGGCCTCGCCGGGCGGGATGTTGCCGGAGCAGGTCTGGGACGCGCCCTCCATCGTGCCGCGCGGGCTCATCACGGGCCAGGCGACCGGATCGGCCATGCCGCTCGCCTGGACGCATGCCGAGTTCTTGAAGCTCGTCGCGTCGCGCGCTCTCGGCCGGGCGTTTGACCGCCCCGAGGCGGTATGGCGGCGCTATCACGGCGAGCGCATCAAATGCTCGCGCGCCATCTGGTGCGAGCATGCGGCCATCACGGAGATCGCCGGGGGGGACTCGCTCATCCTCGTATTGCGCGAGGCTGCAAGCGTGCGCTTCGGCTTCAACGGCTGGCAGCGCACGTCAGATGCGCCGACCTCGCCGAACAGCCTCGGAGTGCACGTGCTGCACATCGACACGTCGCGTCTCGCGGCGGGCCAGAAACTCGACTTTACCTTCCGCTATGTCCCGGAAGACCGCTGGGTGGGCGAGGATTACCACATCGAGGTCAGGTAGCCGACGCACTCCCGCGCTTGCTACGCCTCGATCAGTCCGTGACGAATCGCGATCAGTGTGAGCTCGGACTGGTTGTCGACACCGAGCTTCTGCTTGATATTGTACAAATGCGTGCCGACCGTCGAGGCCGATAGTTTGAGGTCCTGGGCGATACGCTGCACGGTTGCGCCTCCGGCGAGCCGCACGAATACCTCGAACTCGCGCTCCGAGAGCCGCTCGACCGGCGACTTGCCGTCGAATTCGGAGAGCGCGAGCTTCTGGGCCATGGCGGCATCGAGATAACGCCGCCCGGCGGCGATGCAGTTGATCGCTTCGAGCAGCGCCTCGGGTGCGCTGCGCTTGGACAGAAATCCGAGCGCGCCTTCCTGGAGCGAGCGGCGCGCGTGCATCGGATCGTCGTGCGCCGAAAGTGTCAAAATACGGGCCTGGTTGTTGCGGGCGCGTATGCGGCGCAACGCCTCGAGCCCGCCCATGCCGGGCATCGCCAGGTCCAGGACCACGACATCGGGGGATAGCTCGGCGTACAACTGGCAGGCAGCCTCACCGGAATCGGCCTCGGCGACCACCGACACCTCTGCGTGGGACTGAAGCAGCAGCCGGAATCCCGTGCGCACGACTGCGTGATCGTCCGCGAGCAGCACCCGGATCATGCCGGTACTCCGAGCGGAATCTCAGCGGTGAGCAGAACCCCACGCCCCGGCTGATTTCCGACGCTGAGCGTGCCGCCGAGCTGAGCGACGCGATCGGCCAATCCCCGCAGGCCAAAGTGGCCCGGCCGCGCCCAATCCGCGGGAAGGCCGACCCCGTCGTCCGCCACTGCGATGCGGATGCGCTCCCGGTCGCCTTGCACGGAGATCGCGACGCGCGAGGGTTGCGCATGGCGCAGCGCGTTGATGAGGCTTTCCTGCACCACCCGATAGATGGCAAGCGTGACACTCGGTCCGAGATCGGGTGGCAGTTGCTGCTCGAGGTCGATGGCAACTGCCGGATGGCGGCGCCGCCAATCGCGCACCAGGTTATCGATGGTCGCCGATAGGCCGAGCGTGTCGAGCGACAAGGGCGCGAGGCGCGGAATCAGGCTGTGCATCGCATCGTAAAGGCGCGCGGCTTCATCGGAGATCAGGCGCGCCGTCTCGCCCGTGGCCGGATCGCGCAGGCCGCCCTGCCCGGCGATGGCGAGCGCCAGGCTGCGGATGGCGGTGACGGACTGTCCGAATTCATCGTGCAGCTCGTGGGCGATCAAGCGCCGTTCTTCCTCGACGCGCTGGTCGGCGAGCGAGGCCATCTCACGCCGTTCCTCGAGCCGCGCCTCGGCATCGCGCGCGTGCCGCTCGGCCTGGACCTTATCCTCGAGAGCCTGCGCCATGCGGTTGAATGCCGTGCCGATCACGTTGGCCTCCGAGCCCGTGAGCGGCGGCAACCGATAGGCGAGGTCGCCGCGCTGCAGCCGCTCCAGTCCGTCAGTGATCACGGGAATGGGCTTGAAGAGATGCGCGACCGACCAGAAGGCGAGGCCGTTGACGATAACCAGCATGATGGCCCCGAGGGCGGAAAGGCGCAGGATTTCGTCCCAGGCGTCAAGAACGGCGCGCGAGGACTGCGATTCCACGACCAGCTGGAGGCCGCCCTTGAGCGCGAAGGTTTCTGTGGCCGATTCGGGGGCGAGGAGGTGCGCGAACCACGCCGGCGCCTCGCGTCCCGCCTTGTAGGTCGCCCGGGGCGAGCGGAAAAGAACCTCGCCGGTATCCGACAAAAGATACACCTCGTTGGCTCGAACCCGGCCGATCTGCTGCAAGAACCGGAGCACGAGATCCGGGCCCCCGATGGTCGAATACACGACCGCAAGCCGTCCGAGCATTTGCGCGGCCACGCGGTTGGCGGCCTCGATCTCCTCGCGCACGGATTCGCGCATACTCTGGATTTGGGCAGCGATCAGCGCGATCACGAAAGCGGCGCTCAAAGCGGCCACCACCAGATTCAACCGCGTCCGCAGTCTCATTTTGGCATGGTACCAGGGCCTACCGCCCGCGAGCCGCCTGTCACCCAGGCCACCTCATGAAAATCATGAGCCGCGTTTCATGATGGCGCTGATTCATTCGCACCCCGGCCGGGTCAAGATGAGCCCGCAAAACCTAGAAAACCTATTTGGAGATTCGCAATGAAATGGGAAACACCGCAGGCCACTGAGTTTCGGTTCGGCATGGAAATCACCATGTACGTGGCCAATCGCTGATATGTCGAAGGGGCGCTCGCCCGCGCAAGCGGGCGCGCCCGCTCTCACGTGAAAATACGCGTCCTGGGGTCCGCCGCCGGCGGTGGCTTTCCCCAATGGAACTGCAATTGCCCCAACTGTGCAGGCTACCGCTCCGGGACCGTACGAGCCCAGGCGCGAACGCAGTCCTCGATTGCCGTCGCCGGAAGTGACCCGCAGCGCTGGGTACTCGTGAACGCTTCGCCTGACATTCGGGCGCAATTGCAAGCGAATCCGGTGATGCAGCCGAACCGCGCCCTGCGCGACAGCGCCCTCGCCGCCGTCATCCTGTCGGACGGCCAGGTGGATCACACGACCGGCCTCTACATGCTGCGTGAATCGACGCACCCGTGGCAGGTGTGGTGCACCGACAGCACGTACGCCGACCTGACACACGGCAACCCGGTGCTCGGCGTACTCGGGCACTTTTGCGGCATCGAGCGGCGGCGGATCGACCTTGACGGGCCGTTCACGGTCCCGGCCCTTGCCGACGTTGAATGGCACGCATTGCCGGTGACGAGCAAGGCTGCCCCTTACTCGCCGAACCGCGAGTCCCCGGTGCCGGGCGACAACATCGGACTGGTTTTCCGGGACACGAGCGGCCGGTCGGCGGTGTATGCGCCGGGACTCGGCGCCTTGGACGATCGGCTATGGCGGGCCATGCAGGCGGCCGCATGCGTCCTCGTCGACGGCACCTTCTGGACCGATGATGAGATGATTCGGGTGGGGGTCTCGGCCAAGCGCGCCCGGGACATCGGCCACCTGCCGCAAAGCGGCGCGGGTGGGATGCTCGAGTGGCTGGAGCGCCTGCCGTCCGGCACGCGCAAGATATTGATTCATATAAATAACACGAACCCTATCCTGAATGAGGACTCGGCCGAGTTCCACGAGCTCGGCCGCCGCGGAATCGAGGTTGCAAAGGACGGTATGGAGATCTCACTGTGAGCGCGCTGCCCTGGAGCCGCGCGGAGTTCGAGGCGCAGCTACGAAAGCAAGGTTCCGCTTACCACATCCACCATCCGTTCAACGTGCTGTTGAACACCGGCAAGGCCAACCGCGAGCAGATTCGCGGCTGGGTTGCGAACCGCTACTACTACCAGGTCAGCATTCCGATCAAGGATGCGGCCATCCTGTCGAACTGCCCCGATCGCGCCGTGCGCCGCAACTGGGTGCAGCGGATCCTGGACCATGACGGCTACGGCGACGATCCCGGGGGCATCGATTCCTGGCTGCGCCTCGGCGAGGCGGTGGGACTGTCGCGCGAGGCGGTCGATAGTCTGTCCGAGGTTGTGCCCGGCGTGCGTTTCGCGGTCGATGCGTACGTGAACTTCGCGCGCCGGGCGCCCTGGCAGGAGGCCGTGTGCTCCTCGCTCACCGAGATGTTCGCCCCGGAGATCCACAAGCAGCGCCTCGCGTCCTGGCCGGAGCACTACCCCTGGATCGATACGGCGGGCCTCAAGTATTTTCAGAGCCGGGTGAGTCTCGCCCGCCGCGACGTCGAGTTCGGTCTTGCGTTCACGCTCGATTACTTCACGACGCGCGCACAGCAGGAGCGGGCGCTCGAGGTGCTCAAATTCAAACTGGACGTCCTGTGGCAAATGAACGATGCCATGGCGCTGCGCTACACGGCGGCGCCATGATCGCGGCTCCCCTCGCTGCAACTTCCCGGCCCGCGCTCGGCACCGGCTTCCGCCTGCAGTGGGAGGCGGCACAGAATGCCTACGTGCTGCTGTTCCCCGAGGGTATGATCAAGCTCAACACGAGTGCCGCCGAAATCATGAAGCGCTGCGATGGGCGGGCGACCATCGCCGAGATCACCGCGGATCTCGAGCAATCGTTCGCGACGTCCGGACTTGCCTCGGATGTGACGGCCTTTATCGCCACGGCGCGCGACAAGCAGTGGCTCTCGGTGCCGGCGTGAGCGCGCCCGCCCCGGATCCCGCGAATACCGGCGCAGCGCGCGAGGCCGGCCCCGGCCTTGCCCGGCCGGGCCCTCCTTTGTGGCTCCTCCTCGAGCTGACCTATCGCTGCCCGCTGCACTGTGCGTTCTGCTACAACCCCACGGATTTCGCACGTAACGGGGCCGAACTGGCCACCGAGGATTGGCTGCGCGTGCTGCGCGAAGCGCGCGCGCTCGGCGCGGTCCAGCTCGGACTCTCGGGCGGGGAACCGCTGTCGCGTGACGATCTCGAGCCCATCGTCGCGGAGGCGCACCGGCTCGGCTTCTACACGAATCTGATCACCTCCGGAGTCGGCCTCACCGAGACCCGGATCCGTGCACTGAAAACCGCCGGTCTCGATCACATTCAGCTCTCCTTCCAGGACAGCACCCGGCAAATGAACGATTTCCTCAGCAGCACGCGCACGTTCGACCTGAAATCCAAGGTGGCTGCGCTGATCAAGCAGCACGACTACCCCATGGTGCTCAACGTGGTGCTGCATCGTCTGAACATCGATCACGTGGAACAGATCCTCGAGATGGCAGAGCGCATGGGCGCGGATTACGTCGAGCTCGCAAACACGCAGTTCTACGGTTGGGCGTGGCACAACCGCGAGCAGCTGATGCCGAGCCGCGCACAGATCGAGCGCGCGGAGGAGGCGACACGGCGCTTCCGCGAGCGCGCGGATCGGCCCATGCGGATCTTCTTCGTGGTTCCGGATTACTTCGAGCGGCGCCCGAAGGCCTGCATGAACGGGCTCGGGTCGCTGTTTCTTACCGTGACACCCGACGGTACCGCGTTGCCTTGTCACGCCGCGCGCATCTTGCCGGGCCTCGAGTTCCCGAACGTGAAGAGCTCGAGCGTCGGGCACATTTGGTACGATTCGTCCGGCTTCCAGCACTTTCGCGGCAATGCGTGGATGAAGGAGCCATGCCGGAGCTGTCCGGAGAAGGAGCGGGACTTCGGCGGTTGCCGCTGTCAGGCCTTTTTGCTGACCGGCGATGCGGCGAACGCCGATCCGGTGTGTGATCTGTCGCCGCATCACACCCTGGTGACCGAGGTGGTCGCGCGTGCGAACCGGCCGCCGGTGGTGGAGAAACCGCTGGTATTCCGCTCGCCGGCCAATTCGTCTACGCTGCATCCGTGATCGCTTCAGCGCTCGTTTCCAGCGCTAATCTCACCGTGCTGTTCATCGCCGGGCTCGTCGCCGAGACGGTCGCGCGGCTCTGGCTCGCTTCGCGCCAGATCGCTGCGGTGCGCGCGCATCGCGAGCGCGTGCCGGAGCTGTTCGCGGGCGCGATCGGCCTCGCCGAGCAGCGCCGCGCTGCCGACTACACCGCGGCCCGGGCTGCGCTCGGGCGCTGGGCCACCGTGTTCGAGGCGCTGCTCAAGCTTGCGCTCACGCTCGGCGGCGGCCTCGCGGCCTGCGAGGCTTGGGTATACCACCTGCATTGGCCCGAGCCGTGGCAAGGGACGCTGCTGGTGCTCGTGGTACTCGGCTTGCTGCAGGTCCTCGGTCTGCCGTTCGCCCTGTGGCGCACGTTCCGCATCGAGGCGCGATTCGGCTTCAACCGCATGACACCCAGCCTGTTTGCGCTGGACCTCCTGAAGCGGCTGCTCCTCGGCGCCGCGATCGGCGCACCCCTGATCCTCGCCACGCTGGCGCTGATGCAGAAGGCCGGAGCGCTGTGGTGGGTGTGGGCGTGGCTCATCTGGCTCGGCGTGAGTCTCGCGCTGGCATGGGCGGCGCCGAGATTCATCGCGCCCTTGTTCAATCGATTCTCGCCGCTAACCGACGTGGCGTTGCTCGAGCGCGTCGAGTCGCTGCTCGTGCGCTGCGGATTCAAGGTCGGCGGCGGCGTCTTCGTCATGGACGGCTCGCGCCGCTCCGCGCATGGGAACGCGTATTTCACCGGCATCGGACGCAACAAGCGCATCGTGTTCTTCGATACCTTGCTGGCGCGCATCGACGGCGAGGAGATCGAGGCGGTGCTCGCGCACGAGCTCGGACATTTCCGTCTGCACCACGTGCGCCAGCGCCTCGCCGTCTCGGCCGTGTCGATGCTCGCGGGGCTCGCGCTGCTCGGCTGGTTGGCGCGGCAGCCCGGCTTTTATACCGCGCTCGGCGTGCCGGCGGCATCGCCGGCGATGGCGCTGCTGCTATTCGCAGTGGTCGTGCCCGTGTTCATGTTCTTTGCGACCCCGCTCGGGGCGTGGTGGTCGCGCCGGCACGAGCGCGAAGCGGACGACTTCGCCGCGGCATACGCGCGCGCCGACCGCCTGGCCGGGGCGCTCGTCAAGCTATACCGCGACAACGCCTCGACATTGACGCCCGATCCGCTGCATTCGGCGTTTTATGACTCGCATCCGCCGGCGCTCGAGCGGATCGCGCGCCTTCATCGGCTGGCGCGGGCATCAAATCAGGCGTGAGGCGCGCGCCGGTGCGCCGCGCCCCGTGATCCGGAATTCTTCTCCCCGGCCGATGTAGGCGTCGAACGTCATCGCGATGCAGCGCATGAGCAGGCGTCCCGGCGGTGTGAGCTCGATCTGACGCCCGTCGATCCGCACCAACCCGTCCTCCTCCAACGTGCGTAGCCGCTCGATCTCGCGCGCGAAGTAGACGTCGAACTCGATGCCGAAGCGGTGTTCGATCTCGGCCGGATCGATGCGACCGTGGCACATGATGCCGTGAATCACCTCACGGCGGACGAGGTCGTCCTCGCTCATGACGACCCCGCGATGCGCCGGCAATGCTCCCGACTCCGTGGCCCGCTGGTAGTCCTCGATGGATTTGTGATTCTGCACATACAGGTCGCCGACCTGGCCTATGGCGCTCACGCCGAAATTCACGAGATCGCGGTTCGCGTGGGTGGTGTAACCCTGGAAGCTGCGATGCAGGGTGCCGTTGATGTGGGCTTGCGCGAGGCCATCGCTCGGCAGCGCAAAGTGATCCATGCCGATGTACAAATAACCGGCGGCGCAGAATTTGTCGATCGCGAGCTCGAGGAGCGTCAGTCGTGCCGCGGCATCCGGCAGCTCCGAGCTCTTGATCTGCCGTTGCGCCTTGAAGACATGCGGCAGATGGGCGTAGCCATATACCGCAAGCCGATCGGGCCGCATCGCGATGACGCGGTCGAGCGTCGCCCCGAAGGTCGCCGGGGTTTGTTTCGGCAGCCCGTAGATCAGATCGAAATTGATCGAGCCAAATCCGTGCTTGCGCGCCGCCTCGTAAGCGCGCACCACATCTTCAGCCGGTTGTACGCGGTTCACGGCGCGCTGCACGCTCTGATCGAAGTCCTGCACTCCCAAGCTGACCCGGTTGAAGCCGAGCGAGGCGAGGATCCGCATTAGACCTTCGTCGGCGCCACGCGGGTCGATCTCGATGGAGTAGTCGCGCGATTTGGCGCTCGTCAGCTGAAAGTCGTGATCGAGCCGATCGACGATCTCGATCAACAGGCGCTTCGGCAGGAACGTCGGCGTTCCGCCGCCGAAGTGCATCTGCTCGACCGTTCGGTTGCAGTCGAAATAGGAGCCCCGCTGCGAGATCTCGGCGAGCAATTGGCGGCCGTAGGCATTCACGCGGTCGAGCTGGTGCGTGACGATGCGGTTGCAGCCGCAAAAGAAGCACGGACTGAAGCAGAAGGGCACATGCAGGTACAAAGAAAGCGGCAGTCCCTCGCGCGCGCCGCGGCTATGCGCCGCCGCGCGCGCGTAGTCCTCTGCACCCACGCCTTCCTTGAATTGCAAGGCCGTGGGATAGGAAGTGTAGCGCGGCCCCTCGCGGTCATAGCGGCGCATGAGATCGCCGTCAAACATGACCCCCGTCGCAATTGCCATAGGATGCATCCTTACTCTAGATAGCGTGAGCGCTAGCCTCGGCCGGCGCGGTATTCCCGCCAATAGGTATTTTCCCCTAAGCCGGCTCGCCGGCCCGGCCCGCCGAACCGGGGACTCTACGTAGTCATCCTCGGTGCGTTACGCATATCGCCGCCGCGATCTTCTCACTACGATTGCACTCAATGGCCGATCGCCGAGGTGAATTCGAGATGCAGACCGCAACCGCGTCCATCCAACGGGGCTCTACGCCCATCACATATAACGATACCGTGGTGCGCCAGTTTGCCTTCATGACGGTGATCTGGGGCATCGTCGGCATGACCGTAGGCGTGTTGATCGCCGCGGAACTCATCTGGCCGGGGCTCAACCTGGATTTGCCGTACTTGAGTTACGGAAGACTGCGGCCGCTGCATACCAACGCGGTTATCTTTGCGTTCGGAGGGTGCGGCTTGTTCGCGGCGTCCTACTACATCGTGCAGCGCACCTGCCAAGTGCGGCTGATCTCCGACAAGCTGGCGAGCTTCACGTTCTGGGGCTGGCAACTCGTGATTCTGCTCGCTGCCATCACGCTGCCGCTCGGCATCACCAAGAGCAAGGAATACGCGGAGCTCGAGTGGCCCATCGATCTTTTGATCGTGGTCGTGTGGGTCGCTTACGCGTACGTGTTCTTCGGCACCCTGGCGATTCGCAAGGTCAAGCATATCTACGTCGCCAATTGGTTCTTCGCGGCCTACATCATCACCATCGCGGTGCTGCACATCTTCAACAACCTGGCGATCCCCGTGTCGCTCACGAAGTCCTACGTGATCTATTCGGGTACGGTCGACGCGATGGTCGAGTGGTGGTACGGCCACAACGCCGTCGGCTTCTTCTTGACTGCGGCTTTCCTCGGCATGATGTACTACTTCGTGCCGAAGCAGGCCGGAAGACCGATCTACTCCTATCGACTGTCGATCGTGCACTTCTGGGCTTTGATCTCCATCTACATGTGGGCGGGCCCACACCACCTGCAGTACACGACTCTGCCCGACTGGGTGCAGTCGCTCGGCATGGTGTTCTCGGTGATCCTGCTCGCGCCTTCGTGGGGCGGAATGATCAACGGCATCATGACGCTCTCCGGCGCGTGGCACAAGTTGCGCACCGATCCGATCCTCAAGTTCCTGATCGTCTCGCTGTCGTTCTACGGCATGTCGACCTTCGAGGGACCGATGATGTCGATCAAGACGGTCAACGCGCTCTCGCACAACACCGATTGGGTCATCGGTCACGTGCACTCGGGCGCGCTCGGCTGGGTGGCCTTCATGACCATCGGTTCGATGTACTCGCTGATTCCGCGTCTCTACGGGAAAAAAGAGATGTGGAGCGTCAAGCTCATCGACCTGCATTTCTGGATAGCGACCGTGGGCGTGGTGCTCTACGTAACCGCGATGTGGATCGCGGGCGTCATGCAGGGGCTCATGTGGCGGGCGACCAATCCGGACGGCACGCTCACCTACACCTTCGTGGAATCGTTGAAGGCCACCTATCCGTATTACGTCGTGCGGCTCGGCGGCGGGGTGCTATTCCTCATCGGTATGTTCCTCATGCTCTACAACGTTGCCAAGACCGTGTGGGTCCCGGTTACGCGCATCGAGCCGCTCGCCGTGCCGGCAGTTTGACCACGGCGGAGATCGAGAATGAATCACGAAATAGTTGAAAAGAAAGCTTGGCTCCTCGGCACGCTGATCGCCATCGTCATCAGCGTTGCCGGACTCGTCGAGATCGTGCCCCTGTATTTCCAGGCATCGGTGATGCAGCCATCGCCCGGCGTGAAGCCCTACGGTCCGCTCGAGCTCGCCGGCCGCGACGTGTACGTTCGCGAGGGCTGCTATCTATGCCACACGCAGATGGTGCGACCGCTGCAAGCGGAGGTGGAGCGCTACGGGCACTACTCGATCGCAGGGGAAACCGTCTACGACCATCCGTTCCAGTTCGGCTCGAAGCGCACGGGCCCCGACCTCGCGCGCGTCGGCGGACGTTACTCGGACGAGTGGCAGCGCATCCATCTCAACAACCCCCGCGACGTAGTGCCCGAGTCGAACATGCCGGCGTTCACCTGGCTCGCGAAGAGCACGGTGGACCCGAAGTTGATCGCGACGAAGATGCGCGTGCTGACCCGGCTCGGTGTGCCCTACACCAAGGCCGACATCGACTCAGCGGGCGAGAAGGTCGCGGGCCACACGGAGCTCGATGCACTGGTGGCTTATCTTCAGGGACTCAAATTTCGCGGTGAGGTAGCGCCATGATGGGCATCTTACGCGGCACCATCACGCTGACGCTGCTGGTACTTTTCATCGCGTTGATCGCGTGGGCCTGGAGCGGTCGGC
>Ga0182030_10007099_pt1 | contig 23462 bp, 17 predicted proteins | sample 812S3MmetaG_FD_121299 | JGI IMG/M metagenome (GOLD analysis project Ga0182030, IMG submission 121299) | Permafrost microbial communities from Stordalen Mire, Sweden - 812S3M metaG (Illumina Assembly) | ecosystem: Environmental > Terrestrial > Soil > Wetlands > Permafrost | place: Sweden...
CCGGACATTTTCCTCCCGGCAACCGGCGGCGGCGGCCCTTTCGAGGAAGCGGCGGTGGGTGCCGTCGAAATTCTCCCGCTTATCGACATGAGCGATAAACAAGGCGTTTTTTTCGGCGAACATGCTCAGGGCGAGACTGTTGTCCTCATCGCTGGGAGGTTCGGTCTGAAACGGATCGTGCCCGCTTTTCATTTTCAGGTGGCCGTTATGCAGCACGTCGAGCGGAAACTGGATGCCCCAATCCAACATGTAAATCGTCTGGCCGGGAACTTCGGGAATGGCGGCGGACAGAGCATATGTTGCGTCGGTATAGACGTTCTCTGCGCCATTTCGCGCAAACTGTGCAAGGTACTGGTTGACCGTAAGCAGGTTCGCGACTACCAGCAGGAGGCTGATCGCCCCCACCACCCAGTTCCAGCGAATGGAGCCGATCACGATCGCGACAAACAACTGCGGAAAGGGCCACAGCAGCACAGTGTGATGCAGGGAAGCACCCGCATCCTTGGTCGAAGCCATGAAAAACCAGGCCACGGCGGTAAACACCAGCGCGAAGCGCGCGGCGCGGGAAGGCCACCACAGCGGCACGGCGAGAAGCGCCAGAAGGGCCGCGTACTCCATCCCCCCGCCGCGATGCTCGCCGAGGTGGTCGCGAATGTAGACGGCGGCGCGGCCGCGCAATGATTCGGGAGGCTTCGGGTTCTCCCTCCACTCCTCCGAAACAATATAGCCGTAAAGCCCATAGCCGCCAAGTGCGCTGCGGAAATGGATGAATTTCGCCGGCGCTCCGCGCGGGTTCAGATGGCCGTTGGTCCGAAACGTCTCGCCGCGGCGGTGGGCGTTATAGATGACGAAGGGCAGCGCGCCAACCAGAAAGGCTGCGGCGGCGAGTGCCAGGTGACGGCGGGTGGCCATTTGGAGCAGTTCGCGACCAAATACGGACAGCACAGCCGCAATCAGCCCGGCCAGCGCCCAAACGAAGATGGCTTTGTTCCAAAGGGCCAGGCCGAGAAAGAAAAATCCCCACCGCAGATCCCTTTGCACGCGATTTTGCGCATATTTAAGCAGGAAAAAACAGCCGGTCACAAGTAAAATGTGTTCTAGCGCAACTGGACCCCAGTCGAAGGTGTTGGTAAGGAGAAACGTCGGGTCGGAGGCTAGCAGGAGGGCCGCCACGATGGCCGTCCTGCGATTCACGGACCGTTCCGTCAAGTAAAAGAAAACGTAGACAGTTAGGGCTCCCAAAAGGACCGTCGGAAGGCGAAAAACCCAGGGCGTCCAACTCGGATGGGCAGCGAAGTGGGACCGGAAAACGGCCATCAGCGGCCAGTACAGGAGCGTTTTGAGCGTTCCAATATAGGTCATGACCATTAAGGGGATGTCGTGATGAAACAGACGGAGACGAAATTCCCTTGCGGCAGGCTGGTAATATGGACCGGCAAACAACGCCTCATCCATCTGGATGCCGGCATAGGGCAGCAGGGCACATCCGGCCAGAACGGTCAGGCAACAGGAGAAGGCGAGCAGGAGCCGCGAGGCAAGATTCTTCACAGGCGATAGAAAGAAATGAGAATTTTTACCGGGTCTTCAGACAGTATAAGGCATCGGGTCGCATCCGGAAACCTTCGCCGCGGCGTAATGCTTTCGACGTTGGAGACCGATAAGAGTACGATATATGGGCCAGGTGCTAAGGGCGGCGTCACCGCGTTGGTGGATGGGAAGTCACCTTTCGGAAACGATGAAAAGAGTGGCACTTTAATTGCTTGCAAGAAGCGACATCAGTATGCTATGCTGTGCGAAGCAGATTTGGATAGCGGCGGAAACACTGGGCGGAGGCCCGGTGGTAGAGACAGAGCAGAGGCTCTGTCAAATGACTCCGCGCACGTTGGCCGTTCGGCCAACCATCCCCGAGCGGACCTTCTCGCATGGAAGTGTTCGCGATCAAAAAAGCAAATCCGTCGTCAAAACGGGTATGAAGATCTGAACCTTTTTGCTTGGACCAGCGTCTAAGGATGTGACGCGGACAAACGAAAATAAAGAACGAACCAAAAAATAAAAGAAGAAGAGACAAGAGGCAGAACATGACAAAGAACGAGTTAAACAAATTTAAAAATATTCTGGAGGCGAAGCAGGCAGAGCTGGTCGCGTTTGTGAGAAATCGCGAGGGAATTGCCATCGAGAAGAGCCCGGACGCCCTGGACGAAGTGCAGCATGCCGCCGAACGCGAACTCGCCATCCGCAATCTGGACCGCGAATCGCAACTGCTCCGCAACGTGCGGGCCGCGTTGCGCCGCATCGACGAAGGGACCTTCGGCGTATGCCTGCATTGCGAAGAGGACATCAGTCCGAAGCGCCTGGCAGCGGTGCCGTGGACTCCTTTCTGCATCGGATGCCAGGAAATGGCCGATCGCAACCAGGCCGGCGACGCGTCGGAGAACTTCGACGAAATGCTGGTCAGCGCGGCTTAATTTCCTGGGCTGCTTAAACGAGTAATTCGGATGTACGAAGTCATCCTGCCCGCTTTCTCCTTCTCCCGGCGGTAGGAAAAAAAGCGCTCGGCGTCACAGAAAGTACAGACGCCGAGCGCTTCGATATTTTGGGGCGCCACTCCGGCCGCCTCCAACTGCTTCCGATTTTCCGACGCGAGGTCAAGGTGCATTCGGCCGGATCCGCCAAACTGCCGCGCGACCTCCTCCCCCACCTCATAACAGCAGACGCCGACTCCTGGTCCGATGGCGGCATGGACATCGGAGGGCGAACTCCCAAATTCAACCTTCATCTTCTCCATCGCCCTCTCGACAATGTGAGTCCTCGTACCGCGCCATCCGGCATGAACCGCGGCGACGGCCCGGTTGCGGGAATCGGCCAGCAAAATCGGGTAGCAATCGGCCGTGCGAACAGCCACCGCCAGACCAGGACGGTCGGTAACCAAGGCATCCCCCTCACCGCACATACCTTCGCGGTCAGCTATAAGCACAAGATTAGAATGGATTTGCTTCAATCCCGCGAAATCATCCGGCGGGATCTGAACGCGCCGGGTCCCGAATCCGTGCCGGATCCATGGGAGTCCTTCCAGCAGAGACGAAACTACAAAATCCATCGGCATCAACCAAATTCTACTGCCTCCACTCCCAGATGAATTTCGTATGTCGGCCAAGATGAATTTAAGTTCTTTAGAGACAGTACTTTTGGCCTATCACTTTCCTGTTGACAGGTGGTACCACTGGCTGGTACACTCGATTTTGTCGAGAAACAACTACGGAGGAATAATGAAGAACACCTTACTAATGCTAGCGACGGTCGCGATGAGCGCCGGACTCGCGAGCGCGTCCATCACTTATACATCGCCTTGCGCGGTCCTGATGTTCCCCAGCACGACAGGAAACACGGGCTCCACTTGCTCGGCTACGGCCGATGCCGGGGATTATCTCACCTCGGTGACGATCACAATTCAGGATGACTACACTGGCTGGCAGTCCGGTACCCCAATCGTGAGTTATTCGGGGACCTTAACGGAAAGCGCGGCTCTTTTCACGGCCCCGACTTTTTGCAATGTGGGCACGACGATCAACGCCGGCCCTCCTACCACCGGTAACAGCATCCCTTGCGCAGTGACGATCAACCCGACTGGAACGGTTACGAACACACTTCAGTCGTTGACGGCCTTTACGATTCAGCTCACGAACGCTGGCAACAGCGTTTCCGGCGGTACCGTGACGGGGGCTTCGGAAGTAATGACCATCACGGCCACGGAAGCTGCAATCAGTCTGCCTGAGCCGGCGACCTTCGGCTTGATGGGCGCAGCTCTGGTCGGCCTCGGCTTCCTCGCCCGCAAGCGCAAAGCGTAATCCGATCCGATCTCGCTTTAGCCAATGCCCGCGCTGAGAAATCAGCGCGGGTTTTTCATTTTCAGACCGGATTTTCTGGATTCCGGGCTATCATGAAGGGAGTCTTTTCGATCTCGGGGAAACGGAAGTGATCGAGTCCAGATTCAAGCGGGCATTGCTGATTCTCAGTTGCGCGCTGCTCAGCGCCACGCAGGTCCGCGCGCAGTTTTCCCGCGCCAGCATCCTCGGCCAGGTCACCGACTCGACCAACGCCCCGGTCCCGAACGCCACGGTCACCATCACGCGCCTCGACACGAACGAGCGGCAGGAGACGGTCACCGACGCGACAGGCGGGTTTTCCTTCGCATTTTTGAACCCAGGAGTGTACCGCGTGGCCGCTTCCGCTCCGGGGTTCAAGTCGATCGAGAGAAACCGGCTGCAACTGGCCAGCGACGACACCGTGGCGCTGCCTCTGGCGCTGGCCGTGGGCGACGTTCACGACCAGGTGAGCGTAGACGCCACCAGCGACCCTCTGGATACGTCCAACGCGTCCCATTTCACGCGGCTGAACCCGCAAAAGCTGGTGGAACTTCCCATCATGGGCCGGCAGGCGTATTCGCTGGTTGCCCTGACGCCGGGAGTCATCTTCACGCAGGAACAGTTCGGCACCACCGGGTTCGCCGGCCTCCACGGGTGGGACGCCGACGGCAAGTTCATCATCAACGGCGGCATTGTCGGGACCAACCAGTTTCTGTTGAACGGCGCGCCGGTGAGCCTGACCGGATCCTGGCAGTTCTCGCCCAACCTGGACGGCGTGGAAGAGTTTCGCGTGCTGACCAACACCTACGATGCGCAATACGGGCGCACCGGAGGCGGTACAGTGATGACCACGCTCAAAAGCGGCACCAACGCCTGGCACGGGAACGTCTTCGAGTATTTTCACAACTCCGTGCTGGATGCGAATACAACGCAGAATAACCAGTCGGACCAGCCGCGCGGCAAGCACAACACCCACGATTATGGAGGGACGGTGGGCGGCCCTCTGCGGCGCGACCACGATTTCATTTTCTTCAGCTACGAGGGATTTCGCGAGATCGTGCCGTTTCCCGTCGTCAGCGACACGCCCCCAGTCGCCTTAAGAACCGGATCCGGCTTCAAGACCGACAGCATTCGGATTTACGATCCATTGACCGCGCACGAGTGCGTGGTGGGCAAAGACACCAGCGGCACCACCGCCTGCCTGGCGTCATACATCCGGACACCTTTTCCCAATTACGCGATACCACTGAGCCGCATCAGCCCGATCGGCAAGGCGATTTTGAATTTGTACCCCTCACCGGATGCGGCCGGCCTGACGCAGAACTACATCGCCGGCGGCAACGTCGGCCGCTATCACTACGATCAGCCGATGGGCCGATGGGATCATTTGTTCAACGATCGCGACCGCGTCAGCGCCGTGGTCACCGTGGAGCGGGGCCACGACTTCACGTCCACCAACGGCTTCGCGCCTCCGGCCGAGGTCGGCAACCAGACCGATTACCGCTTCGACCAGAACTATATCGCCGAGTACACGCACATCCAGTCGGCATCGACCGTGTTCAACGTACGGGCGTCATTCGGACGGTTCAGCGAATTTTTCCCCGATTCGTCGGGCGCCTCCAACCTGACGGCGGCGCAGTTGGGCATGATCAACATGATCCATGCGCCGACCGTATCCACCGACGCTCCGCCGAGCTTCGATCTTTCCACCTATAGTTCGATCATCGGCAACACGTATAGCTGGAGCACGCAAAACCAGTGGTCGCTGCAACCGGGCATGATTCAAACCCGCGGCCGCCACGTGATTCATTACGGCATCGAATTCAGCTACGCCGCCATCGGCAACGCCGGCCCGGGCCGCGCCAACGGCGAGTTCGCCTTCACTCCCGGATGGACGCAACAATATGTGAATCACAACCAGGGATCGAAGGACGGCTCGGGCATCGCCGACCTGCTGCTGGGCCTGCCCGACACGGGCTTCGTCGACTACAACGACAGCGCCTATCGCACCTGGCCGTACTTCGCCGCCTATGTGCAGGACACCTGGCGCGCCACGCCCAAGCTGACGATGACCCTGGGCCTGCGCTACGACGTGCAGATCCCGTTCATCGAACGCTACAACCGCATCAACGCGGGGTTCAATTACAACTCGCTCAATCCTCTGTCGAGCCAGGTGATGGCCAACTGGAGCGCCGACACCGCGGCCTACAACGCGACAAATCCGAAGTTCGCGTTTCCCGCCGCGCCTGTGTCGCTGACCGGAGCGCAGTTGTTCGCCGCGCCCGGGAATCGCAGGCCGTACAACACCGATTGGACCGACGTTCAGCCGCGTTTCGGCATCGCCTACAGCTTCGCGCCGAAGACTGTGCTGCGGCTTGGCTCCGGGATTTTCTATCGCACCGCCACCCAGCTCAATGAAACAACCGGATTCAGCCAGCGCACGAATTACATCTCCTCGTTCGACGCGGGAGTGACGCCGTCGGCTGGACTGACCGGCCCCTATTCGCTCCAGCAGCCCTTTCCCAGCGGGATTCTCCCGCCTACCGGCGCGGGCGGTGGCGCGCTGACCAACGTCGGCGGGGACATACAATATGACGGCCGGTCGCGGCCGATTCCTCGCACCTACCAGTATTCGGTTGGCGTCGAACGCGAGTTTCCGTGGGCTCTCCTCGTCGAGGCTTACTATTCCGGCAGCCAGACCGTCCACGATTCGGTGACTGCGGAATACGACGCGCCGCCCGCGGCCGATTACACGAAATATCAGAGCAACGCGACCTTTTTCACCCGCAACGTGCCCAACCCGTTCTACGGAATCCTGCCGGTGACCTCGGCGCTGGGCGCGTCCTCGCAGATTCAGGCGTACAACCTGCTGCGGCCATATCCTCTGTTCAACGGGATTGAGGAACTGACGGACCCGCAGGCCAAGTATCGCTACGATTCGTTTCAGGTGTTCGCGCAGCGGAAATTCTCGAGTCTGTCGGACGGCGGCGTGTTCACGTTCCTGCTGGCGTATACCTATTCGAAGTCGACGGCCGAGAATCACCGCATTGATCCGTGGAATCTGCGGGAGCCTCTGCTCAACGATTTGAGCACTCTCGACAAGCCGAACGTGCTTGCGCTGACCGGCCTGTGGGATCTTCCCATCGGTTGGGGCAAACGCTGGTTCAGCGACGTCGGCCGCTTCGGAGGGGCGATGCTGAACGGCTGGGCCGTCGATTGGACACTGACCTACGCGTCCGGTTATCCGGTGCCGCGCCCCGATGCCAACTTCACGTGCAGCAGTTTTTCTACGCCAGGCGGGCAGACGGCGTACGAGTATTTCAACACCACCAAAGGATGCTGGAAAGCCTACGGCCCCTACGATCCTCGCCTGCTCCCCGATATTCTCCCAAGCATCCGCAACCCCGCCGCGCCGCAATTAAACGTCAGCGTGGAGAAAACGTTCTGGCTGAGCGATCGCTACACGCTGCAATTCCGCGGCGAGGCGTATAACGTCACAAATACCCCCATCCTGCCGGCCCCGAATACGACGTTTGGAGACCCGACGTTCGGTCAATTGCCGATCCAGCAGAATAATTTTCCAAGGTTCATTCAGTTGGCGGCGAAGATCGTGTTTTGAGTCAGCGCGGCGAGAATAGCGGGCGCACTTTGCCGTCCGATTTAGGAAGCTCCGCCGGCGGTTTGTCGAAGAGAATCCTCCATCGGCGACGGAGTTCCGTGCCGTAGGGCGTGCCTTCCAGATCGAACGATTCTCCGCCCTGCGTCAGGGATTCACGTGGGCCGAGGTACAGATATGCGTCCGCGGTCTGACTCCAGGTTGCTTCGTTCGCGTGCGTGCGGTGGTTGATGGTAGGCTGCTCCCCAACCCAGGTTCCTTTCATCTCCAGCACCGACGGGGCGGCCCAACTCGCGAACCTCGGGTCCAGGGGTTGGTCGAGATACAGGCTCATCCCCGGCGTGATCACGTAGCTTTTCACGAACGCAGTCAGGAATTGTTGCTCGATTAAGCCCGGTTTGCCGGCATGCCGCTCGATGTGGCCCGCTCCGATAATGATGAGCGCCTTGCGGCGCTTGGCCAGTACCTCGTAACGGACGACGCTGGCGAAATGCTCCTCGCGGAAGGCGAGAAAAGGAGCGATATCGTCGCGGCTTTGGACGCGATCCCAGTCGATTGGCGGATCGCCTGCCAGCACCCGGATGCGCTTATCCAAAGGAAGCGCCTGGTTGCGTGCGCGGATAACCGCGAACAGCCCGTGATACGGCGCGACCGGCGTCCCTCCCGGCGCTCCGAGAAAATTCTGCCAGACCTTCTCGAGGTCGCGCGGAGCCACGGGCTCACCGGCAATGTAACGGTCCAGAGTGGGCTGGTAGAGCGAATTGGCGGATTCGACAACCACGTCGTTCACGAGGCCGGCGAAGTCCGGCGAATTGACGAGCGCTTTAAACAAGTCGTGTTCCTGGATGCACAGGTGAGCCTCCCCTACCATCACGATGCGGTAAGAATCGAAGAGCTTGAGGATCGCGCTGACGGCCGTTTGCGGGTTGGCCGGCTGCGCCAACAGCCCCGTAGCGATCGAAAGCAGCGCGGCGGCTTGAATGCTGGCGTAGAACTTCATGGATCTGTGGACACCGAACAAGACGTTTCAGTTCCCGCCAAAAGGGGGTGTATTATGTTCTCGACGCCGTATGAAACTCTTCTCCGCGCTTCTCTTTGCCCTCGCCGCACTCGCGCAATCCCCCAACCCGGACGCCTTCTACAAGATCGGGCCCGATTCCCTCCCCATGGACGGAGTCCCCAAGGGCGAGATTCGCGGACCCTTCAAACTTGACAGTAAAGCTTATCCCGGGACGTTCCACACGTATTGGGTTTACGTCCCCGCGCAGTACGATCCGTCCGTGCCCGCCAGCCTCATGATCTTCAACGACGGGCAGGCCTTCAAAAATGCCGATGGCGACGCGCGGGCCTACAACGTGATGGACAATCTGATTTACCGGCGCGAGATTCCGGTCATGATCGGAGTCTTCATCAACCCCGGCCACACGCCGGAACAGCCCGAGCCCACGCCCGCCGAATGGGGCGACCGCACGACAAATCGTCCGACCGAATACAACTCGCTCGACGACCGCTACGCGCGCGTCATCTGCGACGAACTGATGCCCGTTCTTTATAAGGACTACAACATCTCGAAAGATCCGGAACGCCACGGCATCGGCGGCGCCAGCTCCGGCGCCATCGCGGCGTTCACCGTCGCCTGGGAGCGGCCCAACGATTTTCGCAAGGTGCTCAGCATCGTCGGCAGTTTCGTGAATCTGCGCGGTGGCCACGCTTACGCCGACATCGTTTCCAAGTCCGACAAGAAACCCATTCGCATTTTCTTGCAGGACGGCCGCAACGACAATAGAGGCGTGCGCGCCAACGGCGAATACGACCAGACCCGCGACTGGTTCTTTCAAAACGTGCGCCTGATGAAAGCGCTGACCGAAAAAGGCTACGACGTCAACTACACCTGGGGCATGAACAAGCATGGGCAGAAAATGGGCGGTCCAATTTTGCCCGACATGATGCGCTGGCTGTGGCGCGACCAGCCGGTGTCGGTCGACGTCCACGACATGGTGGAACGGTCCTTCCGGGAACCGGCTGGCCGCGAGCCAGTCAAGAAAAACTGACCGGGTGTGCTACGATACCCTGTTCATAGCCTGGAGCGATCGTTGACCACAGCACCCCCTCAAACACGCAGTATTTTTCCATTAATCGTCCTTCTGATTCTGTTTTCGGCCAGCGGCATGTGCGCGCTGATTTACGAAGTCGTCTGGTATCAGTTGCTGCAACTCGCTATTGGGTCGACCTCGGTGTCGCTCGGCATTCTGCTCGCGACATTCATGGGCGGGCTATGCATCGGCAGCATCTGGTTCCCCCGGCTCCGTCTGGCTCAGCATCCGCTGAAGATCTACGCCGCTCTCGAACTGGGCATCGCGGCGTGCGCAGTGCTTGTGCAGATTAGCCTGCCGTCGCTCGATCGCCTCTACATCACGGGTGCCGAACATGGCATGCCCGGGATGTTGTGGCGAGCGGTCCTCGCCATGCTCTGCATGTTGCCAGCGACCATTCTGATGGGCGCGTCTCTGCCCTCGATTGTCCGCTGGGCGAAAAGCGGCGTTTCCTGGTGGGGGTACCTGTATACCGGCAACACCGCCGGCGCGGTGATCGGCTGCCTCGTTGCCGGATTCTATCTGCTGCGCATGTACAACATGGCGACCGCGACTTATTTCGCCGCCGCGATCAACGTTGTTGTCGCCGCCATCAGCTTTCTGCTGGCTTCGCAGATGCCCGGTACGACGGCGGAAGAGGACGTTGTCAAAACTCCCACCGCTGACACGCCGAGATGGCCGATCTACCTCGCCATCGGCCTTTCCGGCGCGACGGCGTTAGGTGCGGAAGTCGTTTGGACGCGACTGCTCAGCATGCTTCTGCTGGGTACTGTTTACGTTTTCTCGATCATCCTCGCCGTATTCCTGGTCGGCCTCGCGATCGGCAGCGGCGCCGGTTCGTGGCTGATCAAGCGGGTGCGCCCGCAACTCGCGCTCGGCTGGTGCCAGATTCTGCTGCTGTTCGGCTTCGCATGGACCGCTTGGATGATCGTCGACGTCCTTCCCTTCTGGAACGACGACGCGCTGATCACTCCCCTGCCGTGGCACATGTATTATCTGGACCTGAAGCGCTGCATCCTGGCGATCCTCCCGCCCACGCTTTTCTGGGGCGCAAGTTTTCCGCTGGCCTGCGCGGCGGCGGCGAGGAAAGGCGAGGACTCGGGGCGCACCGCGGGCGCGATTTACGCGGCGAACACGCTGGGCGGCATCGTCGGCGCGCTGGCCGTCAGCCTGGTACTGATTCCGTGGATCGGCTCACAACAATCTGAACGCGTGCTTGTCATTGCCGCCGCGATCGGTGGAGTCGTTGTGCTGATCCCTGTCCTTCGCTCTCACCTGGGCATGGTTGGACTGGCCGCATCGATCGGCGTCGCCTGCCTGCTGGCATGGTCGATTGATCCGGTGCCCGGCGAATTGATCGCTTACGGCCGCCGCATGGCGCTCAACGCCGGAAAGTCGAAGGTCTTGTACGCCGCTGAAGGAATCAATTCCTCGGTTGCGATTACGGAGTGGCCGAACAACACGATTTACGTCAACGTCAACGGCCACGTGGAAGCCACGACTGAAATTTACGACATGAAGTTGCAGAGGATGGTCGGCCATCTGCCCGCTCTGCTGCATCCGAATCCGAAATCCGTTTTAGGCATCGGATTCGGCGCGGGAGTTTCCGCCGGAACCTTCACCCGCTACCCGGCGGTGCAGAAAATCACCATCTGCGAAATCGAGCCTCTGATTCCACCAGCGTCCACGAAGTACTTCGGCGACGCCGATTATCGCGTGGCGCTCGACCCGCGAACACACATCGTGTTCGACGACGCGCGCCACTACCTGCTCACCACGACGGAGAAATTCGACATCATCGCCTCCGATCCTCTCGATGTTTTCATCAAGGGCACGGCCGCGCTCTATTCGAAAGAGTACTTCGACTCCGTCAAGAGCCATCTCAACCCGGGGGGCATGTTCACGCTCTACGTCCCTCTCTACGAAACCGACGAGCCGACCCTCAAGAGCGAACTGGCGACGTTCTTCGAAGCGTTTCCCTACGGCACCATCTGGGCCAACACGCGCGACGGCCTGGGTTACGACATGGTCTTCATGGGCCAGCTCGAGCCGCTGCGCATCAATATCGATGAAGCGCAGGAGCGCATCAATCGCGACGATCACGCGGGCGTCCGCACGTCGCTGCGCGAAATCGGCGTGAATTCGCTGCTGGAATTATTCTCGACCTACGCGGGCAACGCCGTGGATCTTGCGCCCTGGACGGCAGGCGCGGCGATCAACGGCGACGGCGACTTGCGCTTGAGTTACCTGGCCGGCTGGGGGATCAATTCCTCCCTCGAAGATATTCTCTATCGCAAGATGCTGGTCTACCGCACGCCTCCGGTCGGTATCTTCACCGGGTCGCCGGAGTATGTGCAGAAGGTCCTGATGACGCTGACGAATTAACAAAATCCCCATGCATCCGCGCCTCCCCGTCCAGCCCCATGCGTCAGCGTGGGGTTTGCGCTGGTCATCGCGATAAGCCCACGCTGACGCATGGGGCTGAACTTCGGTTACTTCTTCTCCGCGCCAAATCCGTTCGTGTCGGACTTGAGGATCTCCTCGTACCGCTTGCGAATCTCCGCGAGGCGTTCGTTCAATTCCTTGAAGACCACATAACTCTGGTCGGTCGGCTTCGCGTCGCCCGTTTCGATTACCCGCATCAGCGCCGCGATTTGATTATTCAGCTTGATCGGAAAATTCAGCGGATCCTGATTGCTGCGATTCCGTACCTGGTACAGATCCTCTTCCACCGCGCTCAGTCTGGTCGAAAGGCGCTCTCCCGCCGCGTCCAGCGAAGGATCCTTTTTCACCCGCTCCGCGATGTTCGTTTTGATCTCGCGAATCCGAATCACCATCTCGTTCGCTTCGCTCGTCTTGTCGCGCACCTCGACCGCAAACTTGAACTGCTCGGCCAGATCCGCATCGGTCACGCCCGTCAATCGAGGATCTTTGGATACGATCAGCGGCCGCGTCTCCGATACGCCGTTCGCCGTCAGCCGGACCTGATACGGGCCGGGCGCCGCGGTGGGGCCTTGCTCCGGCTGCGCACCCCAGAAAATCAGGCCTTCGAACGTTTTCGGCCCCGGATAGCGCAGATCCCAGGTGAACCGGTTCCCTCCGGCTTTGCGCGCCGGCGGAGGGACACGCCCGCCGCGGCCTCCGCCCTCCTCGTCTTCAACAGCCGCGGTCCGCTTCTTCTCCTCGTCAGGAGAGCCTACGTAAGTCCGTACCACCGTCCCCTTCGCATCGAGAATGTCGATCGTCACTTTGTCCGCTTCCTTCGCTAGCCAGTAATCTATCCCAGCTCGATTCACCGACCGCACCACCGGATGCGGCGTAAACAAGTGGGCCGCGCCCGACAGCACTCCGCTCGTAAGCTGCCGCAGAGGCGTGATGTCGTCGAGTATATAGAACGACCGCCCGTGCGTCGCGATCACCAGGTCGTCACCTTCAATCAGCAGATCGGAAACCTGGGTGTCCGGCAGATTCAGGCGCAGCGACTGCCACTCTCCGCCGTTGTCGAACGAAACATAAATGCCGTGTTCCGTTCCGGCGAATAGCAACCCGGCTCGCTTCGGGTCCTCGCGCACGGCGTGCACGAAATCGTTGGCCGGAATGCCGTTGACGATCTTGGTCCATGTGGCGCCGTAATCGTCGGTGCGATAGGCGTAGGGACGACGGTCGTCGGCCTGATAATGCTTCGCTGCCACGTAAGCAGTACCCGGCTTGTTGGGCGACGCGTCAATCAAACTAATGCGGATGAAATCCGGAATTCCCGGCGGCGTGATGCTCTTCCAATTCTTCCCGCCGTCGCGCGTGATGTAGACGAGGCCGTCGTCGGAGCCCGTCCAGATGGTCTGCGGATCGGTGTGCGACGGCGCGATGGTGAAGATGGTGCCGTAAATCTCCGGGCCGTTCTGGTCCTTGGTGATAGGGCCGCCCGAATCCCCCAGCGTTTTAGGATCGGCGCGCGTCAGATCCGGGCTGATCATGGTCCAACTCTGTCCTTCATTCGTGGTCTTCCACAAATGTTGCGACGATGTATAGAGCACATTCGGATCGAGCGGCGAAAACACGATCGGGAACGTCCACTGCCACCGCTCCTTCAACACGCTCGCCGACATGCCGGAGAAGAATAGAGGATACACCTGCACGTCGCGCATCTGACCGGTCGACCGGTCGAGCCTGGTCAACAGAGCACCCTGGCTGCCGGCGTAAAAAATGTTCGGATTCACCGGATGCGGCGCAATGTATCCGCTCTCACCTCCGCCGGCCGAATATTGCAACTCCGCGACGCGCGCTCCGCCGCCTCCGCCGCGTCCCTGCATCGCGCTGGATACGCAGATGGTTGTATTGTCCTGCTGCGCTCCGCACACATGATACGGAACGTCGCGTGTGGTGGCGACGTGATACAACTGCGCCGTCGGATAGTTCTGCCCGGTCCACGTTTCGCCGCCGTTGATCGATACATTTGCGCCACCGTCGTTCGATTCCACCATGCGATTCGGATCGTTCGATGCAATCCAGAGGTCGTGGTTATCGCCATGAGGCGTGCGGATCACCTTGAACGTTTTCCCGCCGTCGGTGGATTTGAAGAACGAAGTATTCAGCACGTAGACCGTGTCCTTCGCCTTGGGGTCGGCGTAAATGCGCGAGTAGTAAAACGCGCGCTGGCGGATGCGGCGGTCTTCGCTGATGCGAGCCCACGTTGCGCCCGCGTCCTCGGAGCGAAAAAGGCCGCCGTCCTCGGCTTCGACCATCGCGTAGATGCGATTGGAATCGCTGGCCACCGCGACGCCGATCTTGCCGATGATTCCGTTCGGCAAACCGGGCTTGCGCGTGATTTCGGTCCACGTGTCTCCGCCGTCGGTTGATTTATAGAGCCCGCTCAATGGGCCTCCGCTCGAGAGCGTCCACGAAGTTCGATACACGTCCCACAGCGCGGCGAACAGGACTTTCGAGTTATGCGGATCGATGACCAGGTCCACCGCGCCTGCACGATCGTTCTTATAAAGGATCTTCTGCCACGTTTTTCCGCCGTCGCGCGAACGGAATACTCCGCGTTCGGCGTTCGCCGCGTAGGGATGGCCCAGCGCCGATACGTATACGACGTCGGCATTCGACGGATCGACGCGGATGCGCGAAATCGCCTGCGTATCGCCCAGGCCGATGTGCTTCCACGTCTTGCCCGCGTCGGTCGATTTGTAGACGCCGTCGCCCTGCATGATGTTACCGCGCAACTCCGTCTCGCCCATGCCGAGATACACAACGTCGGGGTTCGATTCGGCCACTGCGACTGCGCCAACCGAAGAACTCTGGATCTGCGCATCGGTCACGGGATGCCACGTGGTGCCGCCGTCGGTGGTCTTCCACAATCCTCCGCCCACCGCGCCAAAATAATATTCGTTGGGTCGTGAAGTGCTGCCGGCCGACGTGATCGAACGGCCTCCGCGCTGGGGTCCGATGCTGCGCCATGTCAGCGCGCTGAAAACCGACGAATCGTATTTCTCCGCCACGGCCGCCGCGGCGCAAAGAAGAACAAGAAAAAGAGATCGCTTCATGAGAGGTTCCTTCGGGGTGGCACGAACGAGCGGTCCACAGGCTACTAGGAGCAATAGTATAGCGCAGCGTGTTGTTGACACGCCTGCGCGCGGCGCGGTAAAACAGCACATGGAATCCTCTACCCGGCGTGAATGGCTGGCAGCGAGCCTGGGCGCGGCGGTCGCGTCTCGTATTGCATTCGCCGATTCTTCGGACGACCTCTCGTCGTTAACACTGAAGCAGGCTTCCGATCGCATCCGGACAAAGAACGTTTCTCCGGTCGAACTGACGCAAGCCTGTCTCGACCGCATCAAGACCTATAACCCGAAGATCAACGCCTGGATCACGGTGATGCGAGATAAGGCGCTCGCGCAGGCCAAGGAGCTGGAGAAAGAGCAGGCCGCCGGCAATTTTCGAAGTCCTCTGCATGGGATTCCCATCGGCATCAAGGATTCGATCGACACCTTAGGCACGCGCACTACGGCCGCCAGCGCGGTCTATGAATATCGTTTCCCCACTGAGGACGCCGAGGTCGTAGGTCGCCTCAAAGCCGCGGGCGCGATTCTCATCGGCAAGTGCAACATGCAGGAGTTCGACGCCGGAGCGACCTCCGCGGTCAGCTACTGGGGTCCGGTTCGGAATCCGTGGAATCTGGATCGCGTGGCGGGCGGCGCATCGGGCGGCTCGGCCGCGGCGGTCGCGATGAACAACTGCTTCGCCGCGCTGGGCACCGACGCGAGCGGCTCCATCCGCATCCCGGCCGCGTATTGCGGAATGGTCGGCTTCAAGGCCACTTACGGACGCGTCAGCTTGCGCGGCATCATTCCTTTTTCCTGGTCGCTCGATCACTGCGGGCCGATCGCGCGCACGGTGGAAGATGCGGCGCTCGTGCTCCAGCAGATCGCCGGTTACGATCACGTCGATATCGACAGCGTCGACAAGCCCGTTCCCGATTATTCCTCCGCCATCGGCGCGCCTGTTTCGCAATTCCGCATTGGCGTTCCAGTGCAGTTTTTCGACCATCTCGACGACGAAGTGGCGCGCTCGGTGGAAGACGCCATCGCGGTTCTGAACAAATTGACGAAAGGCTCGCATGACGTCAGTCTTCCGTCGCTGCTTCGCGCGGGTGCGGCAGGCGAGGTCGCGGCGTATCACGAAGGACTGCGCGGGGTGAACGGAGGCGGGTATGAACCCAGCACGGCTCGCGTCTTCCCGACTGCGCAGGACGCGACCAAGGCGGTCGATTACATCAAGGGCTGGCGCGAACTGCAACTCGTCCGGCGGACTTTTGACGCTGACGTTTTCCAAAAGCAGAACGTGGAAGTGTTGATCGCGCCGACCGCGCGCCACGCGGCTCCGACTGTGGAAGAGACGCTGGTGACCACGCCCGCCGCTGGAGGCGGAGGAGGCCGCGGCGGCGGTCGGGGAGGCGCGGCGCCTGCGGCAACTCCAACAACCCCGGCGGCGCCCGAGACGCCGACTCGTTCCGATCCGGAAGAGAATACGCGACCGTTCAATGGCTACGGCCTGCCGACCATCACCGTGCCGTGCGGCTTTTCGAAAGACGGCATGCCTATCGGCCTTCAGATCAGCGGCCCTCGCTTCGGCGAACTGAATGTGTTCGCGCTGGCATACGCGTATCAGGAAGCCACGGAGTGGCACAAGCGCAAGCCGCCATTGCAGCCCGATACAAAGGTTCCCGTGCTGTCTAAATCGGCTTCGGAGCAAACCGGTGGATAAAGAAAAAGACAACGATCTCGCGGCGCTCACATTGAAGCAGGCCTCAGATCGCGTTCGCGCGAAAAAAGTGTCGCCGGTCGAGCTGACGGAAGCCTGCCTGGCGCGCATGAAGACGTACAACCCGAAAACCAACGCCTGGATCACCATCATGCATGACCAGGCCCTGGCGCAAGCGAAGGCCCTTGAAAAAGAACAGCGCGCCGGGAAATTCCGCAGCCCCCTCCACGGGATTCCAATCGGCCTGAAGGACAACATCGACATCGCCGGGACGCGAACGACGGCCGGCAGCAAGACGCTGGCCGGCAACGTTCCCACCGAGCATGCCGAGGTCGCGCGCCGCCTGCTCGACGCCGGGGCGATTGTGGTCGGCAAGGCGAACATGCATATCTTCGCCAGCGGCGCGACGTCAGCCGTCAGTTACTTCGGACCCGTGCGCAATCCATGGGCTCTGGCGCTGATCGCCGGTGGATCTTCCGGTGGCTCGGCTGCCGGCGTCGCGAATGACGATTGCTTCGCCGCTCTGGGCACCGATACCGGAGGCTCCATCCGCACTCCTTCCGCCATGTGCGGCGTCACAGGGTTCAAGGCCACCTACGGCCGCGTCAGCATCCGCGGCATTGTTCCGTTAACGTGGTCGCTCGATCATTGCGGGCCCATCGCGCGAACCGTGGAAGACGCCGCGATGGTGTTGCAGCACATTGCCGGCTACGATCTTTACGACTTGCAATCGATCGATTATCCGGTGCCCGATTATTCGAAAGCCATTGGCATGCCCGTATCGCAATTCCGGCTCGGCATTCCGCCGATGTTTTACGACGGGCTCGATGACGAGGTGGCAGCGGCGATGGACGAAGCGATCGCGCTGCTGAACAAATTGACCAGGGGCTCGCGCGAGGTCGAGATGCCGTCGATTCTCGGCACGGGAGCCAACAGCGAAGGCGGCGTGTATCGCGAAACGCTGGGCAGCGGATTCTTCGTCAATCCGGAAACCGCAGCGCCCGCGGCAGGCGGTGGTGGAGGATTCGGCGGCGGCGCGCGCGCGGTCGATTACATTCGCGAGTGGCGGCAATTGCGCACGGTCCGCCGCACCGTCGACGACGAAGTGTTCACCAAGCAAAATATCGATCTGCTGATCACGCCGACCATCCGGCACCTGCCCTGGTCGATCGAAGACGAATTGAGCCGTGCGGCGCGGCCTGGCGCCCGTCGCCCGGAGCCCGGCAACACGCGCTCGCTCGACGACTACGGCCTGCCGACTATCACCGTCCCGTGTGGCTTATCGAAAACCGGGTTGCCGGTAGGCATGCAGATCAGCGGTCCGAATCTGGCCGAGGTCAACGTGCTGGCTCTCGCGCACGCGTATCAGCAGGCCACCGAGTGGCACAAACGCCGTCCGCCTTTGGACCCGGATACGAAAGTGCCGACGCTGTCCAAGACAGCTCTGGGCCAGACAGGCGAATCCGTCACGCGTTAAAGTGGAACAATGCGCAAGCTTATATTTTTGGCAGCCCTGCCCATTTTCGGCCAGACCGCCGAAGTGAAAACGGCCGAGCAGGTCTATAAGAACATCACCGAACTGAAGGGCATCCCGGCCGACCAGGTGATGCCGACCATGCAGTTCATCTCCGTTTCGCTGGGCGTCACTTGCGAGACCTGCCATGTGCAGGGCAAGTTCGAGGCCGACGATAAACGCGCCAAAAAGACCGCCCGCGAGATGATCGCGATGACCATGGCCATCAATAAGAACTCGTTCCGCGGGCAGACGCAGGTCACGTGCTTCTCCTGTCATCGCGGTTCGGAGCGCCCGGTGGCGATTCCGCCGGTGACGGAAAGCGACGCGCCCGCCAAGCCCGAAGTCAGGCCCGCGCAGCCGGCGAGCCCTCCCACTGCCGATTCGATTCTCGAAAAATACGTTGCCGCGCTGGGCGGCGCCGATGCCATGAAGAAGGTCACCAGCCGGGTTGGAAAAGGCGTCATCGCGGCGTCGGGCAGCAACACGCCGATCGAGGTGTTCACCAAAGCTCCCAACAAGCGCATCACCGTGACGCATGCCGAGAGCGGGGATAGCTTCACGGCGTTCGACGGCACCGTCGGATGGATGGGCAACGCAGGGCGCCAGGCGCGCGAGATGTCGCCGGCCGACGCCAAGGGTTCGGCGCTCGATTCGGAATTTTACCTGCCGCTTCGGATGAAGGAGATTTTCACCCAGATGCGAGCCGGGCGCCCGGACAAGATCGGTGACGTCGCGGTCACCACCTTGATGGGAACGCGCCAGGGTCTGCCACCGGTGCGATTCTACTTCGACGCCAATACCGGACTGTTGCTGAGAATGGTCCGCTATACGGAAAATCCGCTGGGCCGGATGCCGGTGCAGATCGATTACTCGGACTATAGGGATGTCGATGGCGTGAAGACCCCATTCCGCTGGACGCTCTCGCGGCCGAACGGAAGATTCACGATTCAGTTAAGCGAAGTAAAGGCGAATGTCCAGGTCGAGGACGCCAAGTTCGCGAAACCCTAAATTGCGAAACGAACCCGAGAGCCGCCCTGAGGGCGGCTGCCGGCTGATAGCCCGCCCCACTCTTATCTATCGCGACAGAATTGCGAAACGAACCCGAGATATAGTTGAAGTTAACGGATGGCCTGATCCAGCAGCACGGAAAACTGGCGCGATTTCTGGTCTACGCGCTCTTTTAATTCCGCCAACTCGCGCTCCATTGACCGCACGCGGTCGGCCATGTGCAGGCAGGCGAGGACTGCCACGCGGTTGCCGTCGACATTGCCGGCGCGCGTCGCGATGCTGGTCATCAACTCATCGATGGAATGGGCGAGGGACTCGATTTCGCCCTCTTCTTCGGTGGCGGCAAGGGAATACGTCTGATTAAAGATGGTGACCTTCACCGTCTTGCGTTCGACGCCCATGGCACCTCCTCCAAGAGAGTTAAGATTCGCTCAACTGGTCCAACTGGCCGAGGAGCTTTTCGATGCGACCCCGCACCTGCTTGCGCTCTCCGCGCATCTCCTCAACCTCGTCGCGAAGTTTTTGCATTTCAGACAACGCCGCGCCGGCGCCACTGCGGGCGGCATCGCGCTCGGCGACCGCGGCATCGCGCTCCGCGCGCAATTGGCCAACAAGTTCCACCGCGCGGTGGATGCGAGCCTCTAAGTCCGTTAAGGAATCCGCTTCAGGAACGGACATGATTTACGCTGCCTTTTGCGGGGTACTCGGGTGAGCGGCTTCCAGCGCAGCCTTGGCCTGCGCGGCCAGAGCGGCAAACGCGGGCGCGTCGTTATAGGCCAGGTCCGCCAGCATCTTGCGATTCAGGTCGATCCCGGCCTTCTTGAGGCCGTCCATAAACCGGCTGTACGATAGCTCGGACAGGCGCGCGCCGGCGCCGATGCGGACAATCCACAGGGACCGGAAATCGCGCTTCTTCAACTTGCGGCCGACGTATCCGTACTTGAGCGACTTTTCGACCGCTTCCTGCGCGGAACGATATAGTTTGCTCTTGGTAAGGAAGAAGCCCTTCGCCAGGGCGAGTGTCTTTTTGCGGCTATTGCGCCGCTTGGTACCACGTTTGACTCTTGGCACGTTTTGTCTCCTTAATAAAATACGGGCGGATCAGGCACGTGCATTGCGCACTGTCCGCACCAGGACTTTCTTTAACAGCAGATTTCCTAGGAAATCCGCCCAAGCTTAATACGGAATCATCCGCCGCAGCTCGGCCTGATTGGTATCATCGGCGACGACACTTTTTCCGAGCTTGCGCTTCCGGGCACGCGACTTCGAGGTCAAAATGTGACGCGCGAAGGCATGATGGCGAACCACTTTGCCCGTGCCCGTCTTTTTGAACCGCTTGGACGCACCCTTATGGGTCTTCAACTTTGGCATAAATATCCTAATGGATGGTATCGCGGGTCTGCGACAACCTTTTTCAATGTACCACAGCCGCTGACTGTTTCGTCGGCTCGCCCGCGCCTGGTTGGATTTTTGTACTGTTAGAAGGATGAAGCCAAGGATTCTGATGGCTCTGCCGCAGATGCCGCAGGATCCCTCGAGCGGCGCGGCGCGGACGGCGCAGACCGCGGTGGAAATGGCTCTCGACGGTGGATTCGAGGTTCGCGCGCTGGGCACCACGGCCACGGAGCGCGGATCTAAGGTCGATCCTCTCACGTATCTCCAAAGCGTCGGGCTGGACGTGCGGGTCACCCCTCCCTCGAATAAGAATCGCCGCGAGTTTCGGTTCACCCAGCGAGGCATTCCATACACTTTGCTCGACACCGGACGCCAAGCGGTCATCAACTGGGAAGCGTCGCATGGCCGCCAGTACGACCTGCTGTTCGACGCCGAACTGGAAGCGTTCGCGCCCGATATCGTATTCAGCTACGGAGGCCTGCCGGGCGACGTTCGCCGGCACCGGCGCGCGCATCTCAAAGGCGCACGCATCGCCTTCTGCGTATTCAACATGGGGTACCTCCGGGAAGGCTTCTTCGACCCCATCGACGCGGTGCTGACACCGAGCGAATTTCTGGCCGAACGGTATCGGCAGCAGATCGGCATGAAGAGCACGCCTCTGCCCACGCCTCTCGACCTGGAGGACGTGCTGGCAACCGAGCGCGACCCGATTTTCATGACCATGGTCAACCCGTCGATTGAAAAAGGCCTGTTCTTTTTCGTCCGTCTGGCGGAGGAGATCGGCAAGCGGTATCCGGAGATCGCGCTTCTGGCCATCGAATCGCGCGGAACCGCCGGAATGGTTCTGCAGGCAGGACTGGCTGGCGGCTTCGATCTGCGCCGTCACGAAGGTATCATGATCGCGGGTGCGGTCCCCAAGCCGCGCGATATCTTCACGAATACAAGAGCTCTGCTGGTGCCTTCGGCGTGGGAAGAGCCTTCCGGCCGCGTGGTGGCGGAGGCGCTGATGAACGGCGTGCCTCCGCTGGTGAGCGACCGCGGAGGATTGGCCGAGAGTTGCAATGGAGCAGGCTTCGTGCTCCCGCTTCCTGCCGACTTTACCGTGAAGACGCGGCGTCCCGTTCCAGCGTCGGCGGTGGAACCGTGGATCGAGCCGATCGCCAAGCTGGCCTTCGATGACGAGTTTTATACCGACGCGGTCGAAAAAACCCGCCAGGCCGCCCGTATGTACGCCCGCGAGGAACTGGCGCCCAGGTATGTGGATTTCTTCATCAAGACGCTGGAAGCATGATTCACCTCATCACCGCCGTCGGCGGCAGGATCGACGTGTTGGAGCAGATGCTCCGACACTACCGCGCCATCGGAATTGAATCGTTTTTCGTCAACCTCAATCTGGAGAATGAGCGCGACCCGGCGCGCGAACAGGTGGAAGACATCACGCGCCGCTTCGGATGCGGCATCGCGTCGGTAACCGTCGGCAACTGGAAACTGGTCCTTCAGCACCAATATCTGAAGCAGCGCGAGCAATATCCCTCCGACTGGTTCGTGCTGGCCGATCACGATGAATTTCAGGTCTATCCGGCGCCGATTCACGACGTCATCGCCGACTGCGGGCGCTGGGATTACTTGCGCGGCTGCATGATCGACCGTATCGCGCGCGACGGAAGCTTTCCGCCCTTTGTTCCGGAACAGCCGGTGTGGGATCAGTTCCCCTTAGGCGGCATGGTGACGCCGACCATCCTCGCTGGCGATCCCAGAAAAGTGGTTGCCGTGCGCGGGCCGGTCGTCCTGCTGCCTGGGAATCATCATGCCACCGAAGGAAAGCCGTGCCCCTCGCGCGACTACTACATACCCATTCATCACTTCAAATGGATCGCCGGCATCGAGGAAAAACTCCGCCGTCGCGCCGAAGAATTTCAGCGCGGCGGGTTTAAGAACTGGACGGAGAGCGCGCGCTTCGTCGAATATTATCGTCAAAGCGGTGGCCGCATTCAGTTGGACGATCCGAATCTGCTGATCGCGGAGTGCGCGCCGGAGTATCCGCATTGGGAGAAGCTCAAGAAGATCGTACTGAGCGCGCCTGTGGTTCTTTGACCGCCTATTGACGAGGTACGTTCGGCACGAAAAGGAGTAGCCGAAAATCCTGTGCGGCTTCACTCTCGCGTATCTTCTCCCAAGCCTGAAAGGCTTCCTCTGCCTCCGCGAGAACCTCCAAAACGCCACTGCTCGACCACTGCGTCGAGTTGTCATAGTCCGCTCGATGGCGCTGCTCCTGGAGATTGATGAAGGCTCTTGCCACCACAGACAGCTCGGGCGGTAGCTTTTCTCCGCCCTTTACGCGATTCGTTAGGCCAACGCAAGCCGCTTTCATTTTGGGGTGTTCAAATGTCCGCGCGAGAACATTTCGATGCCGTTCTGGCGCCCACTTCGTGACAGCTGCTCCAATCAAGAGATGAAAGAGCGCATAGTATGCGGTCGACACAGCTCGCCGAAGAATCGCTTGGTTAGGTTCCGGCTCTCTTCGCTGGAGGTCACAGGCAAGATCGAGCAACTCCTCCGGAAGAGGCGCCTCATTATTCCCAGGACTTCTCTCGAAGTGATTCTTGCTCAGACACGCTTCTCACGTTGTGATAGACCCGAAACCCCAATGTCTCAAGGCTGAGGTAGGACTCCATCGTCCTTAGCGCCTTCACCGTTGTCTCGCGAAGGCG
>Ga0182030_10007100_pt1 | contig 23460 bp, 16 predicted proteins | sample 812S3MmetaG_FD_121299 | JGI IMG/M metagenome (GOLD analysis project Ga0182030, IMG submission 121299) | Permafrost microbial communities from Stordalen Mire, Sweden - 812S3M metaG (Illumina Assembly) | ecosystem: Environmental > Terrestrial > Soil > Wetlands > Permafrost | place: Sweden...
CAGGGTGGTGAGGATCCCCAGGGTCTGCATCGCCGACGGGCGTTCGCCCAGCAGCAGCACCGCGCCCGCCAGGGTCCAGAGCGGGCTGGTGGCGCGGATCGGCGAGCCGAGCGAGAGCGGGAGGTGCTTGAGGGCAAAATAGGTGAAGGCCCACGAGGCGGCCACAATCGCCGACTTGAGCATGAGCTGGAGGTGTTGCGCGGGCCCGATCGGGTCGGTCACCAGCGCCGGCGGGAGCAGCCCCGGGTGGATGGCGGCGACGCCCATCAGCACCACCCAGACGGCGGCACCGCAGGCGGTGCTGAGGAAGAGCACGGGCCACACGGCGTTGTCCCGGACGGCGTGCTTGGTGCACAATTCGTAGCCGCCCAGGAACAAAGCCGAGAGCAGGCTGGCCGCGATCCAATGCATGGTGGTGCCGGGCGCGGAGCGGGGGAAGGCCCCGCCCGGGAACCCACCTTTAACCCTTCCCGCCCGGTTTGTCCAAGGAACTCGCCAGCCCCCCGGGCGCCGGCGGTTCGCCCGGGAGCCAGATCGTGATGGTCGTGCCCTGGCCCGGCGGCGACGAGATGGTCACCCGCCCGTGGTGGGTCTCGATGATCCGCCCGACGATCGCCAGGCCGAGGCCGGTGCCTTTGGCCTTGGTCGTGCGCAGCACCGCCGTGAAGGCCTTGCTCTGCTGTTCCGCGCTCATCCCCGGGCCGGTGTCCTTGAAATCCACCGCGACATGCGCCGGCCCGGCGACGTCCGGGGACGCCGGCACGAGGCGCGACACGATGGTGAGGGTCCCCCCCTGCGTCATCACCTCGGCCGCGTTGAGGGTCAGGTTCAGGAACGCCTGCTCGAGCTGCGCGGCGTCCCCGGCCACCAGGGGCAGATCCTGCCCCAGCCGACGGTCGAGCTGGACGCCCTGGTGCTCCAGCTTGTGGCGCACCAGGAGCGCGAGTTCATCGATGACGCTGTTGATCGCCACCGGCTCCATCCTTGGCTCGGTCGTCCGGGCGAAATCGAGGATCTGCTCCACAATCCGGTTCAAGTGCTCGATCTTCTCGTCAATGATCCGCGCGTCCTTGCCCCGCGGGTCGCCCGGCTTGAATTTCAGGTCAAGCGAGTGGTAGAGCATCTTCATGACCGTCAGCGGGTTGCGGATCTCGTGGGCCACCTCGGCGGCCAGCAATCCCAGGGCGGAGAGCTTCTCGTTCTGCCGCAACTGCTCCTCGACGTCCACCACCCGCTCGTAGAGCCGGGCCTTTTCGATGGCGATGGCCGACAATTCCGCCAGCGCGGAGAGAATCCGCACCTCCTCGTTCGAGAAGCTGTAGGGGTGCGCGGTATAGACGTTCAATGTCCCGATCGGCTGGCGGGCGTAAACCAGCGGCACGCTGAGCAGCCCCGCCAGTCCCTCGCGCTTGGCGACCTCCCCGTGCTGGTAACGGCTCGACACCCGCACGTCCTCGATCTGCACTGGTTTCTTCCGCCGCACCACGCCGCCGAGCAGGCTCTCCTCGACCGACAGCCGCGGTTTGCGCACATAGGCCTCCCCCGCGCCGTGGCTGGCCCGCAGGTCGAGCCCGGTCCGGGTCTCGTCCAGCAGCATCAGGGAGCACATCTTGGCCCGCATCAGCAAGCTGGCCTCCCGCGTGATGACCTTCAGCGCCTCGTCGAGGTTCAGGGTCGAGTTCACCGTCCGGCTCACGCTGGCGAGCGATTCAAACAGTCGGGCCTTGAGCCGGATTTGCTCGTAGAGCCAGGTGTTGTGGATCACCTGCGCCGCCTGCCCGGCGAGGGCTTCGAGCATCTCCTGATCCTCCGCCGTGAACGCGTCCAGTTGGTCGGAATCGACATTCACCACGCCCTGCACCTTGCCGTTCACTTCCAGCGGCACCGCCAGCTCCGAGCGGGCCTCCGGCCGCAGCATCACGTACCTCGGGTCCTTGGTCACGTCCGCCACCCGCGCCGGCCGGCCGTTCCGCGCCACCCAGCCGGTCAACCCCTGCCCGATCCGGAGCCGGAATTGCGGGGCCGTCTCCGGCAGCCCCGCCGAGGCGTGGATCTCCAGCAGCCCGCTGTTCGGGTTCACCAGCACGATCGAGCCGCTGCCCGCCCGCACCAGCCGCACCGCCTCCCGCAGGATGAGCGCCAGCGCCTCCTGCGGATCCAGCGTCGAGTGGATGACCTCCCCGACCTGGTGCAGCAGCTTGAGCCGCTCATAACGCGCCGACAGGTTTTGATCGCCCTGGTTCATTGTTAAAGTCACCGCACCCGGTTGGTCAGCCAAATCCCCACCCCTCCGAACCAGAGGTTCGGCGACCACGCCGCCACCCACGGGGCGACGTATCCCCCCGACCCCAAGGCCAGGCACACCTGCTGGAGGACGAAGTAGGCAAACCCGATGAAAATGCTGCCGGCCACCCCGACAAACACGTTGCGCCGGCCGGACGGCGCTCCGAACGGCAGGGCGATCAGCACCACCACCAGGCAGGTCCACGGGGCCGCCAGCCGCCCTTGCAACTTGGTGTTCAGCAGGCTGCCGGTTTCCCGGCCCGGGTGGGGATGCAGCCGGAGGTAGTCCAGGATCTCTACGATCGACATGTCCGCCTTCTTCGTCTTCCGCACCCCCGGCAGCGACAGGATCCCGTTGATCTTTATCTCGCTCCGGATCTCCTCCGGCGTTTCATTGAACTCCGGCATGGCCAGCACGTTCGTTTGCAGCACCGGCACCAGCGGCATCCCCGGCGTGGGCGATTCCATCAGCTCCTGCACCCCGAAAAAGGTCCAGACGCCGTTGGTGTGCACCGCCCGGCTCGCGCTCAGGGTGACCGCCAGGCCGTTCGTCTGCCAGATGACCTTGGGGTTGCGCATTTCCCCGGTCAGGGAGTTGTAAACCCCGATGTGCCACATCCTCCGGGCCGCCTCGTTCCGGAAGTCCAGGGCCCGCACCTCCCCTTTGCGTGGGGCTCCCGCCTCGGCTTGCCGGCCGTCCAGCAGCTTTCTCGCGGCGTCGGCGCTGTCCGGCACCCACAGCTCGTTCGCCGCCATCGAGAGCAGGCTCAGCCCCAGCCCCACCGCGAAATACGGCGCGCTCAGCCGCCAGATTCCGACCCCGGCCGCCCGGATGGCCGTCAGCTCGTGGTGCCGGGCGTGGTTCGTCAGCGCGTAGAGCAGCGAGAGCAACAACGCGATCGGCAGGATCACGATCAGGATCTCCGGGGCCAGCACGAGGTAATAGCGCCCCACGTCCGCCAACGACAACCCCGCCCGCTGGAAGTCGTTGAGCATCGCAAACAGATCGAAGGCCATCCAGAGCACGAGGAAGCCCCCCAGGCAAAACCCGAAGGGGACCAGCAATTCGCGCAGCAGATAGCGATCCAGCAACCTCATCCGGGCGACAAACTAGAGCAGTATGCCCAGAATGGGTAGTGGTTTGTTGCGGCCCGTTTGTCGCGGTATGGGTGGGGTTTGAGTTGCGCCGCGGCGCAAAAACCTGCCACTCTCCGACCATGATAACGCGACTGTATGCCAACAACTTTCGCTGTCTGGTGAGGTTCGAGGCGGGGTTTGATGCCTTCGGCGTGCTCTGCGGGCCGAACGGGTCCGGCAAGAGCTCGGTGTTCGACGCGCTCCGGCTGATTCGCGATCTCGCTGCGGGCGACGCCGTGCTCGGCGGCGACCGGGACCAGGACATCCCCCGGCTGGAGTTCACGAATTGGCAGCAGAGCGACGTCCAGGAGTTTGAACTCGGAGCTACCGTCGGCGGCCACGCTTTCGAATATCTAGTCCACATCCAACAAGCGAAGGACTCGGAGAAGCCGCGGATCGTGAAGGAGCGGGCGGCCTGCGACGGCAGGACGCTGTTCGAACGGGACCTGAAGGGGGTGACTTTTTTCAAGCGGACGGGAGGAGGTCAGGCAGGTTCCTTCCCGCTTGATTGGCGTCAGGCGGCCCTGGCCGTCATCCAACCCGAAGGCTACCTGAGTGACTTGGGGAATCTCCAGGAGGCGATGGCCAAACTGCTGATCCTGCGACCCAACCCTCGAGGCATGGAGCGCGAGAGCAAGGCGGAAACGAAACGACCGGATTTCCACATGATCGGCCTGACCTCGTGGTACCGATCCCTGTCCGGAGATCTGGATTGGGCCTTTGCGCTTCTCGGCCTCTTGCAGGAGGTCTGGCCGGACCTCAAGAACCTGAAGTTGGTGGACGTGGGCCTGAATACCAAGGCACTGCAACTGTTCTTCGGCGGGACGAACGGGGGGAACCCGGCCGGGATCTTCTTCCACCAGATGTCGGATGGCGAAAAGGCCTTGATCGGTTTATACATGGTGCGGGCCGCCCTTGCCAGCGGCGCGGCCCAGACCGTGCTGATTGATGAACCGGACAACTACGTGGGGCTGCCGGAGCTGCAGCCCTGGGTTTTGTCGTTGCGGGAGGTCTTGGACGGGAACCACCAAGCCATTCTAATCACGCACCATCCGGAGATCCTGAGCAGCGCCGGATCAGAGCACGGCCGTTACCTCTGGCGGGACAACCACACCTCGCCCACGCGCATCGGGCCGTTGCAGGTTCCCGAAGGACTCTCGCCCGCCGAGGCGATTGCCAGGGGGTGGGTGCATGCCTAGCCGAACCCAGATCGTGTGCCTCCACGAGGGCAGGCAGGGGCGAAGCATCGACCCGGTGTTCATCCGGAGGCTCGTCAAGCAACTCGACCCCCCTTGGATCCGCCCCTGGCCGGGAAACAGTGCCATCCGAACCGTGCCATGCGGGGGCCGTTCGGCGTTGATCGCCAGACTTCCGGCGGAGGTGAACGCCGCGGAGCAGGCGGGAGGCAACACGACGGTGATGGTTTGGGCGGACGTGGACGACAACATGGCCGGGCCGGATGCCCTTCGTGAGGCATTTTGGGCAGAGTGCCTTCGGGCCGGGATCGCCCGTGCGCGGTTTGAGGAAGTGGTGTTCGCTCTCGCCGAGGATCGCTTGGAAAACTGGATCGAGTTTCTGAACACCGGCACGACGGACGAAGCCCGTGAAGGTCCCAGGGTGGGTGATCCCGAGGCGGTCCGGGCTGCGCGGAGGCTTGCGGAGCTCTGCTCGCAGGGTGGGCCCGTGCCTGGCATGCCAGCGTCGTTGGCCTGGTCATGTGCGAACTGGCGGGCGTTGAAGAAGCGCATGGGTTGACGCCTTCCGCAGGGGCGACCCTCTTACAGGGCGCGTGGGTTTCCCGGGCCGCATTACTCGGGGCTGCGCGCGCGGACTCGCTTGCCCAGGCTGACGAACCCCGTCCTGGGTTTGGGGGCAAAATACGCACCAACACCCTGCATGGGCGCCGCCCGCCGCCCCCCGGGGGCGCCGGCATCTTGCCGGCCGGGCACCGGCGGCGCGGCCGGCAACCGGCCGGCGCTCTGGGGCAGGGCGGACCTTCCGTGCCGGATCGGGTCGCCTCGACGCTCATCTCCCCCCACGGGACAACCGGGCCGGGTTTGGTTATAGGATAGGGGAGATTTTGAGCACTCGCGGAGAAAGAAACGGCTCGGTGATAGACGCCAAGGAGGTGGGGTGGGGAACCCGCAGAAGAAACGTTCTATCACCGAGCTAGACGTATTTACCCATAACTCGCCCGGCTCGTCAAGAAAATGTTACGCCTTTTTGCAAGTTTTTGTAACCTCTTTAGGCGATCACTGCCCGACAAAGGGTTACAGAACCACTTTTTCTCCTGCCCATCCCCCCAAATCGCTCACCTGTCCCCGCCGCCGGGCCGTTCGCCCGTCCATTCGTTCAGCCCGCGCTCGTCCCGCCGGCCCCCCGGGCCCGCCTCCAAGTACTCCAACGCCTCCCCCACCAGATAGAGCGACCCTGCGACCACCGTGAGGGGCTCGCCCGCCAGCCTTTCGATGGCTGGCCCCAGCCGAGGGCATTCCTCGACCGAACTTCCCGGGCAGACCGCCCGGCAGACCGCCGCCAGCTCCGCTGTTCCGGAGGTCCGGTCGCTTTGCACCGGCACCACCACGATTCTGCCCGCCAGGGGGGTCAGCAGGCGGCACATCTCCCCCCGATCCTTGTCCTGGAGGATCCCCAGCACCAACGCCGGACGGGAACCCGGGAACAGGTCCCGCAACGCCTCGGCCAGGATCGCCGCTCCGTCGGCGTTGTGCGCCCCATCCAGGAGCACCCGCCCGCCCGTGGGGAGTGTCACCAGTTGGAGCCGGCCCGCCCAGCTCACGCGGCCCAGACCGGCGCGGATCTGGTCAGGTTCCACCGGAATCTCCCGGGCCAGCGTGCGGACCGTCGCGAGGGCCACGGCGGCATTCATCCGCTGGTGCCTGCCTCGCAGCGGCAGGTCGAGGGTGTCCAGCGGCGGCGCCTCCGCGGCCGCGCGCGGCACCACCGTCAGCGGCGCCCCCACCTCCCGGGCCCGCGCCGCGATCACCGCCAGCGCCTCCGGCGCCTCGGTCCCGGTGATAGCCGGCCGGCCCGGTTTGATGATCCCCGCCTTCTCCGCGGCGATCAGGTCCAGGGTCGCCCCCAACCACTTTTGGTGGTCGTACTGGATGTTGGTGATGACGCTCGCCAGGGGGGTGACGATGTTGGTGGCATCCAGGCGCCCCCCCAGGCCGGTCTCCCAAATCACCAGATCGCAGGCCGCCGCGGCGAAGTGGCGCAGGGCCATGACGGTGACCGCCTCGAAGAAGGTGGGGTGTTCGTCGGGTGTGAAGCAGGCGAGCCAGGGCCGGAGCGCCTCCACGCCGGCCGCCACCTCCGCCTCGCTGATCGGCACCCGGTTTACCTGGATCCGCTCCCCGAAGGAGACCAGGTGCGGCGAGGTGAACAGCCCCACCCGCAGGCCCGCGGCGCGGTAGATGCTCTCGAGCAGGGCGCAGGTCGAGCCCTTCCCGTTGGTGCCCGCCACATGGATGAAGCGCAGCCGGTCCTGGGGGCTGCCCGCCATCTCCGCCAGCCGCCGCGTGTTCTCCAAGCCCAGCTTGGCCCCGAACCAGCGGAGGTCGTAGAGGGATTGTATGGCGTCGGCGTAGGTCACCGGCTCACTGCCTTCCGTTTGCCCGCTCCGTCGCCGTCAGCGGCCCTGCGCGTGCGCCCGCGCATGCGCCGCGGCGATGAACCCCTTGAACAACGGGTGCGGCATGTGCGGTTTCGAGTGGAACTCCGGGTGGAACTGGCAGGCGATGAAAAAGGGATGCTTCGGCAGCTCAATGATCTCCACCAGCTTCCCGTCCGGTGTCTGGCCGCTGAAGACGAACTCCGCCTGTTCGAACCGCTCGCGGTAGGCGTTGTTGAACTCGAACCGGTGCCGGTGCCGCTCATGCACCACGAACGCGCCGTACAGCCGCGCGGTCTTCGTGTTCACCGTGAGCTGGCACGCCTGCGCCCCCAGGCGCATCGTGCCCCCCTTCTTCGTCACCTTGGTCTGCTCGTTCAACATCGCGATCACCGGGTGGGGTGTGGCCGGGTCGAACTCGGTCGAGTGCGCCTTCGCCAGCTTCAGCACATTCCGGGCAAATTCTATGGTGGCGATCTGCATCCCCAGGCAGAGGCCGAGGTAGGGAATCCCGTTCTCCCGGGCATAACCGGACGCCTGGATCTTCCCCTCGATGCCGCGGTCTCCGAACCCGCCCGGCACCAGGATCCCGTCCAAACCCTTCAATTTCGCCGCCGCCCCGCTGGTCTCGATCTCCTCGGCGTCCACCTTCACGATCTCCACGCCGCAGTCGTTGGCGATCCCGCCGTGGCCGATCGCCTCGTAAACCGACTTGTAGGCGTCCTGCAACCCCATGTACTTCCCCACCACGCCCACCCGCACATGGTGCGCGGGCGTGATGATCTTGCGCAGCATGTCCTTCCAGTGCGCCATGTCCGGCCGCTGGGTGTCCAAATGCAGCAGCCGGCAGACCAGGTCGTCCACCCGCTCCCGCTGGAGCATGATCGGCACCTGGTAGATGCTGTGGTCCACGTCCTGCTCCTCGACCACCGCCTCGAACGGGACGTTGCAGAACAGCGACATCTTCTGCCGCAGTTCCTTGTCGAGCGGGCGTTCGCAGCGGCAGACCAGAATGTGCGGCGCGATCCCGATCTCGCGCAGCTTGGCCACCGATTGCTGCGTCGGTTTGGTCTTCAACTCCCCGGCCGCCTTGATGAACGGCACGTAGGTCACATGCATGAACACCACATTGGTCGGCCCCACCTCGAGCGCCAGTTCCCGGATCGCCTCCAGGAACGGCAGCCCCTCGATGTCGCCCGTCGTCCCGCCGATCTCGGTGATGATCACATCCGCCTTGGTCTGCTCCGCCAGCAGGTGGATGCGGTTCTGGATCTCATCCGTCACGTGCGGGATCACCTGCACCGTCTTGCCGAGGTACTTCCCCTCGCGCTCGTTGTTGAGCACGGTCTGGTACACCTGGCCGCTCGTCAGGTTGTTCAGCCGCGTCAGCTTGCAGTTGGTGAAGCGCTCGTAATGGCCCAGATCCAGATCGGTCTCCGCGCCGTCATCCAGCACGTACACCTCGCCGTGCTGGTAGGGGCTCATCGTGCCCGGGTCCACATTCAGGTACGGATCGAACTTCTGGAGCACCACTTTCAGGCCGCGGTTCTCCAGCAGCGTGCCGAGCGCCGCCGCCGTCAGCCCCTTGCCCAGCGAGCTGACCACCCCTCCGGTTACAAATACGTATTTCATGTTTTGGTCCCTTCAACGGCCCAACAAGCGCTCCACCCGCTCCACGTCCCCCGGTACATCCACCCCCGTGCTGTCGCACGCCACCACCTCGACCGCGATGCTGATGCCGTGGTCCAGCGCGCGCAGTTGCTCCAGCTTCTCCGCCGCCTCGAGCGGTGAGACGGGGATCCGCACCAGCCGCAGCAGTGTCTCGCGCCGGTAGCCGTAAATCCCCAGGTGCTTCAAAAAAGGAAACGCCGCCAGATGTTCCCGCACCGGCAGGCTGGCGGCCTCGCGGACGTATGGTATCGTGCGCCGCGAAAAATACAACGCCCGACCCGCCGCGTTCACCACCACCTTCACCACGTTCGGGCTCTCGAACTCCGCCACGTCCCGGATCGGTGTGGCCGCGGTGGACATCTCCGCCCTTTCCAAAGCCCGCGCCACCGCCTCGATCACCCCGGGGTCGATCATCGGCTCGTCCCCCTGGATGTTCACCACCGCGTCGCATTCGTTCCGCGCGGCCACCTCGGCGATCCGGTCCGAGCCGCTCGGATGGTCCGGCGAGGTCATCTCCACCCGGCAGAACCGGCCCGCCACCTCCGCAATCCGCGCGTCGTCGGTGGCCACGATGACCTCGGCCAGCGAGGCGGCGGCCCGGCAACGCTCCACCACCCGCTGGACCAGCGGTTTGCCCGCGATCAGCGCCAGCGGTTTGCCGGGAAACCGGGTCGAGGCGTAGCGGGCCGGAATGATGCCGAGGATTCTCATGGTTCGGGAGGGGGCGCTGCCGTCCGGCCCGTGGTGGGGCCGCGTCTCCTGGTTTCGCGCCCGGAGACCGGGCGTTCGGCGCCGCTCATTGGCCCGGTGGAATACGGCATTCTTACCGGAATGTAAAGAATCCCCCGCGGCGGGGTCGATGAGTAGTGCCGGTCCGCAGTCAGCAAGGGCGTCGGCCCCAAGGGCGGCGGCGGGCTCCCCGACCGCGTAGCGGTCATCGATGGTAGCCGTGTGGCTTCAGCCCACGGGGCCGGAGCCCGCACCCGCCCGCGCCGCCTCAGCGACGCTCGAAAACGCCCGGGGTAAGGTCGCGGACGCGAGCCCTCAACGCGCCGCCGCCGCCAAGTCCTGGAAGGCCGCCTTCAACGTGGGAAATTCAAAACGGAATCCCGACGCCAGGAGCCGCCCGGGGACGACCCGCCGGCTCTTCAGAATCAACTCGGTTTCCGTGCGCATCACCCAGGCGCCGACTTCGAGCATCCACTCGCTCGCCGGGAGGCCGATGGGCATATGGTATATCGAACGCAGGATCCGCATCATCGCGGCGTTGGGCACCGGTTCCGGCGCGGTCATGTTCACCGGGCCGGCGAGATCCTCCTGGGCGAGCAGCCACTCCACCGCCCGGCAGTAATCCCGCTCATGGATCCAGGAGACGTATTGTCGTCCGTTGCCCATGCGGCCCCCGAGTCCGAGCCGGACCAGACGGCGCAGCACGGGAAAGACACTGTTCGCGGCCAGCCCCAGCACCATGGAGGTGCGCAGCATCACTTTGCGGGTGGCGGGGGTGACGGCCTGTTCCACCGCCGCCTCCCATTGGGTGGCCACCTCCAAGGAGAAGGCGTCCTTGGCCTCCGCGGCCGGCTCGCGGGGGCCGGACTCATCCCAGGCGTTGTCGTAAGTGTGCCGGTAAACGGTGGCCGTGCTGGCGTTGAGCCACACCGACGGCGGCCGGGCGCAACGCCCGATGGCCTCGCCCACCACCCGGGTGGAGTCGACGCGCGAGTTGAGAATCGCCGCCCGGTTCGCCGCGTTGTAACGGCAGTCCACCGACCGGCCGGTGAGGTTGACGACCGCCGCCGCTCCGTCCAGCTCGTTGGTCCAGGCCCCGCAGGTGCGCGCGTCCCACGCCACCTCTCGCACGCCGGAGCCGGAGGCCCGCGGTGTGCGGCTCAGAATCACCACCTCGCGTCCGGCGGCTGCGAGGTAGGAGGCCAGGGCCCGCCCCAGGAACCCCGACCCGCCCGCGAGCACGACCCGGCCGGCCGGCCCGCTCAAGCGAACCTCCCTGCGGGGGCGGTGGGTGTGGTATGTGTCCGAAGCTGATCCATCATAGATTCACAAGGTACACCCATCCGCAAGGCGCGCAAAGAACCGGGGCCTCAACCGGATGCGGTGCCCAAAAGCCGCGCGAGCGGACCCGCGCGTTTTCCTGGAAGCCCCTCGCCAGGATGGTGATGCCGGGGTTCCCGGACGCGCGTAGAAAGAACGCTCACGGCACCCCGTTGTGATGACGGCGACGAGAGCATGGTGAGCCCGTGATTGTGGGGTGGTTATCGTTCCGCGATCTTGCTGCCCGGATGACGGTGGGGAGATACGGCGCGAGGACCACAAAAACCGGAGATCCGTCTTGCAATTACGTGTTTGCAAGACTAGGCTCAAGTCGTGATTGTGGCCATGACAGCCACAACCACCACACACCATGAACAATTTCGCCAGCCAAGTCGGAGAGCGTATCCGTCTTGCCCGTGTGGCCAAAGCAATGACGCAGGAGGCTTTCGCCCTGGCACTGGGCCGCAACCATCATCAGACCATTTCCGCGATCGAAACTGGCATTCAGCAACTCCAACCCGACGAGCTCGCCCAAGCCGCCCAAATCCTCGCCAAGCCCATCTCGTTTTTCACCGACCCCTACGTGGTGACCGAGAACAGGGCGTTCTCGTACAGGGCCAAGCCCAACTCGCACGACATTGATGCATTCGAACCGAAGGCACACAATCTGATTTCCGCAAACCGCCGGTTCCGGGAGATTCTTGAGGAACCTCCCTCCCCCATCGGCCAGCAACTCCGAGGCGTTACGCGCCAAACTCCGCTCACCCTGGCGGCGACCGTCGGCGAAAGAGTTTCCCAGGCGCTCAAGCTCGGCGACCCACCAGCGCTCAAGCTGCGCGACACCATCGAATCCGCATGCAAGGTCATGGTGCTTTACGTGGACGCCCCCCAGAGCATCTCTGGTGCGGCCTGTCACCTGCCGGATGGCGATTTTATCCTCATCAACCGCACCGAGCCATCCTTCCGCCGCCATTTCGATCTCGGCCACGAGTTTTTCCACATTCTCACTTGGAGCCAGATGCCCCCGGAACGTCTCGACTCGGAGTTGGAAGGCAACGCAAGGCCGAAGGCGGAAAAGCTCGCTGACGCCTTCACCGCCGGTCTCCTCATGCCCTACGACGTCATTGCCAGGCGCTGGCGGAGCCGCGCACCGGATCTCCCCATTCACGACGCCATCTTGGAATGCGCCAAAGAAGTCAGAGTCTCCGGACAGGCGCTTTTCTGGCGCCTCGTGAACACCGGCCTCCTCAGCAGGTCCGAGCAGGAAAGCGTCGACACAAGGAAACTCAGCCGCCCAGACAACGACGACCCGGCAGGGCGCCCCAACCTGTTCAACGCTGATTTCGTCCGCCGGCTTCACGCCGTGCTTCACGGTGGCCTGTTGAGCGTCCGCAAGGCCTCCGAGCTGTTGGACTGCGACCCCGACGATCTCCCCGCCATCTGCGCAGCCTACGGGTACCCTTCCCCCGCGTGCGCCCAACCCCGGCCCATGAATGCCGCCGCGCCGCGCTCGGATCTTCGTTGACACCAACGCCATCCAAGCCGCCCACCGGTACGGGTGCTGGAATGCGCTCCAGAAGAACTTTCAACTGGAGACCGCCCAGCATTGCATCGAGGAATCGTTGCGCCCAAACCGCAAGGGCCGGCGTCTTGTGGATCGCAACCGGGAGGACCTCCAAGAGGAGATAGTCGCCCACCCTGTCACCGACGCCCAAAGGGCCGTCCTCCTCCACGCCTTGCAAGGCCGCGTCGACCTGGATGACGGCGAACGTGACTTGCTGTCCATCGCACTCACCAACAAAACCGGTGTCTGGTGGCTGTGCGGACCGGACAAGGCGACCATTTTCGCGTTGCATCTGTGGGGGATTGTCGACCGCATGTGTTCCCTGCAGGCCCTGGCCGAGGCTGCCGGTCTCAGGCTCGCCAACCCGGAGGTGGAATGCACCGAAAAGTGGTTGTCGGCTGTCCGCACGCAACTGCTCCTTCATGGCCGCTTGATTTAACACACTTCCCCCGCCGCAAATGACCCCACCATCCGACGAGAACCAGGCGTGACCAGGGTTCGCTCCGTGCCGCCGGTGGATGAGCCCCAAGTACACTACCATCGCGCGGCCCCGGCGGCTCAAGTAGGCCGGGGCGTTCGAGATCGACGAGCGGGCCGACCTCCTCATGAACGCCGAAGCCGCGTCGCGCATGCCAACGCATCAGCCGCTCGCGCCGGGCCAAGCACGCTCCGCGGCCTTAGGTCTCGTTCCCTGGAAACGCCTTTGGCTTCCCCCGCGCCCGTTTGTCGCCGTGTCCGGCTTGACACCCGGGCGGAATGGCCGATATTTCGGACGACTCCTCCGACCACCGGCCGCAATCGGCCTTTCCTGGTTGGTTGGATCCTCCGATGAACTTGAAATGCAGCCATTGCGGGAGCGAGGACCTCGAATCCGTCCCGCGTGCGTATGAGGGGGCGATCTCGCCGCCGCAGGGGCAGGGCGCCGGCCGGGCGGTGGGGCTGACGTCCGGCCCGGATTCGCCGGGCTCGGCCGCTCCCGCGGCCAGTTCCCAGGCGGCCAGCCAATCCCGCCAGAATCTGGCCCCCCCGAAAACGGAGCCGGTGCCTTCGATTCACGGGCTCGGCTGCGGGCTCGCCATCACCTTGGGGGTGCTCTTGCTCGCGTTCGCGGCGTTCGCCTGTATCGATGCCGGCGCAGCCGCCTTTTATGGAGGCAAGAGCCCCCAGCGAGCCCGGGTCGACCGGATCGCCAAGACGCTGCTGATAATGGCCGTTTTCGTGGTTGGGGGCGCCGCGTGCGCGAGTTCCGCGAACGGAAAGCGCGCCCGGAAGGCGCGGGAGGAGAATCTCCGGATCCAGGAAAGAAACCAGAAGGCGCACCAGGAGTGGCAGCACTCCCACCTGTGCCGTGGGTGTGGGGCGATCACCGTCATCAAACCCGAGATCCAGCCGGGCACCCTCGACACCGCTTCCCGGCTGTCCCCCGAGGTGCGGCGTCTGGCAAGAGACCCGGGGACGAAGATCGCCGCGGTCAAACTGAATTACGAACTGACTCCCGGCCACGGGTTGGCTGAGGCGAAGCGGGAGGTTGATGATTACCTCGCGAGCGTGGGAAGGCAGGTCTGAGGAGGGTGGTGAGCAGGCCGGCCGCTTGCCGACCCGTACGCCGACCATCCCCGGGCTCGGAGCCGGGACCCCGCCTACCCGCGTCAACCGTCCCTCCGGGACGGGGGTGACCAAGACGCGACCCAACCCAATGTTGAGACATTGCGCTATCCTCGATGGTCCCTCCAGGACCGGCCGATCGCGAAGTTCGCGGCCCTTCCCACCCGCCAACCACCCCCCGGAGAGGCGGAGTCGGCCGGGGTGCGGGGTTGGGGCCGGGCAATTCAGCGGCGTTCTGCCGACACGCCGCTACGGGCCGTGAAGTAGGGGTGCCCGGGGGAGAGCGCCGCATCATTCCCCCCTCGGGCGAGGGAGGGCGCGACCGTCTATTCCTTCGCGGCCGCCGCGATTTCCGCTTTCGCGGCCGCGAAGTCCTCGCGGAAACGGTCGCTCGCCTTCAATGCCCGGACGATGGCCTGGGCATAAACCCGGCCGGCATGGATATCGGTGGGGTAATGCCGCGCGATCCAGACCCGGTGCCAGCCGATGCCGCGGCCGACGGCCAGGATGCCGTCACGCTGGGCGGGGAAAAGCTCTGCCAGCACCAGCGCCACGACCGTGCCTTCCGTGGAATGGCCGCTGGGATAACTGAACGACTTCTCGAGCTTGCCCGAGGCCAGGCTGGGGTCAACCGTGAACGGGCGCGGGCGCTGAAAGAGTTCCTTGGCGCTGTCCGTGGCGATGGCGGCGTCCTTCTGCACGCGGGCCAGGAAGGCCTCGGTCTTCGGGAGTTTGCCGGCCTGCCACCACGCCCCGATCGCCGGACCGAAGGTGGCCATGGAAAACTTCTTCTCGCCCGCCGCGATCTCCGTTTCGTTGGTGGTGCAGGCGCGGGACACCGCCACGACCGAGGCCATGTCCGCCGCCTGTTCCGGCGATCCGGAGGCGGGCGGGGGGGGTAGGAGGAGGGCGGCGTCGGGTTGTCCTTCCTTGAGGTAGGAAAGGACCTTTTCGGCGGCGCTGAGGGGCCCGGCCAGGGCGAGCGACAAGATCAGGCCGGCGAGCCAGAGTGGAGCGCGGCGCGGCTGGACCGCGGGCGTAGGGACGGAGGGCACGGGGAACATGGCGGGAGGGATTTGCGGGGGGCGGGTTTACTGCACGGGGACGCCATCCGACGCCCAATTCACGTCCGGGCGCCCCGGATCGGCGGCAATGGTGACCGCGTTTGAGCAGACATCAGTGTACTTGTAGAAACCGGCGTGCCCATCCATGAAGGTGAGGATGCTGCCCTGGGTGTGGCGGGAGGATAGGGCGGTGGTATAGACTTGCGGCTTGCAGATGTCGGTTTCCTTGGCGGTGCTGCCGTAGAACGGCACCTCGGCGATCATGGTCCGCCCTTCGCAGAACATCACGAATGCCGACGGATGCACCACGTCGGACGCCCGCAGGTGGGTGGCGGAGGCGGGGGCGTGGGCGAGGCCCTTCGAATTCATGCCGTATTGCAGGGCGGCCCGCACGCTCGGGTTGACCAGCGGGTCGATCTTGGCGCTGGGGCATCTGAAGATGGAGTTGTTGTTGTTGAAATCGTCCTTGCTGGTCGTGCTGTTGACGATGGCATAGGTGTAGAGCGGCGCTCCCTTGGTGTACGGGGGCAGGGCGTTGAACCAGGCGTCCATCCCCTCGTGCGGGGTGTAGTTGTAGAAATCCGCCAGGTCGGTCCAGGTCGGATTGTCCTCATTGTAGCCCGGCGCGGCGCCCGGGGTCGCGTTGGGGATCTTGGTCGTGGTGAAGGTCGAGCTGTTGTCGTCCCCGTACATGGTCTGGGCCAGTCCCCATTGCTTGAGGTTGTTCAGGCACATGGTGCGGCGGGCCTTTTCCTTGGCCCGGGCGAGGGCCGGGAGCAGCATGGAGGCGAGGATCGCGATGATCGCGATCACCACGAGGAGTTCGATCAGCGTAAAAGCCCCCCGCGCCGCGGGGGCACGGCGGATCGGGCGGCGCGGAAGCGTCGTCATTTCTATCATGGGCACTACTTTCGTGCATCCATGTTACGGATTCGTGGCGGTTGCGTTACAAACCGGTGAGTTCACCCCCGGGCCGCGTCTCAGTTCACCATTTCGTAACATTCCCGCCATGTGTTCGCCCCATCTGGCGGCGATGTTGGCGGCTCACGGTGCGGTTGCGAGCAACCGTACCTTGCCAACGACAACACCAGAACTGACAAAATGATGAACCACCGCTTCCTCCTGGCCGGTCTGGGCTCCTTGCTCTGCGCCGCAGGGCAGGCCCAGACGACCCAGCCTGTGCTCCCGCCCGGGCAGATCGCCGTATTCAAGGCCGGCACCCCCGACAACGTCTTCAACATCAGCAGCTCCAAGGTGCAGCCCTGCTTCGTCCAGGCCTTTGACACCCAGGCCACGAACCAAGCCGCCCCGCTCATCTCGATTGCCTTGTCGACGAACTCCAGCGTCCCGGGCTCAGTCTGGATCAACGCCCATGCCGGTTCCGAAGGCGGTGGGATCTCCCGGTCGGTGGACCGCCAGTTTCTGGCCTTGGAGGGCTACACCGGCAACATTCTGAGCCCGACCAACGCCAAACCCTCCTCCGCCATTGGTGTCACCCGTGGCATCGTCCGGTTGGACGCGTTCAACAACGCCATCAGCGTCTATTCCGACCCCGCCAACTGGTTCGGCCTGCCCCCGGGGGTCAGCCAAAACAACCCGACTGGCATCGCCACCACCGACGGCACCAATTATTGGGGCACCGGGAATGTGACCGGCACCAGCGGGGAGGCGAGCGGCACTCTGTTCTATAATGCGAGCGTGGGTGCGACGCCGTTTGAGATCCAGAATTACATCCAGGCCGCCGCCCAGGCCCGCATCATCGGCGGGGTGCTCTATGTGGTGGTTCCCGGCGGCGGCGTTTACAACTTCCTCGCCACCCCCTCCGCGCCCCCGCCCTTCACCCCCGGCCAGGTCATTCCGCTGCCCTACGACCCGAATGTGGCCAATCCCTACCAGACCACCGCGCAGACCAACCTCTTCCTGGCCTGGGGTTCGACGTTCAAGAACATCGCGAACTTCGACATGAACCCGTCCGCCACCCTCGCCTACGGGGCGGATGAGACCTACGGCATCGTCAAGTTCACGAACAACGCCGGCACGTGGGTGCAGGCGCCGTACTACTTCAACAGCACCAACCTCGGCACCTTCCAGCAGCCCGCCGCGCAGCAGGGTTGCTTCGGCATTTGCGTTGATTTCAGCGGCACCAACCCGGTCATCTACGCCACCACGATGGAGGCGGGGGCGCTCACGACCGGCAACAAGCAGGGGAACGCCAATGCCAACCGCCTGCTCCGCATCGTGGACACCGGCCTCGCCCCGGGCACGAACCTGGTCGCGATCACCCTGGCCACCGCCACCACCACGAACGAGGCCTTCCGCGGCATCGACTTCACCCCCGACCTGCGCCCGCTCATCACCACCAATCCGGTCTCCGTCTCGACCACGAACAACGGCAGTGCCAGCTTCTGGGTGGGGGCCAGTTCCGCCTACCCGCTGACCTACCAGTGGACCCAAAATGGCACGAACCTTGCCCAGGCGACCACCACCTCCCTCTCGTTCCCGGGCGTGCAAACCAACCTGAACGGCTACAGCTACCAATGCGTGGTGAGCAACGTTTACGGCGTGGTGACCAGCACCCCGGCCAGCCTCACCGTGACGTTCGTGGCGGTCCGCCCCTCGATCACGAACCAGCCGGCCTACCTCACCAACTACGCCGGGGCCACCCAGATCCTCGGCCCCATCTCACCCCGCGGCACCGAGCCGTTCACCTACCAGTGGTATCAGGGCTCGACAGCGCTTGTGGACGACGGCGTGAACATCTTTGGCTCGACCAACGCGAGCCTCACCCTTTCGAACTTGACCGTGTCGGAAAGCGGCCCCTACTCCCTCGTGGTCGCGAACAGCGCCGGCACCGCCTCCAACTTGGTGGATTGGCTGACCGTGATTTACCAACTCCCGGTGATCAACCCCGGCGGCGAGCCTGTCTCGGCCACCACCTTCGTGGGCGGGACCGTCGCGCTGGTCGTGGCCCCGACCGGTGGCAGCCAGCCGCAGAACATCCAATGGTACGGCACCAGCGGCTCCCTGACCGACGGGGGCGACTTCAGCGGCACCGGCACCGGCACGCTGACCATCACCCCGGCCGCCCTCGGCGATGCCGGTGCGTATTACGCGGTGGTCTCCAGCCCCGGCGGCTCCGTTACCAGCGTGGTCGCCCAGGTCACCGTGCTGGTCCCGCCGCCTTATTCGTTCGTTAATTACACCAACCAGGTGTATTTGCAGGATTTCGACTCCCTGCCCGATCCCGGATCGAACTCGGTCAACAGCATCAACAACCCGCTGAACCCCGGGAATATCAACGGGGTCTATTACTCGCTGGCCAATCCGTTCGACTTCGCCTTCCCGGTCATCAACAACAACTACGTCGGCGGTCTCGGCCTCGCGGCGACCATGTCCGGCTGGTACGGCGCGGCGGACACCCTGCCCGACGTCACGACCCCCAGCGGCATCGTCCGGTTCGGGGCGCAGGATGGGGATCAAACCACCGGCGGCGTGATCGACTTCGGGCCGAACGACGGCGCGGCCGGACCCGGCAGCAACCGCGCGCTCGGCCTGCTCTCCACCAGCACTACCGGCGCCACCACCTTCGCCCTGAAGCTGGTCAACGGCACGGCCATCCCGCTCAACTACGTCGACCTCAGCTTCGTGGGCGAGCTCTGGCACCAAGGCACCGGTGCACGCACCCTGTCCTTCGGATACGTCATGGACCCCACGGCCTCGTCGTTCACGCTGACTTCCGAGTCGATCACCAACGCGGTCGCGGTCCCCGACCTGGATTTCAGCTTCCCGACCGCCGTCGCGGTCGCGGCGGTGGACGGCACCAGTGCCGCCTACCAGACGAACCTGTCCGTCGCGAACCTGCCGCTCTCCGCCCCGTGGCAGCCCGGCACGGCGCTCTGGCTCATCTGGGCGATCAATTACTATGGCGCGGGCTCCGGGAATGGTTACGCCATTGACAACCTCCGCTTCCAGGCCACGGCGAACGTTGTGGTGACTCAGCCGGCCTCGCCGTTCACCATCGGCCGCATCTCGCTCGCCCCGGGTGCCGGCGCCACCCTGTCCTTCACGAACACCCCGGGCCTCAGCTTCACCGTGTTGAGCACCACGAACGTAGCTCTGCCGCTGGGCCAGTGGCGGGCCGCCGGGCCCGCCGTCGAGGGCGCCCCGGGTTCCTACACGTTCACCGACCCGGCTTCGCTGACGAACTCGCAGATATTCTACACCATCCGCCATCCGTAAGGAGGCGGAGCCGGCCCAGCCATCGGCCCCTGTGCGGCGGGGCGGACGCGAGTCCGCCCCGCCTTTTCATACTCCCCCCGCCGGGGGCGTCTCCCCGCCCCGGGAGCGCCGGCATCCTGGCCGGCAGGTCGGAAATCTGCTCTTGCTGCGGGCCTGGTGCAAACGCAGCCGGGGCAATCCTGACAGGTCGCAAAATCCGTGATCCGGGCTCTGGAACCCCCGCCGCCCTCAAAAGCGTCGGGAGTGCGCGGCATCCCCGCGCTTCCGGCCGCCGCCCCTCCGGGCCCCTTTTTCACTTTTTTAATGCGAAAGGTCGCGGTTTTAACTATATCACTCCGCATGTCTGATGGCGGAGCAAGCCGGGTAGCCATGACCTCCCACTGGGGGAGGAGGGCCCCGGCTGCCCAAATCCGGTCGGTCGCGGGCGGCGCGACCCTGGTTTTCCCACCCCTGCAACCGCTCGAATGAGCCCCGCCCCGGAGAGCCTGCCGCCCGGCCGGGTGTCGCGCCCTGTAATCTGAACCATGGCATCCGCCGCGGAGGCGGGCGTGGACCCTGAGCATGGACGAGAACAAATTCGGCGGGTTTTTGAAGCGGATCCTGATTGGCAAGTCGCGCGATCTTTCGGACCGTTCGGTCTTCCACAAGCTGTCGCTGATCGCCTTTTTCGCCTGGGTGGGCCTGGGCGCGGACGGCCTCTCCTCCTCCTGCTACGGTCCCGAGGAGACCTTCAAGGCGCTGGGGAACCACACCTACCTCAGCCTGATCGTCGCCGCCGCGACGGTCCTCACGGTCTTCATCATCAGCGCCAGCTACTCGCAGATCATCGAGTATTTTCCCGGCGGGGGCGGCGGCTACGTGGTGGCCAGCAAACTGCTCTCCCCCACGGTCGGCGTCATCTCGGGCTCGGCGTTGCTGATCGACTACGTGCTGACCATCACCCTTTCGGTCGCCAGCGGGGCGGACGCCCTGTTCAGCCTGCTGCCGGAGAGTTTTCAGCACTACAAACTGGTGTTCGAAGCCTCGGGTGTCTGCCTCCTCACGCTGCTCAACCTGCGGGGCGCAAAGGAGGCGGTGCTGCCCTGGGTGCCCATCTTCCTCACGTTCGTCCTCACCCACGCGTTCGTCATCCTCTACACCATCTGGCACCACGCGGGGGCCATGGGGCACTTCTACACCAGCGCCACCGCGGATTTCAACGCCACCCGGCAGTCCCTGGGCTGGTTCGCGATGATCAAGCTCATCCTCACCGCTTATAGCATGGGGGCGGGCACCTACACCGGGATCGAGGCCGTGAGCAACGGGCTGCCGATCCTCCGCGAGCCGCGCGTCCAAACGGGCAAGCGCACCATGCGTTACATGGCCATCTCGCTGTCCGTCACCGTGGCCGGGTTGCTCCTGGGCTACCTGCTCTATGACGTGAAGCCGCAGGACGGCAAGACCCTGAACGCGGTCCTCTTCGAGCACCTGACCGGCTCCTGGCCGCACGGGGGGGCGGCCTTCGTCATCATCACCCTCGCCTCCGAGGCGGCGCTCCTCTTTGTGGCCGCGCAGACCGGCTTCCTCGATGGCCCCCGGGTGCTCTCGAACATGGCCCTGGATCGCTGGTTCCCCGCGCGGTTCGCCACGCTGAGCGACCGCTTCGTGACCCACAACGGGATCGTGATCATGGGCGGTTTCGCCCTGGTGCTGATGCTCGCCTCGCGCGGCTCGGTCGACTGGCTCGTGGTCCTCTACAGCATCAACGTTTTCATCACGTTCACCCTCTCCCAGTTGGGGATGGTCCGCCATTGGTGGGACGAGCGTCGCGCGGGACATCCCTGGAAGTTCAAGCTGGCGGTCAACGGGATCGGCGCGGCCCTGACCTGCTTCATTCTCGTCACCCTCACCTTCCTCAAGTTCTTCGCGGGCGGCTGGATCACCCTGGTGGTCACCTCGTTCGTCGTCGCCGCCGCCTTCCTCGTGCGGCGCCACTACCGCCAGACGGCGGAGGATCTTCGGCATCTGGACGACTTGGTCGGCGCGGCCGAGCTCCAGCGCCCGGTCCCTGCCGGCACCCCGGCGCAGGCGGTGCCTTTCTTCGATCCCAAGGCCAAGACCGCCATCATCCTGGTGAACGGGTTCAACGGCCTGGGACTGCACACGCTCTTCGGCGTCCTCCGCATGTTCCCGGGGGTGTTCAAGAACTTCGTCTTTGTCCAGGTCGGCGTGGTGGACGCGGGCAACTTCAAGGGGACCGCCGAGGTCGAGAACCTCCAGCGTCACATCGAGGACGGCAACCGGCGGTACGTGGCCTACATGAACTCGCGCGGCTTTTACGCCGAGGCCTTCTCCGGGCTGGGCATCGATGTGGTGCAGAAGGCCAGCGAGCTGGCGCCCACCGTCCTCGAACGTTTTCCCAACGGCATCTTCTTCGGCGGGCAGTTGGTCTTCCGCCACGAGACCTTCGTCACCCGCCTTCTGCACAACTACGCCGTCTTCGCCCTCCAGCGCCGCTTTTACCAGCAGGGCCTCCCGCTGCTCATCCTCCCGATCCGGGTTTAGTCTGCCGCTCCACCCAGGCACCCACCTTCGCGGCCCACTGCCGCCCGTGCTCCCGCAGCCCGGGGCCGCTGAAATGCACCCCCTTGCCGCCGTTTTCGCGCCACGTCCCTTTTAGGGCGTCGCTGTCGGGACCCTCCAGCGCGGTCCCATCGCGCCAGAGCGACGCTTGCGCCGCCCGGATGTCCGGGGAGCCCTCGTCGCCCGGAATGTGATAGCTCGCCTGGGCGACGAACCATGGCGCCTCCCAGCCGATCTCCCGCCGGGAGGCGCGGATCACCCGCTCCAGATCTTCGCGATAAAGCCGCCCCGGGAGCGTGCGCGAGGGGTCCGATTGGTTGGCATCGCTCTCGCCCTGGTGCCAGAGCACCGCGCGAAATCCGTCCGGCCCCACCCCCTTCATCCGGGCCACCAAATTAGCAAAGGCCTCCCCTTTGCTGCGCCATTGGCCGTCCGGGAGCTTCTCCACGCGGCCCTCCAGGGTCGGTGGTTGGGCGAAGACGTCCCCCTTCGGCAGCCATTCCCGTACGCTGGTCGCGCCGATCCCGCAGGCGATGAACCCGACCGGCACCCCGAGCCGCTCCACGAGCTGATCCCCGAGCGGTGGCATGAAGCTTCCCCCGCCCCCGCTCGCCCCCGGCTGCGGGTCGTTCGCGATCTGCCACCGCTGGCCGTCAAACGCCGCCACGCGGCCGGTCGCCGTTCGCTGGCGCTCCTCGCCGTGATTGGCCGAATTCGACTGGCCGGCCACCACGAACACCTCCCCCACGCCCACGTGGTCCACCGCCGCCGTGGCTTCCGTCCCATCCGCGGCCATCACGCGCACCTCGACGCGCCACCAACCGCCCGCGGGAGCCCCCAGCCTGGCGGTCCACCGCCCGCCCTCGCGATCGCGTTCCACCTGGAGCGGCTGCCATGCGTGGTCTGCCCCGATCCGGGCCGCCCAAGATAGCTCCCCGCTTGGAAGCCCGAGCACCGTGCCCGCCAAGGTTACCGTGCCCGACGCCGCCTTGGAGCGCTGGATCACCTGGTAGTCCAGCGGGGTGGCCAGCGTGAGGTCCGCTGCGCGGATGGGGTGGGGCGTCAGGTTACAGAGCGCGAACAGGGTCGCGGCGGGAAGCAACACTCGGTGCGGAGCCATGCGGGATTTTAGCCGCGGCTGGTCGGTTGGACAGGAGATTTCCCCGCAGTGCGGTTTGTGTCTCCGAGCCCGCGACGGCGGACCCGTCCGACACGCCCAGCGGTAGCTGAGCCTGCCGACTTGGAAATCTGCTGTGTCGCAGGTTTCCCAACCTGCGAAGCGTCCGGAAACCCCTGGCGTGCGGCATGTCCTTCGCGCTCGACACGATGGGCGGTTGCAGCCGTCGTACGGCCCGCCGACTTGGAAGTCGGCGACACGGCAGATTTGGAAATCTGCGCTACACCGAACGACGGCGGCCGCCGCTCGTAGCGCAGATTTCCAAATCTGCTGTGTCGCAGGTTTCCCAACCTGCGAAGCGTCTGGAAACCCCTGGCGTGCGGCATGTCCTTCGCGCTCGACACGATGGGCGCTGGCAGCCGTCGCGCGGCCTGCCGACTTGGAAGTCGGCGACACGGCAGATTTGGAAATCTGCGCTACACCGAAGGGCGGCGGCGGCCGCTCGTAGCGCAGATTTCCAAATCTGCTGTGTCGCAGG
>Ga0182030_10007102_pt1 | contig 23456 bp, 19 predicted proteins | sample 812S3MmetaG_FD_121299 | JGI IMG/M metagenome (GOLD analysis project Ga0182030, IMG submission 121299) | Permafrost microbial communities from Stordalen Mire, Sweden - 812S3M metaG (Illumina Assembly) | ecosystem: Environmental > Terrestrial > Soil > Wetlands > Permafrost | place: Sweden...
GCCTGCGGCTCCTCTGCAGAAACTCGACGCGTAAGTCCTTGGAATTCAGCAGGCGTAGCGCGGACCTGTTTTTTAGGTCCGCGGCACGTCCCCGATGGACAAGGAAAAGCCGCGGACCTAAAAGACAGGTCCGCGCTACCCTTCCTTGGCCCGAGTTTCTGCCGATCATGGGCAGCCGCAAGGCTGTCGATGCTCAGAATGACAGTGCCAATGAGTTTTTCCGCAGCCTGTAAAGCCCCGTCCTTCCAACCAGCTACATATGGTATTGCTGATTTCTGCAATTTGGCACGAAGACGATTTTCCGATTCCCGTCCTTAGAAACTTGCCGGGTTCACCGTTCTGGTCGTCGTGCTAGATACCAATGCGGCGGAAGAGCCAGAAGAGGGATGCGGACAACACAATTGAAACGGGAAGAGTCAGCACCCACGCCATGGCGAGATTTCGTACCGTGCTCCATTGGAGTCCCGAGTGGTTGGCGGCCATCGTTCCCGCCACGCCCGAGGAAAGCACGTGGGTGGTACTCACCGGCATACCGAACCAATCCGCGGCGCCGATGGTAAACATCGCCGTAATTTCCGCCGCCGCGCCCTGGCCGTAGGTCAAATGATCCTTTCCGATTTTCTCGCCTACCGTCACCACAATCCGCTTCCAGCCGATCATGGTGCCCAAACCCAGCGCCAGAGCCACGGCTACCTTCACCCAACTGGGGATGAACTTTGTGGCGTTATCGATGTGCGTCTTATAGTTTTTCAGCACGACCGCATCCGCCGCTGAAAACTGCGGCCGGCCCGACTTCTGCATTAAGCGCAGCGCTTCGCTGATCACGTACATGTCATTGCGGAAGTTACGGACCTTATCCTGCGGCACCGCCCTCAGCTCTTTGTACATTGCCATTTCGGTGCCAACCCCGTTCACAAGATCCCGCATCGCCAGCATAGTGTTCGGCGTGAAGTTCTTCGAGCGAATGTAATCCGTCACTTCATCGCGCGGGTCACCGACAACCGCATCTGCCGACACATAGCGTCCCAGCGTCTCCGCCGTCTGCGTCGACACCGCAACGAAGTCTTGGGTTTCTTTTATCCTCACGGCATGGTTCAGCGCATAGGCAGTCGGTACTGTGCCTATGAGAATCAACATGATCAGCCCCATGCCCTTCTGTCCGTCGTTCGATCCGTGCGCGAAGCTGACGCCCGTGCAAGTCAGCACCAGCAGCGCGCGAATCCAGAACGGAGGCGGCTCACTCCCCTTCGGTGCTTCGTACAACTGCTTGTTCGGGATCAGGGCTTTGCACAGGAGCAGCAGGAGGCCGGCGCCGACAAATCCCACCACCGGCGATAGCAACAGGGACTTCCCAATATTCGTCGCTTGACCCCAGTCCACGCCGCTGGTTCCAGTCTTCACCGACATCAACTGGTTGGCAATGCCCACTCCGATGATCGAGCCAATCAGCGTGTGGGAACTCGACGCGGGCAACCCCAGCCACCAGGTTCCGATATTCCAGATGATAGCGGCAATCAGCAGCGCGAATACCATGGAAAATCCGGCCTTGCTGCCGACCTGAAGGATGAGTTCGACGGGCAGTAAAGAAACGATTCCGAAAGCAACCGCTCCACTCGACACCAGCACGCCGATGAAGTTCCACGCGCCCGACCACACGACTGCGACATGCGGCTCCATCGAATGTGTATAAATCACCGTGGCAACGGCGTTTGCTGTGTCGTGAAAGCCATTCACGAACTCAAAGCCCAGTGCCACCAGCAGCGCGATCCCCAGCAACACGAAGGGCATCACTTCCGTGGAATGAATCTCCGAGAGGTCGGACACCAACCGCACACCCGCATAGATAAACCCGATAATCAGCGCCAGGCCAAAGACGAGCATTCCAATCTTTGCCGACCTGCCCGCCCCTCCCGTCAACTTCGCTTCTAATACCGATGCGCTTGTTGCCATGTCTCGATCTCCCTTTTCATTTTTCATTTGGTCAACAAATTCGGAGTGGCGGGTTCCTCCCCATAAGACAGAACCCGCCCTCCTTCAACCCCCCCCGTTGGATATTCCGCTTCGGTTCAGTTGCCCGCTGCCTTGGCTTTGTGTCCATGGTGCTCGACGTGCAATTTCGCCGCTTCCGCTGCGTGATGGGTGGCGTGATGTAAGTGTCCTTGCGCCGAGTGCGCGTGGTGGGCGGCTAGCTGGTGGTCACCCGCCTCGTAATGCCGGGCTGCTTCGCGATGGTGCTCTGCCGCTTGCTCGTGGTGCTCCGCTGCGGTGATGTGGTGCTCCGCTGCCTGCTTTGACATTTTGCCTCCAAATTGTTGCAGAGTTGCCCTACAGGCAAAGACCTTAATTGCCGTGTGTTACGGGAATGTGAGCGGCGCATGAAGCTTCATGCACCTGTCGAAATCAACGCTACCGGCGGGAATGCCGGGTTTGGGGAAGTGCTTTGCTACCCGTGGGGTCGATTCGGGGTGTTGAAGAGTTCATGTTTCTACTCTGAGAAATCGCCTAAGCTCTTTGAATTCAGTAAGATTGTGATGTTACCGAAGGTCGCATTTTCATGGTTCGGGGGGATCGCAAAGCGCCGTGACAGAACCATTACGAGGTTGGAAGGGTGGCTCCATAGTAGCGTCATTGGCGGCTCCGTGACCTTGACATTTTCAGGGGCCAAGAACACACTTGCCGCCCGGGAGGTAGAAAATCGTGGCTGAACCGGGTTGATTTTCGGGGTTTTACAGGCTGCGGAAAAACCCTACAATGCTGTCCTCCTGAGCCCATTCGCTGTCATTCTGAGCGCAGCGAAGAATCTCGCTCTGCCCGCTCAGGGTAAACTACGCGAAGGATCTCGCTCTGTTTATTTTCAAGGCAATGCGAGATTCTTCGTCGCCGCTGCTCCTCAGAATGACAGCGCTTTCGAGTTATTCCGCAGGCTGTTTAACCTCTGAAGCGGTACGGCTTCAGGGCCCGAAGGCCCATTCAACCTTCTGCCCAGAGGCGGCGGGGCTAAAGCCCGGGCCTTCCGGGAGCCATGAATAAACGTACTTACTCATGCCATTAAGCACTAGAAAGTGAGGCACGCCATGAAAGAAACCGTCATCATTTCAGCCTGTCGCACGGCGATCGGGAAATTTCAGGGCTCGCTTACTCCTTTTTCCGCAGTGGATTTGGGCGCGGTCGCCGTGCGCGAGGCGGTGCACCGGGCGGGAATTGACCCGGCTCTGGTGGATGAAATCATCATGGGCAATGTGGTGCCGGCCGGACTGGGCCAGAATCCCGCGCGGCAGGCGGGCCTGAAAGGCGGACTCACCAATCGCGTCGCCGCCATGACCATCAACAAAGTTTGCGGTTCGGGCTTGAAGGCCGTGGCGCTGGCGGCACAGGCCATCCAAACTGGCAACTCAGAAGTCGTGGTGGCGGGCGGAATGGAGTCGATGACCAACTGCCCATACCTCTTGCCCCAGGCCCGCGCGGGGATGCGGATTGGACACGGCAAAGTGCTCGACTCCATGATTACCGACGGCCTGTGGGACGCCTACGAGGACTTCCACATGGGAATGACCGGCGAGTTGGTGGCCGAGAAATACGGCATCACCCGCCAGCGCCAGGATGCGTATGCGGTGGAGAGCCACCGCCGCGCTATCGATGCGATCAAGAATGGCCGCTTTCAGGACGAAATTGTGCCCATCTCCATCAAGCAAAAGAAAGGTGAACCCATCCAGTTCTCGACCGACGAATCCCCGCGCGCGGACACTTCGCTTGAAACCCTCGGTAGGTTGCGGCCCGCGTTCAAACCGTATGGCACGGTGACTGCCGGGAACGCTCCCGGCACCAACGACGGCGCGGCGGCGTTGGTGGTCACATCACTGGAAAAGGCTCGCGAATTGGGGAAAGCGCCCCTGGCGCGCGTCGTGGGGCAGACCGTAAGCGGCGTCGAGCCCAAATGGGTAATGATGGCGCCCGTGGACGCCGTGCGTATGCTGCTCAAGAAGCTGGATTGGAGAATTGAAGACGTGGACTTGTACGAGTTGAACGAAGCCTTCTCCGTCCAGGCCATCGCCGTGATGGAGCAGTTGAGACTCGATCCGGCCAAGACCAATGTGAATGGCGGCGCGGTGGCGCTCGGCCACCCCATCGGAGCCTCCGGCGCGCGCGTCCTCGTGACGCTGCTCTACGAAATGGCCCGGCGCAACTCCAAGCGCGGCATAGCCGCGCTGTGCCTCGGCGGCGGCAACGCCGTGGCGCTGGCGGTGGAGCAAGTGTAGCGCGGACCTGTTTGCTAGGTCCGCGGCTTTTCGTTGGTAATCGGGGACCGGCCGCAGACCTTACAAAACAACTCTGCAACACCAGCGAGGCCCTGAAAGGGCCTTATGTGAGTAGCCGCAGGTTTCAACCTGCGGATCGCGGCGCGTAGCGAAACGCCCAACCCCAACGGGGTTGACCCATAAGTCCGGCCCCTTCAGGGCCGGCAAAAATTTTGTGGTTCCAGTCCGTGGGTTTCACCCACGGCTACTCATGGTTTGCCCCTGCGGGGCAACCAAGCGTCGTTCGGACCTGTAGGAATTTCACCCGCTGCTGAGGATTTTGTTAGCGCCAATCCTGCGCGCCATGCCGGATGCAGAGGGTCTCAGCAACGTCATCCTTGAGACGGTAAACGATAACGTAAGGCGAGCGGGTCACGGCTCGAAGAGCCGGTCAATGCGGCTGACCACTTCCTCGTGATCGTTCAGGTCGCCGCGATCGGCGGACGCGATGCCGCGCTTTACGCCTTCCACGAAACGGGCCTGCCGTTCGAGCATGTGGCTGACCGTCTCTTCCACTACCTCCGCGGCGTCCTTGCCTTTGCGGGCAGCAAATTCCTTGAGCTGCGCTTCGGTATGAGCAAGCGTAGCGCGGACCTGCTTGGTAGGTCCGCGGCTTTTCGGCGGGCGGCGGAGCGGATCGCAGGCCCGCAGAACAGGTCTACCCCCGCCGATCAGGGGCCCTCGTCTTTTACGTTAGGCCAATAAATCAGGCTCCCGGGAACGGGCTGAATGGGCGATGCGGCCCACGCTTCAAGGAACCGCGCTCGGTATTCGGGCCAGCGCTGTTGCGGCAGAGTGATGACCACCACGGCAAATTCCGGAAATGATTTTAAGGCCTGGGAGGCAGATTCTCCGAAAAGTTGGTCGCGTGTGAGAAGGCAGCGAAACCCCTCGGCGAAAGCCGCGGCCACGAGTTCACCATTGGACAGAGTCTTCCACCCACGATGGGCGACTGTATCGCACATGGTGCCACGCTCTCTAAAGATCGCGGCCAGATGCACGTCCACGTTCGCGTCAAGCAGCCACATGAATGGAATTGGTAACCTCGGCGGCGACCTTGAGGACCTCGGGCAATGCCTCCGGAGGGAAAGCCCGGTCAAAGGATTCGTCGATGTCCTGCAAAGTCATCCCCGCGGCGAGGCATTCGAGGATCAGAGAGACCGACAACCGGGTGCCGCGAATCGCCAGCCTCCCACCCAGGAGTTGAGGGTCGGCGACGATCCATTGATAGTCTCGGTAAGGGGCTGGCTGCCAGTTCGACATAATTCACCTGGAAATCCTATTTGAACCGGAGTATATCACAGCGAGCGCAGCCCTGCTTTCGATGGTTGGGCTCTGCCGGGGCGACCGTGTCGTGCAAAACAGCAAGTGTAGCGGACCTGTTTGGTAGGTCCGCGGCTTTTCATTGATAATCGTGGGTGGCGCCGACATTGCGGTTTATGTCAGCGACCGTCAAGAAGTTAGGACAGGCAAAAGTTAGGACACAGGCACTGAGATGTTGCGTGTGTTGTCGGAGCGCATACATAAAAGGCAATGATGCGCCACCCGTGGGTTATTGTGGGAAAGAGGGAATTATGGAAATCACAACTATTGGCGTAGTGGGCGCGGGCCAGATGGGGCATGGCATTGCCCATGTGATGCTTCGCGCCGGGCATCAGGTGATCTTGCTCGATGCTTCGCAGGCTTTCGTTGACGCGGGCGCGAAGCGCATCATCAAAGGCTTGGCGCGCGACGTGGAAAAAGAGCGCTTGACGGAAGAACGGCGCGGGCAGGCGGTAAAGCGGCTGAAAGCGACGACCGTGCCAGCGGACTTGGCCGAGGCCGACTTCATCATCGAGGCGGTGACGGAGAAGTTTGAAGTCAAAGCCAGCGTTTTCCGCTCCCTTGAGCCGCACTGTCCGCCGGAGACGATCTTCGCCAGCAACACTTCTTCGATTTCCATTACCCGCCTCGCTGCCGCCACGCAGCGGCCCAGCAAGTTCGTAGGCCTGCACTTCTTCAATCCCGTGCCGGTAATGAAGTTGGTGGAAGTCGTGCCGGGCCTTCAGACCGCTCCCGAAACCGTTGAGAAGGTCATTGCGCTGGCAATTTCTGCGGGCAAGACTCCGGTGCGCGTAAATGATTTTCCGGGATTCGTCTCGAATCGCGTGCTGATGCCCATGATTAACGAGGCGGTTTTCTGCCTGATGGAGGGCGTGGCCGACGCCCAAGGAATCGACAACGTCATGAAGCTGGGCATGAACCATCCCATGGGGCCGCTGGAACTCGCCGACTTGATCGGCCTGGACGTGTGTCTCGACATCACGAAGGTCCTTTACGAGAGCCTACGCGATGCCAAGTATCGCCCCTGCCCGCTGCTGGAAAAGATGGTGGCCGCCGGCTGGCTGGGGTGCAAGACCGGGCGGGGGTTTTACGAGTATCCGCAGGGCAAGCCGTAGCGGTGCCAAAAGGGTCCACCCTCTGGGCACTCGGCTAGCAACTCCCGTTCAATCAAAGGTATAATGCTCGGGAAGTCGGGCAGGAAAGAGGGGGCGGTAGCGGCCGTCCAATCTGGAAATGGCATGAAAGCCATCTACAGAATGACAGTTTTACGCGGAGAAGCATGGAAAGCCCTAAAAATCGACATCAAACGTGTCGCGAGCCTTCCATTGTCTCCGCAACGGCATCTAACTTAATGGATCAGGGCGAGAGGAAGAGCGACCGATGCAAGGGAAAGACGGTCCCGACTCATCCAGATTGTCCTGAGACGTTCGCCCCTCTTTTCTCTATCATTACGACATTGGACCTGAAGTGCTGTAAGGGAGCGTTTTCGCTGCTTACGCGCGCTCACATAAAGTACAGCACGGGGTAGTGACCAAAAACAGGCTGGTCATTGACCTCATCAAGGGGAGGAGTATCTCGGCGCCTTTAGGTTAGGGTGTCCGCCGTTGCTCAACGGCGCGCTAAAGCCAAGCCGTCCGCGCCCCGAAAAGGTCGCGTGGTGAGCAGGCCTAACAGTGGGTGAGGGCCTTCCCCGGATTCAGGCTCATGGCTACAGCCTTTCGGCGCCCATTGCCTGCGTGGGAAAAGCCGACTCGTAATGGAAATTTTTTCATGATTCGCCGTGGGGCAACCGAAGCATATACTAGGGAGACGCGCCAAACGTAGCAGGTGGACAAACAGAAATTGCGGCTGGGGTCTTCTTCAAAACGAGGAAGTAATCCCACGCCAGTGCATTGAGTAATTCAGAAGGGAGCGTTTTAAATGCCGGAAGATCGCACGGAAAAAAACAAGGCCATCGATCTGGCGCTGATCCAGATCGAGAAACAATTTGGCAAGGGCTCCATCATGCGCCTGGGTTCGAAGGACGCCCTGGTGCCGGTGGACATCATCCCCACGGGTGCGATTTCCTTTGACGCCGCCCTGGGTATAGGTGGCATGCCGCGCGGCAGAGTGGTTGAGATTTTCGGTCCTGAGTCGAGCGGCAAGACCACCATCGCGCTGCACGTGGTGGCCGAGGCGCAGAAACGCGGCGGCATGGCGGCCTACATTGACGCCGAGCACGCTATGGACGCGGCTTACGCCAGGAAATTGGGCGTGGACATTGACAACCTCCTGGTTTCTCAGCCCGATTATGGCGAGCAGGCGCTCGAAATCGCCGAGTCGCTGGTGCGTTCGAATGCCGTCGATGTGCTCGTGGTTGACTGCGTTGCGGCGCTCGTCCCCAAGGCTGAGCTGGATGGTGATATGGGCGATTCGCTTCCCGGCCTGCATGCGCGTCTGATGTCGCAAGCGCTACGCAAGCTCGCCGGCATCGTGGCGAAGTCGAAAACTTGCTTTATCTTTATCAACCAGATTCGCGAGAAAATCGGGGTGATGTTCGGCAACCCCGAAACGACTACGGGCGGCCGGGCTCTGAAGTTCTATTCCTCCGTGCGCGTGGACATCCGCCGCATCGCCTCCATCAAGGACGGCGACCGCGTGGTGGGCAACCGGACTAAAGTGAAAATCGTAAAAAATAAAATGGCCGCTCCCTTTCGGGAGGCAGAGTTTGATATCCTATACGGCGAGGGGATCTCAAAAGAGGGCGATCTGCTTGATATCGCCGCCGAGCAAAACATTTTGGAGAAGAGCGGCGCGTGGTTCTCCTACGGGGGCGAACGCATCGGGCAGGGCCGGGAAAACGCCAGGCAGTTCCTGCGCGACAATCCCGATGTCTGCAAGAAATTGGAAGGCCAGGTGCGAAAGGCTTTGAACCTTCCCGGAAATCACGAGCAAGCCGCGGCAGCAGCGTCCGCGGAGGGGGCAGCCCCGGCGCGTAGTAAGAAATAAAGAACGGGGGAACGGGCGCCTAAAGCCTTCCCCCCGTGCAGTTTGGCAAAAAGACCTTCCCTTGTTTACCGGCGCCAGCGGAAACGGACCGAAGGCCAACGTCACTATACAGCTAAGGAGATATGTGAGAAACTTGTTACAACGACTTGCCCCGCTGGCCTTGGTAGCTGCTTTGTTGTTAGGGGTTGAGTTTTCGTCTGCCACCGCGTCCGGTGGCGCTTCGGGCAGCCCCGACAACTCTTCCATTACTCCTCCCAAGTATTCGACCACGGCGAAATCCACCCTACACAGGACTGCCGTCAGGCGCCGCAGCGCGCGCCGTTCCCCGCCGGTGCAGGCCCCCTGGACGCTTAGTTCCTACGGCAATCCCGGCGCCGCCGACAACCCGGCGGGCGATGATCCCGTCATCCGGCAAGCGGCGGTGGACGCCCTGGGAAGGTTGAGCGGCAGCATTGTGGTGGTTGACCCGAACACCGGGCGCATCTTGAGCATCGTGAATCAGAAGCTGGCGCTTGCAAGCGGCTTCACGCCATGCTCGACGTTCAAGCCGCTGGTGGCGCTCGCCGCACTGCGGGAAGGCCTTATCACGCCCACCACCAAGTTGTATGTTGGCGACCGCACGCGCATGAACCTTACCGATGCCCTGGCCCACTCGAACAACGTCTTTTTCCACAAACTGGGTGAGATGCTCGGCTTCCAGCGCATCACGGAATACGCGCAGGAGTTCGGCTTGGGGGAAAAGGCCGGGCAGAACATTCCGGGTGAATCGGCCGGCCACTATCCTTCTGCTCCGCCCAAGCAAGGAGGCGTGGGGTTCCTCGCCTATTGCGGTACGGATGTGGAAGAGACCGCTTTGCAGATGGCTGCGGTCATTTCCACCATCGCCAACGGCGGCACGCTTTACGCGTTACAGTACCCCCGCACTCAGGAGGAAATTGCGGCGTTCCAACCTGTCGTGCGGCGGCACCTTGACAACCTGGCGGAGTATATCCCCCAGATCCACGATGGCTTGGCGGGATCCGTACTTTATGGGACCGGCCGCTCCGCCTACAATCCGGAACTTTCCATTTATGGGAAAACGGGAACGTGCAGCGAAAATGGTGCGCGTCTCGGCTGGTTCGCCTCCTACGCGGGCGAGGTCCATCCCCAATATGTGGCCGTGGTCTTACTGCGCGGCGGACGAATGATGTATGGCCCGCACGCTGCGGAAATCGCCGGACACTTCTATCGCGGGCTGTTGCAAAAGGAACACTCCACGCAAGCCAGCCGCGGAAATTTCCCCTCGATTTCCACCGGGCGGTAGCTTGCCCTTACGGTCGGCGGCCGCGCGCAGGCATTCGCGCCAAAAATTTCCGCGGGCTGACTCCACCTGTACGGCAGAGTTTCGCGGCTCTCCTCCTTTCTTGGCCGTCCCCCGGCAGGGGCCAAACGTGAATGGCCTCAGGTATTGACCTGCGGCTGCCAAAGCCCGCCCGACCTCACCATCTCCACCGGGGTTGACACTTCGAAGGTTCGGCCCCTCCCGGGCCGGAACCGTCTCTTGGCTTCTCTATCCCCAGGTTTCACTCGCGCACGGCGAACCCAAAACGGCCCGCGCTGCTCGCCCCTGTCAGTTCTCTTCCCTCCCAACAAGTCCAACTTCCGGCTTGACAAACTGTCCTCTTGACAATCTAGAGGACGGGCGTATCCTCATCTCGACAATCAAGAGGAGAAACCTATGCCGGACAAATCGAGCGGGCTCGTGCAAGGCACCCTGGACATGCTGATCCTGCGAACCCTTGCACTGGAACCCATGCACGGGTACGGGATTGCGCTTCGCATCGAGCAGATCAGCCGGGGAGTGTTTCGCGTCAATCCGGGTTCGCTGTTTCCCGCCTTCCGCCGCCTGGAGCGGCAGGGCTGGATCAAACCGGAGTGGCGGCCGACGGAGAACAATCGGCGCGCGAAGTATTACCTCCTCACGGAGCGTGGCCGCAAGCAATTGAAAGCCGAAACCGCGGAATGGGGAAGACAGATCGCGGCGATTACCCGAATCATGGAAATTGTTGATTGACGATTGTCGATTGTCGATGGCAAGACCGGCAATTCGTTCCGCCGCGGTTTTCAATCGACCATCGGCAATCGACCATCGGCAGTTAGGAGGGCGGCTATGTCAGTCTTGCGAAACCTAACGAGCGGTCTGCGCACGCTGTTCCATAAGGAAGAAGTGGAACAGGAGATGGATGAGGAGCTGCGCGGTTTTCTGGACGCCGCGATGAAAGAGAAAATGCGCTCGGGAATGAACCACGCCGAAGCCCTGCGCGCCGCGCGCGTGGAGATGGGCAGCGTGGACGCGGTGAAAGAAGAAATCCGCACCAGCGTGTGGGAATCAACCCTGGAAACCCTCTGGCAGGACGTGCGCTACGGCCTGCGCCAGCTCAAACGCAATCCGGGGTTCACTGCCGTGGCGGTCATCACCTTGGCGCTCGGCATTGGCGCGACAACGGCCATTTTTACAGTAGTCAATGCTGTGCTCCTTCGTCCCCTGCCCTACCCGCATCCTGAGGAGCTGGTTTATGTCCAGAAGAACTTGCCTCCCCCCTACGGGATCAATCCTTATGCAGGCAACAGGGAGTTTGCGGCTTGGAGGAATCAAAGTCGAACCCTCATGCCGGTTGCCGTTTACATGTATACCTGGTTTGACCTCACTGGCGGGGGCGAACCGGAGCGCATTACTTGTGGTTTGGCCACTGCTTCGTTTTTCGCGCTCCTGGGTGTGCGCCCGGCGCTCGGACGGACCTTTCTTCCGCAGGAAGACCGCCCCGGCGGCCCACCGGTCGCGATCCTGAGCTATGCTTTATGGAAACGGCGCTTTGGCAGCGATCCTTCTGTCGTCGGCAGGGGAGTAAACCTGGATGACAAAACTTACACTGTTGTGGGGGTGCTTCCTGCGACGTTCGTGATCCCCGATCAATACAAGATTGACTATGCCCTTTGGGTGCCACTTGCAGAGAGTGAGACGGGGGCCGGGCCGTTTCGGATAGTCCGAGTGATCGGCCGCCTCAAACCCGGCATAGCCCTCCGAACGGCACAATCCGAACTGGACACGATCTTTCAGGCTATTTTGCGAGGACGCGCCAAGATGAGCATCGTGCTCTCACCCTGGCAAGAACAGATTACGGAGAAATTCAGGCTTTCATTGTTCCTCTTCCTGGGTGCGGTCAGCTTCCTGCTTTTCATCGCCTGCGTCAACGTCGCCAATCTACTGCTGTCCCGCGCAGCCACGCGGCAAAAAGAGATAGCGGTGCGGCTGACCGTGGGGGCCGGGAGAAGGCGCATCGTCCGACAACTTCTCACGGAGAGCTTGCTGCTGGCTTTGCTAGGCGGGATCCTCGGTCTGGCACTCGCGCACTGGGGAAAGGACCTGTTAGTGGCATTTATTTCTCCCAACCTTCCGGCGCTCGAACCGATCGGTCTCGACTACCGGGTTCTGGGTTTTAGCCTGGCTTTAGCAATGGTCACCGGAATCGCTTTTGGCTTGGTTCCTGCGCTCCACGCATCGGGAGTATCGTTAAATGAGGTGCTAAAAGAAGCGGGCCGTAGCGGTGCCGAATTCCGATCCGGCATGCTACTTCGAAACCTGCTCACCATCTGTGAGACTGCCCTGGCTATGGCCCTCCTAGTCGGGGGTGGATTGCTCTTCAAAAGTTTCTTGAGAGTACGAGGGATCGACACGGGATTCAAATCCTCTCATATCCTGAGTCTGACCATTGACCTTACACTCTCCAAATATCCCACGGCAAAAGACCAGGCAAGGTTCTTCCAGCAGGTCTTGAAGGGGATCAAGAACATAGGCGGAGTGCAATCGGTAGGCGGCAGCGGGTGTCCCCCACTGGGAGGTCGCACTAATTCCCAGTCAGAATTGGCGGTCGAAGGGCGATCGGAAAAGATACCCCTTACGTTCGTCGCCAAGGTCAGTCCCGACTATTTCCGCACCATGAGGATTCCTCTCATCTGGGGACGCTATTTTGGCGAGGGTGACCGTGAAGGCTCGCCGAGTGTTGCTATGGTCAATGAGTCATTTGCCCGCCGCAATTTTCCCGGCGAGATTTGTGTCGGTAGAAAAGTCGAAAGCTGGGTTCGCAAAAACGATTGGCTAACCATCGTGGGCGTCGTCGGGGATGTTCGGAGTTGGATGGATAGAGAGCCGGACCCGGAAATTTACCTTCCCTATTTGCAGGCGGCCGAGCCGTATATGACCTTTCTCGTACACAACAGGAAACCCAAAACTTTGTGAGGAGGCGGTGCGCCAGCAGGTTGCACGTATCGATAAGGACCAGCCAATACGCGACGTGGCGATACTGGAAGAACTCCAGGCGAAAAGCCTAACCACGCGGCGAGTCAACCTGCTCTTGTTCGGTGCGTTTTCACTGCTGGGGTTGCTGCTGGCATCGGCCGGCATTTATGGCGTGGTGGCTTATGCAGCAAGCCAACGCCGGCATGAGATGGGTATCCGCATGGCGCTGGGCGCCGGGCGCAGCGATTTGGTAAGACTCGTGGTCAGCCAAGGGCTCGGACCAGCATTAATCGGCATTGGCATCGGGATGGTTGCCTCGCTGGCGCTCACTCGGTTTCTGCGATCCATGCTGTTCGGCGTCAAGCCCACCGACCCGGTGACGTTTGTCTGGGTCTCACTGATTTTGGCGGCCATCGCGCTGCTCGCTTCTTATATTCCCGCTCGGCGGGCGACGAAGGTCGACCCCATGGTGGCGCTGCGGTATGAATGAGGCAATTAGCGGTCAGCTTATTTGCACAAGTTGGCGGCGAGGCGCGGGTGGTGAATCCCGCGAAGCGGGATAACGTGAGTAGCCGTAGGTGAAACCTACGGAAAAGGAAACCGAGAGTTGGTTCCGGCCCTGGAGGGGCCGAACCTCCCGATGTTCAGCCCCGTTGGGGCTGGTGGAGGAAATAGGGGGTAATGCCGTCCGCAGGTTGAAACCTGCGGCTACTCACGGTTGGCCCCTGCCGGGGCCTGCCACCTTTCCATCAATCGTTCCCTTCGGAAATCGTTTCTGAGATTACGGGAAGCAGGGGTAGCGCAGTGCCCGCTCTCCGGCGCTGCGGCTTTTCCAGCCGTGCGGGCCATTGCCGCGCCGCGAGAAGATGACCCGAATTCCCACGGGCCGCGCCGCCAAGACCGCGGGGCGGGGGAAAAGCCGCAAGGCTGAACCGCGAGCCTTGCGCTACAGCTTCATAAGAAAAATGTCGTTGGCCCGTTACCTTTGGCCGTAGTTTTCTAAGCCCCGGCAGGCGCTACCCTTCGTCGGCCTGAGCTTCTTCCCACCATGGGCAGCCGCAAAGCCGTCCATACTCCCGATGACCGCCGCGCCCGGATTCCCCCCAAATTGTTTCCTGCCCTCCCCGCATTTTCCGCTTGACAAACTAAACTACTCGTACTAAACAATTAGTATGAGACGCAAAAGCCGCACCCTTACCGAGCAGGAATTGGAGATTATGAAGGTCGTCTGGGAACTTCCGACGGCCACCGTGCGCGACGTTTATGAGGCGCTCCTGCGCCGGCGCAAAATCGCTTACACCACCGTCATGACCATGATGAACATCCTGGAAGAAAAGGGATACCTGAAGAAGCGCGCTGGGGACAAGGCCCACGTCTACCGGCCCGCCCAAGCCAAGGCCAAGGTCATCCGCGCCATGGTGCAGGAGTTTATCGAGCGCGTATTCAACGGCGCCGCGCAGCCCCTTCTGGTGCAGTTGGTCAAAGACCGGCATCTTTCGGAGAAAGACCTCGCAGAAATTTCCCGCCTGATTAAGGAGGCGGAATGATTGCCCCTCTCTGGTTCCAGAACTTGTTTGCTTACAACCTGCAAGTCGCCGTGCTGGCTGTAGCCGGACTCCTGCTTCCGCGGCTGGTGCGGCTGCGAACGCCGCGAGTTTTGTATGCCTATGGGCAAGTGCTGCTGGCGGCATGCTTGCTGCTGCCGCTCGTTCAGCCTTGGCAGCGCTTCGAGGCGGGGCCGGGTGGAACGGGTGCCAGCCGGATTTTTTTTGATTCGGGGGCGGCGGCGCGCGTGGCAACATGGCCAGCGGCCGGGCTCATCCTCTTGGTGCTCGCTGGTGGCACGGTAGGGCGGCTGGCGTGGCTGGCGCTGGGTTTGGCCGGGCTCGCGCGCCACCGGCAGAGCGCCCGCCGCTTTGAACCGTTGCCCCCTGTAATCCGCGAGATGGGAACGCATCTTGGCGTCGCGCCGGAGTTCCGTGTGAGTGAAGAGATTCAGGGTCCTGTGACCTTTGGTCTCTGGCGTCCCGTAATCCTGCTTCCCCCGCATTTTGGGGAGATGGACGCCGATCGTCAGCAAGCCATCGCCGTTCACGAAATGCTGCATGTGGCGCGGCTCGACTGGATCTTTAATATCGCCGAGGAAATCATTCTGGCCGGGTTCTGGTTTCATCCTGCGGTTTGGTGGCTGGTGGGCCGAATCCGGCTGAGCCGCGAGCAGGTGGTGGACCGGCAAGTTGTGGAGTTGACAGGCGCGCGCCAGCCGTACCTCTACGCGCTGGTTGAAATCGCCGCGGGTCCGGGTGCAGTGCGCGGCCTGGTAGCGCCTGCATTCTTAAATGAATGCCAGCTTGCCGAGCGCATTCGGACCTTGATAAAGGAGGACTTCATGTCGAAGCGGAGGATTGCCGTCACTGTAGCATGTGTAGCGGTGTTGACGCTGGTTGCCGGGCTTGCCATCATCCGCAAGTTTCCCCTGAAAGCCGGCAGCGTCCCGGCCTCCGCACCCAATCCGATGCAGACGCCGCTCTCCGCCTTCAGCGCCGCTAATGGGGGGACCCCGCCCGACGTCGTCTTCAACGTTGGCAACGGGGTGTCCGAGCCTGTTCCAATCTATAAGCCCGACCCCCCCTATACCAAGGAGGCAAGGGCCGCAAAAGTGGAAGGCACCGTCGTGCTTTGGATTGTCGTCGGAGTGGATGGCACCGTGACCGACGCGAAAGTTGTAAAGGCAACCGACCAAGGACTGACCGAGAATGCGGTTGACACGGTGAAGACCTGGAAATTCAAACCCGCGATGAAAGATGGAAAGGCCGTGCCCTGCAAGGTTATGGTCGAGGTGAGCTTCAGGATCTTCTGAGCCGGACGGGCTGGCGCCCGACAACCTCCCCGCGATCGCGGCTCGGGATTGTCTGGTCAGGAATTCTTTCGCCCCTTGCAGGACTCGGGAGGGTGGGTGGCCGATTTTCCCACGGCCGGGAAGGTGTGAAAAAATCCCGTTGTAGCCGCGGTCTCTGACCGTCGGCTTTGAAAATCAACAACTTCGGCGGTCAGAGACCTCCGCTACAAATCGCGGCGCCGATTTTTTCACCCCTTCTTGCGCCATGAGCCACGATCTTCCGGCCGCTGTACGGGCTACTATGCTGGGCAAGCAGGCTCGAAATAGTTCTTGACGGTATATGTCGAATAGATTATTATCACCTAAAGTCCCGGCGTTCTGCCAAAGCTTGGCGGCGCCTGAATTTCGCGGCGGGAGGGAAAAATTCCGAGAGGACGCGAAGTCGTCAGTATTCATTCATCAAGCTAGGCGCGTTCCGGAGCGGCTGGGCTAGGGTTTACCAAAAGCTGATGACGGAGAACCGATTGTTTGGTGGCAGGCTGGCTTGGTGTCTTTGTGTCTTGGTGGTGAAGGTTCGGCCCTGTCCGGCCCGCGAGGAGAAAACCCGTCAAAACGCCTCGCCATCCGGATAAGTTTATGAAACAACAGGTGATAGAGGATGAGTGCGACAATCTTGAGGGTCCGTGCGAAAATCCAAGCCTATGATAATAGGGATGTTACCCTTATGAAACCCAGGGGTGAAAGGCTGAGCTAAAAGATGTTAAAAATGAAGAGTCCTCTGGATGAGTTATTTAGAACAAAGGGGTTAAAAAAGTGCTCTGGATGGGTTAATGAAAACAAACGAGTTATCGTCCTTCCTGGATGAGTCGCTGAAACAAAGGGAGATAGGGCAGGAAATTCTGAATTCTGAATGCTGAATGCTGAATGCTGAGTTTTGATGGCTGCTCACCACATAAGGGTGCATGGGCGGGCAGGGCGAGATTCTTCGCTACTGCTCGGGAAGACAGTGCCGAAGGCAGCACGGGGCTCGAACCTGTCGGGGTCGCGGGCAAGTTGACGGTGTTGTTCCCCCCGCGTGACACACTATCCCGCATCGGCTATCGGCAGAGTCAGGTGAGAAGATGAATCCATTTGCTGCGTCAGATGGTTTTCAATGGCCCGATGATCCGATGGCCCGATGGCCCGATCCGGTGATTGCCCGCTCACTCAATCGCCCGATGTCTGATGGCGTTGGAAGCGGCGTAGGCCGCTACTCCCACCAGCGCGCCGGCAACGGCGTCGGCGGCGTAATGGTAGCGGCCGTAGACGGTGGCCAGCGCCACGCTGGCGGCGAGGAACAGGAACAGGGCGCCCAGGCGCGGCGCTTTCCTGCGGACGGCCAAGGCCACGGCGGTGACTGCCGCCACATGTCCGCTGGGGAAGATGCAGGCTTGCACGCTGTAATGGTCGAGCAACCAGAAGTTCAATTTGCGCAGCAGAGGTTCCACGTGCGGCCCCGGCACGTCACCGAACAAGACGCGCGGGGGGGTGAGAGGAAACGCGGGATAAATGGCGTAACAGAAGAGGGTGGCAAGCATTACCGCACCCCAAAAGTCGTCCATGGCGCGCTGGCCGCTCTCGCCGCCGGGTTTGCCCTTCCCCCGCGAGGTGAAATAGATCGCGGCAACCCCCAGCGGCACCAGCGGGTAGCAGAGCAGATAGGCAAATTCCAGGTAGTACTGAAGCCAGGGCGCTCCGGCTTGCAGCACGACATAGACAAATTGATTTTGCAGCAAGACCCGGTCCCATTGGATGAACAGGTAATCCAGATGGTGGGTGGGATCGGGGGTCAGCAACAGGCCGGATTCCCGATAGGCAAGAAGCATCAACAATCCGGGAAACAGATCAGCCGCGGCAACAAGCCAGGGGGCGCGCTGACGGTTTCGGCGGAGCGCCATCAGCGTGCCGAGTGTCACCGTGTTGAGCGTCATGATGACGCCGAGGTCGCGCGCATCGAGGCGGAACACGAACGCGGCCACGGTGATGTAAGCGAAGTAAACGAGAGCGATCGGTTCGGCAATGGAAAGACGGGTTCGCATGTTTAATAATGACGGAAACGGGTGCGCTCTGGCCAGTCCCACGAAGGAGGTTTCGCTCACCGTAACTGCTGCCGGTCAAAATTGGCAGCGGGGGCTGAAAATCACGTTTATCCGCCCAGGGTTCCGTCAAAGTCGAAGGTGGCGCCAATCTCCGGATCCCTGTGTACATCTCCCGCGCAGAGACCCCTCACCCGTCCCGGCATGCGGCGCACCCTATTCCCAAGGGAGGGCGGGGAGGAGTCTTCTTCAACACCATCGGACCTGGACGGAACGCCCGGATTGGCTTGCGCTTGAATGCCACAATGCCACCAGCACGAGATGAGCGTTTCCCGTACCAAACCGCTGCTCAGTCTATCTTGCTGATAATACACGACTTGGTAAATCCATGGGTCCTGGCATGTCGTTGGCGGAGTGCCACCCTGACCCGCCGGGCGCAAGGAAAGGGCGGCACCCATCGTCACACAGATTCTCGCATCTATTCATACTATCGTAACATTTGAGGTGCTATAATTTTCTCGTGCGTCAACGTGTCATCATCATTGAAGACGAACGCGACATCGTAGAATTGGTACGGTATAACTTTCGCAAGGAGGGCTTTGAAGTCGAAAGCTTCTCCCGCGGCCGTGAAGGTTTGGACTATCTTCGCCGCAATTCTGCCGACCTCGTGCTGCTCGACATTCTGCTTCCCGACGAAGATGGATTTGAAATTTGCAAGCGCCTGCGCGCTGACGAGCGGCTGAAGACTTTGCCCGTCATTTTTCTCACCGCCAAGAGCGAGGAGATGGACCGCGTGCTGGGCCTGGAAATCGGCGCGGACGACTACGTGGTGAAGCCTTTCAGCCCCCGCGAACTGGTAGCCCGGGTCAAAGCGGTGTTGCGCCGCCAGGAACGCGTGGCGGAAAAGCGCGAGGTGGTGGAAGCGGGCGCATTGCGTCTCGACACCCGCACGCAGGAAGTGACCGTGCGCGGACGGATGGTGGAGTTGAGCGCCCTCGAGTTCAAACTGCTCTACTTCCTGGCTTCGCACCCGCGCCACGTTTTTGATCGCGACCGCCTGCTGGACGAAGTTTGGGGGCGTGATCGCTTTGTAACTCCGCGCACCGTGGACGTGCATATTCGCCGCCTGCGCGAGAAAATCGAAGAGTTCCCCAACCGCCCGCAGTTCCTCCAAACGGTACGCGGCAGCGGCTATCGCTTTTCACCGGAAGTCCTGGAAGGCGTTGAGGCGTAAGTCATTTTGGATTTTCGATTTTGGATTTTGGATTACGGACGGTGCAAGCCCGTTCCCTCTTTTTCCATCCCAAGACCAAAGTGACGGGTCACGCCAGGGCGTGAGCCGCCGTTTATTGCGGCAAAATCGTTGCTCCCCAAGATGCAATGTGGTGTAATTCCGACGGGCTGAGGCTGCCGGTCGCAACCCCCGCTCATTCTCTGTTTTGGATTTTTGATTTTGGATATGGGATTGGCAACCCTGCGGCGCCAATCTTTCCTCAATCCAAAATCGCCAATCCAGAACCCAAAATGCCATGGCCTTCCGCAGCCCCATATTTCGCAAGCTTCTGGCCGCCGCCTTCCTGTTGATTACGGTAACCCTGGTGATTCTGAATTTCTACATCACCCGCTACACCGCCGATCGAGAAGTGCAGAGCGTGGAACAACGGTTGGAAGCGGAAGCGCGAATTCTGCAAACGGAAGCCGCCAATGTTCCTCGCGCCCAACTGGAAGATTGGGCGCGGCAGGCTGCGGAGCGGTCCCGTGCGCGCATTACGATTGTCGACCCGATGGGCGTGGCCCTGGCCGATTCCTCCCATGATCCCGAGACCATGGAAAACCACGCCACCCGCCCCGAAATCGTGGCGGCTTACCGGGACGGCGTGGGCAAAGCCACCCGCCACAGCGTTACCATCAATCAAGATCTCTGTTATCTGGCGATGCGCCTGACTTATGGTAATGAACCGGGATATATTCTGCGCCTGGCAGTGCCGCTGAATGAGGTGGATTCTTCCGTTGCCGCGGTGCGCTGGCGAATTCTATGGGCGTCCTTCTATGCCGCGCTGGTGGCGCTGATTTGCGCTTACTTCTTCTCGCAATCTTTCACCCGGCGCATCACGCGGCTGCGCGCCTTTGCGGAAGGATTGGTGGGAGCGCACTTTTCCCAAGCGCCGCTGCCGGATGCCGATGACGAGTTGGGCGCGCTGGGGCGCTCACTCAGCACCACCGCCGTGCAGCTTCGCGACCTGGTGGACCGGCTAAGTGTGGAGTCGGCGCAGCGCGAAGCGATTCTGGCCAGCATGGTGGAAGGCGTGCTCGCCGTGGACAGCAGTTTGCGCATCACTTTCGCCAATGAGTCCTTTGCCCGCGCCGTGGGGGCGTCCATCCCGATTGCCGCCAAGACGCCTTTGGTGGAACTCGTGCGTGCCCCGGAATTGCGCGAGGTTCTGACCCGGGTGTTGACCACCGGCGAATCCGTGAAGCGGCGCATGCAGGTTCCCGCGGCCGACCGCGTTTTTGAAGTGCAGGCCGCCCCGCTCACTTCGGGGGCCGCCCGCGGCGCCGTTGCCATCCTGCACGATATCACCGACCTCGAGCGCCTGGAGCGCATCCGCCGGGATTTTGTCGCCAACGTTTCGCATGAGCTGCGCACGCCGCTTACCGCCATTCGCGGTTACGCCGAAACATTGCTGGAAGGGGCCCTGGAAGACCAGGAAAACAATCGCCACTTTCTCGAAATCATCAAGGCGCACGCCATCCGGTTGAACAACATTTCCTCGGATTTGCTGACCCTTTCGGAGCTGGAATCGGGCAAGGCGCGGCCAGAACCGGAGCCCGTCCCGGTGCGTGGGGCGGTGGAGTCGGCGCTGCGCACCCTGGAGGCGGAAGCTCGGCTGCGAGGCGTCTCCTTGGTCAGCGGACGCATCGAGGACGTGCAAATGCTCGTTGACCGCGTCCAAATCGAACAGGCGCTGGTTAATCTGCTCGACAACGCCGTCAAGTTCAACCGGCCTTCCGGAGAGGTGTTGATAGAGGCAACGCGCTTCGCCGAGGGCCGCGTCAGGATTACCCTCACCGATACCGGCATCGGAATTCCCCACGACGACCTGCCGCGCATCTTCGAACGCTTCTATCGAGTGGATAAAGCCCGCTCGCGCAAAGTGGGCGGCACGGGCCTGGGGCTCTCCATCGTCAAACACATCATTGAGCGCATGAACGGTACGGTCAGCGTCGAAAGCCAGTTGGGTAAAGGCTCAACCTTTACGTTGCTGCTCCCCGCCGCCCCCTGAAGCTCACGGCGTATGTCACCAGGCCTCTTGGAGTGCTGTTCCAGCGGGGGGAGAAGGCTTAACCTGGATTTCTCCCCACGGGTTTGGAAGGCGGGGCTTTAGAGGCTGCGGAAAAACCCTGCAATGCTTTCATCCTGAGCGCATTCGCGGTCATTCTGAGCGCAGCGAAGAATCTCGCTCCGCCGCTCAGGGTAGACTACGCGAAGGATCTCGCCCTGAGCATTTTCAAGGCAATGCGAGATTCTTCCTTCGCAAGGCTCAGGACCGCCGCTGCTCCTCTGCAGAAACTCGACGCGTAAGCGCTTGGAATTCAGCAGGCGTAGCGCGGACCTGTTTTTTAGGTCCGCGGCACGTCCCCGATGGACAAGGGAAAGCCGCGCACCTAAAAAACCGGTCCGCGCTACCCTCCCTCGGGCCGAGTTTCTGCCCATCCTGGGCAGCCGCAAGGCTGTCAATGCTCAGAATGACAGCGCTTTCGAGTTTTTCGGCGGCCTGATTAGCCCCGCCGTGGCAAGGCCATCCTGATTATTTCCAAGACCCTCATCCACGTTTTGCAAGTTGTGGGGGGTGAGGGCGGGCCGAAATGAGAACGGTCAGCTTAAGTGAACAGCATTGGGCTTAACCGCCTGCCGACCGGTTTCAGTGGCGGCCCACCCCCACCTCAGCTACAATTCATGTCTGAGCATGGCAACATTTCACATCCTCAATTTTGGCTGTCGCGCCAGCCAAGCAGACGGCGCCGCGTTGAAGCAACAGTTGCTCCAGGCCGGCCTTCAAGAAGCTGGGAGCTTGGAAGAAAGCGCGGTGGCGATCCTGAATACATGCACGGTCACCGCCTCGGCGGACGCAGAAGTGCGCCAGTTCGTGCGCCGAATCCATCGCCGGAACCCCCAGTGCCGCATTTTGGTGACCGGCTGTTATGCCCAGCGGGCGCCGGAAGAAATCGCCCGACTGGAAGGCGTCGCCTGGGTGGTGGGTAATTCCCACAAGCACCTGGTGAGCACCATCCTGGCCCCGGATCGCGGGGAAGAATCGGGTGAGCGGGTGATCGGGAGATCGGGTGAGCAGGGGGAAAACGACCTCCCAATCACCGCATTCCGTCCACAAACAGGCTCGAAGTTCGTGCAGATTCAGTGCGGGTCTAGCCTTCCGACTCCGGACCTCGGACCTCGGACTTCGGACTTCGCCGAGGTTTTCGTGGGCGAGATCACGCAAGAATTCCATTTTGCGCCCGTCTTTGCCGACGATCGCACGCGCCCCACGCTGAAAATCCAGGATGGCTGTGACGCCCGCTGCTCCTTCTGCGTGATCCCCTCGGTGCGCGGGCAGAGCCGGAGCTTGGCGCCGGAAAAGGTGTTGGAGCAGCTCCGGCAACTGCAAGGGGCCGGCTACCAGGAAGTGGTGCTTTCGGGGATCAACCTGGGCGGCTACGGGCGCGACCTGGACCGGCGAATCAATTTCCTGGGAATGGTGGAGCGCATCCTGCGCGAGTGCTCCATCGCGCGCATCCGCATCAGCTCGATTGAGCCCATGGACGTCAGCCCCGCGCTGATCCGCCTGGTGGCGGAAGAGCCTCGCCTGGCGAAGCATTTCCACGTTCCACTCCAGAGCGGGTGCGACCGCATCTTGCGCCTGATGAACCGCCGCTACTGGACCCGGCAGTATGCCGAGCGCCTGCTGGCCATCCACGAGCAGATTCCCAACGCGGCGATGGGCGCCGACGTGATGGTGGGCTTCCCCGGTGAGACCGCTCAGGACCACACCGCCAGCCTGCGCTTCATTGAGTCTCTTCCTTACACTTACCTGCACATCTTTCCGTTTTCGGCCCGGCCGGGCACTCCCGCCGCAACCGCCGCGGGACAAGTGAACGGCCGTGTGGCGCGCGAGCGCAGTCAGGAAATCCGCGCCGTCATCACGGCCAAACGCCAGGCCTTTCTTGCCGCACAGGTGGGCCAAAACCTTCCGGCTCTGACCTTGGACGAAGTGGAAGAAGGCGCCCGCGTGGCGCTGACGACGAACTACCTCAAGGTTGCCCTGCCGGGTTGGGAAACTCCGCCCAACCGGCTGATCGATGTCCGCATCGGGCGCGCCGTTTCCGGCCAACTCTTCGGATATGCGGACCCTGCCCGCGTAGCCTCCCAGCAGACCCACTGGAATTCATAATAGGTCCTGAGCCGTGGGCAAGGGTCCGGCAATATCCTCCCCAATGGAGGTGCAGGTCACAGCAACATCCGCACCCAGCGCGAACCCCGCTGGACAAACCGGCGAAGATAAGCTATTGATAACAACAGTAGTTAGACATTGTGCGAAAGTGGCGGAATTGGCAGACGCGCCAGACTTAGGATCTGGTCCCGCAAGGGGTGGGGGTTCGAGTCC
>Ga0182030_10007103_pt1 | contig 23455 bp, 22 predicted proteins | sample 812S3MmetaG_FD_121299 | JGI IMG/M metagenome (GOLD analysis project Ga0182030, IMG submission 121299) | Permafrost microbial communities from Stordalen Mire, Sweden - 812S3M metaG (Illumina Assembly) | ecosystem: Environmental > Terrestrial > Soil > Wetlands > Permafrost | place: Sweden...
GCCGTCCGCCGAGCGCGTGGGATCCGGGCCGGTGCCCCGGATCGCCCTACGAGTTGTTGTTGGCCAATGCATGGCACTGGTCGTCCGAGAACGGCGGCCGGGTCGAACTCCCCGCTCATCCTCCGGAGCCCGGCATCATGCGGCTCTACTATCCCTTTCATCCCAGCGAGTAACGCAAATGGCGCAAGAGCAATCGGCCTTACCGCTTCGCATGCTGTACATCGAAGACAACGCTCCGTTCATCCTTGCCTCAGGATAACGGATGACCCGAGCATTCCCGGGCCATCCGCCGGTGCGCACCGCGGTGCGCACGATCTGAACATCCGCCGTTTTCTACGGCTGCACGACCACGTCGTTATGAACCGACGTCACGCCCTCGGTGCCCTTGGCGATCAAGGTGGCCATGTCTACGGCGTCCTGCGTCGGCGCCTTTCCGCTCAGCCACACCACGCCATTTTCGTCGGTGTCCACCTTGATTCGCGTCAATGTCGTCAGGTGCTTCGCCGCCAGCTTTGACTTGACCTTGGTGGTGATGACGGAATCTTTGACGTAGTGATGCGGCGCCGTCGATCCGGTGTCGTCGGCCAGTGCCATGGGCACGTAGGCCACGGTGGCCGCCAACATGCCGGCTAGTATCAATTTTTTCATTATTTACTCCTGCAAACGGTTAAGTAGCCACGATCGGCTTTAGTTCTATCCGGCCTGCAGCTTGCCTCAACCCCGGACGCGGCGATGTAGGTGCGGCCGCGAAGTGGCTGACGGCCATATCCCACACGGAATCCCCCGGGCGCAGTTCGCAGGCTCCGGCGGGAACCTAAGGCGAAGGGCGATCGGTGCCGGGGCTGCCTGCCCGAGCCGCCGCCGCCGGCCGCTCTCCTTGCGCGGCCGCCCCGCGGGCTTCGTGCTCCGGTATGGATAGCAGCCGCGCGCTGTTGACCAACGCCATATGCGTCAATGCCTGGGGAAAGTTTCCCAGCATGCGTTTTTTTTGCGGATCGTATTCCTCGGCGAACAGACCGACGTCATTGCCCAACGACATCAGCCTCTCGAACAACGCCTCGGCTTCTCCACGGCGGCCGGTCAAGAGGTAGCTGTCGACGAGCCAGAACGAGCAGGGCAAAAAAACGCCCTCTCCCGCAGGCAGCGCATCGACATGCGTTTCCGTGGAATAGCGGGCAACCAGCCCGTCGACGAGCAAGCCGCGCTCGATCGCCGCGACGGTCCCTGACACCCGCGGATCATCCGCCGGCAGAAACCCGACCTGCGGAATCAGGAGCAGGCTGGCATCCAGGTAGGCCGAGTCATACGATTGCACGAAACAGTTCTGCCGTGCATCGAAACCTTTCGCACATACCTCGGCATGGATTGCATCGCGGACTTGCCGCCAACGCTCGATCGGGCCCTCGAGAGCATCCTGTTCGGCATCTTTGACTGCCCGATCGAATGCCACCCATGCCATGACCTTGGAATGCGTGAAATGGCGCCGCGGTCCACGCACCTCCCACAGTCCCTCGTCGGGCAGCTGCCAGTGCGACTCGAGAAAGCTCAGCAAGGCGACTTGAACTTTCCACGCCTCGGGTTCGGGCGGCAAGCCGGCCGCGCGCGCCAGATGCAAGGTATCCATGACTTCGCCGTAGACATCGAGCTGAAATTGCTTCGATGCCGCGTTCCCCACCCGAACCGGAGCGGACCCTTCGTAGCCCGGCAGCCAGGGTATCGGGTATTCATCGAGCCGACGGGCGCCGGTGACGCTGTACAGGATCTGCAGATCATCGGGCGACCCCGCCACCGAGCGCAGCAGCCACTCGCGCCAGGCGGCAGACTCGTCCGAATAGCCGGCGAGCAGCAGCGCGTTCAAGGCGAACGTCGCGTCGCGCAGCCAGCAATATCGATAATCCCAATTGCGCACTCCTCCCGGCAGCTCCGGCAAGGACGTGGTCGGGGCGGCGATCACTCCGCCCGTCGGTTTGTAGGTGAGGGCCTTCAACGTGATCAGCGACCGCAGCACGCTGCCGCGCCACCGGCCCCGATAGGTGCAGCGACCCGACCATTCGTGCCACCGGCCTTGCGTTTCGCGCAGCGATTCTTCAGCATCGATCGCGGGCTGATCGCCGGCGTGAGAAGGCCGGTAGTTGATGACGAATGATTCGCGTTCGCCCGCGGCCAGGGAAAATTTGGCGACGCTCTTCATGTTCTCGCCTTGCACATCGACCGACGCCGCGAGCTCCAGGGTGTCGGGGCCTCCGGTGAACAGCAGGATGCCGCCCGAGCGATGAACCCAGGGCACGATGGAGCCGTAATCGAATCGGACGATGAGTTCCATGGACATCTCGACCCGGCCGCTCAATCCCTCCGCGATTCGCACCAGATCCCAACGCTTGTTGGAAAGCGGCATGAAATCGATGATCCGTACGCTGCCCTCGTCGGTGTCGAATTCGGTCTCGAGAATGAGGCTGTCTCCGCGGTAAGTGCGCCGCACGCCGCGCACCGCTGCGGCGGGAGCGAGCAGCCAGCGTCCGTGTTCGGGACCGCCCAGAAGCGCGGCGAAGCATGCGCCGGAGTCGAATCGCGGAAAGCATAGCCAATCGATGGAACCGTCGCTTCCCACCAGGGCGGCGGTATGGCAGTCACCGAGCAGCGCATAATTTTCGATCGGCAGAGACATGAACTGCTCCCGGGGCATTGCTACGGCATGCCGAGGGCGGCGACCCGCGCTTTCTAGCGGCGGATTTTCTTCAGCGTGCGCTCGCGCGCCTCGTTGGGATTCGTGGGATCGTCGGGATCGTTGTTGAAGCCGCCCGGTTTGGTGGCCGGCGGAGCCTTGCTCTCCTCTTGGGCCTTGCGCCGGTCGGCGTCGACATCCGTACGCTTGACGGCTCCGTGCTCCGCGGTTTTGGTGTTCGGCGTGTCGCGCTTGGGCATGAGGCATCTCCGGATATCGAACGACGAAAATTACTTTTTTTAAGTTAACGTCATGGCGCACGGCTGGCGACACCCCGGCGGCGCGAGATCCCGTGGGGCTTTTCCTACAGCGATGCCGGCTTGTAAGTCGCAGCGATTCGGTCTTAACTTCGTCGCATGGAAAGAGCACCCACCAAGCATAGAGACGTTTCTCCCGACCGGGATGACAGGATCGCGGACTTCCTCGCCCGCCATGGCGGTAAGGGCACCAAGGCGCCCTCGGACGGCGACTTGCAGGGGGGCACGGCCGGCTGGTCGGAGGTTTATGCCGCGGACGGTCATACGCTTCGCTGCGACTGGTCGAGGTTGGGGACGGAGGAGAAGATGACGTATTCTGAAATCGCCCCCGGCGCCGGCCGCTGAACTGATTTTGCCGATGCCGACAGGGGAGATGCAATTTGTCCGCGTCCGCGGCGCCCGGGACCACAACCTCAAGAATGTGGATGTCGATATCCCGCGCGATTCGCTGGTGGTGTTCACCGGCGTATCGGGTTCGGGAAAGTCCTCTCTCGCCTTTGGGACGCTGTACGCCGAAGCGCAGAGGCGCTACTTCGAATCGGTCAGCCCGTACGCGCGGCGCCTCATCGATCAGGTCGGAGTACCCGACGTCGATACCATCGAGGGGCTTCCTCCGGCCGTCGCGCTGCAACAGCAGCGGGGCACGGCGAGCACCCGCTCCTCGGTCGGCAGCGTCACCACCCTGCTGAATCTGCTTCGCATGCTCTACTCGCGCGCCGGACACTACCCTCGCGGGCAGCCCATGCTGTATGCGGAGGATTTCTCCTCGAATACTCCGCAAGGCGCCTGCCCGACCTGCCACGGACTGGGGCATATCTACGATGTCACCGAACCGTCGATGGTGCCGAACCCCTCGCTGAGCATCCGCGACCGCGCCGTTGCGGCTTGGCCGCCGGCGTGGCATGGACAAAATCTTCGCGATATTCTCGTGACTCTGGGATTCGACATCGACAGGCCGTGGCGCGAGCTCGCGAAAAAAGACCGCGACTGGATCCTGTTCACCGACGAGCAGCCGACGGTGCCGGTCTATGCGGGCTTCACTCCGAGCGAGACGCGGCGTGCGCTACGCCGCAAGATGGAGCCGAGCTACCAGGGTACTTTCATCGGCGCCCGCAAATACGTACTGCACACGTTCGCGACGACGCAGAGCGCTCTCATGAAAAAACGTGCGGCGCGCTTCATGAGCGGTGCACTGTGCCCCGATTGCAAAGGCAAACGCCTGAAGCCGCAGGCTCTCGCGGTCACGTTCGCCGGACATGACATCGCCGCAATATCGAGGCTGCCGCTGAACGAACTCGCGGACGAACTCAAACCCGCGGCCGCGGGAGGGCTGCATCGGCCGCCGGCCGGCGCGCGCCGCGATCCCGGTCTGTCCGAGGAAAAGCGCGTCGCCGCGCAGCGCATCGCGCAAAATGTCATCGAGCGCATACGCACGCTGCAGGAATTGGGGCTGGGCTACCTGTCTTTGGATCGCACAACCCCGACGCTCTCGCCCGGCGAGCTGCAAAGACTGCGCTTGGCGACCCAGATCCGCTCCAATTTATTCGGCGTGGTGTACGTGCTCGACGAGCCCTCCGCCGGTTTGCACCCGTCGGACACCGAGGCGCTGCTCTGCGCCTTGGAGCAGCTTCGCCGTTCGGGGAATTCACTGTTCGTGGTCGAGCATGATCTTGACGTCATGCGCCGGGCGCATTGGATAGTCGACGTCGGCCCGGGCGCCGGCGAGCGCGGCGGCGAGGTGCTCTACAGCGGGCCCCTCGACGGGCTGCGGTCGATCGAATCGTCGCGCACCGCGCGCTATCTTTTCGCGCAGCCCCGCGCGAGGGCGCGCGCGCCGCGTTCACCTCTCGGCTGGCTGAAATTGCGCGGCATCTCGCGCAACAGCCTGCGCAAGGTGGATGCGGCCTTCCCGCTCGGCGTATTCACGGCGGTCACCGGGGTTTCCGGATCGGGAAAATCGAGCCTGGTCAGCCAGGCGCTCATCGACCTGGTGTCGGCGCACCTCGGACATTCCCCCCAAAGCGCGCCTGACGCGGACAGCGCGGAAGAACCCGTCCTGGCGCCGGTCGAATCGACAGCCGGATGGATCGAAAGCGGCATGGAGCATATCGGCCGGCTGGTAACGGTCGACCAGAAACCCATCGGACGCACGCCGCGATCGAACCTCGCGACCTACACCGGCCTTTTCGACGAAGTGCGCAAACTCTTCGCAGCGACCCCGGCGGCGAAATCCCACCGATACGACGCAGGACGCTTCTCATTCAACGTGGCGAAGGGCCGCTGTCCGACCTGCGAAGGCGAAGGTTTCGTCAGCGTCGAGCTGCTGTTCATGCCCAGCGTGTACGCGCCCTGCCCGACCTGCCACGGCGCGCGCTACAACGAGCAGACGCTGAAAATATCCTATCGCGGAAAGAACATCGCCGAAGTATTGAGACAGACGGTGGACGAAGCCCGTGACTTTTTCTCGAACGAACGGGGCGTGCATCGTTCGCTGCAGCTGCTCAAGGACATCGGCCTGGGATATTTGCGCTTGGGACAACCGGCCACGGAACTATCCGGCGGGGAAGCGCAGCGCATCAAGCTCGCCACCGAGCTGCAGCGGCCGGCACGCGGCAAGACGCTGTATGTGATCGACGAGCCGACCATCGGACTGCATCCTTCGGACGTCGATCAGCTGATGCTGCAGCTGCAGGCGCTGGTCGATGCGGGCAATACCGTGGTCGTCGCGGAACACGAAATGCGCGTCGCCGCGGCGGCCGATTGGATCATCGATATGGGACCGGGTCCGGGACAGGAAGGCGGCCGCATCGTCGCCGCGGGCACGCCCACGGAGATTTCGCGGAACAGCGCGAGCAGGACGGCCGCCTACCTCGAGCCCCTGCTATGATCCCGGACGGACTCACGCACTAGGAGCACTCGCTTGCAGTACCGTCAATTGGGCAGCAGCAGCTTGAGCGTGTCGGAAATAGCGTTCGGATCGTGGCTGACGTTTTCGGACGGTCCGCAGAAGAAAAACGCGATTGCATGCGTGCAGCGGGCCTTAGGCCGCGGCATAACCCTGATCGATACGGCGAACGTCTACGGCCGCGGCGCCGCGGAACGTGTGCTGGGCGAGGCGCTTTCAGGCATCGGCCGGGACCGGTACGTGCTCGCCACCAAGCTTTTCTTTCCCATGAGTTCCACGGATAAGGGCCTGTCCCGGGCGCAGATCTTCAAGCAACTGGACGCGTCGCTGGAACGGCTCAAGGTGACCCATGTCGATCTGTACCAGTGCCATCGATATGATGCCGAGACTCCGCTGGAAGAGACCATGCAGGCATTGAGCGAGACCGTGCGCTCGGGGAAAGTGCGCTACATCGGCTTCTCCGAATGGCCCATCGATCGAATCGAGGCGGCTCTCGCCCTGCCCGGCGTCGAGAAATTCGTTTCCAGCCAGCCTCAGTACTCGCTGCTGCATCGGAACCCCGAACGAGAGCTGATTCCCCTGTCGGCGCGGTCCGGAATTTCGCAAATCGTCTGGTCGCCGCTCGCGCAAGGCGTGTTGACGGGAAAATACCTTCCCGGCGGGGCCCTGCCGCGGGATAGCCGGGCCGCCAATCGAAACATCAACAGCTTCATCGACGCAAAATGGCTCGAGCCCAAGACGCTCGAAGCCGTTCAGGCGCTGAAACTCGTGGCCGCGCAAGCCGGGATGTCGCTCGCGCAATTCGCCGTCGCCTGGGTGCTCCGTCAAAGCAACGTGGCGTCGGCCATCACGGGGGCGTCCCGGCCCGAACAGGTCGATGAAAATGCCGCGGCGTCGGGCCGCACCGTCCCGGCGGAGCTCTTTGAGCACGCGGAGCGGCTGATCGCCGGCCGAGGCGATCGCCAGTGACTTCGGACTGGCGAATTTATGCGCTGGCCTCTGCGATCTTTGCCGCGCTGACGGCGATTTGCGGCAAAATCGGCGTGTCCGAGATGAATTCCGACCTGGCGACATTTTTCCGAACCATCTTGATTTTATTGATCGCGGCGGCCATCGTCTCGGCGCGTCACGAATGGCAGGCCCCGAATTCCGTGCCGGCGAAGAGCTTGGTGTTTCTGGCCTTGTCCGGCGCCGCCACCGGCCTGTCTTGGCTTTGCTACTATCGCGCGCTTCAATTGGGGCCCGCCTCCCGCGTCGCCCCCATCGACAAGCTCAGCGTCGTTTTCGTCGTCCTATTTGCGGTATCGTTCTTGGGAGAACGCCTGACGTGGAAGGTGGGCGCCGGCGCCGCGCTCATCGCCTTAGGCGCACTGCTCACGGCCTTGTAAACCCGTCGCCTGTAGACCCGGACGCAAGAAAGAACCACGCGCGGGCTCTTCAGCCCGCGTATGGTTTTCCCGTTGAAGGCGAAGGCTGCTACTTCGAGTCTTTGTTCTGCGCATCCTTGAGATGGCTCTTGGCGTCGCCGAACTTGGCTTGGGCGGCCCCCACGTTCTTGTTGACGTCGCCCTTGACCTGCTGACTCGTGTTGCCGACGGTTTTGCCGGCCACTTCCTGGACCTTACCGGCCGCTTCCTTGACCCGACCCTCGACTTGATCTTTGTTAATGCTCATTGCTGGACTCCTGAACGCCGGCAAAACCACCGACGGGTGCAACGATGCGCCCCCTGCGTCGCGGAGGATGTAGGAGCATCTGCCCAAACCTTGTCGGAACCGACCGAAAGCTGCCGGCCGGCCGGTCAGCCGCAGGCGCTCCATATTTCGCGGGCCCAGCGCGCGAGCAGCAGCGCCTCCGACCATCGATCCGAGAATTCGCGCCCGTGGGCATCGGTAATTGCATAGTCCGGCGGCCCCAGCTCGCACAAGAACACCAGCGATGCGCCGCTGCCGCGGTGATTCGCGCGCCACGCGGAAAAACCCTGCCGCCACCATTCGCGAAACAGCGCCACCCATTTCGCATTCTGCGGAAAATCGAGCGGCACCTGGATCTGTCCGCGGGCCGCCACCCGTCCTTGAAAAGAGTCCGAGTGTTCCAGAATCTTGGACACCAGCTCTTGCAGTGCCGGCGTCGGCGGACAGGGCATCTCGCGGTCGACGACATAATGGGAAAGATCGGCCGCCAGCCGCATCTCGGGCACGGCATCGAGCAATTGCACGGTGGTAAACAGATCGTTGGTGATGCAGTTGCGATGGGTCTCGAACTGAATCGGCATGGACTCCTGCTCGGCCACGCGCAGCCACCCTTCGATCACGGGGATCATGTCGGAGAGCGCAACGGGCATCTCCTGGCCGATGACGACGACGAACGGCGCGGCAATCTCGTGCGCCAAGTGCAGCGCGGGACGCAGCGCTTCGACCGAAGCGGGAAACGCCGTCAATCCGCCGGCAAGCCCCGTGCGGGCGAAATGGGGCGTGGTCTCCCGCGCCTGCTCCAACGTCAGCGCACCGAGGTCGATTGCCATTCCGTCGAATCCGGCGTCACGCACCCGGTCGAACTTCTCGGCCACCGATGCCTCGGGCGCGGCGAGCCGATCCATTGCCCATAACGCCTGGTAAACCAGGAGCTCGTTATCCATGCGGCGGGTCGGCGATCCAGGCACGGTCGGCGGAATAGTCGGATTCGGTCCTGCCCTTCCGGAATGCACGCAATACCGCGATCTGGAATCCCAGGTACGTCATCGTCGGCGGCTCCACGCCACGCGCGGTGAAAATCGCCTCGTGCAATTCTTTCAGCCGATGAAACGGCACTCCCGGAAAGGCGTGGTGCGCGGTGTGATACTGCATCTGCCAGCCCAGCCATCGCATGAGCGCGTTGGTGCGGGTGCTTCGGGTGTTGACCGCCACATCGGCTTCGTGCGGCAGGCCGAGATGTTCGATAGTGTTCTGCAATTGATGCACCGCCTTCATCGCCACCAGCGGCGCGAGCCAGACGATGAGGGCGGCCCAGCTTCGCGCTATCAGCGACGCGCCGGCGATGATTGCATAGCCTGCGAGATGCCAGCGCGCCTCGCGTATCAACTCGGCGTGCCGCCTGGCCGGCAGGTACGGTTCCGTGACGACTCCGGCGGAAAATCGCAGTATCCGGCGCCAGCGCGTATACCAATAGGCGGCGCCCGACATCCACAGCAGGTATGAACTCAAGGTGTAGGGATCGCGCGCCAACTCACCGTCCCGCGCCCAATCCTGGGTAAAACGGTGATGCGCCATGTGCTGCACCTGGTCGAAGGTGCGCGGGTAGAACAGCACGAAACCGAATAGGCGGCCCAGCCATTCGTTCAGCCAGCCCGTGCGGAATACCGTCCAGTGGCTGAGTTCATGCTGTCCCGCATAGAGGAAGTTGAGTAAGACGCCATGAATCGCGAAAATCGGCACCGCCCACCAGGAGCCCCGGGTCAGCCAGAGCAGCGTACCCGAGATCAAAACCGCGCCGACATGCGTCGAGGCCTGAACGGCGCCCCGGGCATCGGACGCGGTACAAAGGCCGCGCAGCCGGGACGGCTCGATCACCTCGCGCCGAACGAAAACCTCGTCCACCCTACCCTCCCCCGAGGCTGGATGCGATCACGCCGACGCGGCGTGATCGGCCTCGACCTTGGCAACCGCCGGGCGAACCGATACCAGTTTGGAATGCGCCTCCAACGCCGGCACGCGCGACCACAGCTCGCTTTTCTCTCCGGGATACCAGGACGCCAGCATGTACAGATAGGCATCGGCGATCGAGTAGCCGCCGCGCAGCACGTAGGGACCGAGGACCCGGCCGATGAGCCCCAAATGAGCGCAGAAATCCACCATGCCCTGCTCGCGAATCGCCTCCGAATCGGACTCGCCGCGGCTGGAATAGCGGGCCGGATAATAGACGCGCAGCACCGACTCGTACACATTCGCGGAGAGAAAAATCATCCATTGCAGGAACGCGGCGTGGGCGTCCGTGCCCGGCTGCGGCGCAATGGCGGATCGCGGATGCGTCTGCGCGAGATGGATCAGCATGGCGGCCGATTCGAACATGACCGTACCGTCCGGCAACGCCAGCGCCGGCACCCTGCCGGTGGGGTTCGTCGCGCGAAATCGTTCGATGTCCGCGGGCTCGCGGCCCACCCAAATCCGTTCATACGGAGCCCCGATTTCCTCCAGCGCCACCTGCACGGCGAGCGAGCCGGACCCGGGCCATCCATACAATTTATAGTTTGCCGCCATCAGCCCATCCTCGTGACATCCCGCCTGCATGATAACGTATCCTTACACCCCGGAACGGGCGAACAAAGGGATGAACATGCTTTCACGACGCGGTTTTCTCGCCGGCGCGGCCGGCTCTCCTCTTCTCGCGGTGGCTGGCATGAGCCCTGCAGGCGCGGCAGAGGCAGGCGAACTCAAATCCTTGACGGCCGGCGCAAAGCCCATTTCGGCGCAGGAGCGGCATGCGCGCATCGCGAAGGTCCAGGCGCTGATGATCCAGCGCAAGGTATCCGCGCTGCTGGTCGAGCCCGGATCTTCTCTCGATTACTTCACGGGAATCAGATGGCGGCGCTCGGAGCGTATCACCCTCGCGATCATCCCGGCGGCCGGCGAGACCATCGTCGTCACCCCCGCGTTCGAGGAGCCGTCGATCCGCGAGACGCTTCAGGTCGGCGGCGACGTGCGTCCGTGGAACGAGCATGAGAGCCCTTACGAGCGCATCGTTCAAGCCCTGCGCGACCGCGGCATTCCGTCAGGCGTGCTGGCAGCCGAGCCCACGGTTCGTTTCTTCATCGTAGACGGCGTGCGGCAAGCCTCGAGCGGCTATGAGATCGTTTCCGCCGATGCGCTCGTGCGGGCGTGCCGTCTCATCAAGTCGCCTGCCGAACTGTCGCTCATGCAGGCCGCCAGCGACGTCACGATCGAAGCGCTGCGGCGGGTTCACTCGCAAGTGGTACGCGGCATGAAGGCCACCGATATCAGCGCTCTGATGGACCGCACTTCGACTGCCCTCGGCGGCATTCCGGAATTCTCGATGGTGCTTTTGAATGAAGCGTCCGCGTATCCGCACGGCTCATTGAAACCGCAGGCGGTTCACGACGGCTCGATCATCCTGATGGACTGCGGTTGCACCGTGCAGGGCTACCAATCCGACATCTCGCGCACCTGGGTGTACGGCCAGGCCAGTCCGCGCCAGCGCAAGGTGTGGAACACCGTCAAACGCGGCCAGGAGATCGCACTGGAGACAGCCAAGCTCGGCGTTCCCGTCGGCAAGATCGACGACGCCGTGCGCGGCTACTATGAGCGCGAAGGCTGGGGCCCCGGCTATAAATTGCCGGGACTGCCGCATCGAACCGGGCACGGTATCGGTCTCGACGGCCACGAGCCTGCTTATCTGGTTCACGGCGATGCCACGCCTCTCGAAAGCGGCATGTGTTTTTCCGACGAGCCCGGCATATACATCCCCGGCGAGTTCGGCGTGCGCCTGGAGGATTGCTGGGTCATGACCGAGTCGGGTCCCAAGCCGTTTACGCCCCTGGCAAAATCATTGGAAGACCCTATTTGAGAGCGCGGCGGACAGACCCGCCGCCGTCCCGATGATCGCCGCTGTTGCGCTGATCGTCTGGCTGTACCTGTGTTTCGGCCATGGGAGATTTTGGCGTTCCGGGCCGCAATTGCCCGCCGTGGCTCCGCAGGAGCTTCCGGCGGTGGACATCCTGGTTCCGGCCCGCAATGAAGCGGCAAGCATCGGTCCGGCGATCCGCTCGCTGCTGTCGCAGAACTACGGCGGCGAATTTCGCATCATTTTGATCGACGATAATTCCAGCGACGGCACGGCCGCCCTGGCCGGGCACGCGCCCAATCTTCGGATCATCACCTTGGAGTCGAAACCACCCGGGTGGTCGGGGAAATTGTGGGCCCTCGGCCAGGGAGTGGCCGCGAGTACGGCGCCGGTTCTGTTGTTCACGGACGCCGATATCCTCCATGACCCTGCGCACCTGTCCTCGCTGGTCGCGAAACTCACGGCATCGGGCGCCGGATTGGTCAGCGAAATGGTCCGGCTGAACTGCCGCAGCCTCGCCGAACGCATGCTCGTGCCGGCCTTCGTCTACTTCTTTCAGATGCTGTATCCGTTCAATCGGGTGAACGACCCGCGCTCGCGGGTGGCGGCGGCGGCCGGCGGCACGGTGCTGATCCGCCGGAAGACCCTGGAGCTGATCGGCGGGATCGAGTCCATCAGGAACTCACTCATCGACGACGTGGCGCTCGCGAAAGCCGCCAAGGTTTTTGGGCCGATCTTTCTCGGCCATTCGAACCTCGCCTCATCCATCCGCCCCTATCCGCGGTTCGCGGATATCTGGCATATGATTACGCGGACGGCGTACACGCAATTGAGGTACTCGCCTCCGATGTTGCTGCTCACCGTGGGCGGCCTCGTGCTCGTGTGGTGGGTCCCGGCAGCGGCGATCCTTTTCGGTCACGGCAAAGATTTTGCCTTCGGTCTCGGAGCCTTCGGCCTTTCAGCGGCCAGTTACGTCCCGACCTTGCTGCGCTATCGGCGCAACCCGCTCTGGGCTCTTGCGCTTCCCGCGATCGCCGCTTTCTATATGGCGGCGACTTTGGGTTCGGCCATGAATTTTTGGCGTGGACGAGGCGCCGAATGGAAGAGCCGCGCCTACGGGTCCAACTAGGACCGCTCCGCAGAGAGCGCCCGGAGCGTTTCGCCGGTCACCTTGAACCCGTTCATGTTGATCTGATGAGGAACGCAATCGGTGCGGTATTCCACGTGGCGAAGGCTGAAGTTCTTGAGGATCACATCCTTCATTCCCTGGATGAGTTCGCAGTCGCCGTCGCCCATGAAATCCGGGCGCCTCGGCGCTATTTCGAGCGGCGCCCAATGAGCCTTGACGGCATCGCCCCCCGCCGCGCCCGCACCGGCCTCAACGGTATAGAAATCGGCGGTGACGAAGGCGCTGTGAGTCGGCGTGTTCGGCCCGATGCAGCCGGTGACGGCAACGCTGGCATCATTGCGCGCCCCGACGCTCAGCAAAATCTGCCGGACGTGGCTTTCCAAGCCTTCGCAGTTATACGACGAGGTGAAACCCACGTAATCGAACTTCACCTTGTGATGCTGCCAGGCGCCGTCGACGATATCGGTTGCGGCACCGGCAATGCTTTCAGCGGCGGAGCACGCGAGCCACCCTTGGCTCAGCCCGGCGGCACCGGCTACGGCCAGGGTCAGCGATAGGAATTTGGATCGTTTGGCGGCATTCATCATGGGTTTGGTACTCCGCGGCCGATTAAGTTCTGCGGCGTAGGCGGGTGCCTACGATATATCCCGGCCCGCGTTCGCTGTGCGGACTCTCCTCTCCTGGGAGAATGTTCCGGCCATTGTGCAACGCGGGAGTTATCATGAAAACCTACCTCCATAGTACGATTTTCCTCGCGGCGGCGCTGTGCGGCGCCCAAGCGAACGCCGACGATTCGATGAGTCATGTCACCATGACCCAATCGCAGATGATGAAGGACTGCATGGAGAAGCAAAAGACGGCCGACGTCACCATGTCCAAAGCGGCGATGAAAAGAATGTGCAGGGATCAGCTGAAACAACAGAAGCAGACCGGCACCCCGCCCGACCCGCCGCCGGTCGACGCACCCGCCAACTGAAGCTCGAGGCTCCAGCCGGCCAATGCAGGCATCAACCGGTGTTTCTATTGGCTTCGACCACGGTAACGGCGGTCATATTGACGATGCGCCGCACCGTGGCGGCAGGAGTCAAAATGTGCGCGGGCGCCGCGCAACCCAAGAGAATCGGTCCGATCGCCACATTGTGCCCCGCCGCCGACTTCAGCAGATTATAGGCGATGTTCGCGCTGTCGAGATTGGGGCAGACCAGAAGGTTGGCGCTGCCGTGCAGGGTCGAATTCGCAAGTATGGCGTTTCGCGCCGACTCATCGAGCGCGCAGTCTCCGTGCATTTCGCCATCGACCTCCAACCCGGGCATGCGCTCATGGAGCAGCGCCAGCGTCTCGCGCATCTTCAGGGCCGAAGGAGCGTCGCTGGTTCCAAAATTCGAATGCGACAGCAATGCCGCCTTGGGCACCAGGCCAAAATCGCACAGCTGCTCCGCAGCGAGGCGGGTGATTTCCGCGAGTTCGATCGCGCTGGGGTCGAGATTCACGTGCGTGTCGACGATGAATACCTGCCGGCCGGGCAGGATCAGTCCGCTCATGGCGCCGTACACATTGACTCCGGCACGCCGTCCGATCACCTGATCGATATAGTGCAGGTGCCGCGCCGTCGTGCTGATGGTCCCGCAGATCAAGCCGTCGGCCTCGCCTTTCTTCAGCAGCATGGCCGCGATCAACGTGGTCCGGCGCCGCATCTCGAGCTTGGCATATTGCGCGGTGACCCCGCCGCGCTCCGTCAACTTGTGATACGACTGCCAGTACTCGCGAAATCGTTCATCCTGCTCCGGGTTCACGACGGACACATCCTCGCCGATGCGAATCCGCAGACCGTAGCGCTTGATGGCGCGCTCGATCACCGAGGGACGCCCCACGAGAATCGGTGCGGCCAGTCTTTCATCCACCGCGATCTGCACCGCGCGCAGCACGCGTTCGTCCTCGCCTTCCGCGTAGGCGATGCGGCTCCGCCCGGCCGGCACCTGCCGCGCCGCCGCGAATATCGGCTGCATCAACGTACCGCTATGGTAGACGAACTGCAGCAGCCGCCGGCCATAGGCTTCCAGATCCGCGATGGGCCGCGTCGCGACCCCGGACTCCATCGCGGCTCTGGCCACCGCCGGCGCGATCTTGACGATCAGCCTCGGGTCGAAAGGCTTGGGTATCAGATATTCCGGGCCGAACGCCAGGTCTTGAATGCCGCCGTACGCCGCCGAGACGACATCGCTCTGCTCCTGCCGCGCGAGTTCCGCGATGGCATGCACGGCGGCGATTTCCATCGGCCGGGTGATGGTGGTGGCGCCAACGTCCAATGCACCCCGGAAAATGAACGGAAAGCACAGCACATTGTTGACCTGGTTGGGATAGTCGCTGCGGCCCGTGGCGATCACGGCGTCATCGCGCACGGCCTTCACCAATTCCGGCAGGATTTCCGGAGTGGGATTGGCCAGCGCCAGGATCAGCGGCTTCGCCGCCATCAACCTGACCATGGCCTGCGTCAGGACGCCCCCGGCCGATAATCCGAGAAACACGTCGGCTCCCGCAATGACCTGGGCCAGCGACCGGGCGTCGGTGCGCTGCGCGAAGCGGCTTTTTTCCGGGTCCATGAGCTCCTTCCGGCCTTCATAGACGACGCCGGCGAGATCGGTCAGCCAGATGTTGCCGGGAGCCAGGCCCAAGTCGAGAAGCAGGTCCACGCAGGCGAGCGCCGCCGCCCCCGCGCCGCTCACAACCATTTTTATTTTCCCGATGTCCTTGTCGACGACCTGCAGGCCGTTGAGGCAAGCCGCCGCCACGATGATCGCCGTGCCGTGCTGATCGTCGTGGAACACGGGGATTTTCAGCCGCCGGCGCAGTTCCCTTTCGACATAAAAGCACTCCGGCGCCTTGATGTCCTCGAGATTTATCGCTCCGAACGTGGGCTCGAGCGCCGCGATCAGCTCGACCAATTTCACCGGATCGTTTTCCGCCACTTCGATGTCGAACACGTCGATGCCGGCGAATTTCTTGAAAAGCACGGACTTGCCTTCCATCACGGGCTTGGCCGCCAGCGGCCCGATGGCGCCGAGGCCGAGAACGGCGGTGCCGTTGGTGATCACTCCCACCAGGTTGGCGCGCGCCGTGAAGCGAAACGCGTTGAGCGGATCCTCGACGATCGCCTCGCAGGCGGCGGCCACCCCGGGCGAATAGGCGAGCGCCAGATCGCTCTGGTTCAGCAGTTGTTTCGTGGCAGTGACCGATATCTTTCCCGGAGTCGGAAACTCGTGATAATCGAGAGCCGCCTTCTTGCGCTCGTCGCTGCTGATGTTGAGTGTCAATTCGGTTCCTGCGGTTTGGAAGCAAACATTGTAAATGCGCTGGGGAATAAATGGGACTAGACTCTGGCGGCAATTGGCCGGGCTTGCAAGGGAAGAATCGATGCAGAATCTCGTTTCGGAACTCGACGCGCAGGGGTTCGCCGTCGTGCGCGGCTTTTTGTCCCCTGCCGAAACCGCGCAGATCAGCGCCGAAGCCGACAAAATGTATCAGGAGGGATTGAAGCACCACGCGACGTACCGGGACGGGAACGTGCTGTTCGAAGTGCTCAACGATCCCAAGGCCGGCCGCCGCGTGGTGCTGCAGGCGCACTGGACCGCCTGGCTCAGCCCCGTGATGGAGCGCATGCGGCGCAGCGAAAAGTACTTCGAGGTGCTCGCGCCGTTCCTGGGCGCGGACATCAAGCAGATCTCCCATCAAATCCATTGGAAGCCGCCCGGCGCAAAATATACTTCCTATCGGTTTCACCAGGACGCGCGCTTTCGTCAGGGCAACCTCAAGGATTCCAGCTACCTGCGAAGCACCGTGACCACGGGCCTCGCGATCGATCGTCAAACCGTCGATAACGGCGCGCTTCGAATCATGCCGCGCAGCCATCGGCTGGGTTACCTAGGGCTCTCCGACGACGGCCCCATCATGGTCGGTCAGACCCAGGACGAAGAACTGAAGCGGGCGGGCCTCGATCCTTCGAACATCGTCACTTGCGAAATGGAGCCGGGCGATCTTCTCCTCTGGACGCTGTTCACGGTCCACGGGTCGGCCCCCGACGTCAGCGACTACGATCGGCGTTTCATGATCAACAGCTACGTGCGCGCCGATGACAGCGAGCGCGGCGAGTGGGCATTCCGCGGCGGTCTCTCGACGCCGCTCGGTGCCGAGCCGCAAATCTGCAAGTATGAACAACTCCGCGAGCGGCCCGGCCCGTTTTACGTCGAATCGGATTGGACCGAAGAAGCGGCCTTGAGCGCCGTGCCGATGCCCGCGGACGCCAGGAAGTAGTGAACGCACGCCCAGCCGAAGAACAGCAGCGTCACCAGGAGCCCGTCTTTCGTCGCATGCGCCAGCGCCGACCGGCAGGCGGATCTCAATCCCGCGCCGGCCGCCGCGGCCGCGGCTCCTCCGGGACAATTCGCCGCGAAAGAACTCCCCGCCGCATGGAAGTCCGATTGCGCGAAACGGTCGATGATCCAGCCGGTGAAAAGCGGGCCGCCGCCGAGAGCGAAAACGCTCAGGCAGATGTACAAAAATGCGGTGGCCGTGGCGCGCCGCCGGGGACCGGCTATGTTTTGAATGACGCCGAAGGTGGGGCCCAGAGAGGTGTACTGGAAAAAGCCCGCTATGGACAGCAGGCAGGTCGCCACCTTCCAGTCCGGCTGCAGTACGCCCGACGCATAGAAAGGCAGGGCAATCACGCCGCCGAGCGCCGGCACCAGGGCATACCAGCGTGAATTGCGGGCGGCCAGCGCATCGGCGACGAATCCGCCGGCGGCTATCCCCAGCCCTACCGCCACCCCTCCCGCGAGGCCCAGGATCACCCCGACCGTCGCATAACCGAGTTCGTAGTTGCGGCTGAAGTAGGGGGGAAGAAAGGCGTAGAAGCCGTACGCGGCGAAGCCGCCGATGGTCACGCCGAGAATCATGTGCAGCACGGCCCGCTCGCAGAGCAGCATCCTGCACACGGCGCCCAGTTCGCGCAGTTCCGCACCCGGCGAGAATGCGGGCAGGAAAGACGGCTCGCGCGCGGGCTCTCGTACCGCGGCCTTGATGAGAATCGCGATGACGATGCCCGGCAGCCCGACCATTGCGCACGCAGCCCGCCATCCCCAGCGCTGCGCCACGTAGCCTCCGCCGACCGCCGCCAGCAAATACCCCAGCGAGCTTCCGCAGGAATAGATCGACAGCGCGGACGTCCGCCTGGAGCGCCCGAAATAGTCCGATATCAACGAATGCGCGGGCGGCGAACAGCCCGCCTCCGCCACCCCGACACCCACTCGGATCATCAGCAGCTGCGAAAAAGCCACCGCCGCTCCGCACAGCGCGCTCAAGGTGGACCAGACGACCAGTGCCCCCGCGATGATATTGACGCGGCTGAAGCGCTCCGCGAGGCGCGCGATGGGGATTCCGCCGAAGGCGTACAGCAATGCGAAAGCGGTTCCGCTCAGCAGCCCCAACTGGGTATCGGTCAGTTTCAGGTCGAGCTTCATCGACTGGCTGACGATCGAAATGATGTTCCGATCCATGGCGTTGAACGTGTAAGCCGTCATCAGCAGCAGGATCACGACGCGCTTGTACGCGGCCGAATGAGGGGGAAGCTCGTCTTTCAAATGCGCTCAACCGTCTCCATGGGCCTACTATCCCACAACCTGAGGGAAGGAGCGGCTAGTGAAGGTCGGGCGAACCTGCCTCCCGGCGAAGAAAAGCGAGCACCAGAGTCTCCGCTTTTCGCGGGGCCGCCAAGCTCAAGCTGCCGTTGAAGACCCTATGAATGAGACCGGATCGCCAGGAGTCGAAAACGGCGGGGTTGATATAGGACTTGCGGCAGACGGCCGGCGTATTGCGAAGTTGCGCGGCAACCTGTCTCACCACCTCCGCGATCTCGCCTTTCAGGGCGCGCTCGCTGGGCTCCTGCGGCAGTTCGGTTCGCGACAGCAGCGTAATGGCGAGCAAGGTCGCCCCCCAGGTGCGAAAGTCCTTGGCGGTGAAATCCTCGCCCATCGCCTCGCGCAGGTAGTCGTTCACCTGGCCGGAATCGATGGGGCAGCGCTGGCCATCGTCGCTCACGTATTGAAACAAGTGCTGGCCCGGGATTTCCTGGCAGCGGCGTACGATTTGTGCGATTCGCCGGTCGTCGATGAGCACTTCGTGCTGCACCCCGCCCTTGCCGCGGAAGTTCAGAACCGCACGTCCGTCGCGGATGAAGCTGACATGCCGATTGCGCAGGGTGGTGAGTCCGAAACTCTTGTTGTCCCGGGCATACTCGGAGTTTCCGATTCGAACCCGCGTCGCGTCCAGGATGCCGACCACCACCGCCAGCACCTTTTCCCGCGGCAGCCCCGGCAATCCCATATCGCGCTTGAGCTTGCGCCGCAATTTCGGCAACGCTTCGCCGAATGAAACCATCCGGTCGAATTTTGCGCTGTCCCGCACCTGGCGCCAGTCCGGGTGGTATCGATATTGTTTACGGCCGCGGGCATCGCGCCCGGTGGCCTGAAGATGCCCGCGCGCCTCCGCGGAAATCCAGACATCCCGGTAGGCCGGAGGAATCGCGAGCCTCGCGATTCGCTTCAGTTCCTTCGCCGCGGCGAGCCGGCGATTCTCCGGAGTCAAATAGCGGAACCCCCGCCCCGCCCTCAGCCGCCGGATGCCGGGCTCGGTATCCGATACGTAGACCAGACCGGCCTCAACGGCCATCTGCGCGGACTGTGCCGCGACGCCGGTAAGGTTGGCGGCCGCTGATGAGGATTTGAAGTTCATGGCGTCGGATTGTTAGCGGATCCAAAGTCCTTGCGCTAGCGACATTGGCTGAGGTGCGTGTAGGAATACACGATATCCGATCGTTCGCCGCAGCCGCCGTGCGAGGTGCGGAATATGTGACGCAATTCTGTGACGTATTAGATGGATTGCCGGAATCGGCAGCCACTGCCGCCGCCGCGGCTAGACCTCGAGAACCGGCTTGTTCCTGGTGCGCAGCGCCAGAACCATGTAATAAAGAACCCCCAGGCCGATCCAGCAAGCGCCGAGAATCTTCGCCGCCCGATCCATTTCGTAGAGTACGAACAGGATGATCGCCAGGCCCGCCAGCGGAAAGATCAAATGCCGCAGCCAATCGCCGCTGCGCCGGCGAAGGAAATAGTGATTCACGACGGATAGATGAAGCAGCACGAAGCCGGTCAAGGCGCCGAAATTCACGACTCTGCTCAGATCGTCCAAGCGGGCGGCGAAAAACAGGCCGACCAGGAGCGAAACGGCGGCGACCGCCAGCGTGCTCATGTAGGGAGTCTTGTAGCGCGGATGCACCCTGGCCAGGATGGAAGGCAGCTTGCCGTCGCGTGCCATCGCGAAAAGAATCCGGGAGACGGCGGCCTGGGCCGCCATTGCATTCGCGATGGCCGACGCGAGCACCGTGGCCAGAATCGTGGCCAGCCGCAGCCAGGCGCCGCCGGCGCGTTCGGCGACTTCGTAGAACGAGGTCTCAGGCGAGGAGAATTGCATGCCGCGGGCCAGGTCGGCGGCGATCCAGGTCTGCAGCATGAACAATGCACCGACCAGCACCAGGGACATCACCGTCGCGCGTCCCACAGCATTCGCCTTTTCACTGCTCTCCTCCGCCAGCGTCGAAATGCCGTCAAAGCCCAGGAAGGAGAGCACCGCAATCGAGGTCGCGCCGGCCACTGTCGACAAAGAAAACGCCCCCGGATCGTAGAGAGGCTTGAGCGTGAGGCCGCCGGCGCCGGCACCGCCGTGCAGCGCCGTCAAGCCCAGCACCACGAACAACGCCAGCGTGACCAATTCCATGGCGAGCATGTAGCGATTGACGCGCGCGGTGAACTCGATTCCGAGCCAGTTGACGACGCCGTTGAACGCAATGAAACTCACGAGCCAGATCCAGGCAGGCACCGCCGGGAAAATGGGCCGCAAAGCCACGGCGCTGATGAGATAGAGCAGCGCAGGCACCAGTATGTAATCGAGCAGAATGAGCCAGCCGGAAAAAAATCCGGCGATCTCGTGCAATCCCCGGTGCGCATAGGTATAGACGGAACCCGCCAGCGGAAAGGCGCGCGACATGGCGGCGTAGCTCAGCGCCGTGAAGAACATTCCGATGAGCCCGATGAGGTAGGCCAGCGGCACCATTCCCTTGGCTTCCGCCCAGACGAAGCCGAATACCCCGAAAGGAGCGATGGGCACCATGAAGATCATTCCGTAGATGATCAGGTCCTTGGTGCTCAATGCGCGGCTGAGTTGTTCTTTGTAGCCGAATTCTTGGAGGGACATCCGCGGCAGTCTAGCGCAAGATCTTCGCGCACGCCGGGCGCAGGATTTCGTACAATGCACCATGAACACGGAGCATCGGCACACCATTCACCGGCAGCACTACGGCTGGGATCGCAGTTTTGCACCCGTGGCGAGCATCGCGCCGGGCGAATCCCTGGAGTTCGACGTATCCGACGCTTCGGCGGGCCAGCTCGGCCCCGGATCGACGGTCGCCGATGTCGGACGATTGGATTTCAGCCGGGTCAACCCGGTGGCTGGACCGGTGTTCATCGAAGGCGCCGAGCCCGGAGACGTCCTCAAGATCACGCTGCTGTCCTTCGTGCCCTCGGGCTGGGGCTGGACGGCGAACATCCCGGGCTTCGGTCTTCTGGCGGAGGAATTCAAGGAACCTGCGCTGCATCTGTGGCGCTACGATCCGGGTACGCTGGCTCCCGCACTGTTCGGCCGCTGGGCCAGGGTGCCGCTGAAGCCTTTCACCGGAACCATCGGCGTGGCGCCCGGCGAAGCCGGCCTGCACAGCATCGTCCCCCCGCGGCGTGTGGGAGGAAACATGGATGTGCGCGACATGGCGTTGGGGACCGAACTGTTCCTGCCGGTGGAAGTCGCCGGCGCCTTGTTTTCGGTGGGAGATACGCATGCGGCGCAGGGCGACGGCGAAGTGTGCGGCACCGCCATCGAAAGTCCGATGAAAGTCGCCGTGCAATTCGACTTGCTCAAGCAGGAACCGCTCGCCTTTCCCCGCTTCAGGACCTCAGGTCCGGTGACGCGTCACCTCGATGCCAAGGGATACGAAGTTACCACGGGCATCGGACCGGATCTGATGCTGGCCGCGCGCGCTTCGGTGAGCTCGATGATAGATTTATTGGGCCGGCAGCACGGCATGCCCGCGGTCGATGCCTATCTGCTGTGCAGCGTGTGCGGCGATCTTCGCATCAGCGAGATCGTCGACATCCCGAACTGGGTGGTTTCGTTTTACATTCCGCGCGTGGTGTTCGACTGACTCAGGCGACTTTGCTCTGCGCCGCCCAGCCGGCGTTCCCCGACGGCTCCGCACCCAGGGCGCGGGCCAGATCCCCGAGCATCGCGGCGAATTCGCCCGCCATGACGGCAAAGTCGATGTCGAATTGTTCGGCCGGATCGGCGTCCTCGCCTTGCGCAGCGTCCGTGCTCATTTCCAGGAATTCCAGCCGCTTGACTTGAAGCTTGTCGGTGAGCACGAACGACAGTCGATCGTTCCACGTCAGGCCGAGCCGGCTCGGATATTTCCCCGATGCGAGGTGCGCCTGAATTTCCCTGCCGTCGAGAGGATGCCGCGTGTATCGGATGATGGTCTTGGACTTGTCGGCCGTGCGCAGTTCCAAATCGTCATCGATGGAAAAACGCGCCGGGGCCGCGCCTCGCGCCAGCCACGAAGCCATGGCCGCGTGCGGCGAACGTTCCGTGTCGATGGCAAGCGGCGCAAAGCTGCCGAGCGCGTCGCCGAGCGCCTCGACGACCGCTTCGGCGCGGGCGGCGCCCGCGGCATCGACGGCAAACCAACCGGCGGCCGGATCGATCCACGCTCGTGTGATCGACCGCCGGGTCAAGGCGCGCGCGCGCAGCTCATCGGCCACCCGCGCCCTCAGATCCCGCATCTGCCTGCGTCCGACCGGAAACCCCTGTTCCCGGGATTGAGATTCGGCGCGCTCTTCGGCGACCTGCTTGACGATGGATCCGGGAAGCAATTTTTGATTGACGCCGAGCGCAATCATGTGCTGATGATTGACCGTGTGCACCAGGCGGCCGCCGCTCGTGACGGGAACCCAGCCGCGGCAGGACATTTCGAAGGCGCCGCAGGGCTGCAGTGGGCGGCCGGCAAGCACATTCTCCAGCTGCACCGCGCTGACGCTCCAGTCCGTGGGAAGGCGATGGAAAACCAAATTCTTGAAAAGCATGGCCGGGTTCCGCGCAAAAACAAGCGCGGATTATATTGAGAGGCGGCTGAACTTTTGGTTTATTTTTAAGGCGGCGAGCCGTCGAGAATCTGCGCAAGCTCTTGACAATCGAGGCGCCCGGTGTTGGCGGCGTCCAGCCCGCGGACGGGTAAGACCCCCCTGACAAGGGGCTCGAATGCCCGATGGGTCAACCAACTGCGTGCGGTTTCGTTATGCTCCTGAGGGGCTAGAGCTGCCCGTGCGACAGGAGCAATCAATGAATACTTCTTCGAGGTGGCCCGTACTGCTCGGGTGCGCGGCGCTTTCCGTTCTGGCGATCTCGCGCGCGGCGGCGGGCGAGTCGCCGGCTCCCCCGCCGGTTGCGGCCGGGGCATCCACGGCGGGCGTCTGGCAAAAGCACGAATACAATTTCGCCTATATGGGCTTTACATCGACCTATTCCTGCGACGGTCTGGCCGACAAGATCAAGTTGCTGTTGCTGGCTGCCGGAGCGCGCAAGGACGCGAAATCGGAGCCGGGAGCCTGCGCGTCGGGCTTCGGCCGCCCGGATAAATTCGCGCGGGCATCGCTCACTTTTTATACGCTCGTGCCCGGCGCGGCGGAAAACCCCGGCACTCCCGGCACTCCCGGCA